>NHCFC00100__coassemble_2179_pt1 | contig 10454 bp, 9 predicted proteins | sample NHCFC00100__metabat2_high_PE_030 | metagenome-assembled genome bin NHCFC00100 | reverse complement strand
AATACGTTTTGCACCCTTTTTCTTTTCAGATTCTGCAAGATGAAGTTTCTGAATTAAATGGCTGGATTGAAGAGATGCTTTCGGTCCCCATCTGTTTTTATCTTGCATTTCACCATTAGGTATACTACAATAATTATGTGTTGACTTTTACTGAATAAAGGAATTTTTTACAATATAAATGCAGGGGAGAAAGTAGAATGAGTGATAGTTACAGACCACGTTCGGTCGTGGAGATCATGAATGACGTACTCGGTACGGTACGCGATTATTACGACGCGGAGTACGCTTATTACATTGAGAAGGAACAGGGCGATATTGAGACCATTTACGAGTGGTGCGCTGAGAATATCGAGTGGCAGAGAGACCGTTTGAAGCTGCTTTCAGAGGATCAGCAGCCTAAGTGGATGAAAGAAGAGATCACGGATACTACAGCGGACAGTTACAGCGTGTTCCGCCAGATCACAGAGGATACGACAGCCATCCTTGCCGTGGTGGGCGTTCACCGCGGAGGGTGTACGCTTGATCTGATGCGCGCGCTCCTTCCCTACATCCCTCAGGCAATCTCCCTTCAGAAGATACAGAAGCAGCAGGAGTATTTGAGCTATCACGATGATCTGACGGGACTTTTGAACCGCAACAGTCTCGTGGATTATCTGGATAAAGTAAAGGATAAAGACCTGAAATCATTAGGGGCTCTTTCCATTGATATCAATGGTCTGAAGAATTTTAATAAAGAGTTCGGGCGCGAATACGGTGATGAGGTCGTTACCCGTGTGGGAGAGGTCCTTGAGGAGTATTTCCGCAGCGCGGAGGTGTACCGTCTCACAGGGGACGAGTACCTTGTACTTGTAGAAAACACATCTTATGAGAATTTTACAAAGCAGATCTACGCCGCGCACACGAAGCTTGATAATATCAGTCTCGGTCTTGTGTCTATGGGCTATGCGTGGGAGAAGCTGGATATTGATGTTGATAAGCTGGTGAACAACGCGGAAGTCATGATGCGCGACGAGAAGAAAAAGTATTATAAGAACCTTAAGAGGGGCCATCATGAACCGATCATCAAGCAGGATCTTCTGGAAGATATCAAGCAGGGGAATTTCATCGTCTGTCTCGTGCCGAAGATGGATGTACAGTCAGAGGATATCGCGGGAGCAGAGGCGGTCGTGCGGTATCATCACAAGGATCTGGGCATTGTAGATCCGGGAAAATATATCAATCTTCTCGAAGAGACAAAGCTGTCCCATTATCTTGATCTGTATGTGTTTGAAGAGGTATGTAAGACGCTTCACCGCTGGGAACTGGAAGATATTCCCCTGATCCCGGTGGCAGTTAATTTCGCGGGAGCGACTTTGAGACAGGAGAGCGTGGCAGAGAAGATGATGAAGATCATCGAAAAATACCACGTGCGCTGCGAGTATCTTGAGGTTGAGGTCTCTGAAGCGGGAAATGATATGAACCAGGAGATGCTGGCTGAGACGAGCGGAAAGATCAGAAAGGGAAATGTCCGTATTATATTAGATCATTTCGGAGCGAAAGATTCCAGCTTTTCTATCTTATCCCTGATGGAGTTTGACGCTCTGAAGCTGGATAAGAGTCTGATCACCAATATAGTCGGCAACAGCAGAAGCCGTATTGTCGCGCAGGCGGTCATTGATATTTGCCGACAGCTCGGTTCGTCTGTCGAGGCTGCCGGAGTGGAGACGCAGGATCAGCTTAATGTACTAAGAGAGCTTGGATGCGATCACGCGCAGGGAGTTCTTTTTAATAAGCCGATCACGATCGAGACTTTTGAAGTCCGCTACCTGAAAGGCTGAAGATGGTCAAAGCATGGGTCGCGGATGTGTCGCCGCTTTATGAAAAAGAGTGTTATGAAAGCTACTACCGGGCATTGCCGGATTTTCGGAGGAACAAGGCAGATGCGCTCCGATCTGAGGGGAAGAAAGCGCAGAGTGTCGGTGTCTGGGCATTGTGGATGAAGATCCGTAAAGCGTACGGGCTGCCGGAAGATACCATGGTCAATTTCTCGCATTCAGGGAAATATGTCATGTGCGCGGCAGTTATGGAGAGTAAAGAGAATACATGTGAGGAAAGCCGTGTAAACAGGATAAACGGTGCGGGGAACAAGAATATCGCGGACAGCGGGATGAAAGGAAAAGTATATGTAGGATGTGACCTGGAGAAGACAGGGACGTTCAGAGAAAATGTAGCAAAGAGATTCTTCTGTCCGGAGGAATATGAGACGATCATGAGTGGGAAAACAAAGGAAGACAGGGCAGAGCTTTTTTACAGATACTGGGTACTTAAGGAAAGCTTTATGAAGGCAACGGGAAAGGGAATGGCACTGCCTGTGGATTCGTTCTGCATCCGATTAGGCGAACCACCGCTTTTGATCAGACAGCCGGAAGAGTTTCCGCTGACATATCATTATATGGAATATAAGATAGACAAAGTTCCATATAAAATGGCAGTATGCTCTACGGATAAAGAGATTGACATCAAACTGCATTTGGAGTTGAGGCTATGAGAAAGGTGAAAATCCGGAGGATAAAACAGATATTTCTTGCAGGTGTGATCATTGGTATTCTCGCAGGGATCTTATTTACGATGCTTGTCGCCAATACGGTCATCACGAAAAAAGAAGCGCAACATAAAGAAGTAACGAACAATTTAACGAAGAATAATGAGGAATTGTCTCTTCAGGTCAGCAAGAACGAGGCCGCGCATAATAACGCGAAGGTGTTGGCGGGAAATGAGGACGGATGGGCGCTTGCCTTAGTCAATGAAGCACATCCGCTTGATACCTCATATGTCCCGGCAGAACTTGTGGAGATTGAGAGTGAGCGCTCTGTGGATTCCAGGATCGCGGAGCCATTAAAGAAGATGCTGGATGATGGGGCGGCAGCCGGACTGGACATGTATGTTACGTCTGCCTACAGGGATTATGAGTACCAGAGGACCGTGTTCAATGCTACGATGAATGACTGGATCGGTCAGGGATACAAGCCGCTGGATGCTTATGATGAGACAAGGAAGTCCGTGGCAGTCCCCGGAACAAGTGAGCACGCCACAGGGCTGGCGGTGGATATCATATCAGCGGACTATAAGGCGCTGGATGACAGGCAGGGAGATACCGACGAGCAGAAATGGCTCATGGAGCATTGCTGGGAGTATGGTTTTATCCTGCGTTATCCGCAGGATAAAGCGGATGTGACGGGGATCATATTCGAGCCGTGGCATTATCGGTATGTCGGGGAGGCGGCCGCAAAGGAGATCCATGAGCAGGGGCTGACGCTTGAAGAATATCTGCAGCAGTGATTGACGGGCTACATAGGATTTGCTAGAATAAGGAAGTAAAACAATTGGTTTATGAAGCAATTAAATAGTTTCTAAATCGCGAGAAGAGTATAAATAAATACAATAAGGAGGAAGACCATGGAAGATTTAACATTCGGGGAACAGGTCAAGATCATCCTGGGGAGAAAAGGCATGAGTATCAAGCAGCTTGCAGAGCTGATTGAAGAAAAGACCGGAAAAAAGATGTCACGTCAGAATCTGACGCAGAGGCTTGGAAGAGATAATTTTCAGGAACAGGATATGCGTATGATCGCGGAGATCCTGGAGTGCCCGTTCCGCCTGAGCATTATGAGCGGTGAGGCGCAGGTACAGCGCCGCAGTACAGCAGCGCTGGAAAAGGCGGCAACAGAGCGCACGGAAAAAGTGAGAGCCGCGCAGGAAGAGCAGGCACCCGCGGAGGAAAAACAAGAGATATTTCAGGCGGAGGAACAGTCCGTGGAGTCTGCGCAGTCTGCACAGGCTGTACAGGCTGAGTCTGAGACGCAGGTACAGATGACGGACGAGCCGGGGCCGGACGAGAGAGATATGACCATTGGGGAACTCTATGACATACACAAAGGGCTTTCCGAGCTTGAGGAGAATGTAAAAGCAGGAGAAACGATCGAGCCGGAGAAAGCAGCGGAGGTCATCGGCGCTGTAGAGACAAAAAGGGCGGCAGACGCAGATGAAGAAGCAGCGCCTCAGCAACAGGAGACGAGAGAATTTGAGCCTGTGATCTCCCATAATGATGTAGAGGAAGATGTACAGGTCGGAGAGATCAATCCATATACAGGCAGAGAGTATCAGTCTAACAGTGTGCGGATGCATCCGACGCGCATCGGATATGTTCAGGTATATGACCGCACGATCCACAAGTGGACTGATATGACAGAGTGGGCGTTCTTAGGCCTTCAGGAGAGAAAGAAAGCACTCCTTGGAAAGGCGTACGAGCAGCCAATCTATCTGGATTAAAAAACAGCGAGTATTCTATATTAACAATGTATTATGTCACCCCGCAGCGAATGTCTGCGGGGTGAGATGTATCCGGCGAAAAGAAGAGGAAGAGGCGATCGCGGGGAAAGGATTTTGAAAAAGGCATGGGGAACGGCCCGGCTGTCCGGGACAGAAAGGATGATAGATATGGAATGGAAAACACTGTTATCTACAAAGAGAGAACGAGAAAGCTCACATAAACAGCGGTCGTCGGATTTGAGGAGCGAATTTGAAAAGGATTATCACAGGATCATCGGCAGTGCTTCATTCCGAAGGCTCCAGGATAAGACGCAGGTGTTTCCCCTTGATAAGAGTGACTTTATCCGGACAAGGCTGACTCATTCACTGGAAGTATCTTCGCTGGGCAAGTCGCTGGGACAAAATATCGGGGAGAATATACTTACATACAGAAGAAGCTCGGGATTTACTCCGCAGATGAAGGAAGATATTTCGCACATCCTTGAGTGCGCGGGACTGATCCACGACATCGGAAATCCTCCGTTCGGACATTTCGGCGAGGTGGCGATCAGAGAGTGGTTCGCCCGCAGTCTGCCAAAGCTTCATTTTAAGGGGAAGTGCGTTATGGAAATGCTTACGGAGCAGATGAAGCAGGACCTCCTGCATTTCGAGGGCAACGCTCAGGCACTGCGTCTTGTGACAAGACTCCATTATCTTGTGGACGAGCACGGGATGAACCTGACATATGCTCTTCTTAATACGATCATCAAGTATCCGGGCGCCTCTACGGATATAGATGAGACAAGCGGCAATATCAAAGATAAGAAAATGGGATACTATCTCGCGGATGAGAGGATATTCAGGAATGTGACGGAAGCCACGGGAGCGGGGAATAACAGACATCCTCTTACCTATATTCTTGAAGCGGCTGATGATCTTGCTTATAAGACAGCGGATATAGAGGATGCCTTTGTCAAAGGTTTTATCACGTATGATATGCTGGCGCAGGAGCTCGCGCCGCTGGATAAAGAGTTTACAAAAGCGGCGTTCCGTCCGGCGGAGAAGCTAAGACAGCTCTATGAAAGAGGGGTCAATAAGGGGGTGAGCGATCCGGCTTCCTACGCGGTAAAGAACTGGATCGTGAGCGCGCAGGGCTTTCTCATTAACTGCGCTACATACGGATTTACGTCAAACTATGACAGCATCATGGCAGGGACATTTCCGTATGATCTGTTCTATGGCACATTTGGCGAGAAGCTTATGGATCTGCTGGGAGATATGGCGTACAGGCGTGTATTCTCATCTATGGCTATATATAAGATGGAAGTGTGCGAATCTGCGATCCTTAACTATCTTATGGATAAACTGGTCCATGCGGCTCTGTACTATGACACAGATGAACCTCAGGACACAATCGACAGGCGGGTCGTATCCTTCATATCGGATAATTATAAAAATGCGTATAAACGTCAGGCGGAAGGAAAGAGTGAGGAGGAGAAGCTCTATCTGCGTCTCCTCCTTGTGACAGATTATGTGTGCGGTATGACAGACAGCTATGCAAAAAGGCTGTATCAGGAAATGAACGGAATGCTGTAAAAGCAACAAAATGTTTGCAAACTAATAATTCAGGTATCAATGAGGATGGACATTGCCTACACAACGGCACCAGTGGCCGAAGTCAGCATTGTCAGTGCGTTCTTCTGCTGTCAGTTCCGGCGACCCGGCATAGGAGCGTGTAAAACGCGGGAATCCGAAAAGATCTGCAGCACGGGCTTCCTGAGGAGCGTAGGTCCCGGGAACGCCCAGCCACAGGCGGGCATCCTCTTCAATGAGCAGGAGATGCCCGTAGTTGTGGTACCCGTGCAGAAGAAAGCTGTTGTTGGCAAGCGGCCAGAACCTGCGCGGGAGTTGGGACATATCCGAACGGCTGATCTTTCTGGCAGAGGGACGCGCAGGAGAATCCGGAGTTTCAGAGGACATTTTTTCATCATCAGACGAATCGGAGACCTGAGCAGGCGCATCATCGCCGTCAGACAAATCAGAGACCTGAGCAGGCGCTTCATCGCCGTCAGACGAATCAGAGACCTGAGCAGGCGTTTCTGCGTCGGCAGATGAATCGGAGACCTGAGCAGGCGCTTCATCGCCGTCAGACGGATCGGAGACCTGAGCAGGCGCTTCATCGCCGTCAGACGGGTCAGAGACCTGAGCAGACGCTTCTTCATCGGCAGGCGATTGGGAGGGGCATGATCGCGCGCTGAAAGTGTCCGCCGTGTTGCGTGTCCGGGAATCATCCGTCTCAGCGGCGACTGCTTCAGCAGGAGTGTTCTTTGGGGCAGAAGAGGCGGTTTTTATTTTTTGAATATCTACATCAAAAAAGAATGCGGAGGCCATCCAGAACATAGAAGTACTTTTTCCGGGGAGCCGAATGATAAATCCGTCGATCTGTGACAGCGGCCGGCCTTCCGGGAAGCGGTTCTCTGAGACGGGAAGCCGTGCAGAGATGCTGCGCCCAAAGCAGTTAAGTACAGCGATCTGCTCAGCGATAAGGCTGTCATCGTCGTCGCGGAAGAATGCCCACAGCTGTACACAAGCCCCGTTCCCAACGGGGATACCCCGCGCGTGGAGCTGGAGGATGCAGGAGCGATAGTGCCGGTTTACTTTGATAAAACCGACATTGCGTGTGCGTCTGCCATTTTCGTATTCATATAGATAAAATGTACCGGGATTCATAGATTACCTCTGATCTTGTCTCGTTTCAATCTAGTGTATTCAGGAATAAGAGAAAAAAGAACACCGGCTGTAAAAAGGAGAAGAAAGAGGATGTCTGAGAAAACAGAAGTGATTTTTGATGAGCTGAAAAAGGTCGATGAGAAATATATGAGGGCAGCGCTTAAGCAGGCCAAGAAAGCGTATGATCTCAATGAGACACCCATCGGGTGTGTGATCGTCCATGAGGGGAAGATCATCGGACGGGGCTATAACCGCAGGAATACCGATAAGAATCCGCTCGCTCACGCGGAGATTGCGGCGATCAAAAAGGCAAGCAGGAAGATCGGGGACTGGCGTCTGGAGGAATGCACCATGTATGTGACGCTGGAGCCCTGTCAGATGTGCGCCGGCGCAATTGTCCAGTCCAGGCTTACAAGAGTGGTGGTCGGCTGTATGAATCCGAAGGCAGGGTGCGCGGGCTCCATCCTCAATCTGCTTGATATGGCGGAATTCAACCATCAGGTACAGCTTGAAACCGGAGTGCTCGGGGAAGAGTGCAGCGCGCTGATGACGGGATTCTTCCGGGAACTCAGGGAGAAACAGAAGATGAAGAAGAGATCTCTTGTAAACAGACAGGAAAATTAAGAAAACCTGTCCCCTTATGTCCATTTGATGCGAATAAATAATCAGAAAGCTTTTTACTGTCAAAGCAGGACGGTATCTGGCTTTGATCATCGCATCGGAGGATATGGAGAGAGATGGAGGGACAGGGCAAAAGAGGGGAAAGACGTGATATCCGTCAGGAACTCTGCGGATTCGCGAAAGAATGCACGGGGAGCAAAGGAACGGAGCGTCCGGAGCTGACATGGCTCAAGAGGATGTTCGACAGGATCCGGATCAGATATGGCTTACGCAGTAAGGCGGAGACCGACCGGTTTTTATTTGAGCGGATCTATGGACGGGAAGCACGGACACCGACAGAGTACCTGAAGATCCGCTACTGGCGCACCGGAAAATATATGCCGATCAACCGGGAACTATGTCTGCGGCTCGGGGAGGCGCTTGAGCTGTCAGAGGAGGAGATGTCTTATCTTCTCCAGGCTTATTATGATCACAGTCTGCATGTCTACAATACACCACAGCAGTGGAGCAGTGGTGAATGTCTTGAAAAATGTGCTTATATGGATCGTCTGATCGACACATATCTTAAGCGGTTCACAGAGGAAAAACTAAAGAAGCTGAGGATTCCGCCGCAGGAGCGGGAACATTATTTCCGACATCTGTACTATACAGATGCATATCACTATGTCTCTGTATCCGGCGGCTGTCGTCCGGATGTGCTTAGAAAGCATATTACCAGTACGAGCTATGATTCCGAATTAAAGCGGCAGATCGCTTTGCGGGGCGAGATCCCGCGGAAGACTATGCTTCGGCATCTGTTGATCCTTGGAGCGTCGGAACTTACGCTGGAGAAGATCAATGAGCAGCTTGCCTTCTTCGGTTATCTTGAGCTTCAGGACGACCATACACTGGCAGGAGGAGAATATCTGGACCGTGTAGTGATCCGTCTGCTCAGAGAATACGAAAATATCCGGATGTCGTCTGATCCGGAGGACAGTCTTACGTAGTTCCAGGGGATGTGCAGGGAACTGGACGCGGTCTTCGCGAGAGAAGATTGTCCCCGGATGAGATTTATGCATTTTAAAGCACTGGATATCTGAAATTGTTAAGTTTTACCATGTTGAGAATGAAGTAAGAGAATGATAAAATGCCTGCGTATTGCAATAAAATTGAGTCAGTGCGCGCAAAAAAGGGAAAGAGAAGCCGTGCACGGCACAGAGAAAGGGGAAGGAAATACATGAGAGACAGAGCAAAGAAGCTGTGCATGAAACTGCTGGCAGCAGTCATGGTCATCAGCATGATGATTCCGGTTACAGCGTTCGCGCAGGATGAGGAAGCGGGCGTCTCGGCACAGGCAAGTGATGCGCTGACATTGGGACTTAACTGGACGTCAGGCGAGAAGGAAGTGGTCACAGGAAAGACTTATCCGTACCAGATCACAGTGACGAACAATACATCAGAGGCAATAGAGGACGCAGAGTTGTCGACGTGGTTTGCAAGTTTTTCATCCTTTGACTGGGATGAAGAAATCACCATGGATGGAAGTGCGCAGAATAAAATGGTCTTAGATATTCCGGCAGGAGAAACCGTGACCATTGACGTAACCGTCACGTTCCCGTCGGAAGCAGCGATTAAGAATGAAGATGGGTTATGGTCAACCTGGGGCTGGATGAGAGCTCAGCTTTGTGTAGGCGGAGAGTATTATAATATCAATACCTTTAGTGATAAGCCGAACCATTCCTTCACAGTTGTAGCACCGGAGGAAGATACAGAGCCGCAGGAGCCTGTCATCAGCGTTAGTGGTCTGCCGGACATGCTGTATGCTGGGCAGAGCGGGACATTTACCGTAAATGTTGATTACGCCGGGGATATGACCGGATGGTATATTGAAGTCAGCGGATTAGGAAATGATTCTACCAGATATGACCTTTCCGACGGAAAAGCAGAGGTTGGATATACTCTGGGAGAGGATATTCAGACCGGACATCAGAGTATCTGGATAGATTTATATTCGTCAGATGATGGATTCCAGGGATTAGACTTGTTTGATGTGTATTGTACCGGAAAGCTTAGCCTTACGATGGATTGGGCGACAACAAAAGAGGTCGTCGCCGGAAAGGCATATCCGTTTACATTGACGATTCAGAATAATACTGATGAGGTCATTGACGACGTTACCGTTTTTGCTTACGGACTGTGGATGGGGGTTGTCGATGAATGGAGTGCGGATATTACTTTTGACGGTGTAGTTGCGGATAAAGACAGAAGAACCAGCTATAAAGAGATTGGAAGGCTGGAGGCAGGAGAAACGCTCACACTGAAGTGTACCATCACATTCCCGATGGAGTCTGTGGGGGATGCGACATGGATAACTGTATACCTGGAAGCAGGGGGTGTGCAGTATGCAAGTGCCACCTCATCGAATACAGAGGTTTATGCGATGGAAATCGTAGCGCCGAACGCAGGAACTTCAGGCAACAACGGTTCCGGTCAGGGACAGACAGATGAGGAAGACGCAAAAACAACAGGAACAGATCAGAAAGCTCCTCAGACAGGAGATAGGGCGCCGCTCGCGGGAATCATCGTACTGATGATGGTATCCGCTGCAGCAGGATGCACTGTGATGATGAAGAAAAAAGAAAAATAAGTTTCACTAAAAGACGGCAGGACCACATTTGGGAAGCGTGGTATTTGCCGTCTTTTGGTCGGGGGTAAATCAGCCATTTAATTCAGGAACATTTCTTTGTGAAAGCGTCCGGAAGCGGAGATGAAATTTAAAATACAGTCAACGGTCAGGAAGACGTGTTTCTGTTCCGTTCCGGAATCGGGGAGACGGC
>NHCFC00100__coassemble_2151_pt1 | contig 10670 bp, 8 predicted proteins | sample NHCFC00100__metabat2_high_PE_030 | metagenome-assembled genome bin NHCFC00100 | reverse complement strand
GCGCATAGATCTCCAGAAGCGCCACTGCATCCTCCGGCACGGCGGTACGTATCTTTATATGTTCTCTCTTCACACTATCCTTCTCCCAGTATGTATTTCCTGATGGCCTTTGCGGCTCCCGTGATCTAAACAGGAGCCGCCCATATCCACTGCAAGTAATCGTATCATATTCTCTCCCACAGGAAATCAGCCGATGATCTCACGCGCCACATACACGCCGCTTGCCGACGCATGGGACAGGGAATGAGTCACTCCGCTGCCGTCGCCGATCACATAGAGACCCTTATGCTTTGTCTCGAGATGCTCGTCGAGCTTTACTTCCATGTTGTAGAACTTCACTTCTACTCCGTAGAGCAGCGCATCGTCGTTTGCCGTTCCCGGCGCAATCTTATCAAGAGCGTACACCATCTCGATGATCCCGTCCAGGATACGTTTGGGGAGCACAAGACTTAAGTCACCCGGCTCTGCGGACAGGGTCGGACGCACGAAGCCCTCCTCGATCCTCTTCTTCGTACTTCTCCTGCCGCGGATCAGATCTCCGAAGCGCTGTACGAGTACGCCTCCGCCCAGCATATTGGAGAGGCGGGCAATGCTCTCACCGTACTCGTTGCTGTCCTTAAAAGGCTCTGAAAAATGCTTTTCTACAAGGAGCGCGAAATTCGTGTTCTCCGTCTGCTTCTCGGGATCTTCGTAACTGTGTCCGTTCACGGTCACGATGCCGTTGGTGTTCTCATTTACCACGATACCATAAGGGTTCATACAGAAGGTACGCACCTTGTCCTCGAACTTCTCTGTGCGGTACACGATCTTGCTCTCATACAGCTCGTCCGTCAGATGAGAGAAGATGACAGCGGGGATCTCCACACGCACACCGATATCCACACGGTTCGACTTGGTAGGGATGTCAAGACTTTCGCAGACCTCCTCCATCCATTTGCTGCCGCTCCTGCCCACAGATACGATGCACTTGTCACACTCTTCTGTACCGTCCTTTGTGGTGATCCTGTAACCGTCCTCCGGTCCGTCTCCCGCCAGCTCGATGCAGTCAACATGACAGTTAAAGCGGAACTCTACTTTGTCCTTTAGTTCTTCGAACATATTCTTAAGCACCACATAGTTGATGTCTGTTCCGAGATGGCGTACTGAAGCGTCTAAGAGCTTCAGCTTATTCTGCATGCACAGCTTCTTGAACTTTGTCCCCGCGGTAGAGTACATCTTTGTACCCTCCCCGCCGTAGCGCACATTGATCTCGTCCACATAGTGCATCAGATCGAGAGCGGCTTCCTTGCCGATATACTCGTAGAGCGTGCCTCCGAAGTCATTGGTGATATTATATTTCCCGTCGGAGAACGCGCCCGCCCCTCCGAATCCGCTCATGATGGCGCATGTCTTACAGTTGATACAGCTCTTTACCTTCTTTCCGTCGATGGGACATTTCCTCTTCTCAAGAGGATTGCCCGCCTCGAATACCGCTACTTTCAGCTCCCTAGCCTTCTGTGACAACTCATATGCGGCAAAGATACCGCCCGGTCCTGCTCCGATTATGATCACATCATATCTGCTCATCACTATTTCCTTTCCATGTTCATGTATATTCTCTGTCATAGTTTCTCCCGGCATCACTTCGTTTACTCCCCGGACGCCGGGGATCCCGCGCACTTCTGTGTCTGTTTTTCTCTTGCGCAAACGTAACAGTTCAGCCCGCGCCTCCCTGATGTCTGAACTGTTATGCGCAAACAGATACTGCCGCCCCATTTTCCCGGGACGGCAGCGATTCTTGCGTTATTCAGACAGGATTACTCAGCCTCTGAGAACTGATCTTTTCCTACTCCGCACAGCGGGCAGACGAAATCTTCCGGTACATCTTCCCACTTTGTTCCAGCTTCGATACCGTTATCCGGATCACCGATCGCCTCGTCATAAATATATCCGCATACATCACATACATATTTTTTCATTGTTATCTACCTCCTGTTTGTTAATGCCGGTCTTCTCTGCACTTTCCGGCATATTTATTTTCGGGGTCATCCCGTGTTCATAATAGCATATCCTAAAAGCATTTTCAACGCAGAAATCTTTTCCTGTTTGTAACAGTTCAGCCATCATGGATGAGTGGGGCGATTTATGCCTGCATAAGAATCGACCCGCTCCATTCCTGATGAACTGAGCGCCATCTCATGAGTAAAACAGTGGCGGAAGCCACAATAAGCACGAAGTGCGGTTTTACGAATGGCACAGGCCGAATTGTTACTCCTGTTTTTTCTGCTGCCGGATCATTTTCTCCCGATGCATCTATTCTTTGCCGCCGTCTTCCTCTCTGCTCTCCTGAAGCCCCAGGACGCCTTCCACCAATATCCTCACATCGTCGAAGATATAATCAAAAGCCCCGGCGCTGCACATATTGATGAGCACCATTCCGATCGGCACCGCGAGAATCATCCAGATGATGCCGCCCATCCGATAACCTACATAGAGGAGGATCAGCGTCACAAGAGGATTTAAGCCCACACTGTCTCCCACCAGTTTCGGCTGGAGAAGCTGTCTGACCACCTGTGTCACCACATAGATCACTACAAGTGCCGCAGTCATCTTATAATCTCCCATAAAGAACTTATAGACTGCCCATGGGATCATCGCCGTACCTGTTCCGAAAAACGGCAGGAAGTCAAGAAAAGCGACCAAAAATGCTACAAGCGCGAAATACCCTGTTCCAAGGAAGCCCAGCCCAACCAGAAGGATAGCGAACACCACACCCATGATCTTAAACTGAGCCTTAAAATACCCGCCCACAGCGTATCTAAGATTATCCATGACCAGCGTCATCCTCTTCTGGACAGCTTCGGGAGCCACTTTTTTCAGCCAGCGCAACACTTCTTCTCTCTGAACGATGAAGAAATACGCTGACATGACCGCCACGATAAAGGAGATCAAATAGTACGGCACCTGCTTAGCGAAATTCCCGGCTGCCGATACAGTGGGCGCGCTGATGTTTGACATCAGCTCTCCCATATATTGATCCAGGTTCAGCACAACCGTGTTCCAGCCCTTCTGTATCCCCTGCGGAAGTCTTTCAAAGACTCCGGACAGTGTATCCCCGATCTGTCGCAGTCCCGTCTCAAGCTGGGCATACATTGACGGAAAATCCTCTGCCAGATTGCCAATCTCCGTGACAAGCCGGCTGATACCAAAATAAATCACTAACACGATAAGGCCGAGCACCATCACTACGATCAGCGCTGACCCCAACTTTTTGACAATACGCAGCCGTCTCTCCAGCCAGTTCACAAGAGGCGTCGCGATCGCCGCTATGATCCACCCCACAACAAACGGCATAAGAAATCCGAGCAGTTTTAATCCAACGATCACAAATGCTGCCGTTGCAAGAAGGCTGAATAAGAGTCTGACTCCCACCTGCCAGTACGGACGCTTGTTTTCCATCCTGTTTCTCCCTTCTTCCTGTCAAAGCATATCATTCTCTTCGTTCTCCGGCCGGAAACATACACGATCTATCAGTTCCCATATCTCTTCTCTTCCCTGCTTCGTCACAGAGGAAAAAGGAATCACTGTTGTTCCCGGTACAAGACTTAAGCCTTCTTTTAACATTTTTACATGCTTTTGTACCTGGCTGCGTTTTATTTTGTCAAGCTTTGTCGCAACAATGACCGGGGCGTACCCCTGCTCCACGATCCACTGATACATCATCTTGTCATTCGCCGACGGCTCATGGCGGATATCAATGAGCAGAAAAACTGTCCGAAGTGAACCGGAACCATGCAGGTAGCGCTCGATCATCTTGCCCCACTGTGCTTTTTCCTTTTCAGAGACCTTAGCATACCCGTATCCCGGAAGATCCACAAGATACATCTCGCCGTTAATATTGTAAAAATTGATCGTCTGTGTTTTTCCCGGCGTTGCAGAAATCCGGGCAAAAGACTTACGATTCATGAGCGCGTTGATAAGAGATGATTTTCCTACGTTGGATTTCCCTGCGAACGCGACCTCCGGCTTATCGTTTTTTGGCAGTGTACTTGTGATCCCGCACACTGTCTCAAGAGCAATACTCTTTATTACCATATGTTCCTCCTGTTATAAGGTTGTATCGTGATATATGCCATTATCCGGGCCTGAGCTTCAATGCACAAGCGCCGCCTCCAGTACCTCTTTCATATTCTCCACGGGAATGATCTCAAGCCCTTTTGTGATCTCAGCAGAAAGTTCCTCTGCATCCACCTGATTTTCTCTGGGGATAAGCACTGTTTTTATTCCCGCGCTCTTCGCCGCGAGGAGCTTCTCCTTCAGTCCCCCGATCGGCAGAACTCGTCCTCTCAGTGTTATCTCTCCGGTCATCGCCAGATCCGCTCTCACCTTTTTCTCTGTGATAGCTGAGATCATAGCAGTCGCCATAGTGATACCGGCGGACGGACCGTCTTTCGGGACTGCTCCTTCCGGAATGTGGACATGGATGTCGTGCTTCTCAAAGAAATCTCCGTCAATGCTGTATTTGCTGCTCACAGAGCGGATATAGCTGATTCCCGCACGGGCTGATTCTTTCATTACATCGCCAAGCTGTCCGGTAAGCGTAAGATCTCCGCTTCCCGGCATTACATTGACCTCGATCTGGAGAGTATCTCCTCCTACACTTGTCCAGGCAAGCCCGCGGACAATACCTACCTCCGGCGCCGGATTCGCCATCTGGTAAGTATACTTTTCTTTCCCCAGAAATCTGTGGATATTGCGGTCAGTCACAGCGATCTTATTCCGGTCTGTCGTCAGGATCTCTTTCGCCGCTTTTCGGCATATATTTCCGATTTCCCTCTCGAGCTGTCGCACTCCGGCTTCTTTCGTGTAATTGCGCGCCAGCTTCCAGATCGCGTGCTTACTGAAAGTAAGCTGTTTATCTGTAAGGCCGTGACGTTCCAGCTGCTTTGGGATCAGATGTTCCATGGCAATATGAAGCTTCTCATTTTCCGTATAACTGCTGATCTCGATGATCTCCATACGATCCAGCAGCGGTCGCGGTATGGTCTGCAGAGTATTGGCCGTTGTGATGAACATGACCTCTGAAAGATCAAGAGGCACCTCCAGATAATGATCCCGGAACTTGCTGTTCTGCTCGCCATCCAGCACTTCCAGAAGCGCGGAAAATGTATCTCCTTTGTAGTCCGTACTCACTTTATCGATCTCATCCAGGAGCATGACCGGATTCTTCACTCCCGCGGTGCGGATGCCGTTGGCGATACGCCCCGGCATTGCTCCTACATAGGTCTTCCGATGCCCGCGGATCTCTGCTTCGTCTCTTACACCGCCCAGTGAAATGCGTACATAAGGCTTCTTCATCGCCTTTGCCAGCGATTTCGCGATCGAAGTCTTACCGGTTCCCGGCGGTCCTGCCAGACAGAGGATCGGGCTGTCCCCTTTTTTTGTCAGCGTGCGCACTGCAAGGAATTCCAGGATACGTTCTTTCACCTGCTCCAGACCATAGTGGTCCTCGTCAAGCACCTTCCTCGCATATTCGATATCAGTATTATCTTTGGAGGCCTTGTCCCACGGCATTTCCAGAAGTGTCTCTATATATGTGCGGATAACGCCGTTTTCCGCCGGAGAATTCATAGAGCTCTTAAAGCGGTTGATCTCCTTCTGAAGCTTCTCCTTTACCTCTTTGGAAGCCTTCAGCTTCTTCAGGGCATTTTCGAACTCTTCCGCGTCCGACACAGTCGTGTCATCACCAAGTTCCTCTCTTATGAGCTTTAACTGCTCACGAAGGATATATTCCCTCTGGTGCTGATCAACCCGTTCTTTCACCTTTCGCTGGATCTCTTCCTTGATGTCCATGATCTGCACTTCATTGACAAGTTTGAAAGCCAGCTTCTCATAGCGCTTCCAGAAATCTGTCTCCTGAAGGATCTCCTGCTGGTCTGTATAGTAGAGCGGGATATTGGCAGCGATCTCATCAACCAGTTTTTTCAGACCTTTTACCTCAAGAAGCTGCGCTACGGATTCTTTCGACATTTTCCCGTTCTTCGCCGCATAGTCCACGAACATGTCTTTAAGTCCGCGTTCCATCGCCTCTCCGTTCAGATCATCCGGTATGATCACGTCACTCTCATCGATAATCTCCACTTTCGCCCGCAGGTACGGATCAGAAAACTCGATCTCCTGAAGCCGCCCTCTCATCTCGCCGGCCACAAGTACGCGAACGATATGCTTCGGCAGCTTGATGATCTGTTTGATCGTACCCACCGTGCCCACCTCGTAGACATCGTCAAGTCCGGGGTTTTCCGTATCAATAGATTTCTGGGCAGTCAGGAATATCTTCTGCTCCTCCACCATCGCCTCCTGGATCGCGGCAATAGACCGCTCACGGCTCACATCAAAATGCACGACCATCTCCGGCATGATCGTCATTCCTCTGAGGGCAACCATGGGCAGGCTCTTTATCTCATTGTTCATCTGTTTCCCTCCTGAATAGTGCTATATCTGTAAATCGTATATCTATGAGTTCAAGACTCGCTCGCGAGTCTTGGCGCGGGATTTGGGTCAGCTCTGCTGACATAATTCTTTTCCGAATCCCTGCGCATCCTCGCGGAGCGTTTATCTTGGTCAGAGATTGGACTCCCACCAAGACAGATTTCTTTCTCGCCACCTATAGAGGTGGGAGTCTTCTCAGACCAAGATAAAAGGGCGGGCATATGGATCTCATTTCCACTTTACCCGCCCTTCCCGCGGCTTTCTGCCGCTTAATATACACCGTACTGAATCGCTTTTACGCGCTCTCTGACCTCAAAAACGATCTTCTCTCCTCGCCGTCACGCAGATACAGCGGTCCTCCTGTCCCTTTCACTGTCTCCTTCGTGATCCTGCATTCCTTGATCGTCTCATCTGACGGGACCTGATACATGGTATCCATCATGATCTTCTCCATGATAGCCCTCAGGCCACGGGCGCCCGTTTTTCTCTTAAGCGTAGTCTCCGCGATCTCGATCAAAGCGTCACGGTCAAATTCCAGTTTCACGCCGTCCAGTTCAAGGAGTTTCTGATACTGCTTAACGATCGCGCTCTTCGGCTCTGTCAGAATCTTGATAAGAGCCTCTTTATCCAAAAGTTCCAGGGACACTGTCACCGGAAGTCTGCCGACAAGCTCGGGGATCAGACCGAACTTCACGAGATCCTGCGGAAGCACTTCATGAAGCAGTACATCCATATCATACTCATGTTTTGACGCGATCTCAGCGTTAAATCCGATAGATTTTCTGTCGAGACGCGTCTCAATGATCTTGTCAATACCTTCAAATGCTCCGCCGCAGATGAACAGGATATTCGTTGTGTCGATCTGGATGAGTTCCTGATGAGGATGCTTACGTCCGCCCTGTGGCGGCACGGACGCGATGGTGCCTTCTATGATCTTAAGGAGCGCCTGCTGTACGCCCTCGCCGGATACATCTCTGGTAATGGACGGATTCTCAGACTTTCTTGTGATCTTGTCAATCTCGTCGATATAGATGATGCCATGCTCCGCGCGTTCAATGTCACCGTCCGCCGCCTGAATGATCTTAAGGAGGATATTCTCCACATCTTCGCCCACATATCCCGCCTCAGTCAGAGCGGTCGCGTCAGCGATGGCAAACGGGACATTCAGTATCTTGGCCAGCGTCTGCGCAAGAAGTGTTTTTCCGCAGCCCGTAGGTCCGAGCATGAGGATATTGCTCTTCTGGAGCTCCACTCCCAGATCCTGTTCCGCCATGATCCTTTTATAATGATTGTAAACAGCAACAGACAGAACTTTTTTTGCTTCTTCCTGGCCGATCACATAATCGTCCAGGAATGACTTCATCTCTTCCGGCGTCAGGAGATTGATATCATCAAACACCTCTCTGTCATCATTATAATCCAGTTCTTCCTCTATGATCTCTGAGCAGATCCCGATGCACTCATCGCATATATAAGTGCCGTTCGGTCCTGCGATCAGCTTCCTTACCTGCGCCTGCGTTTTCCCGCAGAAAGAACATCTTACGATATCGTCTGTCATTTTCCCTGCCATATATGCCACCTCATACAGTATTAGTGATTCGCGATCACTTCATCGATCAGACCGTAAGCTTTCGCCTCTTCCGCGGACATAAAGTTGTCGCGCTCTGTATCAGCCTTGACCGTCTCAATATCCTGGCCTGTGTTTGCAGCCAGGATCTCATTTAACTTCTGTTTTGTACGCAGGATATGCTCCGCGGCGATCTGAATCTCTGTCGCCTGTCCCTGAGCTCCTCCTGACGGCTGATGGATCATGATCTCAGCGTTGGGTAGAGCAAATCGCTTACCTTTCTTTCCTCCTGCCAGAAGGAAAGCACCCATACTTGCAGCCATTCCGATACACACTGTGGACACATCACATTTAATATACTGCATTGTATCATAGATCGCGAGTCCGGCTGTAACGGAGCCTCCCGGACTGTTGATATAAAGCTGGATGTCCTTATCCGGATCGTCTGCCTCAAGGAACAGAAGCTGCGCCACTACCACGCTGGCGGACACATCGTTTACTTCCTCTCCGAGGAAAATGATCCTTTCTTTTAAAAGCCTTGAATAAATGTCGTAAGAGCGCTCCCCTCTGCTCGTCTGTTCAATGACATAAGGTACTAAACTCATGGTACTGCCCCTTTCTGTTAAAAAACTTGTTTTTGCAACAAAAGGTGTGCCTGAAGCGGCACACCTCTCAAGAATCATAATTAACCTTCTACCGCTGCGTCTGTGATCAATGTCACAGCTTCCTGAACCGCGATATCCTCTTTCATCTGATCCTTCTCGTTGTCGCCCATAAATCCTTTGAGCTTCTCAACTTCCATCTGGTAGGAGTCTGCCATCTTCTGAAGCTCCTCATCCAGACGCTCGTCAGATACTTCGATATTCTCTGCGGCAACAATTGCCTCAAGCACCAGTCTTGTGCGGATACGCTTCTCAGCCTGCGGACGGAACTCTTCCATCATCTTCTCCTCGGAAAGACCTGTGAACTGGAAGTACTGCTCCAAAGTCATACCCTGCTGCATGATGCGGCGCGCGAAATCATCAGCCATCTGCTTTGTCTGAAGGTCGATCATCGGCTCCGGGATATCGATCTGTGCGTTAGCGACAGCCTGCTCCACTGCCTGATCCTCTTTCTTCTGCTTGCCCTCACGCTCTTTGCGCTCTTTGATGTTTGCCTTCACTTCAGCTTTATATTCATCAACTGTCTCGCTCTTCTCAGATACATCAGATACGAACTCATCATCCAGTTCCGGAAGCTCTTTTGCTTTGATCTCATGAACTGTGCATTTGAATACAGCAGCTTTTCCTGCAAGCTCTGCTGACTGGTATTCCTCCGGGAATGTCACATTGACTTCGACTTCCTTACCGATCTCCGCACCGATAAGCTGCTCCTCGAATCCCGGGATAAACGCGCCGGAACCGATCGTCAGCGGATACTTCTCGCCTTTTCCGCCCTCGAATGCGACACCGTCAACAAAACCTTCAAAATCAAGAACAACCTGATCCTTGTCCTGAACGGCCCTGTCTGTAACTTCAACCGTTCTTGCGCTGCGCTCGAGTTCTTTATTGATCTCCTCGTCAACTTCCTTCTGTGTCACTCTTGTAGAGACTTTATCCACTTTCAGTCCCTTATATTCACCAAGGGTAACCTCAGGCTTCACTGCGACTTCTGCTGTGAAGATGAACGGCTTGCCCTTTTCAAGCTGTGTGATCTCAACCTTCGGCTGGGATACGATCTCAAGCCCGCACTCATCATATGCCTTTCCGTACGCCTCTGATATCATATGATTTGCAGCCTCATCATAGAACACTTCCGGTCCGTACATCTTCTCGATCATCTGACGCGGTACCTTTCCTTTACGGAATCCCGGAAGGTTGATCTTGCCGCGCTGCTTTAAATATGCAGCCTGAAGTGCCTTCTCTACATCCTCCGCTGACACTTCGATCGTCAGCTTCGCCATATTATGTTCTAATTTTTCTACCTGTAAACTCATTTTCTTCCTCCTTGAATGCGCAAAGTAAAAAATTGTCCGCGTTTTCAGCTAAAACACACCTCACGACATACCTTTGCAGTCATTATGGTAGTATAGCACATAAACCCGCATATTTCCAGTCCTTTTTTCAACAGTTCCGGCAGATTGTATCAAATCTGTCATTTAATTTAGGAACATTTCTTTCTGAAAGCGTCCGGAAGCGGTGAAGATTTTGAAATGCAGTCAGTAGTCAGGGGGAGATTTTGCTGTTCCGATCAGGAATCCGGGAATATCTAACGGGCTGAGGCGCTGTTTAAGGGCAAAGCCGTGAGAGGAGCAACTCACTTCGTTCAGACAATCTCCTCACACGGCTTAACAACATCTCCTCATCCCGATAAGATATTCCGTCGGATTCCTTCAAAGTCACAGCGGGGTCTCTCCCTGCCGCTGACTGCTTCTTCAAGTTCATTGACCGCTTCCTACGCTTTACAAAACAGAAATATCACTAAATCAAATAGGTGCAGATCAAGACCGGCGCGGCTTGAAGACTTTTGTCTTAATGGACAGTTCTTCCACCGCGCCTGTGTTACTTTATGGCTGTTTAGTTCGGGGATTTCATACATATCTGTAGAACTCTGGAAAACTAAATGCTTGAAAAACCTTTCGGAGCGGGTGAAGGAG
>NHCFC00100__coassemble_2135_pt1 | contig 10800 bp, 8 predicted proteins | sample NHCFC00100__metabat2_high_PE_030 | metagenome-assembled genome bin NHCFC00100 | reverse complement strand
ACCGATGCCAGGATAATGCCTGCCGCCAGTATCCAGTCATTTCTCTTCATATCCGTCCCCCTTTACCTCACATATCATAGCACACCGTTTTTTATTATGCAACCACGCGTTCGATTGTATGTTCGATTGTTCTTTTTGGGGAAACATTATATAATAATTGGGCAACGTGCGGCCAGGAGTACAGGTATTCTCTCTGCCGCCTTGTGGTATAATGATCGCACGATGTGCGATCCGAAGCGCAGAATACGCATCGCCCTGCTTTGCAGGGATTATACCGTCGAGCCACTGCTTGAGAAGAAAATGCACTGCGTGCGCTTCCTTCTCTGCGCTTGTGGTATAATATCCGGGAATCTCTCCCTGAAAGGTAACTCAAAATGATAAACCGAAAAACAGCGCATCCGATCACTTTATTTCTTCTATTGATAATGACCCTCTCCATCCTTGGAGGCTGTTCATCTCCGGGAAAAAATGAATCCTTATCCATGACAGGGCTCTATTTTGATACGGTCATACAGATCGAAGTATGGGGTGCGGACCGCTCAGTGTTAGATGAATGTGAAACTATATGCGAGCATTACGAACAGCTCTTAAGCCCGACCATCGAGACAAGTGAAGTATCGCAGATCAACCGGGCACAGGGAAATCCTGTCACTGTATCTGAGGAGACCGCGGAACTGATCCGTCTTGGGATTGAATACGGGGAACTCTCACACGGGAAATTCGATATCACGGTAGCCTCCGCCACAGACCTCTGGAATTTCCACGATAATGAAGAGAAAAATCTTCCCGATGACAACGAACTTGCAGAAGCAGTCAGCCACATTGATTATCACAATGTAAAGATCGACGGCAACACCGTGACGCTGACAGACCCGGACGCCAAGATTGACTTAGGAGGCATCGCAAAAGGATACATCGCGGATAAGCTGAAAGAATATTTAAAAGATCAGGACATCGAACATGCCCTGATCAATCTCGGGGGAAATATGCTGGCCCTCGGAGGACGCCCTGATGGCTCTGACTTCAAGATCGGGATACAAAAGCCGTTTGCCACGGACGGAACGGTGCTCACCAGTCTGTCCGTCACTGATCAGTCTGTCGTCTCCTCCGGCAACTATGAGCGGTATTTTGAAAAGGATGGTGTGATCTACCACCACATCCTTGACCCGGATACCGGATATCCTGTCCAGAACGATCTGTATCAGGTCACGATCATCTCCGACAGCTCTGTTCAGGGCGATGCCCTGAGCACTACATGCTATGCCCTCGGATTGGAGGACGGGATGGAACTCATCAAGAGCATGGACGGGGTCGAGGCTGTGTTCGTTACAAATGATCTTAAGTTACACAAGACATTTTGACAATACACCTTTTGATGATGAAAAGCGATGGGTCTCCCTCAATAACAGGCGTTCATCCCTGCCAGATAGCCGGTGCTCCAGGCAATCTGAAGATTATATCCTCCTGTAACGGCATCGAGATCAAGGACCTCCCCGGCAAAGTAAAGCCCCTTTACCAGCTTTGATTCCATTGTTCCGGGATCGATCTCTTTTACGGACACTCCGCCTTTTGTGATGATCGCTTCTTTATAGCCGCGCAGACCGCTAAGAGTCATAGTAAAGTCCTTGATCAGTCTTACGAAATGAAGTCTCTCTTCTTTCGTAATCTCATGGACCTTTTTCTCCTCCGGGATTCCTGACAATTCCACCATGATTGGTCTTAGCTTAGACGGGAACAGAGAATCCACCGCATTCTTGAATTGACGGTTATGATTCTCTTCGAATTCCCTCAGCACCCGCTTATCAAGCTGCTCTTCCGTAAGCGCAGGCTTCAGATCGATATGCAGGGTCAGCTCTTTTTCTTTCAGTTTCTTCCCTACGATACTACTGGCACTTAAGATGACCGGTCCGGTCACCCCGTAATGGGTGAACAGCATCTCACCAAACTCCTGATACAGCTTCTTTTTCCCATCAGTCACACGGATCTCGATATTGCGAAGAGACAGTCCCATCAGTTCCCGGGCATACCATTCTTTCACTTCCATCGGCACGAGCGACGGAAGCAGTTCTGTGACTTTGTGTCCGCACTGTCCGGCAAAACGGTATCCGTCACCGGTAGAGCCTGTTGACGGATAGGAGATGCCTCCTGTAGCAGCAATGACAGCATCTACGTACATCTTCTTTCCCGATGACAGCAGGACACCTTTCACAGTACTGTTCTCGATGATCAGCTCCTTCACCTCTGTTCTGAGACGGATTTCTACGCCAAGGCGATCCATTTCCCTCTCCAGAGCGCGGATCACATCTGAAGAATGGTCCGATACAGGGAACACCCTCCCGCCCCGTTCAACTTTTGTCTGTACTCCCAGCTCTTCAAAGAAACTGATCACCTGATCATTGGTAAAGCTGTAAAAACTGCTGTATAAAAATTTCGGATTACTGACCACCGCCGAAAAAAGGTCTTCAAGATCCGCCGCGTTTGTAATATTGCAGCGTCCTTTCCCCGTGATAAAAAGCTTCTTTCCCAGTTTTTCATTCTTCTCAAGGAGAAGTACCTGTGCGCCGTTTCCCGCGGCTGCAACCGCCGCCATCATTCCCGCGGCTCCCCCGCCTATCACGAGTACCTTCTTCATTCGTCATGCCCAGCCTTTCTTATATCTTCATCTGTCCCGGCTCTGTCGCCCTGATCTACCGAGAATGTTCCGCTTACAGGGTTTAATTCATCCCCGCTGTATACCTGATATTCTCCCCATATCTCCTCCAGGGTCTCCAGTGTATCAACAACCTCGTTCTGCTTTTTCATGCACAGTGCGACCACCAGTGCGTTGATCACGCTCAAAGGCGCGACAAGTGAGTCTACGATAGATGCCATATCGCTGCGCGCGATAAGATTGCAGGAAGAATACAGATTCATCGGTGAATGGATGCTGTCCGTAAGCGTAATCACTTTCGCTTTGCGGTTGCTGGCGAATTCCAGTGCCTTTAATGTACGCATGGAATAACGCGGAAAGCTGATCCCAATGATCACATCGTCACTGCTGATCCGTATAAGCTGCTCGAAGATCTCACTTGAACTGTTTGTCGCAACCACTGTTACGTTTTCACAGATCAGGTTCAGATAAAAAGAAAGAAATGATGCCAGCGGAGCACAGCTCCTGATGCCGATGACATAGATCTTCTTCGCCCCGAGTATCGTATCGATCGCCAGGTCAAATGCTTTATGGTCGATCACGGTAAGGGTCTGCTTGATTTTCTCGATATCTGTCTGAAGTACCGTCTCAAGGATCTCGCTCTGGCTGATCCTGCCGTAAGTGACCTCCATCCTCTGGATGGAATTCAGCTTGTTCCTAACCAGCTCCTCCAGCGCCTTTTGAAATCCCGGATATCCTTTATATCCGAGCTGGATGGCAAAACGTACCACCGTAGATTCACTGACGCCCACAGTCTCTCCCAGCTTTGCCGCGGTCAGAAATACTGCCTTATCATAATTCTCACGCACATAATCAGCAAGTCTGCGCTGTCCCTTGCTCATCTTATTATACTTTTCCTCGATCCTTAAGATCAGTTCATTCGTTGTGTTTTCCGTTGCTTCCATCTTGATCTTATTCCTTACTCTTCATCGTTTTCCCTTACACAGGGCGGGTGTATCGCTTAAGCCAGACTCTCTCTTCTTCGTCGAGATATGGCGCCACGACATCGTACACTCTCCTGTGATACGCATTGAGCATATCGCGTTCTTCCTCTGTCATCTGCTCTGGCAGCAATGCATCCAGATCAACAGGTACAAAGGTCAAAGGCTCAAGCCTCATGAACTGCCCGTATCCGTTCTTCTCGTCCTCGCACACAAGGAGTTCATTTTCAATACGGATACCATGCGATCCTTCGATATAGATTCCCGGCTCATCCGTGATAACCATATTTTTCTTCAATACAGGAGCCGGTGTTCTGCCTTCTTTCCAGCGGAAATTGATCGGCGCTTCATGGACATTCGTCAGATATCCGACACCGTGCCCCGTCCCGTGGTTAAAGTTCACTCTTTCTTTCCAGAATACTTCCCGCGCGATACAGTCCAGGTTCGCCCCGCTGCATCCGTATAAAAACACAGTGTTCATCAGGCGCAGCATGGCCCGCGCCACAAGAGTAAAATCTTCCTTTTCTTTTAAAGGGATCTCTCCGATGGCAACCGTCCTCGTGATATCCGTAGAGCCTTCCATGTAATGTCCTCCCGTATCTGTCAGGAGAAGCTTTCCTTTCTTAAGAGGTATATCGCTCTCTTTAGTCGCGCTGTAGTGTACGATGGCACCGTGCTCAGCGAATGCGCTGATAGGCGCAAAGCTCGGCCCGATATATCCTTCCTGCTCTGCCCGAAACTCTTCCAGTTTCTCTGACACAGCAATCTCCGTAAGTACAGATTCACATGATAATATATCGTCCGGCAGTTCGAGTTGAGACATTTCCTTTTTCAACCAGTACATGAACTTCGTATGAGCCACAGCGTCCTTGATGTGAGCTCTTTTGATATTCTCTATCTCTGTGTCATTTTTCACGCATTTCATGAGAACTTCCGGATTTTCTTTCTCCACGATACGCACGTCCTGCGGGATCAGCCTGTACAAAGCGTAACTCGTCCGCTCTGTATCCAGCAAAATACAAGCCTTTTCCGGCAAAGACGCCACCGCTTCCGCGATCATCTCATATGGTCTGACAGTAATGCTGTTGTCCGCAAACATCTGCTGTATTTCCCCGGAAAATTTTCTTTCATCCGCGAATAATTCGACACGATCTTTATATAAGAGCAGATATGACAGAACAAGCGGACAATAAGCTACGTCATTTCCCCGGATATTTAAAAGCCACGCGATATCATCCAGTCCGGAAAGCAGGTGAATATCCGCATTTTCCTCTTCCATCTTCTCCCGCACACGACAAAGCTTCGACTGAACACTCTCTCCCGCATACCGCTCCTCCAGCAGAAACGCTTTCTCTTCCGGAAGTGACGGACGCTCCTTCCACACACGCCCTGCAAGGTCATATTTATAGCAGAGGCTTCCATTCTTTCTCTCTGCAATCTGGGCATATGAGACTCCGTCCGAAATGCCCACACACTGACCGTCGAATCCGATCACACCGTTCTGCGGAAGTTCTTTTTCCAGAAATCCTTCGATCGTATCCACTCCCGGCTCGCCCATTTTATAAAGGGTGATGCCGCTTCCCCGAAGCTCTTTCTCCGCCTGAATGAAATATCTGCCGTCTGTCCACAGCCCCGCTTTATCCCTTGTAAACACTGCCGTCCCCGCTGATCCGGTAAATCCGGTCATATACTCACGGGCTTTAAAATATTCTCCCACATACTCACTGTGATGATAGTCCGTTGAGGGTATGATATAGAGATCAATCCCTTCCTTCTCCATCTCAGAACGCAGGGCTGCAATCCTGCCGGGAATATTTTCTGAAATATCAACAAACACCTTCATCAAGAAGCCTCCTGCCGGTCAATTCTGTACGCGCATCAACTCTGAGCATTTATCAGATTTATGCACTTGTTATATCATACCACCAAAATACATATTACACAAATAAAAATGGATGCCAAAGTTGCCTCCAGCATCCATCACAAACCTCTAGTTACTATAAACCAGATATTCTATATAGATTCCTTATACAGGATATGCTCCGTTCTCTGTATCAGCCACAGTCGCGTCAACCTTTGTCTGCTGCGCCTGTCTGTACTTGAAGTAATCTGTCGCAACCTGCGGGAAGAGTGCATATGTCAGCACATCCTCGTCCTGCTGCATCCACTGCTCGCACTCTTTGCGGAGTGTGTCAAGCTCGTTGGGGATCAGGTCAGCCGGGCGGCATGTGATAATATCCGCGTCCTCGCCGAGGATCTTCTTCTGAAGGTCTGCGTTGACCGGTTTCGCTGTCGCGCCGTATCTTCCTGCAAGGATGTCCTTCGTCTCCTTTGTCGCCATCTTATAGCGCTCGCCCATCAGCACGTTGAACACAGCCTGTGTTCCCACGATCTGTGAAGACGGTGTAACAAGCGGCGGCTCACCGAGGTCTTTACGCACACGCGGCACTTCCTCAAGCACATCATAGAACTTATCCTCCGCGCCCTGCTCTTTGAGCTGGGATGTCAGGTTGGAGAGCATACCGCCCGGAACCTGATACAGGAGCGTCTTAATGTTTACGCCTAAGTTCTTCGGATTTAAGAGACCGCTTTCCAGAGCCTCGTCACGGATCGGGCGGAAGTAATCAGCGATCTCGGAAAGAAGATTCTGATCCAGTCCTGTATCATACGGAGTGCCTTTGAATGTCTCAACCATAACCTCAGTAGCCGGCTGAGACGTACCCAGCGCGAACGGAGACATTGCAGTATCAATGATATCAGCTCCTGCCTCAACTGACTTCATATAAGTCATTGCCGCCACACCGGAAGTATAATGTGTATGCATTTCAATCGGGATGCTGACAGCTTCTTTTAACGCTGTCACAAGCTCTGTTGCCTGATACGGGCAGAGAAGACCTGCCATATCCTTTACACAGATAGAATTCGCTCCCATATCCTCGATTCTCTTAGCCAGGTCTACCCAGTATTCCAACGTATACGCATCGCCCAGTGTATAGGACATTGCGACCTGCGCGTGAGCTTTCTCTTTGTTTGCCGCCGTAACTGCTGTCTGAAGGTTACGGATGTCGTTCAGACAGTCAAAGATACGGATGATATCGATTCCGTTGGCAACGGATTTCTGTACGAAATACTCTACTACATCGTCAGCGTACGGACGGTATCCGAGGATATTCTGTCCGCGGAAAAGCATCTGAAGCTTTGTGTTCTTAAAGCCGTCACGGAATTTACGAAGTCTGTCCCACGGATCTTCCTTGAGGAAACGAAGGGAAGCATCAAACGTAGCTCCGCCCCAGCACTCTACTGCGTGGTATCCGACCTTGTCCATCTTCTCAACAATGGGCATCATCTGGTCTGTTGTCATTCTGGTAGCGATCAGGGACTGATGCGCGTCACGCAGAATCGTTTCTACTATTTTAACCGGTTTCTTTTCTATTTCTGCCATTTATCTGTCCTCCATTAATTACTTAACGCCAAAGATCGCCATGAATGTTCCGGCTGCTACCGCGGTACCGATAACGCCCGCAACGTTCGGTCCCATCGCGTGCATGAGCAGGAAGTTGGTCGGATCAGCCTCCGCTCCAACCTTCTGGGATACACGCGCTGCCATTGGCACGGCAGATACTCCCGCGGAACCGATCAGCGGATTCACCTTGCCCTTGCTTGCCCAGCACATCAGCTTTCCGAAAAGAACGCCGGCTGCCGTACCAAAAGCAAACGCGATCAGTCCAAGGATAACGATCTTGATCGTATCCCAGTTTATAAATGCTTCCGCGCTTGTGGTCGCACCTACGGATGTTCCCAGCAGGATAACGACGATATACATCAGGGCATTGGATGCAGTCTCTGTCAGCTGTCTTACGACGCCTGACTCTTTGAACAGGTTTCCGAGCATAAGCATACCGACGAGCGGTGCTGTTGTCGGAAGAATCACACACACAACGATCGTAACAATGATCGGGAAGAGAATTCTCTCAAGCTTGGATACCGGACGGAGCTGCTCCATCTTGATCTTACGCTCTTTCTCCGTCGTGAGCAGCTTCATGATCGGCGGCTGGATGATCGGCACAAGCGACATGTACGAGTACGCTGCCACCGCGATCGGTCCTAAGATCGCCGTCTGCTGCAGCTTACCTGCAAGGAAGATGGATGTCGGGCCGTCAGCTCCTCCGATGATGGAGATCGCTGCCGCAGCCTTGTCTGAGAATCCCATAGCCATTGCTCCAAGGTAAGCGGCGAAGATACCGAACTGCGCTGCCGCTCCAAGAAGGAAACTCTTCGGGTTCGCGATCAGCGGTCCAAAGTCAGTCATCGCACCGACACCGAGGAAGATCAGTGACGGAAGGATGGACCATTCATCAAGTACATAGAAATAATACAAAAGTCCGCCTGTTCCGTTGGACGCGTCTTCTGGATGGATCATAATATCCGGATAGATATTAACAAGAAGCATTCCGAAGGCGATCGGGACAAGCAAAAGCGGCTCAAAGCCATGTCTTATCGCCAGATAGAGGAATACGCAGGCAACACCGATCATGATCAGGTTTCCCCATGTAAGGTTCATGAAAGCGGTCTGCTCTACGAGGTTCCCCAATGTTGTTGAAATATATTCCATTTGTCAAACCTCCCAGGTAAGTCACTAATTTAATGTAGCAAGCACTGCTCCTGCCTCAACAGCATCGCCTACTGCCACGTCAATGCTGGCAATCGTTCCTGCCTCCGGCGCAACAACCGGGATCTCCATCTTCATTGCTTCGATAATAACAACCGCGTCACCGGCCTGTACGCTCTGTCCAACACTCGTCGGAATCTGGAATACCTTTCCTGCCGCGCCTGCCTTCACCTGGATGCTGCCTGCGCCTGCCGCCTTCGGAGCCGCTGCCGGTGCCGGTGCTGCCTTGGGAGCTGCCGGAGCCGCTTTCGGTGCCGGAGCCGCTGCCGCGCCCGCACCCTTTTCCTCAACTGTCACATCGTATACATTTCCGTTCACTGTAATTGTATAATTTTTCATTTCATGATCCTCCGTATCAATTCCACTTATTTGATTTTCTTCTCTTGATCGAGCGTACGATAAATCCATCTGTAGATGTACCTTCCGCCGCTGCCACTGCTGCTGCGATCACCGCAACAAGTTCACCGTCATCTGTCTCATCAACTGCCGCGACAGGCGCCGGGGCCGCCGGGGCCGGGGCAGGTGCTGCAGCTGTCTCCGTCTTCGGACTCTTCTTGAATTTCTTCTCAAGAACAGGGATCAGCTTAAACAGCGAGATGATAAAGGAGATGAAGATCAGTACCACGAACACAGTCCCCATGCCAAGGATCGTGTTCAGCGCCGCTTTCTCAAGGATCTCTCCCATTGAGTAATGAGCGGATATTGTAATGCTCTCCATATTCATATCTTCGTCAAAAGCAAATTCGATCGTGCCGTCTTTGTCTTCGAAATCTGCCTCCGTGCTGAGTGTTACACCGTCATTTGAGGTCTCCATTGTATACTCTCCGAGACTGACAAACGTTCCGCACTCATCCAGTCCGGCATTCCACGCGTCGATCATCGTCAGGAAGTTTTCTCCGGAGATTGGTACGCCGGTATTAAGCAGGGTCAGATCCAGTTCAAGATCCGACATTTCCGCAAAGTTTTCAAAGTCGGCTTCAGCCATGGCGCTGAAATTCTGGACAATGAAATCCGCGTACTGTTCCAGCGTCGCCTGATCATATTCTGTTGTGTCGGACTTGCTGCATCCCGTGAATCCAAGGACGAGGATGAGGACAAGTCCTAATAAACTGATTTTTTTCTTCACTTCGCCTCACCTCACTAAACCGTGCCGTGTTTCTTATCCGGCCGGTCCTCTCTCTTTGTGAACAGCATCTCAAAGGCACCGATCACATATTTTCTTGTATCAGCAGGTTCGATGATGGTATCCACATATCCTCTTCTCGCTGCTGACATCGGGCTGGACTGCAGTTCCTTGTACTCTGCCGCTTTTTCTTTCAGAGTATCTGCGTCCGCGTCCGCATACATGATCTTCGCCGCAAGATCTGCTTCCATCATACCGATCTCAGCCTGCGGCCATGCATAGACCATGTCCGCTCCGATGGACTTGCTGTTCATTGCTACATACGCACTTCCGTAAGCTTTGCCTACGATCACGTTTACCTTCGGAACTGTCGCGTTCGCGAATGTATATGTCATCCTTGCGACCGCTCTTGCCATGTTCTTCTCAGATTCAACCGCAGCGGCGAATCCTGCCACATTGGTCAGTGTGAGTACCGGGATAGAGAAGGCGTCACAGAAGCTTACAAAATCAATCGCTTTCTTGCATCCGTCAACAGTCAGCGCACAGTCAAAAGCCGCTTCCTCTGTGCCGTCTGCTCCGTATACTTTCGTGCGGTTCGCCACAGCGCCCACAGTCATACCGTTGAGACGGATAAATCCTGTTACCATCTCTTTCGCGTAGTCTTTCTTCATCTCGAAGAAAATCTGATCATCCGCGATCTGGGAAAGAACGATGGATGTATCTGCCGCAGCGTTCGCGATGTCCGCGCACACGCGGTTCAGATCATCTGTGCACTCCTCGTAAGAAAGATCATCCTCATAGTTGGCAGGGATCATACATACGAGAGAACGGATCTGTCCGAGGATATCAGCCTCTGTACCGATGCCGTCCACAAGTCCTGCCGTCGCGCTCTGATACTGCGCGCTTGAAGTGTCGCATCTGGAGATCTCATTGCCTTCCAGAGCGTTCGGAGAATTCACGAAAAGCTTCCCTGTCTTCTCCTCCATAAATGTAAAGTCAGCCAGGCCGGGAACTACTGCAAGTCCTCCGCCGCACATGCCGAAGATTGCCGCGATCTGCGGAATCACTCCTGAAGCCATGCTCTGCTTGTAGTACAGGCTTCCGAACGCCTCCAGCGCATCTGTAGCTTCCTGGAGTCTTAAGCCCGCGCAGTCGATCAGTCCGATCACCGGCGCGCCCATCTTCATCGCCATGTCATAGATGTTCGCGATCTTCTTCGCGTGCATCTCTCCGATTGCCCCACCTACGACCGACGCATCCTGGCTGTATACATACACAAGGTTGCCGTCGATCACTCCGTATCCGGTGATGACACCATCAGACGGAGTCTCTTTTTCCTGCAGGTTGAAATCCGTACTTCTGGCAGTAACAGCACCAC
>NHCFC00100__coassemble_2123_pt1 | contig 10922 bp, 8 predicted proteins | sample NHCFC00100__metabat2_high_PE_030 | metagenome-assembled genome bin NHCFC00100 | reverse complement strand
GTAGTTTAAAATATTTATTTTCCTCCGGGAAGGGGAGAGCCCGGCAGGGAGAATCAGGAAAGGGGCATTCGTCATGGCAGCAAGATACGGCACACATAATAGAAGAACAGCGGAGCTTAGGAGAAATGGCTACGGTCAGTTCTATGTGTACGGAAATGCTGTACGTCAGACGGAACCTATTCCGAAGAAAACGCCGGAAGCACGTCCGAAGCAGCCAAAGCAGATGAGCAGGCAGGTGGCAAAGAACAGACATCGCGCGATGAGCATCAGTCCTGCCTATGCGGCTTTTCTTACGGCAGCGGCAGTCTGTGCGGTACTGGTGTGCATGCTGTATTTGAATCTTCAGTCAGAGGTTGTCAGCAGGTCCGAGAATGTGACCGCGATGCAGGAGCAGCTCGCAGACATGACAGAGGCAAATAATACAGCTTATAATTCAGCCGCGGATTCTGTGAATCTGGACACAGTGAAAGAACGCGCGATGAATGAAATGGGAATGGTATATGCTTCAGAAGGGACGGTAGTGGAGTATGAGAGTCCTTCCGGAGAATATGTGAAGCAGTACAGTGACATTCCGGAGAGCGGTGTGCTCGCCAAGTCAAGCGACGCATCAAGATAAGGATAATATGATATGGCAGAAAGAAAAAGAAAAAAGAGCAGATTTGAATTTTTGACAAAAAAATTCCCGCTCAGGATGCAACGGAAGCTGGTAATGCTATTTATGGCAGTGATACTGGCTTTTGTTGTTCTTATAGGAAGGATCACCTACATCAATGTGACAAAAGGGAGCAGATACACCAAGGTCGTATTAGACCAGCAAAATTATGACAGCCGTGTGATCGCGTTCAAGCGGGGAGATATCGTAGACCGCAACGGGACAAAGATGGCTACGAGTGAGCGTGTGTATAATGTGATCCTTGATGTTGCAGTGATGACGGATAAAGAAAAATATATCGAGCCAACGAAAGAAGTGCTCAAAGAATGCTTTGGCATTGAAGGCAGCGTTGTGGATGACCTGGTTGAGAATTCTCCGGAAAGCCGGTATAAGATACTGGCTCAGGATGTCGACTATGAGACAGCGCAGAAGTTTAAAGCCATTGATGAGGATGATGAGAATTATCCCAACGTCAGAGGAGTCTGGCTTGAGGATGACTATACAAGGACGTATCCCTACGGTACGATGGCAAGTGATGTGATCGGCTTTACTTACGCGGGGAACAAAGGCGCCATTGGTATCGAGAATGCGTATAACGAGATATTAAACGGGACAGACGGCAGGGAGTACGGGTATTTTGACAGTGAATCTTCTGTGGAAAGAACGGTAAAGCCTGCGAAGAACGGAAACACGGTCGTCTCTACCATTGATGTGACTTTGCAGAATATCGTGGAGAGGGCTATACTGGAATTTAACCAGGAGCATGCGGATGAGAACAGCCCCGGCAGTAAGAACACGGCGGTCATCATCATGAATCCCAATACCGGTGAGATACTGGCAGAGGCGTCTTATCCGAACTTTGACCTGAATAATCCCCGGGATCTGTCCCTGCTTTACAGCGAGGAAACGTGGAACGCGATGTCCGAAGATGACCAGCTTGCGGCGATGAACGATCTGTGGCGTAATTTCTGCGTCAGCGATGCCTACGAGCCGGGGTCCACGGCAAAACCCTTTACCGTGGCGGCAGGGCTTGAGACAGGGACGCTTAACGGAAGCGAGACATATTACTGTGGCGGCAGCAAGAGCGTGCTCGGCGTGCCGGTCGGCTGTCATTTGCGGTCGGGACACGGTACAGAGACTGTACAGGACGCGATCGCGAATTCCTGCAACGTGGCGCTAATGGATATGTCTGCTGTTATCGGCGCTGATAATTTTTCGCGTTACCAGCATATCTTCGGATTCGGTGAATATACAGGCATCGATCTTCCGGGAGAGGCTTCGACAGGAGCCCTTCTGTACAGTGCGGAAGATATGACAGAGCTGGACCTCGCGACAAACTCTTTCGGACAGAACTTTAATGTGACTATGACGCAGATGGTGTCGGCATTCTCTTCGCTGATCAACGGCGGGTACTATTATGAACCCCATGTTGTAAAGCAGATCCGTGATGAGAACGGAAGTGTGATCGAGACAAAGGATCCGGTACTTTTAAGGAAGACGGTATCCGTGGAGACATCTGAGATGCTTAAGACATATATGAAGGCAACGATGGATTACGGAACCGGACAGAGAGCTCAGGTAGAGGGATACGACATCGGGGCAAAGACAGGTACCGCCCAGAAACTGCCCCGCAGCGCCGGGAATTACCTGCTGTCCTTTATCGGATACGCGCCCCAGGAGAATCCGGAGGTCGTGATCTATGTCGTGATCGACGAGCCGAATGTGGACGCGCAGGACAACAGTATGCTTGTTCTGTCGCTGAGCAAGAAGATCATGGAAGAGACATTCCCGTATCTTGGGATCACTACGATCGCGGAGAGTGAGGCGCAGGCGGAAGCTCAGGCACAGACGGAGGGGACGAACTTCGGAGATACAGAGTATACAGACTTTGATGAGAATTATGAGGATACTTATGATAATGAGGACGGATGGTATATCGATGAAGATTATGATCCGGACTTAGATGACTGGGCATCCGGCGAAACGACAGAATAACCGGCGGTGATACAGCCGGGGAAATGCGAATAACCCTGATGAAGATGTAATATGTTTTAACAACATCTCCATCAGGGGTTTTTTATGAGGAATAAGACATATAACAAAAAGAAGATCATGGTGGTGTTCTTGTGCGCGGCTGTTATTCTGGCGGCTTTGATCGGAAGGCTGGTATATCTGATGATATTCGATGCAGAATATTATCAGGAGCTGGCGCAGGATCTCCATGAAAGAGAGCGGGAGATCAAGGCGGCCAGAGGTGAGATCGTGGACCGCAACGGTGTCGTGCTCGCTACCAACCGGACCGTGTGCACGATCTCCGTCATCCACAGTCAGATCGAAGATCCGGAAGAAGTCATCGGGGTGCTCTGCAAAGAACTGGAGCTGGATGAGGATACAGTAAGAAAAAGAGTTGAAAAGGTCTCTTCCATGGAGAAGATCAAGACAAATGTGGATAAAGAGACAGGAGACAGGATCCGGAATTACGACCTGGCGGGCGTGAAGGTGGATGAGGATTTTAAGAGATATTATCCATATGATGAACTGGCCTCCCGTGTACTCGGATTTACGGGGGGAGATAATCAGGGAATTATCGGGCTTGAGGTAAAGTACGAAGAATATTTAAAAGGAACAAACGGGACGATCCTCACAGTGACGGACGCAAGAGGTATTGAACTGGAGGGAGTGGCGGAGGATCGGATCGAGCCGGTGGCAGGGGATACGCTGCGGATCAGTCTGGATTACAATATACAATCTTACTGTGAACAGGCGGCTTTGAAGGTGATGGAAGAAAAACAGGCGGAGGCAGTGTCCATCCTGCTTATGAATCCCCAGAACGGAGAAATCTATGCCATGGTAAATGTGCCGGAGTTCAATCTGAACGAGCCCTATGAACTGAACACCGGTGTAGATGAGGAATCTCTGACGGATGAGGAGCTTCAGGACGCGTTGAATCAGATGTGGAGAAACCGGTGTATCAATGATACGTATGAGCCGGGGTCCATCTTCAAGATCATCACTTCATCCGCCTGTCTCGAAGAGGGTGTGGTGTCGCTTGAGGACACGTTTTTTTGTCCGGGATACCGTGTCGTAGAGGACCGGAGGATCCGCTGCCATAAAGTGGGCGGGCACGGGCAGGAGACGTTCGTTCAGGGGATACAGAACTCCTGCAATCCTGTATTCATGGATATCGGACTGCGTCTGGGTTCTGACCGGTTTTATGAATATTTTGAGCAGTTCGGCCTTTTGAGTCTGACAAATATCGATCTGCCGGGAGAGGCAGGGACGATCATGCACAAAAAGGAGGATATCGGGATCGTGGAGCTGGCTACCATGACCTTCGGACAGTCCTTTCAGGTCACGCCCATCCAGATGGCAGTGACAGTCAGCTCGATCGTAAACGGAGGCAGGAGGGTAACGCCTCACCTGGCGACAGCCGTGCTGGACGGCAGCAAAGAAGTTGTGGAGGAGTTCGAGTATGAGGAGGAGCCGGGTATTGTTTCTGAAGAGACGTCAAAGACCATGAGGATGCTGCTTGAGAGTGTAGTGGCGGAAGGCTCGGGGAAGAACGGGTATATTGAAGGGTATTCCATCGGGGGAAAGACCGCGACTTCTCAGACTTTGCCGAGAAGTGCCAACAAGTATATCTCTTCGTTTCTGGCTTTCGCGCCCGCGGATGATCCCCAGATCCTTGGAATGGTCATCATACACGATCCGCAGGGGGTGTATTATGGCGGAACGATCGCCGCGCCGGTGCTAAGGAGCATTTATGACAATGTGCTCCCTTATCTCGGGATTGAAAAAAAATAAGTGATGGTTTATACTTAAAAAGATGTTCAGTATGAAACGAAAGAGATAAAGAGGTGGATTTATGAGTAGTCATGTAGTGATCCCGGTGCTGATCGCGTTTGCCGTAAGCCTGATATTAGGGCCGGTTGTTATTCCTTTTTTGCGAAAATTGAAAATGAAGCAGACCGAACGGGAGGACGGGGTGCAGTCTCATCTTAAAAAAGCGGGAACGCCGACGATGGGCGGTATCATCATCCTCATAGCGGTGATCGTGACGGCGCTGTTCTATATAAAGGATTATCCGAACATCATCCCGGTGCTTTTTTTGACAGTGGCATTTGGGCTGATCGGATTTTTGGATGATTATCTGAAGGTGGTGCTTAAGAGATCTGACGGTTTGATGCCCATGCAGAAGATGGCGCTCCAGATTGTCGTGACCGCGGTATTTGCGTTCTATCTTGTGAAGGTGGCGGATATCCCGCTGACCATGCTCGTGCCGTTCTCAGGCGGATATTACTGGGATATCGGCTGGCTTGCCATCCCGGTTTTGTTCTTCGCGGTGATCGGAACAGTCAACGGAACGAACTTTACAGACGGACTGGATGGCCTTGCCTCCAGTGTGACGGTTCTGGTAGCGACATTTTTTACTGTTGTGGCCATCGGGACGAAGAGCGGGGTGGAGCCGATCACCTGCGCGGTGGTGGGGGCTTTGCTTGGTTTCCTGCTCTTTAATGTATATCCTGCCAGTGTGTTCATGGGCGATACAGGCTCCCTGGCACTGGGCGGATTCGTGGCAGGTACGGCATATATGCTCCAGATGCCGCTGTTTATCATCATCGTCGGATTTATCTATCTGGTGGAGGTGGCATCTGTTATGATACAGGTCACGTATTTTAAGAAAACAGGCGGGAAGAGGATCTTTAAGATGGCGCCGATCCATCATCATTTTGAACTGTGCGAATGGTCAGAGACAAGAGTGGTGGCTGTGTTCTCCATCATTACCGCGATCCTCTGTCTGATCGCTTTAATGGGGGTATAATACAATGGATATGACAGGGAAAAAAGTACTCGTATTCGGCTCTGGTATCAGCGGGGAGGCGGCAAGCGGACTTCTTTTACATGAAGGAGCGCAGGTTATCCTCTATGACGGCAATGAAAAGCTGGATAAAAAGGAAATTATAGAAAAGATTACGGCAGAGTCTTCGCAGACAGCAGAACGATGTGGGGACGCAGGCTGTGTGACAGGAAAAAGTGACGGGGAAGAGCGTCTGACGGTAGTGCTGGGAGCGTTCCCGGAAGAACTTTTAGATGAGATCTCGCTGACAGTTATGAGCCCGGGAGTCCCCACAGACCTTCCGGTGGTAAATAAGATGAGGGCGAAGAATATCCCGATCTGGGGTGAGATTGAGCTTGCCTATGTATCCGGCAAGGGAGATGTGCTTGCCATCACCGGTACGAACGGAAAGACGACTACCACGGCGCTTCTCGGAGCGATCATGAAGAATTATAAGGAAAGCGTATTTGTCGTGGGAAATATCGGGAATCCGTACACAAGTATCGTGACGGAAACGAGAGAAGATTCTGTGATCGTGGCGGAGATGAGCAGCTTTCAGTTAGAGACCGTACATACATTCTGCCCGAAGGTGAGCGCCATCTTAAATATCACTCCTGATCATCTGAACCGGCATCATACGATGGAAGCGTACATAGAGGCGAAGGAGCGCATCGCTGAAAATCAGACGGCAGAAGAGGTCTGCGTGCTTAATTACGAAGACGAGGTGCTCAGAAAGTTCGGGGAAAAGACAGGCGCGAAAGTTCTATATTTCAGCAGTCAGCGTAAACTTAATCAAGGTGTGTATCTGGAAGGAAGCACGATTATCTGCGACATGGGTGAAAAGATCCCTGTCTGCGATGTGAGCGACCTGCAGATACTGGGCACGCACAACCATGAGAACGCGATGGCGGCTGTGGCGATGGCATATGCTTACGGCACACCTGTGGATATCATACGAAAGACGTTGAAGGAGTTTGCCGGAGTGGAACACCGGATTGAATTCGTGGCGGAAAAGAACGGAGTCGTATATTATAATGATTCCAAGGGCACGAATCCGGATGCTGCCATCCGGGGCATCCGTGCCATGGATCGCCCGACCATCCTGATCGGCGGGGGATATGATAAGGATTCTTCCTATGATGAATGGATCAATGCTTTTGACGGCAAGGTGAAAAAGTTCGTTCTTATTGGCGCTACAAGGGAAAAGATCGCCGAGTGCGCGAGAGAGAACGGATTTACAGATATCGTGATGGCGGATTCGTTTGAGGAAGCTTTCGAAAAATGTGTAGAATATGCGCAGCCCGGGGATGCGGTGCTCTTATCACCTGCGTGCGCGAGCTGGGGAATGTTTAAAAATTACGAAGAACGCGGAGATAAATTCAAAGAACTTGTAAAACAGCTGTAGGGAGTGGAGTTTATTGGAGCGTTCCAAAAAGAAGAGACGGTATGACGAGACAATGCTGGCGGTCGTCCTGATCCTGGTCGTGATCGGACTTGTGCTACTCTACAGCACAAGCGCCTACAACGGTCAAGTGAAGTTCCATGATCCTCTGTATTATCTGAAAAAGCAGGGATTTGCCACGGTTCTCGGCCTTATCGGTATGGCTGTTATCTCGAGGATCGATTATCACAGATGGGCGCCCCTTGCTTTGCCCGGATATCTTGTGGCAATCGCGCTCTCTGTGGCGGTCATGCTCTTCGGCGAGGAATATAACGGGTCTAAAAGATGGTTGTCTTTAGGCCCGGTTTCTTTTCAGCCGTCTGAATATGCCAAGGTGGCGGTCATCCTGTTCCTGGCTTGCCTTGTGAGCAGGAATGTGCGTACGATGCATAAGTCGCGTACCCTGATCCTGATGATGCTCCCGGTACTTCCGATCGTGGGACTTGTAGGGGCAAGCAACTTAAGTACGGCCATCATCATCCTGGGGATCGCGGTGGTGCTGATCTTTGCGGCCAGTCCGAAGTATTCCCAGTTCATCTGGATGGGGAGCATAGGCGCGGCGTTTATGGCAATCTTCCTGGCAATGGAAAGCTACCGTCTGGAGCGTATCGCGATCTGGCAGCATCCGGAACAATATGAAAAGGGATATCAGACGCTCCAGGGGCTTTATGCCATCGGCAGCGGAGGGCTTTTCGGGAGAGGGCTGGGAAACAGTGTGCAGAAGCTGGGCTTTCTGCCCGAAGCACAGAACGATATGATCTTTTCTATCATCTGTGAAGAGTTAGGGCTTGTCGGCGCGGGGATCATTATCGTTCTCTTTTTGATTCTTATATGGAGATTCTTTGTCACGGCAACGAAAGCCCCGGATCTTCTCGGCGCGCTTATTGCCGCCGGCGCTATGGCGCACATGATGATCCAGGTGATCTTAAATATCGCGGTGGTGACTAATTCTATCCCCAATACAGGGATCACCCTGCCGTTTATCAGTTACGGCGGAACATCCGTGGTGTTCCTGCTGCTGGAAATGGGGCTTGTGCTCAGCGTGTCAAGTCTGGTAGAATAATACAGGTGAAAACAGACTTTGCATGATCTCAGGAGGAGTAGATTGAAAGAAAAGAAACAAAAGAAGCATAAAAAGAAAAGAATCTGGTCCGTTGTGCTGTCGGTTATCGGAGCACTTGTTATACTGGCAGCGGCGGCTGTGCTTCTGTTCCGTACAAAAGCATTTGAGGTGGAAGGAAATTCCTATTACAGTGAAAATACGATCACCTCTTGGATACAGAACGACAGATTCTCGGTAAATACGTTATATATATTAGTAAAATATAATTTTACGGACGCAGAACTCCCCTCCGCGGTGGAGAGTATGCACATCTCGCTGAAAAATCCGTGGACTGTCCGTGTGACGGTAAAAGAGAAGGAAACGGCGGGATATGTGGATTATGACGGTGCGTATCTCTTTTTTGACCGGGAAGGGACTGTGGTCATAAAGACGAAAAAGAAACGCGTTGGAACACCTTACATTGAAGGTCTGGTATTTGATGCTGAGAAGGTAAAGATCGGTGAAAAGCTCCCTGTGGAGGATGACAGTATTTTTGAGAAGATCGTGGAAGTTTCTAAGAATCTCGAAAAATACGATCTTGCGCCGGACCGGATGTCCTGCGCGGATGGGAGTATACACATTTACTTTGGTATCGTGGAAGTACTGCTCGGAGACGGAGATTATGAAGAAAAGCTGCAGCAGATCCCACCGATCCTTGAGAAGCTGACGCAGTTATATCCGGAGACGGCAGGGACACTGCATCTGGAGAATTATGACAGGGATTCAGAGAGCATCCGGTTTGTCCCGGCCGGGTAACTCGGCAAAGTGGCAAATACAGGCATAAATCGTCCCGCTCATTCCTGATGGTTGAACTGTATAAAAAAATCAGAAAAGTAAGAAAAATCTATTGATTATTTGCAGAAAAGACTTTATTATATACTTATTGGATTCTATCGTTCAATAAAGGGATGTATAAGAAATTAATAAGATGACAAAGGAGGAAATACTCTTGTTAGAAATTAAAACCAACGAATCAGAAGCGGCCGCTAGAATAATCGTTGTCGGAGTAGGCGGAGGCGGAAACAACGCCGTGAACCGCATGATCGACGAGCAGATCGCGGGCGTGGAATTTATCGCAGTAAATACAGATAAGCAGGCACTGCAGCTTTGCAAGGCACCGACTCTGATGCAGATCGGTGAGAAGCTTACGAAGGGACTTGGCGCTGGAGCGCAGCCTGAGGTAGGCGAGAAAGCAGCAGAGGAAAGTTCAGAAGAGATCTCAGCGGCATTAAAGGGAGCGGACATGGTGTTCGTTACCTGCGGTATGGGAGGCGGAACAGGTACAGGAGCAGCTCCGGTGATCGCGCGTATCGCCAAGGAGCAGGGTGCTCTGACAGTAGGCGTTGTCACAAAGCCGTTCCGTTTTGAATCCAAGACAAGAATGCAGAACGCTCTTACAGGAATTGATAAGTTAAAAGAAAACGTAGATACGATCATCGTCATCCCGAATGACAAGCTTCTTGAAGTTGTTGACAGACGCACGACAATGCCGGAAGCACTGAAGAAAGCGGATGAGGTGTTACAGCAGGGTATCCAGGGTATCACGGACCTGATCAATGTTCCGTCACTGATCAACCTTGACTTTGCGGATATCCAGACAGTTATGAAGGACAAGGGTATCGCTCACATCGGTATCGGCGCGGGACGCGGCGATGACAAGGCTCTTGAGGCAGTTAAGGAAGCTGTTGCCAGCCCGCTGCTTGAGACAACGATCCAGGGAGCGTCCAATGTCATTGTCAATGTATCCGGTGACATCACACTTATGGATGCATCTGACGCTGCTGATTATGTACAGGAGCTCGCAGGAGAAGGCGCAAGCATTATCTTCGGTGCGATGTATGACGACACGAAGTCTGATGAGTGTACGATCACAGTTATCGCTACAGGCTTACATAATGTAGGCGGAAGCGCATCTAAGTTAAAAGCAAGACTTGAGGGACAGCAGAAGGTAGGTTCCATCCTTCCGTCAGGCGAGTCTCCGGTGAGAAGCCGTCTTGACAACGAGAACAGGACAAGCACTGTGAGACCGCAGGGAGGCACAATGCCGACACTGCAGCCGAGAACTCCGTCCAGTAATGTGAAGGAGCAGTCCATCAAGATTCCGGATTTCTTTAAAAGATAAATCTGAACATTGAGAGAAAGCATGTATATAAGGCTCTGTGTGAAAAACGTTCGCACAGAGCCTTAATCTTAGCTGATACGGATGGTGGGATCAATTTTGCACGGCTTTTAGTGCTGCAAGAAGTGTCTTGCGGTAATCGCTTGGATTGATCCCACAGATTTTGTTAAAAATTTTGTTAAAATATGATGGCTCATCAAAACCCAGAGAAAGGGAAATCTCTGTGATGGAAATCGCCGGATCTGCAAGAAGTTCTTTTGCCCGTTGTATTTTTCGTGTGTTGACATAGTTGATCACGTTGATCCCTGTTTCAGCCTTGAAGATGCGGCTTAAGTAGTTCTCGCTTCGGTTTACATACCTGGCGAGCATGGAAAGGGTTATTTTCTTGTCGATATGTCCGGTGATATAGCTGTCCACCATCCTTATTTCCTCACGGAGAGAAGAAAGATTACAGGATAATCTGCTGGTTGATATTAAGTCTATCAGTTCATTCAACAGCAGCAGGTACTCTTCCAGAGTACAGCATTGCCGGTACTGCAGGGCAATTTTCTGGAGCTCATTCTTTCTGTTATTCAGGCAGTCTGAGTGTTCGAATATAAGAAACGAATAAATCTCAGCCAGTTGTTTTCGTACAACGGCCGGAGTGTATGAGCTTTGCGAAAATCCGTTTATGGTCTGAGTTACAAAAGCTTTACAGTTCTCATAGTCTTCGAGAGAACAGAGGGTTTTCAGTTTTCTGATCAGGGAAGCTGAGTCCATACGTTCCTGTGA
>NHCFC00100__coassemble_2115_pt1 | contig 10956 bp, 8 predicted proteins | sample NHCFC00100__metabat2_high_PE_030 | metagenome-assembled genome bin NHCFC00100 | reverse complement strand
ATTCTTCCATATCTTTCAGAAATGGGATCAGTGTCCTTGTATCCGTAGGGCGGGAACTGAGATCCAGCCATGTGATGTATTCTGAATCCACTCCGTGCTGGAGATTATAAGCAGGTTTTAGCTGACCGTTCTGCATGGCATCTTCCTTCATCCGCATAAATGTCGCATCCGGGTCAGTTTTGGAATAACTGTTGCGTTCTCCGCATATGTGGAGTTTGTGATTGTATTCCTTCAGTTTATCCAGATATGTTTCCAATGTTTCAATGGATCTCTGTAGGCATGTTTTCCGCTTTCCGGTCCCATGAACAAAGGCGATCCCTTCTTCCCGGCAGATCCGGTATAGTTTTTTCCGCAGTCTCTTTAAGGTGTGGATTGACACTTTTCCATGATGGACGATCCGAAATCCGTAAAGAGCCTCGCATTCTTCCACGAAGGCAAGTATCTTTCCGAAAAGCTTTGCCTGATTTTTCGTAACAGCTTTTTTCCAAACAAAGGTATATTTATTTGCGGCTGATTCGATCTTTGTTCCGTCAATAAAGATGGTTTTGCCGGAAATTTCTCCAAGGGAATATAAAAGTTTTGATACCTCAGCCAGTGTCTGTTTGGAACACTGCGCGAAATGCAGGGAAATAAACCGGGCGATCGTTGCATGGTCAGGGACCGGTTTCCCTTCCAGAAGATACATGAAATTGATGTCTCTGCGGCATGCAGTTTCGATGTCCCGACTGGAATAGAGCCTGTTCATGCCGGCGTAGACAATGATCTTGAACAGCTGTCTGGGTGTCGCCTGATTTTTCTTTATCTTTCCATAAGTCTGATAAAGATCGCTGAGTTCCATTCCCTCCACAAATGCACTCAGAAGGCGGACCGGATCATCTGCCGGGATCAAAATTTCCACATCCAGCGGAAGTTTGATTTGATAGTACAGAGAAGATAAGGTATAATCTTTCTGTAATAGTTTATTTAGTCGCATAAATAAATTTTACACCAAGAGCCAGGCCTTTCATAGACCTGGCTCTTACTTTGCTCAAAAAAGTGCTGCCGCACTAATTATTTAGTGCGACAGCCCCACGGCAGATACGCAATGAGAAGATCCGTCTCGAAGCAAGGTGTTCTCTGAATCAGATGCTGCCCGATTCAGAGGAAACGATCATTACAAAAATCGCTTCAGCTAAAAGTGATTTCGCTAATTCTGTGTGCATGTGGAATGATCTGCAGCGGATGGAAGAAAAGAATTATAAGGTGCTCAGATGTCTGTACCGGGGTGCTGAGGACTGGGAGATCATGCAGCAGATGAGACTTTCGGCGGACGATTATTTCGCGATAAAGCAGGAAATTAGAGAAAGGATACGAAGGTATATAGAAGAATGATCAGACAAGGCAGAGGAAGAAGGGAAATTAGGTGATGCTGCCGGAAAAATATTATGAAACATGTATTACATATCATATTGTGCGCTATTTTGAGCAAAGTCGTATCGGAAAGATTTACCCGTTTACGATCAGCCAGGTACAGGAAAAATCGTACGGATATGATTTTGCTTATCCGTTGGGGAACGGACATATTTTCTATATCCAATTTAAAAGACCGAACGGACTGTCCGTGGAGAACAGCATGATGGCATGGAGTGTGGAGATGGTGCAGTTAGAAACGATCATAAAAAACGGGATCGGAAGCTGTACATATTATGCACTTCCAGAATTTGATGATATTTTTGAGTGGTACAGCGGCCTGGAGAAGACATGCTTTATTAGTGCGGATGATCTGTATACCCAGATCCGACTGAAACGGAAGATCAGGCAGCATGCGGTTCTTATAAACAGTAAAAAGTGGAGACTTAAGAGGTTTGGAGATTACTTTCCGCAAGAGATCAGTTTCCGAAATGTACTTGCTACGGACGAATCAGAAGAGCCTTGTGACAGGAAAATGAAGATTCCGGGAGAGAATTTCCGGGGATTTTATCTGGAATATGCATGACAGGAGAGGATGATTGGAAAATGGGGAAGACAGCAGGGCGGTATGATCCGGTTCGGGGAAAGATCATCGATCCGATATGGAATATGAAAAGGAAAGATGATCTTGACGCTTACGGAACGCTTGTACATGAGGCACAGCATGTTCACTTTAACCATCTTACACTGATCGGCGGAATCATTGAGATGTTGGGATTCGAACTCAAATGTACTCCGGAAAATGACCAGGGACACAGGAAAAAGATAGAATCACGGATACAGATTCTGAGCGAAGCGATGACAGAATTGCAGGAAATTTATGCAAATAGCGTGGAACTGTTGTGGGTTGAAGAGTATCAGGGCATGGAGCAGGCAGAGCGCGTGTACGCCAGAAAGGTAAAGGAATATAAGGATTATATGATATTGCTTTTCGAAATCCTGACGGATTGTAAAACCTTGGAAGAAAAGAGGATACGTATCCGGGAACTTTGCGTGGCGGCATCTGATCCGGATATGACACCGAAAGAGTTGGTGAAACTGCTTGATAATGAGATAAAGTTAAGAGAGCATTTCTTCCCGAAGAGCAGAGAGAATGGCGATGTATATCTTTGCAGTAGAATGGGAAACAACCTGGAAAGAGTGGCAGAGCAATATAAGAAATCAGGGGAGATGCCGGGAAAAAGAGATTCAATAGGGTTATGGGAGATAACTCCCCTCTTGCAACAGGCGGGGTATTTTATTTACTCCTGGGAACTGATACAGATCAGCCGCGGTATTGTAGGGAAAATGTCCCGTTCGGAACTTTCTCATATGATTGAGACTACGTATCAGGATATGGTCATAGGCAAGACATTAGTGTTTGATTTTCAGACTGCGTCGCGGAGTGCCAGGATTATCCATGAGAAATGGGATCAGGAGCTTTTTTGTGTCATAAAGCGCTATGAGGATTTGATATGTCCGGAAGAGGATTACTTTGTTTTAGGAAACTCGGCAGCCGGAGGATATATCGGACAGGAAATTTCCGAAAAAGAGCTGAGGGAGGCATACAGAGGAGCAAAGGCATTGGCAGTGGACTTTGAGGAATTTGACAATAACAGCGGAAAGCCTCGGTATTTTTCCGCGGGAAAAATACCGCTTTTCGTATTGCTGACGGATTTTCATCAATGTAAAGACCTGCTGTCTGATATGCTGGATCAAGATTTGTTTATTGTAGATCTGTTTCCGGAGGAAATCCCCAATTTCTACACGGTATTATTCTTTCGTAAAAGAAAGACGCCGGGGGTGATCTTTGTGTTTCCTGCGCTGAAATATCTGGTGAGGTGCCTGACTGATGAGTTGGATATAGGCGAGAGAATGATGCTGTCTCAGGGAAAGGCTGCATTGAAAGTCTTTTCTGTGTTTGAGGATGAACGAAGGATGTTGGAAGCGATCCAGTGGATATTTTCTTTTGTGTCCGGGACCGAGTGGGATGGTGGAAATGGGCGAAAGGCATCGTCGATGCTAAGTAGTGGGTTTGTAAGAGCACTGCTGGATTCGGCGCTGGAGTTTCATGCGAAAGATTACTGGAAAGATTTCTCTGCATTACCTACCAGAGACACTTGTTCTGATGGATTCTATACACTGATGAGGTTCAAAGGACAGGAAAACAGCGGTGAACTCTGTGCGCAGGACAGAGGAGGAGAAATGATCCCGGTGCTTTTCAGAGATAAAAGGGCAGCCGGCGAGTATAAAGCCGTTATGAGGAAAGAGGAGGAGCTGGAGATTGTCGCGGTGGATGATCTGTATTGGGAGACGCTGAGTGCGTTTTTAAACAAGAAGAGTGGGAAATGGATTCTGTATATGAACAGTACGCAAGGGATATTATTAGATACGGATGTGTATGAACAGGCGAAAGAGCTCTGCGGAAAAATGAATCTATAAAAAGAGAGGGAGTTACTCCCCCTCAAATCGTATCCCGCTCTGCCGTCTTGCCTCATCGATCACTTTGATCGTATCGAGCGAGTACTGTGTATATTTATGTTTGATTTCATGATTCTCTATAAGCCGAATGAATTCTTTGATCTCGTACACCATATTATTTTCTGCGGGTGTGAACGGCAGTTTCTCGATCTGTCCGCCGTCCAGTGGATCTCTGGAGCCTGTCCTCAGGCGAAGTTCCAGATTCTCCGGCTTGCTGATGTAATCGATGAGGATGGAGCCCTCTTCTCCCTGGATGACGCTGGGATTGACGGAAGCCGCGATCTTGGAATACACTGCCTCTGCAACCATGTCATCATACTCCATGAGTACGATCCCGCTGCCGTCGAATCCGTTTTCCAGCTTTGTGGAAAGCGCCTTCACGCTCTTTGGCATCCCGAAGAGACGGACGAGAGAGTGGATACAGTAGACACCGATATCCATGATCGCCGCATTGCCGATCTCAGGATTAAACGCGTTTTGCACGATGCCGTCCCGGAAGCTGTCATAGCGGCTGGAATACTGGCAGAACTCGAATGTTGCCCGGCGCAGTGTTCCGATCCGCGGGAGAGCGGACTGGATGATGTCAAATGCAGGATCGAAGTTGGGGCGCATTGCCTCCAAGAGAACCTTCTGATTCCTGTGGGCACAGTCGATCATGGAGCGCACTTCCTGCTCGTTCATTGCCATGACTTTCTCACAGAGGACATGCTTGCCGTGTTCCAGCGCCTTAAGGGTCTGACCGCAATGAGCGAAGTTGGGGGAAGCCACGTAGACTGCGTCCAGGTCAGAATTGAGGAATTTCCCGTAGTCTGTATACACATTGGGAATTCCGTATTTCTGCGCGAATGTGGTTCCGGTCTCTTCTTTTCTGGAATACACGGCATACAGTACTGCCTCCGGTACCTGTGCCGCTGCTTCGCAGAACATATCACTGATGAAATTCGTTCCTATGATACCGATCTTAAGATTCATGATGATCCCTCCTCGTATTCCTTCTGAGTATTCTTTCGGATTATAATTACCGCTAACTGACCGGACAATTATTGCTGGAAAAATAGTTCTGCTGCTTTGATTAGATATTCGGTATCTGCTACGCCTGCCGTCTCGTAAGGAGAGTGCATGGCGAGCTGGGGAAGTCCGATATCTACCGTGTTTAACGCCACCTGTGTGTTGGAGATATTGCCAAGTGTGGAGCCGCCTGCCATGTCTGAACGGTTGGTGAATGTCTGGACAGGAACATTTGCCCGATCGCAGAGATCCCGGAACATGGCGGCAGAGACAGCGTCCGTGCAGTATTTCTGGTTGGCGTTGAATTTCAGCACGATCCCGCCGTTTAAGTATGGGCGGTTGGACGGATCCGCCTTGTCTGTATGGTTCGGATGGACGGCGTGCGCGTTGTCAGCGGAGATCATGAAGCTGTCTGCCAGATGGACAAGGTAATCCTCGCGGTCATATCCCAGGCTGTCATGGATCCGTGTGAGCGTATCGTACAGGAAGGTGGATGCCGCTCCCTGTTTCGTGCCGCTTCCGACCTCTTCATTGTCCAGCACGCATAAGACCGGCATATGGGAACCGCTGGTGTGCGGACTGTCGCTGGCAGAGAGGCTGCCGCCGTTAGCGTCATCGGAGGCATCAGAGATGCTCTCTGCGATACCCGCTGTGTCCGCCGCAGCTAAGAAGCCTTTCAGGGAGGCAAAGGCGCACTGAAGGTCATCCAGTCTTCCGCAGGAGATGAACTCATTGGAGGTTCCCCAGACACTTGCTTTCTGCCGATTATAGAGGAAGAGATCATGCCCCAGGATATCCAATTCTTTTATCCCGGCAGCATCGGCGATCGTTTTCATAAATGTTCCTTTTGCGGTCAGGGTCCCGTAGAGGGGAAGCATGTCTTTCTGCGCGTTGTATTTGTATCCGTCATTGGCCTCCCGGTTCATGTGGATGGCAAGGTTCGGGATCAGGACAAGATCACGGTCTACATTCACAAGTCTGGAAGTATAGCCGCCGTGTCCGTCTTTGACGATGACCCGGCCTGCCACTGAGAGCGGGCGGTCCAGCCAGGGCGCGCAGAGCATGCCGCCGTAGCGCTCCACATTGAGACGGATATAATGTCCGTCGGTTTCCAGTTCCGGCTTCTCCTTGATCTTAAAGGAAGGAGAATCACTGTGGCTCGCCATGATGCACATATCTTTTATACCGTTTTCCGGAATGATGAATGCGATGACCGAAGAGTCATTGCGGGTGACGAAATATCTGCCGCCTCTTTTGATCTGCCATCTCCGGTTTTCGTATAACCGGCTAAAGTTTTCTTTGAGAAGGATGTCGGTGATATTCTGAACAGCATGGAAACAAGTAGGGCTTTGTTCCAGAAACTGTGCAAGCTCTTTTACAGTTGTTTGCTCCATGAGAGGGTCACTCCTTTGTGCGATATTTGATCAGCCGGAGACAGATCCGGATGCGGGTCTGCGGACTGCCCGGCACTATTTTCAGCATATATTTCTGCCACTCTCCTGTCAAGATGTAAAGCAGTTCTTGCCGGGTGATCCGGGACTTTACATTATGTTTCTTCCCCCGTATACTTGGAAGCAGAAGGAGTTGATATTATGCGGATACTGGTGGCAGAGGATGAGAGAGATCTTAACAAGCTTATAATATCCTGTCTGGAGAAAGAGCATTACAGTGTGGACTCATGTTATGACGGGCTGGAAGCACTGGATTATTTAGAGTGCGCGGAGTATGACGCGGTCATACTGGACATTATGATGCCGGGTACGGATGGCCTCTCAGTCCTTAAGAAAATGCGCCGCAGGAATGACAGTACTCCGGTCCTGCTTCTGACGGCGCGGGACAGTATTGAGGACCGGGTGACCGGGCTGGATGCCGGCGCCAATGATTATCTTGTGAAACCATTTGCCTTTGAAGAACTGCTTGCGCGCGTCCGGGTGCTCTTAAGGAAGCCTGCGCAGACACCAAAGACCTGCTATAAAGTGGCAGATCTTGAGGTGCATATGGATACGCAGCAGGTCTTAAGGGGCGGAAGTGAGGTGAAGCTCTCGGGAAAGGAGTTCGCGCTGCTTCGATACATGGTGCAGAACGAAGGGATCGTACTTTCCAGAGACAGGCTGGAAGAGCATCTTTGGAACTTCGACTATGCGGGCGGTTCAAACGTGGTCGATGTATATATCCGTTATCTCCGTAAAAAACTGGATGAGGGTCACGAACCCAAACTGATCCATACCGTGCGGGGCTCCGGTTATGTGCTCAAGGCAGAGTAAAGACTGAAGAAAGACGGGGAGCGGGACGATGAAACGATTATCTCTGAAATTAAAGCTGACACTGCTCTATACATTTTTTATGGCGCTTCTGACCTGCGCCGCGCTGGCGATCCTTTTTTCTTTAAGCAACAGGGAGATCCTTTCCTCTGTGCAGAATAAGCTGGAAAGCCGGGTGCAGGAGAGCGCGGAGGATGTGGAATATCGCGGTGGGCGGCTGCGTCTGGATTCGGATTTTTATTCGGTGTCCAGAGATGTATACCTGTCGCTGTATGAGGAAGATATGTATTTTCTGTATGGGAAGATCCCGCACGGATTTGATCAGCAGCCAGAGCTGATGGACGGAGTAGTAAGGACGGTAAAAGACCAGAGGCAGGAATGGTATGTGTACGATATGTCTTATCAGGTAACAGAAGACTACACAGTATATATCCGGGGGATCACATCAGTGACAGACGCCGAGGAGAGCTTTAGCGTCACGCTTCGTTTTGCCATTATACTTCTCCCGCTTATGGTAATGGCGACGGCAGTCATCGGGTATCGGTTTACACGGCGGACACTTCTGCCGGTACGTCAGATCACAGATACTGTAAAAAAGATACGCGGGGACGCGGACCTTTCGAGGCGGATCGGTCTGACGGATTCTCTTTCCGGATCTGACGGGGCGGAAAGAAAAGAGAGGGATGAGATCTATGTCCTGGCGGGGACATTTGACGATATGCTCTCTGAGCTCGAGACGGCATTTGAACGTGAAAAGCAATTTACATCAGACGTTTCTCATGAACTCCGGACTCCGGTCAGTGTCATACTTGCACAGTGTAATGCCATCCTTGCTTCAGATGACTATACAAGTGAGCAGAAGGAGCAGATCCGTCTGATCGAGAGGAAAGCGAAAGGGATGTCGGATATGATATCCCAGCTGCTCTTTTTATCCCGCGCAGACCAGGGAAGACAGCCGCTGAATATAGAAGAACTCGATCTGAGTGAACTTACGGCTATGATCGTAGAAGAGGAACAGATGGTAGCGGACGAAGAAAGTCGTGGCATTCGTATTGAAACTGAGATCGAACCACAGATCATAGTACAGGCTGACGAGACACTTTATATACGCATGTTGGTAAATCTGATCTCAAACGCGATGCGCTACAGCAGAGATGACGGTGTTGTCCAAGTGTCTCTGGAAAAAAAGGAGGGAAAGGTGACTGGAAAAGTAATGGATCATGGTATCGGCATTTCCAAAGAGAATCTGCCTCATATATGGGAGCGGTTTTTCAGGGCAGACACTTCACGGACAGAAGAGGGGCACTCCGGGCTGGGACTTTCCATGGTGAGATGGATCGTGGAGGCGCATGGAGGAAATGTGTCCGTGGAAAGTACAGAGGCGAAAGGAAGTACGTTTCTATTTTGTTTTCCTCAGAAGCAGGAAAAGAAATAGAAATGAGTCTGAAACAGACGGCTTTAATGTAGGTTTAATCTTTGTGACGTATATTTTATAAAACGACATAGATTCTGTGAGTAATATTGCAGGTGGCGTCAGTGTACACTGACGCTGGTCTTGTATGAAAACCAGGAAACGGATATACGCAGGAAAAGGAGGGTGAAGGATGAACGTAAGGAGAAAGATGTTAATCATAGTATTATCACTTATGACCACAGGTATATTTGCAGGGTGCGCAGGCGGTCAGCTTTCCCAGGATCAACAGCATAATAGTACGATCCAGACTGGAGACAGCATCAATAAAGAGGCTGAGCTCCAGGCAGAGATTGACGCGCTTCGGGAGGAACTGGACGAACTGAAAAATAATCAGGCAGACCAGGTCCGGGGTGAGGATACGGCCGGACAGACTGATCAGGGAAATACGTCTCAGAACAAGGCGATAAATAGCGAGAATCCTTCTTCCAAAGGAAACAGCTCTTCCTCAAATGCAGTCATCAGTATAGAAGAGGCGAAAAGTATCGCGCTTGCAAGAGTCCCGGGAGCAACGGAAAAAAATATGTCCATTGAGCTTGACAATGACGACGGATGGTATGTATATGAGGGCGAGATCATGTACGATGGAATGGAGTATGAGTTTGATATTGACGCTAATTCAGGTACGATCCTTAAATGGGAAGAGGAAAGATGGTAAGGAAATGAAAGATAGCGCGGCTTTGACGGGCAAAAAATTTCTAAATTAAAAACCTCCTTTTTTCAGGAGATTTGCGAGATTATAAAGATAACCACAAAAAGTTTTCTTCGCAAGCCTGAAAGACAGGAGGTTTTTTCAGTTGGAAGCGGAAGAAGCTGACGCTAGAAGCGGCTGTACTGCCGGATAAGCTCATCCAGCCTTGACAATGTTTCCGCCTGTGTGCAGAAAAGCCCATCATCAAGAGTCTCGAGAAAATCCCAGAACGCAGAGGTCAGTCCCGACTCCTGGATATTGAGATAGACAGGAGCTCTTGAGCCGACAGGGGTAAAGAGCAGATAGCCGGCTTTGGGCGTGATATAGATGTTCGCGCCGTTTTTGACTGTACCGATGCTCTGCCTGAGCATACGGATATGATAAGTTTCCCTGCGGCATTCTTCGGCAAAACGGACGATCAGTTTCAGGCGGTCTTCTGGTTCAAAAGGGAGATAGATATCGGACGGATATTCTTCCAGAAGCCCGGTGTCCAGAAATTCCTTTACGCCTTCCAGGGAAAAAATCCGGATCAGGTTGCGTTTCTGATGCCGCTCATAAGTGTCTCGGATATGGAGGAGAAAATGCCGGATAAAAGTCTGCCGTCCCGGCAGTTCTGGTGTAATATATTTTTCCAATAAGTCTTCGGAGAGAAGGTCTGTCATGCAGGGGGTCATCTGAAAACTGTACTCACAGGATGTGTCATCCTTGAGAAATTCCTGCACATAGGCAAGCTGTGAGGAAACATCACTGATCTTCTGCAGCAGAGGCCGTGCCTGCTTAATATATCCTGAAAATATATCTTTCAGCAGCCGAAGAAAATCAGGCTGTCTTGTCACGAAACCTGTCTCAAATGTTTCCGAAAGAATGATCGCTCTGCTCTCCGTCAGGAGCAGATAAGGAAAAAGGTGGAAAATATCAAGCCGGGATGTAATATTGTCGTAATAATAGTATGGCTGATAGTGGCATCCGCATGTACACAATGGGAGGATATCCATCAGACAGTGGAGATTGTAGTTTTTCTTGTCCGCCGTGATCTGCTCATTGTTGTTCAGGCACATGATATGGGTGATGGTAATGGAATCCTCTTCTTTCATCAAGGATACCAAAAGGCGGATAAGGAAAGTGAATTCCGGAGGTGCGATCATGTACAGGTTACCTTCTCCCTCCTCGATCAGGCGTGTGACAAGAGTGTAGACTGCCTGATTGACTTCCGAAGCGTTGGTCAGTGTGATATTCGGGCTGTCGGAAGAGATACACATGCGGGGCGGGAGCAGGGAAACTCCGGTATCCATGATATTTCTGAAATTGCCGAGAAAACCCATGATATCCCTGCGGCGGTAATAGTTGTCGCGCCCTTCCAGGGAAATGCGGTAAGCGGCAGAGAGTTCCTGATATTCAGCCGGGGTCAGATGGAGAAACTCTGCGATCTTATCCAGTGTTTTTATAGAAGAAGGCATCCGCTTTCCCCGTATTACCTTGTACATCATAGACCTGTCCATACCGCAGTATTCCGCCAGTGCGTAAATACGTGTGTCCTTTCGGTGTGTATATTCTGTTAAAAGATCTGAAAATTCTGACATAGTGTTTGCCTCCGTGGGGTTAAGAGCGACTGCTGG
>NHCFC00100__coassemble_2110_pt1 | contig 10995 bp, 10 predicted proteins | sample NHCFC00100__metabat2_high_PE_030 | metagenome-assembled genome bin NHCFC00100 | reverse complement strand
TTCTATCTTCTGGAGCGGAATCCCGGCAGCCCTTCATCCTCTCCGAATACGTTTTTCGCAATTAGATTTTCGGATTTTGCAAGATGACCTCCCTGAATTAAATGGCTGAATTTCGCAAAATCAATGTTTTTTCAATCTTTTGTGATATCATAAGAAGCAGAATGAAAACGGGGATTCCCCGCGGATACAATGATCGGAGGTACACGGATGCGGATTCTGCTCATAGAAGATGAAAAAAGGATGTCAGACGCTCTCTGCGAGATCTTACAGCTGGAAAAATACGATGTGGATCAATGCGCGGACGGACTTTCAGGACTGGAAGCCATAGAGAGCAACGTCTATGATATTGTGATCCTGGATGTCATGCTCCCCGGCATGAACGGATTCGATGTCGCGAGAAAAGCACGCCAGAAAGGAATCCGCACTCCCATCCTCATGCTGACGGCAAAGAGCGATCTGGACGACAAGGTCACGGGACTGGACTGCGGGGCAGACGACTATCTAACGAAGCCCTTTATGACGAAGGAGCTGCTGGCGCGGCTGCGCGCCCTTGCAAGACGCAGCATTAACACGCCCGACGGTACGCTCCGCTGCGGAGACATCACCCTGAACACGGATTCCTGTACCCTTTCCTGCCATGAGGACAGCGTACGCTTAAGTGAGAAGGAATACCACATCCTGGAGTACCTGATCGCCAATCAGGGACAGATCCTCACCCGCGAACAGCTGGCCCTCAAGATCTGGGGCTATGACAGCAGCTCCGAATATAACAACGTGGAAGTATATATGTCCTTCACCCGCAAAAAGCTGGCGTTCGTAAATTCAAAGACCGAGATAAAGGCCGTGCGCGGCATCGGCTATGAACTGAGGTATGACAATGTTTAAACAATCAAAGCGTAAGATCGTGGCTGCGATCTTATCCGTACTTGTACTTTTGCTCGCGGGGACGCTCTGCGTCATCTACGCGGCAAGCTACATCGATATGACCAACGAAAATCAGGAAATGCTCCAACAGTATGTCCAGTCCTATACCCTTCCCGCAGGTGACGGAACGGGGGAGCTTTCCTCTGATATGCCCGAAGGCGCCAGCCGCGACGCAGGGAATCCGCAGACAGGCACTTTCGGGACGGACGCGCCGCCTGCTAATGATCCCGGAGCCAGCGCTCCCGGTACCGGCAATTTCGAACCGATACGCCCGCAGGAGAATCCGAACGCTCCGAAGGACAAACCGCCCATGCTGGAACTGTCCACCTTCTATTCTGTCGCGCTGACGGAAGACGGAGACGTGCTGAAGGCTGATACCGCTGACATCTCTACATTTACAGAAGAGGAACTCTCCGCTCTTGCCTTCGAGATCCTTGAGAGCGGAAAGGACAGCGGGGTACGCAGCAATCTTTGCTACCTCATGGAACAGAAAGACGGCTACACTCTCGTGGCCTTCCTCGATAATACAGTGGTCCTGGAAAACGCGGGCACCTTGTTCAACTATACCCTGATCTTCGGCAGCGTGACGCTCGTGCTCATGTTCTTCCTCGCGCGTTATCTGGCCAAGCGGATCGTCGCCCCGCTGGAAGAGAGCTATGAGAAGCAGAAGCAGTTCATATCGGATGCAGGGCATGAGCTGAAGACCCCGGTGGCAGTCATCAATGCCAATCTGGAGCTGCTTTCACGGCAGATCGGAGAGAACCAGTGGCTTTCCAATATCCAGTACGAGAACGAGCAGATGTCTGCTCTGATCATCCAGCTTTTGGATCTTGCCCGCACGGAAAATGTAACCCCGTCCATGGAAGATCTGGACTTTGGCCGCCTTGTCCTGGGTGAGGCGCTCCCCCTTGAGACAGTTGCTTATGAAAAAGGCCTGTCTTTCAAGAATACGATCGAGGATAACATCCATGTCAGCGGAAACAGCGTCCAGCTTAAGCAGCTCACCTCCATCCTGATCGACAATGCCCTGCGCCACGGCGCAGCGGGCACAGAGATCCTGCTCACATTAAAGAAGGAAAAACATCACGCCGTCCTTGCGGTAATGAACGATGGGGATCCCCTCACTCCCGAGCAGTGCCGCCGCCTGTTCGAGCGATTCTACCGGACAGATGAGGCAAGGAGCGGAGAGGACAAGCATTACGGCCTGGGGCTCGCCATCGCGAAGGCCATAGTTACGGCACACAAAGGAACCATCAGCGTGCACTGCGCAGACGGGAAGATCATATTCACGGCTAAGCTGCCTCTTGTAAGATAAGCGTCCCCTGTGAGATGACCTCCCCCCTGTAAACCGCTCCCCTTACACTTCTTCATACAATTTTCACATTACATTCATTTTCTTTCAATTTAACTTCAATCTTCCTTCTGTATCATAGCCTCGCATCATGATACAGGAGGATTTTTTATGGCATTTCAGACCGTATTCAAACGCTATGAATTAAAGTACCTGCTGACAGAAGAACAGAAGCAAAAAGTCCTGGCAGCGATGAAACCCTATATGGAGTTAGACCAATACGGCCGGACGACGATCCGCAACATCTATTTTGACACGGACAGTTACCGGCTTATCCGCCGCTCTATCGACAAGCCCGCGTACAAGGAAAAACTGCGCATAAGAAGCTATGATAAGGCATCGCCCGGGAGCACGGTCTTTGTAGAGTTAAAGAAGAAATATAAGCACGTGGTGTACAAGCGTCGCGTCAGTCTGACAGAGCGCGAGGCGATGGCATGGATGCACGGAACAGCGCATGAAAGGCACGGGAACGCGCAGATTTCGGAGGAAGTGGATTATTTTCTCAGATATTACAAAACACTCCACCCTGCCGCTTTCCTCTCCTATGAAAGGGCGGCATATTACGCAACGGACGGAACTGACTTCCGGGTCACATTTGACGATACCATCCTCTGCCGGCAGGAAGACCTCTCCCTGGAGTCCGATGTGTACGGCACACCCCTGCTGCCGGAAGGGATGACCCTGATGGAGATCAAATGCTCCGGCGGCATCCCGCTGTGGATGACACGCGTTTTATCAGAAGAACATATTTACAAAACATCCTTTTCAAAATACGGGACTGCTTATCAGACGATGATCTACCCGAATCTTACTCAGGAGGAAGCACGACATGCTTAATACATTATTTCAGGGATTATTTGACACACAGCTTACCACCGGCATCCCGGTGACAGATTTTCTACTCTGCCTGGGCGTCTCCCTCGCCCTGGGACTTATCATGGCGCTGACTTATATGTACCGCGCCCGCTATACGAAGAGCTTCGTAGTGACGCTGGCGCTCCTGCCTGCGGTCGTCTGCGTGGTCATCATGATGGTCAACGGCAATGTCGGCGCGGGTGTTGCCGTAGCGGGCGCCTTCAGCCTTGTCCGCTTCCGCTCCGTACCGGGCACGGCGAAAGAGATCTGCACCCTCTTCCTCGCCATGGGCACGGGACTCATCATGGGAATGGGCTACCTGGGATTCGCCGCTCTGTTCACGCTGATCATGTGCGCGGCTTTCCTGATCTACAACCGGCTGGATCTGGGGGAGAAGAAGAACGCCGCGGCTTACAAGACATTTACCATTACGATTCCCGAGGACCTGGATTACACGGATGTATTCAAAGAAATATTCGATACATATACCACATCCTGTGAGCTTGTTCTCGTGAAAACGACAAACATGGGAAGTATGTTCCGCCTTACTTATCATGTGACACTCCTTGATCCCGCGATGGAGAAGGAGATGATCGACAAGCTCCGCTGCCGCAACGGCAACCTGGAGATTGCCGTCTCAAGGCAGGAGACAACCGTAGCGGAACTGTAGAACTGTCTCCAACAGCGGCCGGGAAGACGGCGCGGCCGACGGATCATAACAGAGGCAGACGCGGCGCGGCCCCGGCTTTCAGCTTATATTTTACGATTCAGGAAGGAGTATATTTTTATGAAGAACTATGTTCGTATGACTGCTGCCCTTCTCTGCGCTGTCCCACTCCTGTGCGGAGTTCTGACCGGCTGCGGAGCCATTTCAGATATAACGGGCGGCACGGCAGGCACAGACACAAAGGGCAGCTCCGGCGACGGAACAGATGATTCCTCCGGGACAGATGTCTCTCAGACATCGGACTTTGCCCAGTCGGATGCCGATATGTTCACGGACCGGGATTACCGCACGGAATATGACGACGAAGAAAGTATCCATATCACATTAGACGGAGATTCTGCGAGCGCTGATTCGGATAGTGTTCAGATATCAGGTTCCACAGTCACACTTACTGAGGAAGCAGTCTATGTCATCTCCGGCACGCTGGATGACGGCATGCTCATCGTAGATGCCGATGATACCGCGAAGCTCCAGCTTGTCCTTGACGGAGCTGACATTACCAGCCAGACCTGTGCGCCTCTGTACATCCTCGAGGCGGACAAAGTATTCGTCACTCTGGCGGATGGCAGTGAAAACACGCTCTCCAACGGCGGAACATTCACCGCCATTGATGACAACAATATCGATGCTGTTATCTTCTCCAAGCAGGATCTCACCTTCAACGGAAGCGGCTTCCTCGCAGTGAACTCACCCGCCGGGCACGGCATCGTCTGCAAGGATGATCTGGTCATCACGGGCGGCGCTTACACGGTCACTTCCTCCTCACATGCGCTGGACGCCAATGACAGCGTGAGGATCACAGGGGAAACGATCCTGACAGCAAATGCCGGAAAGGACGGCATCCATTCGGAAAATAACGATGATACTTCTCTCGGATTCGTCTATATCTCCGGCGGCACACTGGATGTCGCTTCAGAAGGTGACGGCATCAGCGCGGCTTCCTATATGCAGATCGAAGGAGGAACCTTGGAGATACTGGCGGGCGGCGGCAGCAAGAACGGCACGAAGGAATCCTCGGATAACTGGGGAGACTTCGGAGGCGGCAGAGGCGGTATGGGAACCATGCCCGGAGAAAGAGGCATGGGCGGTGAGCCCGGCAATATGAGCAGTGCTCCCGATGACGGCGGTGTAAGCGGAGATCCCGGTAATATGGCTTCCCAAAACATGAGTACACAATCCGTCAGCTCAGAAACGGATGAGGAAACCACCAGCATGAAGGGGATCAAGGCTTCCGGCGCCATGCTTATATCAGATGGAACATTTACCATTAACTCCGCAGATGACGCGGTGCATTCCAACACATGCGTCACTGTAAACGGCGGCTCTTTCGACATCGCCTCCGGAGACGACGCCTTCCATGCGGACGAAACGCTTACCGTCAGTGCCGATACAATCGATATCAGCGAATGTTATGAGGGTCTGGAAGCTCTTGATCTTAACATTGAAGACGGAGACATCACTCTCACCGCCACTGACGACGGTCTCAATGCCGCGGGCGGCACGGACCAGAGCGGTACGGAAGGCGGAAGGGACGGTATGTTCGGGAATGTTGGAGATGGAACAGGCGCGGATGGAAACACCGGCGGCAATCCCGACGCAGGCGGCATGGCTTCTTCGGACGGAAGTATCACCATATCCGGCGGAATCCTGGATATCACTGCCTCCGGAGACGGTATCGACGCCAACGGCTATATTGAGATATCCGGCGGATATATCACTGTGGAGGGACCGACTCAGGGCGACACCGCGACACTTGATTACGATACGACCGCCACGATCACCGGCGGGACATTCATCGGGACCGGCGCGTCAGGGATGGCTCAGACCTTCAGCGATCCCGGGCAGGGCGTGATCGCCGTGAGCGTCGGAGAACAGTCAGCAGGCACAGCGGTTACGATCCTGGATAAAGACGGTAATGAGATTGTCTCCTTTGAACCAGAATTATCTTTTGCTGTAGTGATCATAAGCAGCCCGGATATCGAATCCGGAGAGACTTATACACTTACCGTGGGTAACCAGTCAGGAGATGTAGAGGCGGGGTAAGACTTATTTTATCTGTAAGAACAGACTCAGGCTTATCATTCAAGCCAGATCGGATTACTCCAGGCAGTGTGACCGTTCTTATCAGTACATTTTACCCTAACGTAGCTCTCATGCCCCTTTAACTCATATTCGCCGTATTCCGTTGTCTCATCATACGACCCGCACACACGCGAGATGCCGTCATTGATATCATTACCTGCAATAAAATCGATCCGATATACGGGACTGCAGTCCACATACGCGGTCCCGTTCCGGATTCCCCAGTCATAGATCTCCGGACCGGAAGAGGAATAATAATTGCCTGCAAGCATATTCTTCACAATATCTTCATGAGTCAGACGATCTGCCTTGACCACGATATAGCCGCCGCAGCAGTCATCAAAAAGTCCTTCATTATGATTATCGTCTGACGCGAAAGCCAGTATTTTTCGTCCTTCTCTCAACATCACATCCCAGTAAGTCTCATCATATCCGGTATTACTTTCATTGACTGTATCATAATTAAAGATCTCCAGTGCCCAGATTCCTTCCGTATTGATGAATTCCGACTCTCTTACTCTTGACCAGATAGGGTGGTTATAGGTTGCTATCAGGCCTCTTTGGGTCATCTCATCTGCCAGCCTCTGCGCCACAGCAGCTCCGTCCCACTCGCCGTAATAGTTCAGAACAGGATGCGCCTCCATATGGCGGTATGGCGCAAGCTGCGCCTTTTTCTGCATTTCCTCCGTGCCTAGTATTCCATGGATATGGTGGACCTTCCTTCGCCGCCCGGAGCCGGCATCCATATAGAGTACAGCGGAAGCCTCAAGTCCCGGAAGGATAATGAATTCCTCACTGTTAAACTGATCTCTGTAGTCTGTATACAAGTCATGCTCTGAAAAACACAGAAAATGATATCCGTGTTTTTTAAAAAGCTCTACCGACTCCTCCGGGGTCAGCATCCCGTCTGAGTTCACGGTATGGCTGTGAAGATTTCCCTTATACCAGTTTCCACCGTCTGTAAATCCTTTTACTGTTATCTTTTTCACTGATATCCTCCTTTTTATCACAGATCAGTCCGCAGGATTTTCCTATGGATCTGCCTATGATATAAAAATGCTCCCCTGCCTTTTGCAGGCAAGGGATAGCTTCATTAATAAATAATTACAGTCTGACGCAGTTGTGGTCCGCGATCCCCACGTTAACACTGTCTCCCACATTATACATGGAAATACTGCGGAAAAGCACGTCCGCATAGACCTCAACATTATTGATGCTGATCTTATAACGCAGTACATTTCCCCTCGGCACATAATCCGTGATCCTGCCCTGCATCGTGTAATCCTCTGTTGTGATCGGCTCTCTGGACAGCATAAATGTCTCGGGACGGATGGCCACCTGTCTGTTCCACTTCTTCCCTGTCATCACTTCCATCGCGCGGGAATCCAGAATATTGTAATTACCGATGAATCCTGCCGCGAATGTAGTCACAGGCTTCGTATACACCTCAACCGGACTGCCTGACTGCTCGATATTGCCCTCGTGGAACAGATGGATCACATCTGACATGACCATCGCCTCATCCTGGTCATGCGTGACAAATACAGATGTAAGCCCTAACTCCTTGTGGATCCGGCGGATACTGGTCTGCAGGGACTTCCTCAGCTTGGCGTCAATAGCGCTCAGCGGCTCATCCAGAAGGAGCACCTTGGGCCGCATAACAATGCCTCTCGCCAGAGCCACCCTCTGCTGCTGTCCTCCGGAAAGGTTACCCGGGTACTCTTTTTCTTTACCCTTAAGGTCTACCATTTCAATCGCGTCCGCCACTCTCTTATGTATTTCATCCGCAGGCAGCTTCTGCAGCTTCAGCCCGAAGGAAAGGTTCTGTTCCACTGTCATATTGGGGAACAGACTGTACTGCTGGAATACCATCCCGATATTCCTATCCTTGGGATCTTTGTTCGTGATATCCTCGCCATCTAACAATATCTGTCCTCCGGAGATCTCTTCCAGACCTGCAAGACAGCGCAGAAGCGTACTCTTCCCACATCCTGACGGTCCGAGGAGCGTCACAAAATCTCCTTTCTCTATTTCAAGGTTGATTCCTTTTAAAACATGGTTGTCTCCGTAAAACTTATCTATATTCTTAAATTCTATATAAGCCATTTTCTTTATCTATCCTTTCTGTTTTTCCCTCTGGATTGCAGGAAAAACGCGCATGCTGAAATGATCAGGGTAACAAGGAAAAGTATCACGATCACAGCGCAGGTTCTCTGTCCTGACTTTTTCATTACATCGTACAGATACATCTGTGCCGTCATATAGTGACCTCCCGCCAGAGTGTTGATGATCACAAAGTCTCCAAATACGATCGCCATAGCGAGCATGACCGAAATCGTAACACCTCCCATGATGTTCGGTATCACAACACGGAAAAATGCATAAAATTTGCTTGCTCCAAGCATCTGCGCCGCTTCTATAAGCCTTGGAGCTCCGACTCCGTTTAAGTTGTTCCTGATCCCCTGGTAAACATAGGGCAGGATCACAACCATATATGTCGCCACAAGCATGAACATTCTGTTACTGAACGGATCCGGCGCGCCTGTGTACAGAGACAGCACACAGATCGGAAGGATGACTCCCTGGATCGCGTACGGAATCGTACATAAGATCTGTATCATCTTGTCCCAGCCGGGATGATAGACGACCACCACATACATCGCCAACAGTACAAATACCGTACAGAGTATGACTGGAAGAATGGAGATGACCACGGTCCTTCCCAGCGCTGCCCAGAACAGCGGATCCGTAAACAACTCTCCGTATGCGCCAAGCGTAAATCCCTGAGGCAGGATATCCAGCCATTCGCGGAACAATGAGTAGATCAATGTCATCACCAGGGGAAGCATAAGATACACAATGATAACCACAATAGCAGCTTTTGCTCCCACATGGCTCTTCTTCTTTTTTGTATTCATCAGCGTCTTCCCCCTTTCTTTGGCGTCATCTTATTCTGTACTGCAATGGCAAGTACCATAAATACCATCATCACTGCCGCGATGGCGCTTCCGAACTCCGGACGCTGGATGATATCCCCTACGAACTGTTCAGACAGACGGATCGGCAGCAGAGAAACATTATTCATCAGCAGCGCATAAGCGGACGCGTATGCTGCCAGAGCATTCGCAAATAATACGGAAAATGTTCCCAGTATGCTCGGCATCAGCACCGGGATGCCAACCTTTCTCCAGAAAGTGCCTGTAGTTCCTCCGAGAAGAGCAACTGCTTCTTTCCATTCTTTTCTGATCGAGTCAAAAGCCGGGATCAGAAGAAGTGTCGCTAACGGGATCTGGAAGTAAACATAGATCATAAGAAGTCCCCACACCGAATACAGCGGGAAATTCGCCAGGAATTCAATTCCGTAATTGGAGCCGATCAACGTCATTACTCCGATATTTCCGAACATAATGATATACGCGAATGCCAGTGGTACTCCTGAAAAATTCGATACCATGTTCAGGATACTCATAAACAGCTGTTTTAATCTTCCCTTTTCCTCATGCACCGCCTTCGCTCCGATAAATGCCACTACAAGTCCGATTACAGCAGATAACACCGAGATGAGGAGACTGTTTATGATTGCCTGCTGATACAGTTTCCCCGTGAAAATATTGATATAATTATCCAGCGTAAAGCCCGCTTCTCCTCCCTCCGGAAAAAAGCTCCTGACTACTGTATAGATAACAGGAATGATCTCGAAAAGGAGACACAGCAGCAAGAACGGGGCCAGCGCCAATATGTATGTTTTCTTTTTTGTTTTCATATTGATCCTCTCTTTTCCCAAGAAAACAGGCCGCCGCAACACAGCAGCAGCCTGGTCTTCTGTCTTCTTATTGTGCGTATGCCACGACCTCTTCCTGCCACAATGTTCCGATCGTCTTCGCCGTCTCATCCCAGGCTTTCTGATCTTCTACCATCCTGGCGTTGGCGTACTGGCTGTCATCCAACAGCTTAGATGCTACCTCTTCCGGAAGTTCCACGTCATCACGGATCGGCTGCGCATATCCTTTTGCAAGGTTGATCTGACCTTCATCACTTAAGATATACTCTCTTGCCAGAGCTGCCGCGCACGGATGCTTGGAATATTTGTTGATGATCGTCGCGTATCCGGTCTGGATAGATGCCTCGGACGGAATGAATACAGAGAAATCCGCATCCGGATTATTTTCCACGAACTGCTCTCTGTATCCCAGAGCGTTGAAGTCCCAGAGGAACGCCACACCAACTTCACCTTTCTCGATACGGGCCTGTGAGAACTCTCCCAGGTCGAGCCTTCCCTGCTCAGCAATCTTTCTGAAAAAATCAAGTCCCGGCTGAATGTTGCTCTCATCTCCGCCGTAGGCGATCGCAGCGGCAAGCACTGCGTACTGTGCCTGGGTTGCGGCCTGAACATCACCTACCGCCACAATGTAATCCCCTTTTAAGATATCCTCAAATGATTCCGGCGTATCTTTTACGATCTTGTTGTTTACGATCACTGACATCGTCCCATAATATCCGATGACCCAGTCTCCGTCATCGTCTTTTGCCCAGTCCGGAATGGAATCCCAATAGCTTGTCTTATACGGAAGCGTTACGTCCTCTTCCTCAGCTATAGGCCCGAAAGCCTGTCCTACGTCTCCGATATCCTTTGTCGCGTTCTCTGCCTCTGTCTTAAACAGCGAGATCTCTTCTGCTGATGACATATCTGTGTCTACATGTTTAATGCCGTACAGTTCTGTATATTCATCCCATGTTTCTCCCCAGTTGGCCCATGTATCCGGCATCGCCGCTGACTCAAGCTGTCCCTCTTCTTTCGCCTGCGCCTCAATCTCCTCCAGCGTCATGCTGTTCAGATCCACAGTCTCTTTCGGTTCCGAGGAAGAACCGCAGCCTGCTGCAAGAGTCGCCGCCATACAGGCAATCATCATTGTACTCACTATTTTTTTCCTCATCATAATCTCCCTTTTCTTTTGTTTTCTTACAAATTACAAGGGCATTATAATGAGTCTCCGTAAAAAAATAAGCATCTGTATGTTAAACATTTGTAATATCTGACGGGATTATTCAATGCATC
>NHCFC00100__coassemble_2083_pt1 | contig 11259 bp, 10 predicted proteins | sample NHCFC00100__metabat2_high_PE_030 | metagenome-assembled genome bin NHCFC00100 | reverse complement strand
TTAAGCGGGCGTATCCGCGATATGGGGCGGGTGGATCACGGGAACGCCTTCCTTGATACATACGAGCTTGAGAGGGAGAGGGGGATCACGATCTTCTCCAAGCAGGCGGTATTTTCATGGAAGAATATGGACATCACGCTTCTTGACACGCCGGGACATGTGGACTTCTCAGCGGAGATGGAGCGTGTCCTGCAGGTTCTGGACTGCGCGGTTCTGGTGATCAGCGCCGGCGACGGTGTCCAGAGCCATACAGTCACGCTCTGGCGTCTTCTGAAGCGTTATCATATTCCGGTGTTTCTTTTTGTCAATAAGATGGACAGGCCGGACGCGGATCGCGGGAAGCTGATGAGAGAGCTGAAAGAAAGGTTCGGCGAAGGCTGTACAGATATAGAAGAGATCTTTTCGTGGGGAAATAAGAGAGAAGGTTCCGCGGATGTATCCGGAGCACCCATCATATTAGATGAAGAAAAGGCAGAGAGCCTCGCAGTCTGTGATGAAGTAATGCTTGAAGAGTATCTGGATACGGGAGAGATCCGCAGGGAAACTCTGAGAAAGGCTGTCGCGTCGAGAAAAGTCTTTCCCTGCTGGTTCGGGTCCGCACTGAGGGCGGAAGGGATCACGGAACTGCTGGACGGTCTGGTGGAGCTGACAAAAGAGAAGCAGTATCCGGCGGAACTCGGAGCGAAAGTGTATAAGATCTCCCGTGACGCGCAGGGGAACCGTCTGACTTATCTTAAAGTGACAGGCGGGACGCTGCGGGTGAAGGCGGAACTCCCGGGGATCAAGGGGAAAGTCAACCAGATCCGCATCTACTCCGGAGCAAAGTACGAGATGGTACAGGAGGCAGCGGCGGGGGCTGTCTGTGCCGTGACCGGATTAGAGGGAACATTTCCGGGGCAGGGGATCGGCTGTGAGAAGGAGTCTGAACTGCCGGTGCTGGAACCTGTTCTGAATTACCGGATCGAGCTTCCGGAGGGCTGCGATATCCATACGATGCTTCGGAATCTCCGCCAGCTGGAGGAGGAAGAGCCGCAGCTGCATATTGTCTGGTCAGAAGAAGCTTCAGAGATCTATATCCAGCTTATGGGAGAGGTTCAGACGGAAGTGCTTCAGCAGATGGTAAAAGAACGGTTCGGAGTGGTCATTACCTTTGGCGAAGGCCATATTGTCTATAAGGAAACGATCCAGGCGCCGGTAGAGGGAGTCGGACATTTTGAACCTCTGCGGCATTACGCGGAGGTGCATGTTCTGCTGGAGCCGGGAGAGCGGGGGTCCGGGCTGCATTTTGCCTCAACGTGCAGTGAGGATGTCCTTGACCGCAACTGGCAGCGCCTGATCCTGACTCATCTGGACGAGAAGGAACACAGAGGGGCGCTGACAGGTTCGGCTGTGACGGATATGAAGATCACACTCCTGACAGGGAAAGCGCACCAGAAGCATACAGAAGGCGGTGACTTCCGGCAGGCTACTTACCGGGCGGTCCGGCAGGGACTTCGGAAGGCCCAGAGCATCCTTCTGGAACCTTACTACGAATTCCGCATGGAACTTCCCATGGAGAATGTGGGACGAGCCATGTCGGATATCCAGAGGATGAGCGGCACGTTCGAAGGGCCGGAGGCGGAGAATGATCAGGCAGTGCTTACGGGAAGCGCGCCGGTGTCTGAGATGCGGGGATATCAGAAGGAATTTGCCGCCTATACAGGAGGCTTTGGAAGGCTGTTCTGTACACTGAAGGGATATGACGTCTGCCATAACAGCGATGAGGTGATCGCGCGGATCGGCTATAACGCGGATGCGGATACAGAGAATACGGCAGATTCTGTCTTCTGTTCACACGGGGCAGGGATTATCGTGCCCTGGTATGAAGTGGAGGACCATATGCATGTGGAGAGTGGAGTGAAGGAGACTCCGGCGGGAGAAGAAGTGGTGCTGTCGGCACCGGTCCGCCCGGCACGAAGGGAGATCGAGCTGACCCAGGAAGAACTGGATGCCATCTATGTGCGCACCCCGGATCCTGTAAGGGTGAAGCGTAAGGTGAACAGCAGTCCTGTGACTGTATCCGCGAACAGCGGGAAGAGTACCCGGAGAAAAGTAAGCGCAGAGGAATATCTTCTGGTGGACGGGTACAATATCATCTTCGCGTGGGAAGAACTCCGGGAGCTGGCAAAGGTCAATATTGAAGCGGCAAGAGGAAAGCTTGCGGATATCCTCTGCAATTATCAGGGATATAGAAAGTGCACACTCATCCTTGTGTTTGACGCATATCGTGTGAAAGGCAATCCGGGAGAGATCCAGAAATATCACAATATCCATATTGTATTTACAAAGGAAGCTGAGACGGCGGATCAGTATATTGAAAAGACGGTGAAAAAGATTGCCAGATCAGCGTATGTGACGGTGGCTACATCGGACGCGCTGGAGCAGGTTATCATTCTGGGACAGGGCGCTCACCGTATGTCTGCGCCCGGCCTTAAAGAAGAAGTGGAGCGGGTGTTCGAAGAAGTGAGAGGCGGGCATCTGGGGAAAGGACCGACGCTTCGGAACTATCTGTTTGATTATCTTGACGCCAGATCAGCAAGAGAGATGGAAGAAGTGCGCCTGGGCAAAGATGTGTAGGGCGCCGGCTGAAGAATAGATAAAGATCCTTTACTCTGTCAGGAATCACGATATATTGCAATATAGGCTGTATTTGCGAACTGGACTGTATAAAAAGAGAATAACTGGACGTTTCTGCATGACCAGTCTGATGGTATTATACGAAAGATAAAAAGACAGAAAAGAGGATAATACTATGGAAAAAAGGAATGAAACTTTGATAAAACTTGTGCAGACAGGATTCATGGCTGCACTTTGTTTTGTGGCGTTTACATTTTTGAAGATCAAGATCCCCATGCCGGGCGGAGACGCCACGGCGCTGCATATCGGCAATGCGTTCTGTGTGCTGGGAGCATTGATCATGGGAGGCTTGTATGGGGGCCTTGCAGGGGCTGTGGGAATGACCATCGCGGATCTTCTTGACCCTGCGTATATCATTTCCGCGCCGAAGACATTTGTGCTGAAATTGTGTATCGGTCTGATCGTAGGATTTGTAGCGCATCGTGTGGCTAAGATTAACGAGAGTACAGACAGAAAATATATCCTGTACTGGAGCGTGATCGCTTCTGTGGCGGGACTTGGCTTTAATGTGCTTGCCGATCCCATCGTCGGATATTTTTATAAAATGTATATCCTGGGACAGCCGCAGGAGCTGGCTGAAGTGCTTGCAAAATGGGGCGCTGCCGCGACATTTGTGAATGCGGTCGTATCCGTGATCCTTGTAGGGGTGCTGTATAACGCGCTGCGTCCGATCCTTCTGAGGATGGGGATGATCCGTATCCGGAAAGTGAACTGTTACTCGAAAGTATAAGAAAAAAGTATTTTTATGGTGACTTTTTACCTTGTTCAATGGTATTATTATTGAAACGGTTAAATACAATATTACGATATGAGAGCGAGGTAAAAAGATGAATTGTATTAAATGTTATCAGGAAATCCCGGAAGGCTCAAGATTCTGTCCCTATTGCGGCGCAGAGCAGACTGCGGCTTCACAGCCGGCAGATGCACAGATAAATCCGGCAGCACAGCCCGGAGCGGATGCTAAGACGGATACACCTGTCCAGCCCGAAGCATCTGCACAGACAGATTCATTCGCGCAGCCTGAAGCAGACGCGCAGACAGCATACTCCGCGCAGTCTGATACTGCCGCGCAAAATGATATGTACGCTCAGCCGGGAACATTTTATCAGAATACACAGAATTATGGTCAGAATACACAGAATTATGGTCAGGGAACGCAGGATCCTTCCGGTTACGGAACAGGATATCAGGGGGGATATCAGAACAATCCTTACCAGTCTCCGTATCAGCAGGATCAGGGCCAGCCGGTCAACTGGGTGCCTTATCTTGTACTGTCCATTATTTCCACTATTTGCTGCTGTCCTCCATTTGGTATTGTAGCGATCGTTTTTGCGGCGAAGATCAACAGCGCGGTCAACGCTGGGAATACAGAAGAGGCAAAGAAATCCGCAAAGACGGCAAAGATCTGGATCATTGTCGCTTTCGCGGCAGGTATCATCTCTTACATCCTTTATTTTGCGCTTGTGGGATTCATCGGGGCGTCAGGCTACTACTATTACTAAAATGTACGTGAAGGAAGGCTTATAAAGTCAGATGATCGAACGTCTTCAGAAAAACAGAAAAATGCGCATAGCGTTACTATTATGTGCGGGAGCGGCTGCGTGCGCGGGTGCAGTGTACCTGTATTTTCATAACCCGTATGAATACCCGCTTCCGTGCATCTTTTATGTGCTGACCGGGTTCTATTGCCCGGGATGCGGCGCCGGGAGGGCAAGCTATTCGATCCTTCACGGGCGGTTTGCGGACGCGTTCTGCTATAATCCGCTTATGACGGTCCTTCTTCCGTTTATCGGGCTGTATGTGACAGTGAGAACTCTGGACTGGGTGGTCACAGGAGGCAACCATATTGACCACAGGATAAGCGTGAAATTTCTCGTGGGGGTGCTTGTGGTTATATTTGTGTACGGAGTGCTGCGGAATATCCCGGTGTTTCCGTTTACGCTTCTGGCTCCCGGCGGTTTCGCGCAGATGTTGTAAGGCAGGAATGCGCACCGTTATATAAAGATGGTAAATGCAGATATTTTAAGAAGATAATACATAATAACGGAGGATAGATACATGATCAATAAATTAGTAGAAAAGATCAAAAAGACAGGGGCTCCGATCGTAGTCGGACTGGACCCGATGATGAATTATATTCCGCAGCATGTTCAGGACAAGGCATTTGCTGAATTCGGAGAGACATTAGAGGGAGCTGCTGAAGCAATCTGGCAGTTTAATAAGGAGATCGTGGACAAGACCTGTGATCTTATTCCGGCAGTGAAGCCGCAGATCGCTATGTATGAGCAGTTTGGCGTGCCGGGACTCGCGGCATTTAAGAAGACAGTAGACTATTGTAAATCAAAGGATCTTGTGGTCATCGGAGATATCAAGAGAGGCGACATCGGTTCTACTTCTGCCGCGTACGCGGTAGGACATCTGGGAAAAGTCAAAGTGGGAAGCAGGGAATATGTTCCGTTCGATGAGGATTTCGCGACAGTGAATCCGTATCTGGGTTCTGACGGTGTGAAGCCTTTTGTTGAAGTGTGCAAGGAGGAAAAGAAAGGTCTTTTCATCCTTGTGAAAACGTCCAATCCGTCCAGCGGGGAATTCCAGGACCGTCTGATCGACGGACGCCCGCTGTATGAGCTGGTGGGCGAGAAAGTTGCCGAGTGGGGCGCGGACTGCATGGGCGATGAGTACAGCTATATCGGCGCGGTTGTCGGCGCGACTTACCCGGAGATGGGCAAGGTGTTAAGAAAGATCATGCCAAAGAGTTACATCCTTGTTCCGGGCTACGGCGCGCAGGGAGGTCAGGGCAAAGACCTTGTACATTTCTTTAATGAAGACGGGCTTGGCGCTATCGTGAATTCTTCCCGCGGGATCATTGCCGCTTATAAGCAGGAGGCATACGCAAAGTTCGGAGAAGAGAACTTCGGCGATGCGTCCAGGGCTGCAGTCGAGGCGATGGTGGCGGACATCAGCGGCGCACTGGAAGGAAAATAGGCAGACAATGCGCCATAGCATATGAAATATACGGATAGGGAGTTTCTATGACAAAGAAGAAAGAAGATGCAATGATCCTCTCTCAGGAGAGGATTGCTCAGGATATATACAGTATGTGGATCCGGACAGAGGCCGCGCGCACAGCAGTACCCGGACAGTTCATATCCATGTATACAAACGACGGGAGCAAGCTGCTTCCCCGTCCCATCAGTATCTGTGAGATCAACAAAGCGGACGAAAGCTTAAGAGTCGTTTACCGTGTGACGGGCGAGAATACGGGGACAAAACTGTTTTCAAAGATGAAAGCGGGCGATACGGTCCCGGTGATCGGTCCGCTGGGCAACGGATTCCCGCATGAGAAAGCAGAAGGAAAGAAGGCTTTCCTGATCGGAGGCGGAATCGGTGTGCCTCCGATCCTGGAACTGGCAAAGCAGATGAAGTGTGAGAAGAAGCAGATCATCGTCGGTTACAGGGACAGTGAAACATTTTTAAAAGATGAGTTCGCTCAGAACGGGGAAGTCTATATCTCCACAGAGGATGGAAGTGTGGGGACAAAGGGCAACGTGATGGACGCTATCAGGGAAAACGCTCTGGAAGCGGACATCATCTATGCATGCGGACCGACGCCGATGCTTCGCGCGATCAAGGCGTACGCAAAGGAAAATGACATCGAGTGCTATATTTCCCTTGAGGAAAGGATGGCATGCGGAATCGGAGCCTGCCTTGCGTGTGTCTGCAAGTCAAAAGAGAAAGACCATCACACGAATGTGAATAATAAAAGGATCTGCAAGGACGGTCCGGTATTCCTGTCTACGGAGGTGGAGATCTGATGAATATGAAAGTAGATATCGCGGGAGTAGAGTGGAAGAATCCGGTAACTGTCGCTTCCGGTACGTTCGGGTCCGGAGCGGAGTTCGCGGACTTTGTGGATCTGAACTGTTTAGGCGCAGTGACGACAAAAGGAGTGGCGAATATCCCCTGGGCGGGCAATCCTACCCCGCGGGTGGCGGAAACATATGGCGGGATGATGAACGCGGTGGGATTACAGAACCCGGGCATCGATGTCTTTTGCGAGAGAGATATTCCGTTTTTGCGCAAGTATGACACGAAGATTATTGTCAACGTGTGCGGAAAATCCACGGAAGATTACTGCGAGGTGGTTGAGCGCCTTGCCGGAGAAGACGTGGATATGCTTGAGATCAATATCTCCTGCCCCAATGTAAAAGAGGGCGGTATCGCATTCGGGCAGAATCCCAAAGCTGCTGAGGAGATCACGAAGGCAGTAAAGAAGTACGCGAAGCAGCCTGTCATCATGAAGTTAAGCCCCAATGTGACAAGCATCGCGGAGATGGCAAAGGCAGTGGAAGCAGGGGGCGCGGACGCGGTCTCCCTTATCAATACGCTTACGGGGATGAAGGTCGATATCAACAGGAAGGCGTTCGTCCTGGCGAATAAGACGGGGGGCGTGTCAGGACCGGGAATCCATCCGATCGCGGTTCGCATGGTATATGAGGCGGCGAACGCGGTGAGCGTGCCCGTCATCGGCATGGGCGGTATCGCAAGCGCCGAGGACGCCATCGAGATGCTCCTTGTGGGAGCCAGCGCGGTGTCGGTAGGGACAGCGAACTTCTACGATCCGGCAGTGACCATGAAGGTCGTGGACGGAATCAGGAAGTATATGGAAGAACAGGGATTCAAGACGGTCGCGGACATGGTCGGCATCGTGAAGTGAAATTGAAAAGAATCAGAGATCATACAGGAGGTTTTGGTATATGGAACAGTACAAGAAGGAATTTATCGAGTTTATGGTGGACAGTGATGTCCTGAAGTTCGGAGAGTTCACTTTAAAGAGCGGGCGCAAGTCTCCATTCTTCATGAACGCGGGCGGTTATGTGACGGGTTCACAGCTTAAGAAGCTGGGAGAGTATTACGCCAAGGCAATCCACAGCACATACGGGGATGATTTTGACGTACTGTTCGGACCTGCCTACAAGGGAATCCCGCTGGGCGTTGTGACAGCCATCGCGTACAGTGAGTTATACGGAAAGGAAGTCCGTTACTGCTCTGACCGTAAAGAGGAGAAAGATCACGGCGCAGACAAGGGGAGCTTCCTCGGCAGTAAGTTAAAGGACGGCGACCGCGTCATCATGATCGAGGATGTGACGACATCCGGGAAGTCCATGGAGGAGACGGTTCCGAAAGTAAAAGGGGCGGCAGATGTTACGATCGTCGGGCTGATGGTATCCTTAAACCGCATGGAAGTCGGAAAAGGCGGCGAGAAGTGCGCGCTTGATGAGGTGAAAGATCTCTATGGATTTGACACGGCGGCCATCGTTACTATGGACGAGGTCGTGGAATGTCTGTATAATAAGGAATATAAAGGAAAAGTTATCATCGACGATACATTAAAGGCGGCGATTGATACATACTATGAAACATACGGAGTGAAATAAGGAGGCGCGTTCTATGGAAAGAGCATATCTTGCAATGAAGAACAGCGGCGCGGGCAGTATTGCCATCGGGATCATCCTCATCGTCGTGGGAGTGACGGCGGGAGTGCTGTCCATTGTAAGCGGCGCGAACTTGTTGAAACACAAAAGAGAGATCACATTTTGACGGCAGAGGATGTCTGTCAGTCTGTTAAGGGGACAGATCACAGTAAGGTCTGTCCCCTGTCAGCTAATATCCGGCAAAACGGACAGGAAAGAAAAGTCTGTGAGAAGGGCGTCCTTTGCGCAGACCTGAAGATAGATAAGAGGTTAGTAGTTTGAGTATAAGGAAAACAAGGGTACTCAGGGCATTTGGAAAGGTCCTGTTTTTGTTGTATGTAGGGTTTTTGATCTATTTTCTGTTTCTTGCGGAGTGGTACGGGAGAACAGAGGTATGGGATGAATATCGGTACAATCTGGAACTTTTCCGGGAGATCAAGAGATTTATCATTTACAGAGAGCAGCTGGGCGCATTCGCGGTCTTTGCTAATCTGGCCGGAAATATACTGATCTTTGTACCGTATGGTTTTTTTATCTCCATGGCGAGCAGGTCGCGGGGGTTTTTCAAAACACTCTTTTTCAGCATGGGACTGAGTCTGTGCGTGGAGACTGTCCAGCTGTTCACAAGGGTGGGGAGCTTTGATGTGGATGATATCCTTTTGAATACGATCGGTGGTGTGGCAGGATATATCATCTTTTTAATATGTAATGCGATAAGGAGAAATCATTATGCTCGGAATCGGAAAAAGCGCTGAGCAGCGACGGAAAGAGAAAGAGAGAAGGTTAAGAGGAGCAAGAAAATACGGACAGGGAAGCCCGAAACATTCCCGGAAGGGGATCTGTTCCTGTATCAGCGGAGCAGGAGCTTTCGCGATCCTGTCGGGATGTATCTTATATGCGTTCATGGCAAGAGGCAATGCTTTCGGTATTGTGGGAGGGATTGTTATCATCGCGCTCATCCTGTCGATCTATGGGATACGATGGGCAATACAGGGATTCTATGAGCGGGATCGCAATTATCTTACCTGCAAGATCGGGCTCCCGGTCAATGCTGCTGCGTTGATCTTATTTCTGGCAATATTTATAGGAGGCTTGAGCTGATGGAGATTAGACAGATGCAAAAGGAGAGAAATGAACAGTATGCACAGCGTCACGAGCTTGCGGTAGGACGGCTGCGCGGCATCGTCTCGGAGGAGACGGTTTCAGAGCGGTACAGGATGTATTTTCAGGATGTGTCGCTCTTTCTTCTCGAGCTGGAGAATGTAAGGCGCAAGGTTGAGAGCGGTGAGTGGGACCGGTACAGCACGGGGGAGATGCACAGCTTAAACGAGATATTATACAGCGATATCACAGAGGACAGATATGGGAGAAGCTATGCGAACCCTGCGTTCGCGGCAGAGAATTTCGGCGTGGAGATGGGGCGGCTCTTAAGCCTTCTCTATGCGGAAATGCGATCGGGCATACCGTATGCTTTTGAGAACAGGAAGGATTATCTGACGATCCTCAATGAACTTTTTATCGAGGTGTATAACTGCTTTGAACAGACATTTGAGGAGAGAGAAGAGCCGCAGGCAAAGGCGATCCGTGATGCTCTTTACTGGTACGCCAGTGATTACTGCGATGTGTTCCTTGCGGACCGTGTCATGGAACAGATCGACCCGGGGATGACGTCCTTCGCGGCGGATATCATTGAGCATGCGGATCTGGAAAATGACCGGTATCTGTATCGTTTCGGAGAATATATAACGGAAAATGAGCTTGGAACGGCAAGGCATCTCCGTTCTCTGCCGGAGGAAACGCTGAAAAAGATGGCGGATGTATATGCGGAAGGCTATCGCATCGGATTCATCAATACAGGCAAAGACTTATCAAAGAAATCCGTGGTGAATATCCGCTATAGACTGGGATTTGAGAAGGTCATCCGTATTGCTGCTGATAACTTCCGCAAGATGGGATTAAAGCCTGTCATCTACCGCGCGGCGTCCTCTGTGATCACAAAGCGGGAGCATCACAAGATCGGTTATATGGGCGGGATCGCGAACTGGCAGTATGAGTATGACCACAGACAGGATCAGGCGCTTTTTATGGATAAGCGTTACATTGAGCGCAGGCTGGAAGTGATGCGCACGGTTTACGAACAGCACAGGGAGCTGGCGTCGCAGTTCGCAGGTCCGGCGGTGATGGAGACATTCGGGGAGAAGCCGTTTTCACCGAAGGTGGTGCCTGAGGCGCCCTCTTACAGCGAGGAACAGAGGAAGCTCGCGCTTCAGTATGACAGCCGTTCCGGCCAGCTTACGAATGAGTATATCAAAGGGGAGGAGCGCAGCTTTACCATCGTCGCATACCCTGTGCCGGAGATCGGCGGCCGGTATCCCGACATATTTGATGAAGTCATCAAGATCAATACGCTGGACGCGAAGCTCTATGAACAGGTGCAGCAGATGATGATCGACGCTCTTGACCTGGGCGAGTATGTGTATGTAAAGGGCAAGGACAGCAACCGGACGGATATCCGCATACAGCTCTTTCCCTTGCAGGATCCACAGAAAGAGACGAAGTTTGAGAATTGTGTGGCAGATGTTAATATCCCGGTGGGAGAGGTGTTCACATCCCCTGTTCTGGAAGGGACGGACGGTGTGCTCCACGTAAGCCGTGTGTATCTGGAGGGACTTCAATATGAAGATCTTGAGATCACATTCAAAGATGGAAAGATTACGGACTACCGCTGCGGCAACTTTGAAGATGAGGCGCAAGGACGCAGATATGTATATGATAATGTGCTGAAAAACCACGAGACGCTTCCTCTGGGTGAGTTCGCCATCGGCACGAATACGACTGCATATGTGGCAGGAAAGAAATACCACATTGAGGACAAACTGCCGATCCTCATCGCGGAGAAGACCGGCCCACATTTCGCGGTAGGCGATACGTGCTATTCCTGGAGCGAGGACATCCGCGTGTATAATCCCAATGGTAAGGAGATTGTGGCAAAGGATAATTCCGTCTCCCTGAACAGAAAAGAAGATGTGTCCAAAGCTTATTTCCACTGTCATACAGATATAACCATACCTTATGAAGAGTTAGAAGAAATAAGTGTAGTGACAAAAGA
>NHCFC00100__coassemble_2040_pt1 | contig 11725 bp, 12 predicted proteins | sample NHCFC00100__metabat2_high_PE_030 | metagenome-assembled genome bin NHCFC00100 | reverse complement strand
AACGGAGAAAGAGGGATTTGAACCCTCGCGCCGGTTTCCCGACCTACACCCTTAGCAGGGGCGCCTCTTCAGCCTCTTGAGTATTTCTCCTGATTCTGAAATTCGACCGCAGCAACTTACCACAGCGTTTTATTCAGTTCTGCACTGATGTGCGAAGATTATTATACTAAACACGCTTTGTAATGTCAACGGAATTTTTCAAAAATTTTCTTCGAAACTTATTTCAAACTCTTTTCGCTGAAGCAAAACTTACTTCTGCCGCGAACTGTGTTCATCTATGACCTCCTGGATTCTCCTCTGAACAAGCGCTGCAATCTCTGTTGTCTTCATTTCCTTGTATTCTTCATAGAAGATCGGTTTCATAAAATGAACCTGTACCGTTACCGGTTTTATTGTATTTGTGTCAAAAGGCTTAAAAGAATCGATCAGCGCCACCGGTACGATCGGGCATTTCGCCTTTGTCGCCGACTTGAAACTCCCCCCTTTGAATGTTCCGACACGATTTCCATTCTTGGATCTCGTCCCTTCAGCAAAGATCAGGTAGTTTCTTCCTTTTTTGACTTCATTTGTTACATCTATAATAACCTGCATCGCCTGACGCACATCATCTCTGTCAATGAGAAACGCTCTCATGCATGCAAATATCTGTTTTAAAAACGGAATCTTCCCTATTTCTTTCTTAGCCACTACAGAAAATGGACGCGGACTCGCTTCGATGATCGCCAGGACATCATAAAGCCCCTGATGATTCGGAAAAAACATGAATCCGTCTTTTGGGGGAAGATTCTCCCGTCCATGAACATCTATATGAACATTCCCACCCCGATTCGCGTGAAGATCAATCCATGTAAGGAATTCATACATGTTCTCTTCCGAATACTTGTCCACATGTGCGGCTCTGTAACACAGGCGAATCCATCCATACGGTACTATGAATATATTTTTCAGTACCATCATCAAAATGCGCTTCATGCCATATCCCCCTGTGTATCCCTGTATTCTTTAACCGCGGTTTCATATAAGTTGTTCCCTTCACTGTCAATGACAACAATAACCGGAAAATCTTTCACTGTAAGTCTGCGGATCGCCTCTGTCCCAAGATCATCATACGCGATCACTTCTGATGATACTATACATTTAGAAAGCAAAGCTCCTGCTCCGCCCACTGCCGCAAAATATACTGCCTGGTTTCTCACAATAGCCTCTGCCACTTCCGGCGTTCTCTTGCCTTTCCCGATCATGGCCCCCATCCCAAGATCTAGAAGACGTGGCGTATACTTATCCATCCGGCTCGCAGTAGTCGGCCCTGCCGATCCGATCGGGCGCCCTTCCCTTGCGGGAGACGGTCCCATGTAATAGATCACCTGACCACTTATATCAATCGGCAGCTCTCTTTTTTCCTGAAGAGCCTCGTCCATCCTCTTATGCGCAGCATCTCTTGCTGTATAGATCGTTCCGCTGATATATACATAATCTCCTGCTTTTAAAGATATTGCCGTTTCTTTATCTATTGGCGCCGTGATATGCTTATCCATGTTCATATCCTCGTCTTTCTGTAAATGTTTTCATAAATATATCGCCAAAAGAATCCGGCACTTTCCATAAATGCCGGTTTCTCTGCCCCATTCTTCAGATCACTCGCACCGCATGGCGGTTCACGTGACAACAGATATTGACTGCTACGGGCAGTCCTGCGATGTGCGTGGGGTACGTATTGATATTTACCGCAAGCGCAGTCGTCGTACCTCCCAAGCCGCCCGGACCGATCCCCAGCTGATTGATCTTTTTCAAAAGTTCTTCTTCCATATCCTTTATATAAGGAATATCTGAATGGCTTCCCGCCTCTCTTGTAAGGGCTTCTTTCGCCATGATCGCACACTTTTCAAAAGTTCCGCCGATACCGACCCCAACAACCATAGGTGGACAAGCATTCGGTCCCGCGTCTTTTACCGCGGTAAGAACAGCGTTTTTTACACCCTCGATCCCTTCTGCGGGTTTCAGCATAAAGATCCTGCTCATGTTCTCGCTTCCAAACCCCTTCGGCGCTACCGTGATCTTCACTTTATCCCCCGGCACGATACGCGTGTGTATAATAGCCGGGGTATTATCCCTTGTATTCTCGCGGATCAAAGGATCACCGACAACAGATTTTCTTAAAAAGCCTTCTTTATAGCCTTTTCTCACACCCGCATTAACCGCATCCTCCAGCACGCCGCCTTCCAGATGAACATCCTGCCCGATCTCCAGAAAGACAACCGCCATTCCGGTATCCTGACATATAGGGATCATATCCTCTGCCGCAATCTTTAAATTCTCCTGAAGCTGTTCCAGTATCTGTCTGCCCAATGGCGATCTTTCCTCTTTTGCCGCGCTCTCCATCGCTTTTCCCATATCATCGGAAAGGAAATGATTCGCCTCAATACACATTTCCTTAATATTCTCTGTAAGTTCTTCTACATTGACCGTCCTTATCATAATTCAATCTCGATCTTTCTGTTCGTCCTCTTGTATTGGTGATATTTTACCCCGGCGGCATCCATCATCTTCTTTGACGCTACTACACTCGGAGTCTCTGCATATTTGTCGCAGTCATAGATAACTTCCTTAATCCCTGCCTGTATGATCGCTTTCGCACATTCGTTGCATGGAAAGAGAGAGACATAAAGCTTCGCGCCCGAAAGGCTCCCGCCGCTGTAATTGAGAATCGCGTTCAGCTCACTGTGCGTAGAATAAACATACTTTGTCTCAAGCGGATCTTCACCGTCTCTTGCCCACGGGAACTCATCATCCGAACAGCCCATCGGAAATCCGTTATATCCCATGGATAATATCTTATTATCCTGGCTCACAATGCAGCACCCGACCTGTGTGTTCGGATCCTTTGAGCGCATCCCCGACAGCATCGCGACTCCCATGAAATATTCATCCCACGATAAATAATCTTTTCTTTTCTCCGTCACAGTTCCCGCCTCCGTTCTCTATTTTGTGCCAAAAATACGGTCACCCGCATCGCCAAGTCCCGGCACAATATAACCATGGTCGTTCAGCTTCTCATCCAGCGCACCAATATAGATGTCCACATCCGGATGCTCCTCCTGCATCCTCTTAACACCTTCCGGAGCCGCGATAATGCACAGGAAACGAATATTCTTCACGCCTTTTTCCTTTAACATGCGGATAGCCGCCACACTGGATCCTCCGGTCGCAAGCATTGGATCTACAACAAACACCTGTCTTTCACTGCAGTCCGCCGGAAGCTTGCAATAATATTCTATCGGCTCAAGCGTCTCCGGATCACGATAAAGCCCGATGTGTCCTACTTTTGCCGCCGGTATGAGCGAGAGCATGCCGTCCACCATTCCCACCCCGGCACGAAGGATCGGCACGATTGCCAGCTTTTTACCAGCCAGCTGCTTTCCTGTCATCTCAGCGATAGGCGTCTTTATCCTCACATCCTGAAGCTCCAGGTCGCGCGTAGCCTCGTAGCACATGAGCTGCGCGATCTCTCCGATCATCTCACGGAATTCCTTTGTTCCTACATCCTCCTGCCTGATATAGCTGATCTTGTGCGCGATCAGCGGGTGATCCATAACGATAACTTTTCCTGTCATTGTTCTTCCTCCACTAGTGAATCTAATTTTTGCGCAAGCTTGTCAATCAGCATGCGCAGTATCTCAAAGCATTCTCCATATGCAGTCAGCGGTTTGCCATAGGGATCCGGAATCTGTGTGTCCACACCGGCAAACTCACTTAATGTATATATATTTTCCGACTGACCATACTCTGCCAGAAGCTTATTCTTCTGACTTTCATCAATCGCGAGGATCAGGCTGTCCTCCTGAAGATCTTCCTCGTTAATCCCCCTGGAAATATGTCCCTCAAGCGTCATCTGGGCACTCTTCATGATCGCCTCAGCCTTCTGATTCGCAGGTTCGGGGAACAGGACCACCATTCCCCTTGAGTCGATCACATACTCCTGCCTAAGCTCATGCTGCCTTAAGAGTTCTGCTGCCATAGGCGCCCGTGCGGTATCCGTCCCACACACAAATGTGATCCGTCGGTATCTCTGCTTTTTCACCACAGCTGATGCCGAAATCCTCAGATGCCCGGCCGCCTTTTCCAGGCGGTTCATGATTGCTTTTCCCATCCCCTGTACAGCAAACGACTCACTGTAGATCGTCTCCACATCTTCATCATCAAATTCTCTGAGTACACGGTACAGATTGCGGGCGATCGTCTTTTCATTCTCTCGTGTCCCGATATTTTTGACAACACCGTATTTATAAAACGGAAGTGTCTCCTCCGTAGCGATGATACCGATCCTGCGTCCTTCCCTGTAAGCTTCATACGCAAGCTGCCTGATGGCAAGGATCTCTTCTCTCAGATCCCCTTCAGCAATAATAAGCTTCGCCTTAGGCGCGTAATGTCGGTATTTCATTCCCGGAGCCTTTGGTGCTTTCTCGCTCTCATCTCCTAAAAGAGTCTCATCGATGCTCACCTCTCCGATCACTTTCTCAAGCATCTCAGCCGTAACCGCTCCGGGACGAAGGATCATCGGCGGACTGACCGTCATATCAAGGATTGTTGACTCCAGACCGATCTCCACTGCCCCGCCATCGAGGATCATATCGATCTTGCCTCCCAGATCTTCCTCTACATGCCGGGCCGTCGTAGGGCTGGGCCGTCCAGATGTATTCGCGCTGGGAGCTGATACAAATCCTCCCGCGGCACGGATAAGTTCTCTTGCCACCGGATCTTCAGGCATCCTTACCGCTACTGTATCAAGACCTCCTGTTGTGCCGTAAGGGACGATCTCTCCTTTATCAAAGATCATTGTCAGCGGTCCCGGCCAGAAATGTGAGGCCAGAATATCCGTCTCCCCGGGAATATTCACCGCGATCTTCCTCAGTTCCTCATAATCAGCTATATGCACGATCAGAGGATTATCTGACGGGCGTCCCTTTGCCGTATATGTTTTTAGCGCGGCTTCCTCTTTCAACGCGTCGGCTCCCAGACCATAGACTGTCTCTGTGGGAAAAGCCACAAGTCCCCCTGATCTCAACACAGCTCCGGCTTCTTGTATAATTGTATCATCTATTTGGTTTTTATCTATTTTTCGTATCTTTGTCTCCATAGAATTCATTATATCATTATTAAGAATAAAAAAAAACTCTTTTATTCTTCTGTCAGACCTTCCTGTTCTCCCTTTTCTTCTATATATTGAAGGATTCCTTTCGCAACAGCCTGTGCCAACTCCTTCTGATACTCTTCACTTGCCAGTTTCTCTGCCTCCTCATAGTTGCTCAGAAAACCACACTCCGCGATAACCGTCGGGACCTCCGTTCTTTTCAAGATATAATATGTATTGTTTGCTTTCGCTTCTTTTGTATTCTCCGGATCAATCTCCCGCAGAGCTTCCTGAATGATCATTGCCGCTTTGGCGCCTTCTTCTGACTCTGTGTGATAGAACACCTGTGCCCCATGTACACTTTCCTCATGATAACTGTTCTGATGTATACTCACGGCAAGAACCGGCTTTTCTTTATTCATAATATCTACACGCGCTTTCAGATCACTCACCTGATCCTGCCCTATACGTTCCTCTGTATCTCTTGTCATAATAACATCAATATTTTCTTTCTCCAATAACTTTTTTATAATCAAAGAAATTTTTAAGTTTATCTCCTTTTCTTCTGCGCCGTTTACTCCTATTTTTCCGCCGTCCATGCCTCCATGTCCCGGATCAAGAACGATCAGGCGTCCGTTTTTTCCTGAAGCCACTGCTCCTGACGTCTCCCACCCCTGGATGACCTCTTCTTTCAAAAATCTCCCGCCCGCCTGGCACAGGATGATCAATACAAGCAGCGCAGCGATCACTGCCACAAATCTGAGTTTTTTACCCATAAAACATCCCCCTTTCACATATACCAATATATATGCGAAAGGGGGATGTCTCTTTCTGGACTATCTGTGATTTTGCAGTTTTCTTTTTTAATTCACATACTGAAGGATGAGATCCCAGACTCCGGATTGTTCCATGCCAAGGCACCACTCTGCAACACCCGCCAGATTATTAGCCTTTATCACTTTCAGTTTTTCCTCAAGGGATTGGTTATCCTCAAGCCATATCTTGTATGTTCCGCCGTCGCCTTCCCACTGGGCATAATTCTGCTTCGCAGTCGCATCCCACTCGATCTGGGCTCCGGCATTTGTCACTGCTGCTGACGCCTCTTCCATGCCATATGCGGAGCTTGTGATCTTATTCGGGTAAGATGCTGCCTCTGTTCCTTCCTCTTCTGCCAGTTCATCGGCTGTCTTGGGAGTTTCATGCCATAAACGGGTATAAAACGGCACTCCCGCGACCAGCTTTTCTGCCGGCACAGATTCCAGGGCATCCGCGATACCATTTTCCAGATAACTGATCGATGCCACAGAGCCGGCCTCATAAGATGCGTCTGTATGCTCATCATATCCCATGATAAACACATAGTCCGCCACAATTCCCTGCTCCTTAAGGTCATAATGCCTGTTATATGGCTGCGGCACATAATTATCTACCGAGAATACAAGTCCATTCTGTCTGCATTTCACGGAAAGTTCTCTTACAAACTGAATATAGTGCTCCCCACAGTCTGCAGATACGAGCTCAAAATCAAGATTAATACCATCCACACCTGATTGAAGAGCCTCCGCAATCACCTGATTGATCACCCTTGTTCTTTTAGATGTATAACTGAGCACCTCGTATGTTTCCGCATAAGAGTTGATGCCCCCATGGAAATCCCGGAGCACCGCCCAGACTTCAAGGTTGGACTGATGCGCATAGTTCACATAGCTCGAATCCGCAATAGACGACACATTGCCTTCTGTATCAGAAAGACTGAACCACGTGGGAGCGATTGTCGTCAGTCCCTTTGTACCCGCGATCATCTCCAGCACATAACTGTTCGCTGTCGTATTCGTAACATTATGCCATGCCATATTGATCGTATAGTCCTTTTTAATATTACTGTATACCGGCTCCTCAAAATCATGGGATGTTGTCTCGGTGCCGATACTTTTGAGGGCACTCGTTTTTATATAGCCGACAAATCCATCCGCTGTACCGACTTTCATCCAATCATCTTCGTCCTCGAGAACAGTGACTTTATCGGATTTCTTCACTTCTGTAAGAATCGGGCTTTTGACTCCGCCCTGATAGCGCACCTCAGTGTCACGCTTTACGCTGGCTGTCTTAGTCTCACCCCAGGCAGATGTGATGACAGCCCTCACCGGCTGCTCATCATACACCGTATAGTCCATATTGGTATACGCCTGAATGAAAGGAAGCGCGATATATGCTGTTCTGCCCTCTGTCTTCAGGATTACATAGTCCTCGCTCTTTTTCTCTGTTATGTCTGTATATTCTTTGCTTCCCACTTCAACAGATACGCTGCCGCCCGGCAAAGTATACAACAGGATATTCTCATTTGCGTCCCAGTAAAATCTACTGTTGATACGCTCACGAACAACCGAATACTCAATGTAATACTGTCCGTCAAATATCTTTCCCGGTGAAGGATCCGCCGTCTCGGCACCTTCCGCAAGAGCCGCGCTCTTCCTGACTACTTCATTATTCACCACCACAGCGATATCGTTATCCGCATCCACTTCATAATATTGTTCTAAATCGGCCTTCTCATCTGATGAACCGTACTTTTTCCAGATCACGAACCCGCCGATCGCCACGGCGATCAATATAATCAGAATCAGCACGCGGATAACCGCATTGCGTCGTCTCCTTCTCGCTCTGCTGCTCTTTCTGCCCGGCTTTTGTCTGTTGCCGGGGCTGATGCCCGCCGGTCTCTGGGCGTCTCTGTCCGGGCGCTGTCTTCGTGCACCGCCTGATCCGGCCCTCCTGCGCGCCGCACCCTTTCTTTGTCTTTCGTCCATACCGTACCTCCTCACAGGAATCTGTGCGTAAGCCATGGCTTTGCTTCGCTTAGCCGTGGCTCGCGCACAAGAATCAAATGCCGCTTCACGTCGCTTGATTCTTTGTGTTCGCGAACATTATACCATACTTTCGCTGTTGTTTATTAACATTTTTCCTGTTTGAAGATATTTTAAACAACTTTTCGCAAAAACAAGTGCTATTATATCAGCCTCAAATACAGCCATAAATTAAGTCCGGCAGGTTAAGGGGTGATTCCCGCCCGGTCATATCTGTTTATATCCGTAAATCTAAGCTCTGCTATGCTTCCGTCACGGTCAATGACATAATCACGCATATATGTTCCTTCTTCTTTTATCATATGGGCTGTCACTATCTGGAGCGCACTTGCGTGATATCCGTCAAGCGAGATATCAACTCCTCTTCTCTCATATTTCTCCAATTCCGTGAACATATCCCTGTATCCTGTCTCGTCCATTTTCATTTGACGTATACTCCTTTCCTCCGCAGACCGTGATAAATAGTGCAGTCCGTCTTTTTCCCATATGGAAGCATCTGTGACATACTCTCGGAATCCGGACGGAACAAAAGACAGCGTGATCTGCGATGGTCTTTTTTCCTTTTAGCTCTCTCCTTTCGCGTTTTATTTACTTATCAGGGGATACCATCTTTTGTAAGTGCCATTATAGAAATGAGAATTGAATTTTTCAATGTGTTTTTTGTTGAAAACCCATGTTAATTCGTTGATAAAGTTTTCCACATAACTTTCCCTTTACATCTTTTTGCTTTTTGTTTATACTGATGATGAGAATATGTATCCAAATCTGTTATAGGTGCATATTATCTTATATAGTATAAGGATGTGATTGTATGAAAATTGAGAAACTCAATGAAAATCAGATTCGTTGTACGTTGACACATGCCGATCTGGCAGCACGCCATTTGAAACTGAGCGAGCTCGCTTACGGCACCGAGAAAGCAAAAGCTTTATTTCGCGATATGATGCAGCAGGCATCCTTTGATTTTGGATTTGAGGCGGAAAACATTCCGCTGATGATAGAGGCCATTCCATCCTCCGCAGATTCGATCGTTCTTATCATTACAAAGGTGGAAGATCCCGAGGAGCTGGATACAAGATTTTCCAGGTTTACTCCTTCAGGAGATGCGGATCCTATCAATATGGAAGCTTTGGAAAAGCTCCAGGGCGCGGAAGAATTCCTCAATCTTTTAAACAAGGTAAAAGAGGCTGCTGCCGGAACACGGATCTCTGAGCCGGAGACTGCTCCATCCACATTTTCCGTGCGCCTTTTCTCCTTCGAGACACTGGACAGCGTGATCCGGGCCAGCCGGCTTCTCGCTCCGATATACAAAGGCGCCAATACATTATATAAGGATGAGAGCAACGGAATGTTCATACTGGCGATCACGCCTACAGAACACTCCACCAGCGAATTCAACAAGATATGTAATATGCTTTCTGAGTATGGTTCTCCTGAAAAAGCAGATTCATCCATCCTCGCTTTTCTCGAAGAACACTGTAAGATCATCGTATCAGCGGATGCTGTGCAGAAGTTATCCACACTGTAAACAACAACGGACAAAAAATCCCCGGCAAATCTGCCGGGGATTTTTTCCATATATAAAACTATTTACTTACCTGCTGCCGTCATAGCCGCATTGATCTTTTCTACAAGAAGAACACTGTCAATGCCGTGTACCATAGCTGCCTCCTCGAGCGTCTCCATCTGAGATGCCGGGCAGCCGAGGCAGTGCATTCCGATCTCCATCAGAATCGGCGCGCTCTCCGGGAAAATATTAAGAAGTTCCCCGATCTTTGTATCTTTAGAAATCTGTGCCATTTCTATTTCCTCCTTATATGATAATGTTATTTTCCAGTGGTTATTATTATAATCCCTGCCGCTCAAATTATCAACCTTGTTTTCCCCGTCATATTTCCTTCAGCAGACGCGTGAACAGCGGGATCAAATATTATTCTGAATTTTCTGACATGTTTCTTTCACCTTTTTTGTTTTTTTGAATACTCAAAAGTCAATAAAAAATCCGCTTTTTTTCGACAAATTTACATTTTCATAACAACTCACCAAAACGTTCGTTCTTTTTTTACCCCTGAGTAATCCACCAAAAACGTATGTTTTTATGTGGATAATGTGGATAACTTTGTGTAAAACCTCACTTTTTCCACGTTTTTCATAGTTTCTGGTGTGGATAAGTTGAAAACTTTATCTACATGGATTTCGACTCTTTTTTACAAATAAAAACATTTTTGTGCATTTTGCTTATTTTTATAATTTTCATGTCGAAAACGGGGAGACGCACTCCTTATCCTGAAGTACAACTCCCCGTTCTCTTTTCTAAAACTCTTTTAAAGCACTCGTCTCACCGCGACAATGGTTGTATAAGTGGCACTGCATATACCAATGCCATCTGCCTCATTCATGGCATTGACGATGTTCCCGTCTCCCATATACAATCCGACATGCCCGTCATAGAGGATCAGATCACCCGGAAGGGCTTCCTCATAGCTCACAGCATATCCCGCGCTTCGCATCTGGCTGCTCGTACGCGGAAGACTAATGCCGAAATGTGCATATACTGACTGGACAAAGCCCGAACAATCCGCGCCGTCTGTCAGGCTCGTGCCGCCCCATACATAAGGATTGCCGATAAATTGACAGGCATAATCTATCACCGCCTGTCCGCCTGTTAAAGCTCCGGAAACACCTGCCTGTACAGCCTGTGCTTCCTCTTCTTTCTGCTTCTCCTCCGCGATGCGGGCCTCCTCTTCTTCCTTTGTCTCCCCGTAGGAATAAGAGGTATCTGCTGTCACATATGTGCCGGATACCCATCCGTCAATCTCCCCGACCTTCACCGGATACCATCCGTCCACAGCTTCCCCTGTCACTTCATATGTCTCATCTCTTTCAACCTGTGTCAGGATATTTGCTGATGTCCCCTGTCCATCCCTGACGTTAAGAGCATATGCGGTGACTGTGACCGTGTTATTTTCGTACTCGGGAGCCTGTTCCTCTGCTGCTGTTCCTGTAATGAGCGCGTCAGATGGAACATATCCTTCCGCTAAGCCCGATCTGATCTTTGTCCAGCCATCCAGATATTCCAGCACCTGAGCCGCTGAATCCCCATACAATTTCCCGACCCAGTCGCTGTTTTCATCCGGGGCACTTCTGATATAGGTATAATCCTCTGTATCAGAAAATGCCATATTCAAATACTCTCCCTCTTCTGTTGGCACCAGATAGAGATTGATATTGTCTTTCACTTCTGTCTCATAACATTTCTCCAGTACCGACTCGATCCCTTCCGCCTCTATGAACGGCTGCTCATCTGATTGCTCTGCGGCCGAAACATCAAGCGCGCTCCCCGGGATCAGGACCAATCCTGCCACAGCAGAAAAGATCACCCTTTGCCTGATGTGTGTCTTTTCCATATAAAACCTCCTTTATATCATGCCTTTATCTTTTGTAGGAAGTTCTAAATGTTACACATTTGTTAAATTTGTTACGTTGATATTATACCAGTAGAATTATTCATTGTCAACCGATTTCCCTTATGTTTTCGTTGACACCGGTCGACATACTCCAATTATTTTATTTGTTATATCTTCCTTTTTTACAAATTTATTAATTATTTTGTAACATATTGATGAGATTATTCTTACATATTATATATAGAGAGTATTTCCATTTATCCATATCCATTCAGCCATTTTATGAGTAAAACAGTGGCGGAAGCCACAATAAGCACGCAGTGCGGTTT
>NHCFC00100__coassemble_2011_pt1 | contig 12119 bp, 9 predicted proteins | sample NHCFC00100__metabat2_high_PE_030 | metagenome-assembled genome bin NHCFC00100 | reverse complement strand
AAGCCACAATAAGCACGCAGTGCGGTTTTACGAATGGCGCAGGCTGAACTGTTACCATTTCAGATGACATATTTTTTTAAATAGTGGTTGACAAATCTGTTTTTCTGTATTATATTCTAATTACAGTAATCGTTACTATTATTATTTTAATAACGGTTCTCATTTAGATATGAAAGGGGGATTCCCATTGGCAGCTTTGAAATACAGTCGGCAACGAGAATCCATCAAGAATTACCTTATGACAACCAAAGAGCACCCCACCGCTGACGAGGTCTATATGAAAGTGAAACAGGAGTTTCCTAACATCAGCCTTGGAACGGTATACCGCAACTTGAATCTTCTCACTGACATCGGGGATGCAATAAAAATATCTACTCCGAACGGAGGAGACAGATTTGATGGAAGGCTCGAACCGCACAATCATTTTCTCTGCACGAAGTGCGGACGGTTACTGGACCTGGATCTGGACATGCACAGCATTGATGAAGTCAACCGCCTTGCCGCGGAAAACTTTGACGGAATCATAACTTCCAGTTCCACACTCTTTTACGGAGAATGCAGTGACTGCATTAAAAAGTCATAACAATAAATTTTTTTAAGAAAAGGAGACAAAAATTATGAAAAAATGGGTATGTACAGTATGCGGATACGTTCACGAAGGAGATGCTGCACCGGCTGAATGTCCGGTATGCCACGCACCGGCTGAGAAGTTCAAAGAGCAGACAGGCGAGAAGACATGGGCTGCAGAGCACGTTGTAGGCGTAGCTCAGGGCGTAAGCGAGGACATCCTTGCAGATCTTAGAGCTAACTTCGAGGGAGAGTGCTCTGAGGTTGGTATGTATCTTGCAATGGCAAGAGTCGCTCACAGAGAGGGATATCCGGAGATCGGACTCTACTGGGAGAAAGCAGCTTATGAAGAAGCTGAGCACGCTGCTAAATTCGCGGAGCTTCTTGGTGAAGTTGTAACAGACAGCACAAAGAAAAATCTTGAGATGCGCGTAGATGCTGAGAACGGCGCTACAGCAGGTAAGTTCGACCTTGCAAAACGCGCTAAGGCTGCTAACCTTGACGCAATCCACGATACAGTTCACGAGATGGCAAGAGACGAGGCTCGTCACGGAAAAGCATTCGAGGGTCTGCTTAAGAGATACTTCGGCTAATAACAGCTTAAACATAATCAACAAAAAATAAGTATGGCTGCCGATATTAATCATTCGTTACTCATTAACAGATTAAACGGCAGCCACTTTAAAAATTGAAAACGGAGGATCATGTTATGTCTAAATATGCAGGAACAAAGACAGAAAAAAACTTAATGGACGCTTTTTCAGGCGAATCACAGGCCCGCAACAAATATACTTACTATGCGTCCGCCGCAAGGAAAGCCGGATTTGTACAGATGGCTAATATCTTTGAGGAGACAGCGAATCAGGAAAAAGAGCACGCAAAGATGTGGTTCAAAGAGTTCCACGGCATCGGCAGTGTAGAGGAGAATCTTGCAGACGCTGCTGCAGGTGAGAACTACGAGTGGACGGATATGTACAAGAGAATGGCTGAGGAGGCAGAAGAAGAAGGCTTCGCAGAGCTGGCTGCCAAGTTCCGCGGTGTTGCCCAGGTGGAGGCAGCTCACGAGAAACGCTACCAGAGGCTCCTCGACCACTACAAAGCTGGCAAGACATTCAAGGATGAGGCTCCGCTCGGATGGAAATGCGGAAACTGCGGTTACATCTATGAGGGAGACGAGGCTCCGGAGATCTGCCCGGTATGTGCTCACCCGAGAGCTTACTTCGAGAGAAAAGCTGAGAACTACTAAAATTACTCATATTACCTAAAAAGATCGTTTAAAAAGGATGCCCGGGGCTGCTTTCGCTATCCCGGGCATCCTTTTATGTATCATGATACAGTATTTATTTGTGTGTCATCGGAAGCATCGCGGCACCCATGATACCTGGTTCTTCAAGAACTGCCTGTGTGAATACGACCGGCTGCATTCCCACATGGATCATATCACGATAATATTTCTCCATCTTCTCAAAGAAAACATCTTTTCCCTTCATAACCCCTCCGCCTACTACGAATACATGCGGATCAACAATATGCCCAATCGCACAGAACATCACGGCAAGGTCATAAGCCATCTCATCCACGATCTTCAGCGCTTTCTCATCACCTTGGCGCGCCAGTTCAAACACATCACCTGCGTTAGTAATCTGATCTCCGAACACTTCACGTCCTTTTCTTGTGATCGCCGTACCGCTGGCTTCATTCTCTACCGCCCCTATATTGAGGATATTATATTTCTCTCTGTTTCGGTCGATACAGATATTACCAATCTCGCCCGCATGTCCGTTCTGACCGCTGATCACTTTCTGATCGATAACAAGCGCTCCGCCGATCCCCGTAGAAATTGTCACATAATATACGATCGGATAGCCTTTTCCTCCTCCGAGAACCGCCTCGCCGAGTGCGGCAACCTTCACATCATTATCCATATATGTGGGTTTTTTGAAATGATTTCCGATATACTCCGCGATCGGAAAGCCGATCAGCTTCGGAAGATTCGTTGACACGATGATCTTTCCATTGATGGTGTCGATCGGTCCTGGGATCCCCATTCCGATTCCTTCACACGCCTCATAGCCGTCTAAGCTCTCGATCAGATCGATCATTGTCTGCATGACCGGCTCTGCTCCTCTCTCAGGATGACTCTGGGCCTTTTTCATACACAGGATCTTTCCATCCTCCTGCACGACTGCCGCACGGATATTGGTTCCTCCAAGATCCACTCCAATAAATTTACGCATAACTACACCTCGTTTTTTCTTTATATTATAGCTCTCAGACAGTCTTGTTTCAATCTTTCTTTTTTCTGTCCGTCCATTTAATTCAGGAGCTTCGATAAGTTTCAGCTTTTCTTTTCTCCCAAGTTGTTTGATCTCCCATTCACGGCGCATCGCTTCTTCCTTTGTGCCGAATTCTTCATAATAAACAAGAGCAACCGGGAGTCTTGATTTTGTATATTTCGCACCTTTTCCGTTGTTATGGTCATTTATTCGTTTCTCTATATTGTTTGTCCATCCTGTGTACAATGAACCATCGCAGCATTTCACGATATATGTATAATTCATCTATTTCACCTTTTCAGCTTCCTTACTGGGATTATTCTATCAAAGCATATGGACAAAAACAAGACAGACGGAACGAGAACTTATGCACGCCCTGTCCGTCTGTCACATTTTACCTGTCTTAATACGGTCTTATAATCCTCTGTTACTCCATAAAATTCATAGGATCCACCGGTTCCCCATCCTTTAATACCTGAAAGTACAGGTTCGGTCCTTCCACGCTGTAATATTTGGTCGGTTCATTTAACGCTCCGAGTGTCTCTCCATCATTGACATAATCCCCGATGGATAATCCCACATCCGCAAGCTGTCCGTATACCGCACTGTAGCCATTGCCCATATCTAGCGTGACTGTCGTTCCTGTCTGAGCCGTCTCCTCGATATTAGTGACGATCCCGGCCGCGGAAGCATTGATGCTCTCTCCTACTTCTCCGGCAATGACCATTGCGGGATTATACTTGTACTGCTCCAATGTCTGGAAAAATACAGTCTGATCCATACTGTATCCCATGATCACCGCGCCGCTTGCAGGCCATGTAAGGGTGCTCTCTTCCGTAAACCATATGCCTGATGTATCCGTTCCCGATGTCTCCTGATCAGTAGAAGCAGTGCTGTCCGTCTCACCGGTCTCCTGCTCTGCAGCCTCTGTCTCTTCATCTGTATCATCTGCGCCGTCGTTTACCTCCGGAAGGATGATATCGTCTGTTGTCGTCTCCTTTGTGTTATCTTCTGCAAGTTGTTCCGCCTGCTCCTCAGCCTTCGCCATCTGCTCGTTCATGTCTTTTTTGTAGTTACTGAAGGTATACGCCCCCACCAAAGCTATCACTGCCACAAAGCAGATCACGATGCCGACTGCAGCGCCCTTTCCTTTTAACAAGGAAGGTTTTTCATTTTTATTCATTATCATCACCTCTGGCTATATTTTTGCCAGAAAGCAGCTGTATTATTCAGTAATCTTCATCGTAAATATATGATCTTACCCTCTCTTTACAAGGGCACACACGCCTCAAACCATGATATTTTCGTGCTTTGCTGCGTTATCCTCAATCGGCGTACGCCCAGTACGACTCAATCGTCTGCCTTGCAGAGCGCGAAAATCTCCATGGTTGAGGTCGCAGAGTCGAAAAGAGAGAGGATGTCCGTCAGAACAGTTCTGTCTCCTGGATATCTTTGCGAAGTTCTGTTCCCTCAAAGAAGAATGACAGGATCTCTTCATAGTTCTTTCCCTCCGCGGCCATCTCGTTTGCTGTCCACAGACTCATTCCCAGTCCATGTCCTTTTCCCGTAGTCGTGATCTTCACCGTGCCGTCAGCCTTATTCTCACCTTCTGCTCCGTCTTCACTAAAGGAAAACGCGCCTGAAGGGAGGGAGAGGGCATCGCGGAACTGATCGCCGGTACAAATTGTTTCCCCGATCCGCAGTTCACTGACATAACCTGCCGAATCATATTTTGTAATCTCAAAATCCTCAAAAGAATACCCTTTTCGCGCCTGCTCCCCGTCCGGGGCAGCTACAAGGAAATCTCTGCACAGTCCCTGGATCTCTTCGTATGTAAATGTAAACACCTGTATCTCAGCCTCTGCCTCTTTATCTAAAGGACATTCCCTTACCGCCACATATGGGTACTCATCTGTCCCCAGTGCTTCGGCAGCGCTTCTTGTCATCCCATTGCTGGACTGGTGAAAAGGTGTCCACGCATAGTCTTCTCCATACATAAGAGCAGTGTCATCTGTTTCCTCCACCGCGCGGACATATCTATCATACAATTCATCAAACTCTTGCGCACCCCAGCTTTTTCGCAGTTCCTCCCTGGACAGATAATCTTCAGAGAGAATCCGCTCCTCTGTATCATCCAGATTTCTGTAGATCTGTGTACGGATAAGTACAGCCTGCGCCTTCAGAGCTTCTTTTTCACTGTCTGGCGGCAGCTCCTTTGCCAGTATACCGGCCAGATATTCCGCCCACTCGACTTCCGCTACTTCGTCCGCCTCTTCTGTATCCGGAACTTTAACTCTGACATAAAAAGGACTGCCGCTGCTGCTTTTTTCATAATCCACGCCATTGGCAAACACGGAAATAACATATGGCAGAAAGATCAGGATAATAATAAAAGCACCGGCAGACTTTAATTTCTGCTCAACACTGTATCCTTTCATAAAAATTACCCTCCATATTTTATTATATGGAGGGTATAAAATGCTTATTCTGTTTTCCCGGCTTCTGTTGTGCTGTCCGTCGGAGCGAACTCTGCGGACGCCTCTTCCGGATATGCCGGCACAGCAGTTTCTGTCGACGGCTCTTGCGGATATTCCGGCGCTCCCGGCGCAGGCGGCCAAGTCAGTTCTGGCTCCTTACCCTCTCTGAATTCCTTATCTCTCATTACAAAAAAGCAGAAGGCTTCGTAAAGAGGAACAAACCTCGACGCAACTGAATGTACCAGTGACATATTATCTGTTGTAAATCTCTCGAATATCTGCTTGTCAATCAGCACGAGAAGTACACATCTTACCACATTAACCGCGATCAGTAATATGATACTGAAAATGTACATGAGCAGGATGAGTGTCAGCATAACTCCGACTCCTCCGGCTCCCCCGACTATCATGCCAATGCTGCCCACAAGCAACACAAATACCATGAATATGCCGGAAAGCACACTTCCTGCTATCGGAAGGACGAGATTCCATATACCGGGATTCTTGATCTTCTTATTCTTTAGTGTAATCTCACCCGCAAGTTCTCCCTGGAAATAGTCCCTCGCAAAAGGAATAAAGGCAAGCCACGGATATTGCTTTCCCATCCGTTTCCCGATCGTGTAAAGACCGACCGAATGAAAAATATAAGATACCAGAGCAAAAATCAGTATCACCGTTAGCACAATAAGGTAAATAGCCAAAAATACTGCCGCGATCGCTTCACTCACATTATTGATGCTGCCCGGATCATATATATTGCCATACTCATAGCTGTAATCATAGTTCATAGGCTATCCTCCTACTCATCTTCTCCTGCCGGCACCATAACCTTCTCAAGTTTCCAGATATCCTCCACATACTCTTCGATCGTCCTGTCGGATGAGAATTTTCCGCTGCACGCAGTCTGCATCATCGCCATCTTTGACCATCTCTGCTGGTCTCTGTATGCCTCTTCCACTCTCTTCTGCGCCTCTGCATAAGAACGGAAATCCTTCAGGATGAAGTATGTGTCCGCTCTGTCTGTGCACTGTGTATTGAGCAGTGAGTTGTAAAGGTTCTTGTACATGTTGTGGTCGCCGTGAGCGTATGTGCCGTCCATGAGCTGATCGATCACACGCTTTAACTCCCAGTCATTAAAGTAAATATCTGTCGGATTGTATCCGCCGTTGTTCTCGTAATTGATGACCTCCTCAGAACTCAGACCGAAGATGAACGCGTTCTCCGCTCCCACTTCCTGAACGATCTCAACATTTGCTCCGTCCATTGTACCAAGAGTCGGCGCGCCGTTTAACATGAACTTCATGTTACCTGTACCAGACGCCTCCTTGGAAGCTGTGGAAATCTGCTCGCTGACATCTGCTGCCGCGAAGATCAGCTCTGCGTTAGATACACGGTAGTCCTCGATAAATACAACTTTGAGCTTGCCGTTGATGCTGCGGTCATTATTCACCACATCCGCAACTGAATTGATCAGTTTGATCGTCTCTTTCGCTCTTAAATATCCTGCTGCCGCTTTCGCACCGAAGATAAATGTTCTCGGATAGAAACTCATCTCCGGGTGTTCCTTGATCTGGTTATACAGATACATGATGTGCAGGATGTTGAGGAACTGTCTCTTGTACTCATGGAGACGTTTTACCTGAACATCGAAAATAGAGCGCGGGTCTACATCGATTCCATTATGCTCTTTAATATATTTTGCCAGACGTACTTTGTTCTGATACTTGATCTTCATGAACTCACGTCTTGCGTTCTCATCGTTTACATACGGCTTCAGATTCGCGATCTTGGACAGATCTGTGATCCAGCCGTCACCGATCTTATCTGTGATCCAGTCAGCAAGCAGCGGATTGCCGTGCGCGAGGAAACGTCTCTGTGTGATACCGTTTGTCTTGTTGTTGAACTTCTCCGGCATCATCTCGTAGAAGTCTCTGAGTTCCTGGTTCTTCAGGATCTCTGTATGGAGCCTTGCCACACCGTTTACAGAGAAGCCCGCGACGATCGCCATATTGGCCATGCGCACCTGTCCGTCCATGAGGATCGCCATCTTCTTCACCTTGTTCTCATTGCCCGGATACATCTCGCGGACTTTGATGAGGAAGCGGCGGTCGATCTCCTGCACGATCTGGTAGATACGCGGAAGAAGCTTGGAGAACAGGTCGATCGGCCATTTCTCAAGAGCCTCTGCCATGATCGTATGATTCGTGTATGCGCATGTCTTTGTCGTTACTTCCCACGCCTCATCCCAGTTTAAGCCTTCCTGGTCGATGAGCAGGCGCATCAGCTCCGGCACTGCCACTGTCGGGTGGGTGTCGTTCATCTGGATAATGACCTTCTCATGGAGCTTTCTGATGTCGCTGTGTTTCTTCTTATATTTCGCGATCAGCGCCTGAAGACTCGCGGAAATGAAGAAGTACTGCTGTTTCAGACGAAGCTCTTTTCCTGAATAGTGGTTGTCGTTCGGGTAGAGCACGTCAACGATCAGTTTCGCAAGGTTCTCCTGCTCCACTGCCTTATGGTAGTTTCCTCTGTCAAACTCATCCAGCTTGAAGTCTGTGATCGCCTGCGCGTCCCACACACGGAGCGTATTTACCACATGGTTGCCGTATCCAACGATCGGCATATCGTAGGGGATCGCCAGTACAGATTCGTAGTTCTCCTGTACAAAGATATCTTTCCCTGTCGCCGGGTCTTTCTCGAAACGGATGTTTCCTCCGAAGCGGACCTCCTTGGCATACTCTTCTCTGCGCAGCTCGAACGGGTTGCCTTCTTTGAGCCAGTTGTCCGGCACCTCTACCTGATAGCCGTTCTCGATCTTCTGCTTGAACATTCCGTAATGATAACGGATACCGCAGCCGTATGCCGGGTAGTTCAATGTTGCCAGAGAATCAAGGAAGCATGCCGCAAGTCTTCCGAGACCGCCGTTGCCGAGCGCTGCGTCCGGCTCCTCGTCCTCGATCACGTTGAGGTCGATCCCCATTTCTTCAAGCGCTTCCTTCACTTCCTTGTAAGCGGTCATGTTGATCAGGTTGTTGCCGAGCGCACGTCCCATCAGGAACTCCATGGACATATAATAAACGGTCTTTGCGTCCGCCTCGTCATATGCTCTCTGTGTCGCGAACCAGTCGTCAAAGATGACGTCCTTGACCGCATAGGACACTGCCTGGAAGATCTGCTGGGGAGTTGCCTCCTCAACAGTCTTACGGTACAGAGTCTTTACATTTTCTTTTACTGTCTGTTTAAATGTTTCTTTCTCTAATCTTTTGCTGAACATCTTTACTTTCCTTCCTTTTCCACACCCATTGTAACAGCTTCGCCGTTGATCTTCCATTCCTTTACATATCCTGCCGGCTCTGCCTTCACGACTTCGTCAGCGAGCACCTCTCCGGCGATCTGCGACGCATATTTCTCAAAGATGCTTTCCGCTTTCTCTGTTCCGTTATATGTCACGCGGATGCGATCCATAACCTCAAAGCCTGCCTCTTTTCTCATGGTCTGCACCTTGCTGATGATCTCGCGGACAAATCCTTCTTCAAGGAGTTCCGGTGTCAGGTTCGTATCCAGGACCACGGTGATCCCGTTGTCATTCTCGGATACATAGCCTTCCATCTGCGCGGTGTCGATCAGCAGGTCTTCTTTGAACAGTGTGATCTCCTGGCCATTTACGTCAAGCTTCAGGGCTCCTGTCTCGTTGACCTCGTCCATCGCCGCGTTGCCGTCCACGCTGTCAAGCGCCGCCTTGATGCCTCCTAACATTTTACCATACTTTGGTCCGACTGTCTTCAACTGCGGTTTAAATGTGTATGAAGTAAAGTCTCTCACATCGTCCGTGAATTTTACATTCTTCACATTCAGCTCGTCTGTCACGATGTCCGCGTAGAAATCAGACAACGCGAACGGTGCTTTTACGAACATCTGTCCGATGGGCTGGCGGTTCTTGATGTTGGATGCATTTCTGCAGGCACGTCCCATCACAACCAGTTTGAGCACATGCTCCATGTTCTCCTCAAGTTCTGTGTCGATCTGCTCCTCATTCACCTCCGGGAACATGCACAGGTGGATACTCTCCGGGGCGGATGCGTCGATGCTGCGCACAAGATTCTGGTAGATCTCCTCTGTCATGAAGGGGATCATCGGAGCCGCTGCCTTGGATACAGTCACCAGCGCTGTGTAAAGTGTCATGTAAGCGTTGATCTTATCCTGCTCCATGCCCTTTGCCCAGAAGCGCTCACGGCTCCTTCTGACATACCAGTTGCTCATGTCATCCACAAACTCCTGGAGCGCGCGCGCTGCCTCCGGGATGCGGTAATTGTCCAGATCATTGTCCACCTCTTTGACCATGGTGTTCATCTTGGACAGAAGCCATTTATCCATAACGGACAGCTTGTCATATTCTAATGTGTATTTTGTCGCGTCAAAGTTGTCGATATTCGCGTAGAGCACAAAGAACGCATAGGTGTTCCACAGAGTTCCCATGAACTTTCTCTGACCCTCTACCACTGCTTTGCCGTGGAAGCGGTTCGGCAGCCACGGAGCGCTGTTCACGTAGAAATACCAGCGGATCGCGTCCGCTCCGTAAGTCTCCAGCGCGTCGAACGGATCGACTGCGTTTCCTTTGGACTTACTCATCTTCTGACCGTTCTCATCCTGGACATGTCCGAGGACAATGACATTCTTATACGGCGCCTTATTGAAGATCAGTGTGGAGATCGCCAGCAGGGAGTAGAACCATCCTCTTGTCTGGTCCACTGCCTCGGAAATAAAGTCTGCCGGGAACTGCTTCTCAAATAACTCTTTATTCTCAAACGGATAGTGATGCTGTGCGAACGGCATTGCCCCGCTGTCAAACCAGCAGTCAATGACTTCGGGCACACGGTGCATCTCTTTGCCGCACTTCGGACACTTGATGGTAACCGCGTCGATATACGGGCGGTGAAGCTCGATATCATCCGGGCAGTTGTCGGACATTTCCTTCAGCTCTGCAATGCTTCCGATGGAATGCATGTGTCCGCACTCGCACTCCCAGATATTGAGCGGTGTTCCCCAGTAACGATTACGGCTGATACCCCAGTCCTGTACGTTCTCGATCCAGTCGCCGAAACGCCCCTTACCGATGCTCTCCGGGATCCAGTTGATCGTGTTGTTGTTGGCGATCAGGTCATCGCGCACCGCCGTCATCTTGATGAACCAGGACTCGCGCGCATAGTAGATGAGCGGCGTGTCGCATCTCCAGCAGTGCGGGTAGCTGTGCTCGAACTTCGGCGCGTCGTAGAGAAGCCCTCTCTCGTCAAGATCCTTTAACACCTCCGGGTCCGCCTTCTTCACGAACAGTCCCGCGAACGGCGTGGTCTCATCCATATTTCCCTTCTCATCTACAAGCTGTACGAAAGGAAGGTCATACTTTCTTCCTACATTGGCATCGTCCTCACCGAACGCCGGCGCGATGTGTACCACTCCAGTACCGTCTGTCAGTGTAACGTACTCGTCGCACACCACATAGAATGCTTTCTTATTCTGCTTAGCAGCAGCGTCCGCCGCGCACGTAAACAACGGTTCATACTCTTTTCCTTCCAGCTCGGTTCCTTTGTATGTCTCAAGGACTTCGTATGCCGGTCTCGTCTCTCCATTTTCGCCTGTCTCTGCGAGCCTTCCGAGCACGGTGTCAAGAAGCGCGCACGCCATGTAGTACACATTGCCGTCCGCTGCCTTAACTTTGGCGTAGTCTTCCTTCGGGTGAACACAGAGCGCCAGGTTGGACGGTAATGTCCACGGTGTCGTCGTCCACGCAAGGACATAGGCATCCTCATCTTTCAGCTTGAATCTCACGATCGCAGAACGCTCTTTGACGTCCTTGTATCCCTGCGCCACTTCCTGGGCGGACAGCGGTGTACCGCAGCGCGGGCAGTAGGGAACGATCTTGAATCCTTTGTAAAGGAGGCCCTTGTCCCAGATCTGCTTTAACGCCCACCACTCGGACTCGATAAAGCTGTTGTGGTAGGTAACATACGGGTTCTCCATGTCAGCCCAGAAGCCGACCGTGCCGGAGAAATCCTCCCACATGCCTTTGTATTTCCATACACTTTCCTTACATTTGTCGATGAACGGCTCCAGTCCGTACTCTTCGATCTGCTCCTTGCCGTCAAGACCAAGCAGCTTCTCAACCTCAAGTTCTACCGGGAGACCGTGGGTGTCCCAGCCGGCCTTTCTCGGCACCATGTTGCCCTTCATCGTGCGGTATCTCGGAATCATATCCTTGATGACACGGGTCAGCACATGGCCGATGTGGGGCTTTCCGTTTGCTGTCGGAGGCCCGTCATAGAAGATATAATCCGGGCAGCCCTCGCGCTCCTTCATACTCTTCTCAAAAATGTGATTGTCGTCCCAGAACTTTTCGACTTCCTTCTCACGGGAGACAAAATTCATGTCAGTGGGAACTTTCTTGTACATTTTCCTCTTCCTTTCTGTTTAGCGCCCGCACAGCCGTGTGTTGACCGCGGGCACGCTTTCGCTCGGGACGGCCTTTGATCAACACACGGCTGCGCCGGGCCTGTCCAGAACGGTAGTTGCTTCATAAAATGCTGAGGGGATATCGTAGCGTTTATATATGGAATCCGGGGCAGGGATGCCGCTCTCGGACCATCCCAAACGGTACTGTACTCACGCAATCTTTCAGAAGGCCTTCCTTTATTTGAAGAATTGCCTCCTGGTTTTATGCTTAGCCGCATGTGTGCTATGTTCATTAAAGACCGTAGAAAAACGCCGGTACTTAAAGCGTGTCTTTTACGCTTTTACGTACCGC
>NHCFC00100__coassemble_2009_pt1 | contig 12182 bp, 10 predicted proteins | sample NHCFC00100__metabat2_high_PE_030 | metagenome-assembled genome bin NHCFC00100 | reverse complement strand
CCTGCAGCCAGTGTTGCGACCATTGCCGCTGACAACAACACGCTTACCAACTTTTTCTTCATGATTAACCTCCTTCGCCGATATATGTATCGGCATTGCTTGTTTTGCGTTTTGCACTATTGCGCAACCGCTTGTTCTATTTAGTATTATAACACTTATTTTCTTCTTTACAATATCTATTTTTAACATTTATCTTGGATGATTTTTATATATTTTTCACAAAAATAAGCCCTTTCGCTTGCGCAAATAGCGCAAACAAAAGAGCTTTTCATATAATAAAATCGTCCTATTTGGTTGACTCCTTTAACACCACTTCATAATCAAGCCATGTCTTTTGAGGAACCTCTTTCCCTTCCAGCATATCAAGAAGGACACCGCAGGCAACACATCCGATCTCCGTGTTATCAAACCTCAGCGATGTCACAGAGACCGGATAATTATCCAGTACCTTGCTGTTATGGCACGAGGCCACACGCATATCTTCAGGTATTCGGGCGCCCTGCCCCCTCAATTCATCCAGGACAATATTGCACACCGCGTCATCCTGGCAGATGATACAATCCACCTTTTTCTCCAGAAGTTCATCCACATGGCTTCTCATTGCGGATTCGGTCATCTCTTCACGGAACACAAGATCTTTATCCACAGGCACCCCCACATCCTCATACGCACGCAGGTATCCCCTGTATCTCGCCTCATCGACAAGCAGGTTTTTCGAAGTTCCCATATACGCGATCCGTCTCCACTGTCTCGACAGAAGAATCGCGGTAAGATCCCTGCAGGCTCCCTCATTATCATGATCGATCTGGACAACTTCATCATCATTCAGCGATCCGATCGTCACAAAAGGGACCCCCTTTGACTTCAAAAAAGCCGCAAAAACATCATCCTTATATGTGCTGCCTAATATAAGACCATCCACCTTATTATCATCGATCAGTCGTTTCAGATGACTCGTATCCTTCCCGCTGGTAGAGACTACGAACATATCATAACCCCTGGCCTGCGCCACTTCATTCACCCCGCACATGCACAGATAGAAGAACGGAAGCTCCACGACCCCTTTTACATCCGGGATAATGATCGCAATGTTATATGTTCTGGATTGCGCCAGGCTTTTCGCGATACCGTTAGGATGGTAATCATGTTCCTCAATAAATTCAAACACCCGCCTCCTGGTAGCTTCTCCGATCCTCCCCTTACCGGATATTGCCCTGGAGACCGTGCTCACAGACACGCCAAGCGCTTCCGCCACGTCGTTGATGGTCATTTTTTTATCCTGACTTTTCCCCCATTTTTCTTCCATTTTCATACCCTCTTCACCGAAATACTTTCTTCCAGTATGCCCCATCCCCTTTGCCATGTCAACAATAACGGATTCAGAGCGGGTGAAAGCCGTAAAAAAACCTTACGGGATACAGGCAAATTCCTGTATCTCATAAGGTTTTCATAGTTAAAAGCGTATTTCTTATACTTCGAAGATCAGATCACCATAAGACGGCATCGGCCACGCCTCTTTATCCACGATCATCTCCAGCTCGTCAACCGGGGCGCGAAGCGCTTCCATCGCCGGGAATACATCCGAGTGGTAGAAGTTCGCCCGGACTGCTCCCTCTTCTTTCTCCGCCGCTTCATTCGTCACCTTGATCAGGGCATCCAGAGCCGCTTTTGTCTTGCCCATCAGTTCTGTCACCTGATTCAGACAATCAAGCTGTACAGAAGCATCCGCTCCCGCAGCTTTGACCGTATTCACAGTATCAGCAAGAGTCTTCGTGTATTTGATGAAGGCCGGAAGGAACTGCTTGCTCGCCATGTCGATCATCGTTCTGGCCTCGATGTTGATAGCTTTCGCGTATGTCTCATACTGGATCTCAGCGCGGGATTCCAGCTCAGCCCTTGTAAATACGCCGAATCTTTCAAAGAGTTCCACCGCTTTATCTGTAGTGATCGCAGGGATCGCTTCTACCATAGATTTGATATTCGGAAGTCCCCTTCTTTCTGCTTCTTCAACCCACGCTTCAGAGTATCCGTCGCCGTTGAAGACAATTCTCTGGTTCTCTGTCGCATACTCCTTGATCAGATCATGCACTGCCTTGTCAAAATCATCCGACTTTTCCATAACATCGCATGCATCCGCAAATGCTTCCGCCACGATCGTGTTAAGCACAATGTTCGGAGACGCGATAGAATCTCTTGAGCCGACCATACGGAACTCGAATTTATTTCCGGTAAACGCAAACGGTGATGTACGGTTCCTGTCTGTCGCGTCCTTCGCCAGATCCGGAAGTGTTCTGACACCTGTCTGCAGCTTTCCGCCATTAATGCTGTGTGTAGCTTCTCCCGTACTGATAAGCTGCTCCATCACATCCTCAAGCTGTTCGCCAAGGAATACAGAAATAATCGCCGGCGGGGCTTCGTTGGCTCCAAGTCTGTGGTCATTTCCTGGATCAGCTGCGGACTCTCTTAACAGATCCGCATGTTTGTTGACCGCCTTCAGGATACACATAAGCACAAGAAGGAACTGCGTGTTCTCATGCGGGGTTTTTCCCGGATCAAGCATGTTAATACCATCATCCGTGGTGATCGACCAGTTATTATGCTTACCGGAACCATTCACGCCCGCGAACGGCTTCTCGTGGAGCAGACATTTCATGCCATGCTGGCACGCCACTCTCTTTAACGTCTGCATTACAATATGGTTGTGGTCAACCGCGATGTTCGCCTCAGCATAGATCGGAGCCAGCTCATGCTGCGCGGGAGCCACCTCGTTATGCTGTGTCTTCGCGCTCACTCCGACTTTCCAGAGTTCCTCATTGACATCCTTCATAAAGGCCGCGATCCTCTGACGGATCGTTCCGAAATAGTGATCATCCAGCTCCTGTCCCTTCGGCGGCATCGCTCCGAAAAGTGTACGCCCTGTATAGATCAGATCCTTTCTCTCAAGGAATTTCTCTGCGTCCACAAGGAAATACTCCTGCTCCGGTCCGACCGACGGAGTCACTCTCTTTGACGTTGTATTTCCGAAAAGGCGAAGCAGCCGCAGCGCCTGTGTATTGATCGCTTCCATGGAACGAAGCAGCGGTGTCTTCTGGTCAAGCGCCTCTCCTGTATAAGAGCAGAACGCTGTCGGAATGCAAAGCGTCGCGCCTGCCGCATCCTGCCGCACGAACGCCGGGGACGTACAATCCCATGCTGTATATCCTCTCGCCTCAAATGTCGCTCTCAGACCTCCTGACGGGAAGGATGAAGCATCCGGTTCTCCTTTGATCAGCTCTTTCCCCGAAAAGCTCATCAGAACCTTTCCGCTCGGCTGCGGAGCCGAGATAAAGGAGTCATGCTTCTCCGCTGTAACTCCTGTCAGCGGCAGGAACCAGTGCGTATAGTGTGTCGCGCCCTTCTCGATGGCCCACTCTTTCATCTCATGCGCTATAACGTCCGCGGTCTCAAGATCCAATTCCTTGCCTTCCTGAATAGTCCTCTTCAGTTTTTTGTAAACTTTATTCGGAAGACGCTGCTGCATCACCGTATCATTAAATACATTTTCCCCAAATATCTCTGCCACATTGATCTTCTCTGTGCTCATATGTAATCCCTTCCTTCCTGTCTGGCTTCGACATGGAAAAAGGGCACTCCATGCTATGCTGGAACGCCCTTGTTCATGTCTATGTCAGACAGTATAACCTACCCGCCTTCAAAAGGCAAGCATTTTTTATCCCTAAATTTTATTCAGGTCTCCTGAAAGTTTTTCAGGCTTTTCCTACAGAGCCGAATAATTCCATTTTCTCTTTCACTGTAGCCATGATAGCTTCTGTACCCGGTTTAAGCAGTTTACGAGGATCAAAGCCTTTGCCTTCCTGATCCTTGCCTGCCTCGATGTACTCGCGTGTAGCTGCCGCGAAGGAGAGCTGGCACTCTGTGTTAACGTTGATCTTAGCAACGCCGAGATCGATCGCCTTCTTGATCATATCCTCCGGGATACCTGTACCGCCGTGAAGCACGAGCGGCATCTCGCCTGTCTTCTGCTGGATCGCGTCCAGAGTCTCGAAGCTTAAGCCTTCCCAGTTATCCGGATATTTGCCGTGGATATTGCCGATACCTGCAGCCAGGAAATCAATTCCCAGATCCGCTACCATCTTGCACTCTTCCGGATCTGCGCACTCGCCTTTTCCGATCACGCCGTCTTCCTCGCCGCCGATGGAACCAACCTCAGCCTCGATAGACATATTGTTCTCATGCGCGATCTTAACAAGCTCTTTTGTCTTCTCTACGTTCTCGTCGATCGGATAGTGGGATCCATCGAACATGATGGATGAGAATCCGGCCTCAACACACTTCAGGCATCCTTCGTAGCTACCGTGATCCAGGTGAAGAGCAACCGGCACTGTGATGTTCATCTCTTCCATCATACCGTTTACCATACCTACAACAGTCTTGTATCCTGTCATGTATTTGCCTGCGCCCTCAGACACACCAAGGATAACCGGAGAATTCAGATCCTGAGCTGTCTGAAGGATCGCCTTCGTCCACTCAAGGTTGTTGATGTTGAACTGTCCCACTGCGTAGTGGCCTGCTTTTGCTTTTTTGAGCATTTCTGCTGCTGATACTAACATACTCTTTTCCTCCACTTCTCAACTCCGTAGTACCCAAGGTCTGCCGGAGATGCTATATTTAGAATCTTTATCTATTATATCCCATCAGAAGAAAAAAGACAATCTTTAATTCAGCGCAGGCTGAACTGTTACGCTTGATACTAATAGTTTCAGGCAACAAAAAAAGCCTTGTTCCCAAGACTTTTCCAGTGACTCCGAGGGGAATCGAACCCCTGATTCCAGCGTGAGAGGCTAGCGTCTTGACCGCTTGACCACGGAGCCTTATTCATATTCGCTGTTTGGCTTGTCCCTCACAGCGAATATTACTATATCATATGATTTTACATAATGCAAGCGTTTTTTTAAATTTTTTGCAATATTTTTAAAATTGTAACAGTTCACGCATTTTTCCTCGTGCTGTCAGGAATCATGATTTTTAGCGCCTGCTTTTTATCGCTCACCACGACCTCTCTGTGAGCTCCGCCGAATTCCCCGTCCAACGTCCACGGGATCTCTTCTTCACTTTCAAACTTCACGCTGCCTGACTTAAAGGAATACATCCTCTGCGGATTGATCTGTCCCAGCATAATCGCGCCAAGCAGTTCATTCAGCTCGATCGGGTTCTTGGGGGTGCGGATCAGTGTCACCTCGAACTCGCCGTCATCAAATACGATCTCTGGTCCTATGATTCCTTTGAATCCTCCCACAGACCGGGAGTTCGTCACCATACCGAATATAAATTCATCCTCAAATGTCTCATCATTATGAGTTACCTTTATTTTGTAAGAAGGTATATTGAATATCCTTTTTGCCCCTTCAAGCAGATACGCAAGATGTCCAAGGATATTTTTCATACTTTGCTTTGTTTCATAGGACACATCCGTAAATATACCAAACGCGGCGATATAAATAAAATGGTCGCTGTTGAATGTTCCGACATCACAGGCGAAAGGGATCCCGTTTACGGCAGTATCAGCAGCCTGAAGAATATCCTTAGGTATTTCCAGACTGGCCGCGAAGTCATTGGTCGTGCCTGCCGGGATATACCCGAGCGGCGTCTGCAAACCTCCCAGCTGTATGCCTGTCACAGCCTCATCAAGCGTACCGTCCCCTCCAGAGCAGACGATCAGGTCATACTCTCCTCCACGCTCCCGGATCTTTTCCACAGCATCATGGGGCTTCTGCGTCGGATATATCGTTATCTCGTAACCGCTTTTTGTAAACACATCCAATACATCCGAAAGCTTTGGTTTAAGCACTCCGGTCCCTGCATTGGGATTGTATATAAACAGCATTTTCTTCATAGTATCTCCCCTTTCTGAAATCAGCCACATCTGCTTTTTTGGACAAGAAGGGGCTGTACCCACAGCACAGCCCCCATACCTCATTGCCTATTTATCTGAATCCCGTCTTCTCATCAGCAGTCATTCCGCTATCATCCTACTTTTTCAGCGAAAAACATCTGAATACCTTCTGCCGCTTTTTTCTCATCCTCGCCCTCGGTTACGACTGTGATCTTCTCACCGTCTGTAAGAGTAAGGCTCATCATTCCCATGATACTCTTCGCGTTGATATTCTTCTCGCCGATCTGTATGTAGATCTTACTTGCGTACTGACTTGCTTCCTGCACGAGCAGAGCGATCGGTCTTCCGTCAAATCCATCTTCCGTCTTTACTACAACAGGTGTTTTAATCATACTAATCCTCCTCGTTCCTGCCTTACCTTGTCTGCCATCTCACTGAGCTTGCGCAGCCTGTGGTTGATACCGGACTTTCCTACAGGAGGGGTCAACGCTTCACCTAACTCTTTCAGTGCTGCCTCCGGATTCTCGAGACGGGCAAGTGCCGCTTCGACCAGATTCTCCGGAAGATTTTCGAACCCGATCGTATCTCTGAGATATGTAATGTCCTCAACCTGTTTTACCGCTGCCGACACAGTCTTATTGATATTGGCAGTCTCGCAGTTCACCTTCCTGTTCACGGAATTTCGCATCTCCTTAAGTATCCTGACGTTTTCCAGTTCCATCAAAGATACATGCGCTTCCATCACATTCAGGATATCTACTATCTGTGATCCTTCCTTAAGATAGACAACAAATGACTTCTTACGCCGAACCACTTTGGCGTCCATACCAAAGCCGCAGATCACACTCTGTATCTGCGTCGCCGCCTCCGGCAGAGCGCAGACGATCTCAAAATGATACGACTTATTCGGATCACTCATAGAGCCCGCCGCCTGGAACACACCGCGTAAAAACGCTCTCTTACAGCATGTCTGCTGGATCACGAGAGGAGAAAACGCCATGATATCGTCCGAGTTCTCCCGGTGTTCACCGATCATCTTCGTTGCCTGAAGAATCCGCAGCGCATCCTGATGCCGCCTGACAACGACCGCATAAGACACACTGTCTTTGCTGATATTTCTCCGGATAGAGATATCAGCTTTTATATTAAATGTTTTTTCCAGCAATGTAAAGACTTTTCTTGCAACAAGAAGATTTTCAGAATGGAGCTTTACACTGTATTGATCGAAACTATTGATCACAACTGTCCCGCACATCCCGATAAAGGCCGCGATCTCCGCAATCTGGCAGTGCCTTGCCGGACTGATATTCCCTGAGAGCTCTTTCCTGACATTTCCGGAGAATGACATTGTCTCACTTCCTTTTTGTGATCGCATCTTTCCCGATATCCCGGTGTTCGATGCGTACCCCGTAATTTTCCTGTTCTTTGAGCATATTGTAAAGCGCGTTGGCAAGTGTCACGGACCGGTGCTTTCCGCCAGTGCAGCCAATAGATATAACAAGCTGGTTTTTACCCTCGAGAATATAATTCGGGATCAGAAAATCAACCATATCGTTCAGCTTTTCCAAAAAGACGTGAGCCTTCTCATTTTCCATGACATAATCCTGCACTTCTGCATCATTTCCCGTCTTTTCCTTCAGTTCATCTATATAGTAGGGATTGGGCAGAAACCGCACATCAAACACAAGATCTGAATCCTGCGGGATCCCATACTTAAACCCGAAGGACATCACCGTGATATAAAGGCTGCAGAACTTCTGTCCGCGGACAAATATCTTCTCCAGCTCAATCTTTAATTCTCTTGTGAGCAGCTTGCTCGTATCCATTATATAAGTTGCCCTCATCTTTAAGAACATGATCTTTTCTCGTTCTTTGGCGATCCCCGTATCCACTCTCCCTGATCCGCTCAACGGATGCTGGCGTCTTGTCTCTTTGTAGCGCTTGATAAGCACATCGTCTTTCGCGTCCAGAAAGAGGATCTCATATTCGATCCCTCTCTCGTCCATATCGTCCAGGGCTTCTTTAAGCCCCGGGAAATCCTGACCGCCTCTTACATCGATTCCCAGCGCCACCTTCTTCACTTCTTCCTCCGGTTCGCCGAACATTTCGACAAAACGCGGAAGCAGCGGGATCGGAAGATTATCCACACAAAAGTATCCCATATCCTCCAGCATCTTCAATGCTGTTGACTTTCCTGCCCCGGACATCCCGGTCACGATCACAAAACGCATCTCCTAAAACTCTCCTATCTTCTTCACTTCCGGCTCAAGCCTTACGCCGAATTTTTCTTCCACCCGGTCCGCCACATCATCCATAAGCCGCGCAACCTCCGCCGCCGTCGCTTTGCCCCGGTTAATGACAAATCCACAGTGCTTCTCCGACACCTGCGCGTCCCCCACGCGGTATCCTCTAAGTCCCGCGTCCTGTATAAGCTTGCCCGCGAAATATCCTTCCGGACGCTTAAACGTACTTCCCGCGCTTCCATACTCAAGAGGCTGTTTCTCCACCCGCTTTTCCTTCAATTCGTCCATACGGGCACGGATTGCTTTCTGGTCTCCTTTTTCAAGCTTGAGCACCGCGCTTAAAGCCACATAATCATTTCTGGAGATCACACTGGTGCGGTATCCCATTCCCAGTTCTCCCGCCGACAGCTCCAGCACCTCACCTTCTGCCGTCAGCACCTCTGCTGATTCCACGATCTGTTTCATCTCTCCGCCGTAAGCCCCCGCGTTCATTCTCAGCGCTCCGCCCACAGTTCCCGGTATCCCCGACGCGAACTCCATCCCAGTAAGAGATGCCTCATAAGCCGCGGCCGCCGTCCTGGAGAGCAGCGCTCCTGCCTGCACAATAATCCGCTCGCCGTCTGCGCGGACCTCATTCATGCGCTTGCATATCTGTATGATCACGCCACGGTATCCCTTATCGCCCACAAGGAGATCACTTCCGTTTCCTATAATATAACACGGCACCTCCCCTAAGCGGCACAATTCCCTGACAGCTTTGATCTCCTCCGTACAGGACGGCTGGACAAAAAAGTCCGCAGGACCTCCGATACGAAAAGTTGTATGTCTGTTCATCGGTTCATCTCTGAGCACATGCTCAGCGCCCACAGCAGCGCACAATTCTTTATATAAATCCATATATTTCCTCATTTCACTCTTTCTTTTTCATTATCTGTACAACAGTTCAACTCAGGCCCTTCGCGACACACGCATATTTTACGTAACAGTTCAGCAATCAGGGACGAATGGGGCGATTTATGCCTGCATAAGAATCGACCCGTTCCATTCCTGATGGCTGAACTGTTACTATTTTACGCTTCCTGTACACAGTATGGCCAACTCTTATCTTTCACATTATAGAGCACACATGACGCAAAGTAAAGGCAAAGTCAGGGCGTCAGACACAATTCTTGCAAAATCCGCAAAAACAGTGTATACTGTCTTCGTATCTATACATTTTTATATGCTGTAATACGGCAGATTTTTTTGATATGAAGGAGTGAAATTAAAACAGTGGATTCTGGTGACAGTTTTCAATTATTGATACTTATTGTTCTTTTAATGCTTTCCGCATTTTTCTCATCTAACGAGACAGCGCTGATGTCGGTAAACAAGATCCGGCTGCGTTCTCTCGCTGATTCCGGTAACAAACGCGCCGCAATGGTCCTCGATGTACTGGAGAATCATACCGCCAAGATGCTCAGCGCCATCCTTATCGGAAACAACATCGTCAATCTTTCCGCATCCGCGCTGGCCACATCGCTGGCATACGCTTTCGGAGGTTACATGGTCAGTATCGCTACTGCTGTCCTTACAGTGGCAATCCTTGTATTTGGTGAGATCACGCCAAAAAACTATGCTACCCTCAAAGCAGAGAAACTGACCTTGCGGTATATTCCAATTATCCGGTTCTTTATGACCGTAATGACGCCTGTCATTTTTATTATCAACTTGTTTTCCCGATTCATCATGCTGTTGCTGAGGGTAGACCCCAACGCGTCTGACAGGAGCATGACTGAGGATGAGCTGCGCACCATTGTAGATGTAAGCCACGAAGACGGCGTGATCGAATCCGATGAAAAAGAGATGATCTACAACGTGTTTGATCTGGGAGATGCCAATGCGAAAGATATCATGGTCCCACGCGTGCACGTTACGTTTGCTGATGTCAACAATACTTATGACGAACTAATCGAGATCTTCCGGGAAGATAAGTTCACACGCCTCCCCGTTTTTGAGGATACTCAGGATAATATCGTGGGTATTATCAATATGAAGGATCTTCTCCTATATAATAAGAACGAACCCTTCCACATCCGTGATATTATGCGCAAACCTCATTTTACCTATGAGTACAAAAATATTTCTGAGTTACTTGTAGAAATGAGAGATTCCACCTTTAATATCGCCATCGTCCTCGACGAGTACGGCGAGATGGCCGGGCTCATCACACTGGAGGATATTCTGGAAGAGATCGTCGGAGAGATCCACGACGAGTATGACGAGAAAGAGGACGAACTCGTTTACCGCTTCTCTGACTACGAGTATGTTATCGAAGGATCCATGAATCTGGATGATGTCAATGACCGTCTGAACATTGAGCTTGAGTCTGAGGATTATGACTCTCTTGGCGGATTTATTATTGAACATCTCGACCGCCTGCCGGAGGTCGGCGACGAGGTCTGTACAGAGAACGGTATCCGCCTTGTAGTGGAGACACTGGATAAGAACCGTGTGGAGAGCGTTCATGTATATCTCCCCGAAGAAAAGGATAACGAAACCGGGGACAACACATCAGAGGAATCTGAAGAACCGGCTAAAAAAGGTGGATCCGAAAGTAAGGAAAAAGGGAAATCTTCTCCCCACGCCGCCACTTCCTCTGACAATTGATCCTGACTTTACCAGGTGACTGCGCACAGCAGTCACCTTTATTCTTTTTAGGCATATCTTAACATAAGAGCAATTATAAGAAGGAACTACCATTATGCCAGTTTCTATCATGTTAGATGCCGGGCACGGAGGCCGCGATCCCGGAGCTGTCTATAACGGAAGACAGGAAAAAGACGACACTCTTGCCCTGACACTCGCCATAGGGGAGATATTACAGGGACGCGGGATCGACGTCCTGTACACCCGCACCACAGATGTATATGAATCCCCTTATCAAAAGGCCATGGAAGCAAATGAGGCGGGTGTGGATTTCTTCGTATCCATCCACCGAAACTCCTACCCTACGGATAACACAGTGTCAGGAGTCGAGACACTGGTCTATGACAAATCAGGGATCAAACTCCAGATGGCAGAGAACATAAACGAACAGCTGGAGGCGGTAGGCTTCGTCAATCTCGGCGTCAAGGAGCGCCCCGGTCTTGTAGTCCTGCGGCGCACCCGTATGCCGGCCGTCCTCGTTGAGGTAGGATTCATCAACTCCGATATCGACAACAAACTCTTCGATGATAATTTCGATGACATCGCACTCGCCATTGCAGAGGGGATTCTTGACACCTTACAGATGAACGGGCTTATCGACACCAGCCAGGATGCCATATCCGGCGGAGAGTACGAGAATGTCACCGCCACGCCTCCGCAGGGGATGGTTCCGCCCGTTCCCGGAGCAGGGATGCCCGGAGGATTCCCCGGAGGCCAGCCAGGCGGTATGCCGGGAACGCAGCCGGGCGGTATGCCGGGTTCACAGCCGGGCGGTATGCCGGGTTCACAGCCGGGCGGTATGCCGGGTCCCCGGCCAGAGAACAGACCGGACCACACAGAAGGCATGCCGCAGTATACCGTTCAGACCGGGGCTTTCCGCAACGCCTCTTATGCGCAGAGACTCCAACGCGAACTGACCGAACAGGATTTCCCCGCTTCGATCGAGCAGGGGGACGGTCTGTTCCGCGTCATGGTCGGGATGTTCCCCACACTGGATGAGGCAGTTGATATGGAAAGACGGCTGAAACGCGCCGGCTATCAGACAGTGGTGCTGAGCCGGTAATTTCGGATTTGTCGAGGTGATAAAATACATCAGCCGTAAGATATTATCGAAGACGTATTCTGCGGGAATGTGTTAGCAGCTCCGGCTCCGCTCCATAGAACAAGAAAAATCACAAAATCTGGAAACATGCTAAAACCAGAAATTGGCAGAGAGCAACTCGGCTTTGCCTCAGACAATCTCTCTGCCAATTTCAACGCATGTTCCCGGATTTTTATTTTTCTAAGTTCTATTTCGAAGTCGCCGCATCCGCCAACACATCCCCGCAGAAACATTTTCGAAAAAACTTAGTCTGATA
>NHCFC00100__coassemble_2008_pt1 | contig 12196 bp, 13 predicted proteins | sample NHCFC00100__metabat2_high_PE_030 | metagenome-assembled genome bin NHCFC00100 | reverse complement strand
ACGCATCGCCTTGTTTAAGGCTGATTTCGAGGAGCAGGATAAAGTCTTCGTCTATCTTCTTTATGGCTGCGGAATCCGCCGCGGAGAGGATCTGGCACTGACAATATTTGATGTGAATACGAAAACGAAGGAATTAAACATTAACAAATCGCATTCAATTGTAACCGGGACCCCAAAACAGAAGTCCCCGAAAAGCAAGAACGGAACTCGTATAGTTCCGATTCCTGATGTGATATTCCCAGCCGTGAAGCGTTGGGTGGAATACTGCCGGGCGAACGGACGTACATATCTGTTTGTCATGAGAGACGGGAAGCCTTTGACAAAAAGTAGCTACGATAAGATGTGGACACGGATCCTAAAACGGATGAATGAGGTTGCGGATGAACCGATCATAAAACTGACCGCACACGTCTTTCGTCACAACTATTGCTCGAACCTATGTTATCAGATTCCGCGGATCTCGATCAAGCGCATCGCGCAGTTAATGGGTGACACAGAAGAGGTTGTCCTGGCTGTCTATAATCACATTTTGTTAGAAAGAGAAGATGCCGGAGGGGCGGTCAATGATGCCATGAATTTTTGAGACAAAAATGAGACGAAATTGAGACATTATGGTCTTATGAGACGAAATTGAGACATTTACTTTGCATTACTTCACTCTACTTTGTGCTACTTCGTCTCAACGTAAAAATAGCAGAAACGCTGTATTTATCAGCATTCCCGCCACCTTTACAAACTGCGCGATCAGGGGTTCGAACCCTGGACACCCTGATTAAGAGTCAGGTGCTCTACCAGCTGAGCTAATCGCGCATTTTCAATTATTTCATCAGGTATTTTCCCTGACGCAAGTGATATTATATTACATACTTTTCTTCTTTGCAAGCATTTTTTTATGTTTTCTTTATTTTTTTCTAAGATTTCTTGTTCCGGGGTTATGGATCAGGGGGATTTTTATCGACTCAGCCCTGATCCTGCCGATATATCAGCCTGATTTTCGTCTGTTCCGGTCCTCGTGGCAGCAGCCTGTATTTAATATCTTACACACTTCGATCATTGATCTGCGCACACAGAGGATCCACCTGTTGAGACATGGCCTGCAGTAAAATAACTCTTTCACACATGTTTTCCAGCATTTTCCCTTCATTGATCTACTCCTTCTGAAAGCAGCTATAACTTATTATATGAAAGAAGGCAAAAAAAGTGCGGCACCGGTCACCTGCAGACCGCGATCAGTTTATTGATCGGGTTGCCCCGTGAAGAGAATTTTTCTTCATACTCAGTCATGATATTTCCTTTGTTCATTTCCAGATGATGATGCAGATCATAGGTAAACGCCTTCAGGGTCCATCCGGCCTCTTTTACCTGTTCCAAAGAGAAGTTAAAAAGCCCTGTATTGTCTGTCTTAAACTCCACTATCCCGCCTGATGGGAGCACATCCTCATACCGCCTTAAGAATTCCACTGAGGTCAGACGACGTTTCGCATGTCTCGCCTTGGGCCATGGATCAGAGAAATTCAGATATAGTTTGTGCACTTCGCCTCTCGCGAAGACATCCCCAATATCTCTGGCATCCATACAGACAAAACGGATATTTTCCGTATCCTGATATTCTTCTGTATCATATTTTTCAATCGCTCTTAAAAGTACGCTTGAATAGCGTTCGATCCCTATATAATTAATATCCGGATGTGCCTTTGCCATATTAAGGATAAACTGCCCTTTTCCCATTCCGATCTCAATATGGATGGGATTGCTGTTGCCGAATATCTTCTGCCAGCTGCCTTTCTTCCGCTCCGGCTTCTTTATCACGGCATGATGGGCGTCAAGCGCTCCCGCTGCTCTCGGTATATTTCTTAATCTCATAAACAACAACTCCTGATCTATGCTATGCCTTCCACATGCTTTGCGGATAAAGCATTATTCCTCTGTTAACTTTATTATCATAACACGCCGGACCGTTCCGGTCAAAGCCGGATTCAGCGAGAGAAATATTCTTGTTATGGGCGTTACATTTGCCCTCGGGCTCGGACTTGCCGCGGATCAGGCAGCTGTTGCACACCTCCCTGCCTGTTTTTCATTTTTTTTCATCCCGAATCTGACCGCATAACACATCCGGTTCCTCCAGCCGAAACCTGAACACCTTTTTAACCCTTTTCCCTCTTTTCACACCTTGCATTTTCAGTCAAAAGGTGTATGATAGAGTATATTATCGTTTTGTCACAAACAGGAGGCTGTTTATGGAGTCTATTGTAAACAAATTGACGGAAATAGAGGAGGCCGCGTCCGCCATCGTCACCCATGCCGAAGCACAGAAGGAAGCGCTCGACAAGGAATACGACGAGAAGCGCAGGGCCTTTGATACGGAGCTTGAAAGCAAAACGCAGGCCCGCCTCTGTGCGATCCGTGAAGAGCTCGAGAAGAACACTTCCGGCATCCTTGAGAGCCAGAGCGAGGCAAGCGAGGATACGATCCGCGCGCTTGAGGCAGAATACGCGCAGAAGCATACAGAGTATGCCCACGAAATACTGCGAAGGATCACCGAGGTATAATCTATGGGAAACTTACTTGAATACAGCGGGATCGTGACAAAGATCCGCGGCATGGAAGCGAAGCTTCTTACGCCGGAGCAGTTCACGGACATCGCGAATCTGAGCAGTGTTCCCGAGATCGTGGATTATCTCAGGAAGAATACCGCTTACGCCGATGTACTTGAGCCGTTGGAAGAAGAACAGCTACACAGGGGCAACATTGAGAAAGTGCTCATCCAGTCGCTTTACCGCGATTACACGAAGATCTACCGGTTCTGCGGACAGAAGCAGCGGCGGTTTATGAAGCTGATCTTAAAGAATTATGAGATCGACCTGATCAATTATTGTCTGAGGATCGTGATCAATCATTACCGTCAGCCCTTTGACCTGAACTACAAGCGGGCGTTCTTCGACCGCTATTCCCAGATCTCCATTGAGAAGCTGATCATGTCACGTACAACAGACGAACTTGTTGAGAACTTAAAGGGGACGGAATATTACACCCCACTGAAGAAGCTGAAGGACTCTCAGGATGTGACGCTCTATGATTATAACCTGACACTGGATCTCTACTTTTTCACTTCTACATGGAGGGAACAGAAGAAGATCCTCAAGAAAGCGGATCTGGAGCTGTTCATGCGGGACCGTGGTTCGAAGATCGATCTACTGAACCTGCAGTGGATCTACCGGGCAAAGAAGTATTATAATATGAAGCCCGCAGACATTTACCTGATGCTGATCCCGATCCATTATAAACTATCGACCGACCTGGTCAAGGAACTGGTTGAAGCGGACGGTCTCGAAGCATTCGAGGCTGCCGTGTCGAAGACATCCTACGCGCGGCATTATAACTTCCGCCAGAACCTGACTATAGAGCAGATGTATGCAGACTGTCTGCATCATCTCTACACCGTTGACCGACGGCGGGATCCTTACTCACTCGCCGCGATCAACACCTACCTCTTTCTGAAAGAGGAAGAGATCAATAAGCTGACGACCGCCATGGAATGTGTACGTTATCAACTTTCCCCGGGCGAGACGCTGGCATACGTTGGAGGTAAGACCCAATGATTGTTAAAATGAAATTCATCAATATCTCCGGTCCGAGGAATGATATCGACCGTGTTACCGACCTGTATCTCTCACGCTATGAGATCCAGCTCGAATCCGCGCTGTCTGAACTTAAGACCGTAGACAACTTAAGGCCGTTTGTAGAACTCAACCCCTACAAAGACGCGCTCGGCAAGGCAAACCAGTTCGTAGGATACCTGCCGAACGCAGAGGACGTAACCCCGGACACTTCTCTGGGGCTTGACGATATGTTCGAGGTTGTCCGCAAAGCAAACGAGGACTATCAGGAGCTTCAGGAAAAGAAAGAAAAGTTAAAGAAAAAGATCGACGAGCTTCGTGCGAAACAGCAGATCATCGCTCCCTTCCGCCCGTTAGACTGCGATCTTCACAAGGTACTCCATTACCGGTATATCACTTACCGTTTCGGACGCATCGCGGTAGAATTCTATCACAAGATGCAGAAGTACCTGATGGAAGATCTGAAAGCAATCTTCGTGGAAGGAGAACGGGATGATAGTTTCGTGTACGGGGCTTATTTTGTTTCTCCTGCTGAGGCGCAGAAGGTAGATGCCGTATTCCGCTCCCTTCACTTTGAACGCATCGAACTGAAAGATGAGTTCGAGGGCTCGCCCGCTTACGCTTACCAGTCTCTGGAACGGGAGATCGCGCGGGTGAATCTCGAGGTCGACGATGTAGATAAACAGGCTGGCGAGATGCTTGCAGACCGGGCACCTCAGCTCATCGCGGCGCGCAACAGATTGGAAGAATTATCCAACAACTTTGACGTGCGCAAGCTGGCGGCGCGCATGGAAGACAATAAAGAAGATTATTACATCCTCTGCGGATGGATGGCAGAGGACGATGTGGAGAAATTCGTAAAAGAAGTAGAAGAAGACGACAAGGTATTTGTCGTTGTGGAAGACGACCACGATGCCTACTTCGGAGAGCCTCCCACCAAGCTGGAGAACCCAAAGCTGTTCAAGCCCTTTGAGATGTTCGTCCAGATGTATGGTCTCCCGGCGCACAATGAATTTGACCCCACGATGTTCGTAGGTCTGACCTACTCCTTCATCTTCGGCGTCATGTTCGGAGATGTCGGCCAGGGACTTCTCCTTCTTATCGGCGGAGCGCTCATCTATCACTTTAAGAAAGCGCCGCTGGCCGGGATCATCGCCTCGGCAGGCGTATTCTCGACGATCTTCGGATTCCTCTTCGGAAGTATCTTCGGATTCGAGGATGTGCTGCCCGCCCTTTGGATGAGGCCCATTGACAACATGACCACCCTTCCCTTCCTCGGGAAGCTGAACACCGTATTCATCATCGCGGTAGCGTTCGGAATGTTCCTGATCATGGTGGCAATGGTACTGCACATCGTCAACGCAATAAGGAGTAAAGATATCGAGGGAACGTGGTTTGATCCCAACGGCGTGGCAGGACTGATCTTCTACGTTGCAGTTGTCGCGGTGGTCGTTCTCTTTATGACAGGGAATTCCCTCCCCGGCGGAATCGTGCTCGGCGTCATGTTCGGCGTCCCGCTGCTGCTCATGTTCTTCCGCGAACCACTCACAAGGATGATCCAGAAACGGGCGGACAAGATGGAAACAGGGAAGGCCATGTTCTTCGTACAGGGATTTTTCGAGATGTTCGAGACCCTTTTGAGCTACTTCTCGAACACGATCTCCTTTATCCGTATCGGCGCTTTCGCTGTCAGCCATGCGGCCATCATGGAAGTGGTCCTGCAGCTGGCAGGCGCGGAGAGCGGGAATCCCAACTGGCTCGGCGTCATATTCGGCAACCTGTTCGTATGCGGGTTCGAGGGTCTGATCGTCGGTATCCAGGTGCTCCGTCTGGAGTATTACGAGATGTTCAGCCGCTTCTACAAGGGCAGCGGACATTCGTTTGAACCATATACGAAGAAAACGGCAAAGAAAAAATAAAAGAAAAGCAAATAAAAGTATTTTAAATCAGGAGGATCCTACCATGACATTAGGAACAAAAATCGTATTCATCATTGCTCTTGTATTAAGCATCATCATCCCGTTCGGCTACTATCTGCTGGGAAGAGAGAAGTCCCGCAGGCGCTATAAACGTGCCATCGGCTCCAACGTGTTCTTCTTCTTCGGCGCATTCGTCGTAGCAAGCATCATGCTCCTTGGCGGACCGGACGTGCAGGCCGCAGGTTCTGTTGCCGCTGATTCCGGTTTCGCGACCGGCCTTGGTTATCTGGCTGCAGCTCTCGTTACCGGACTTTCCTGTATCGGAGGCGGTATCGCCGTTGCAAGTGCGGCAAGCGCGGCTCTTGGAGCGATCAGCGAGGATTCCAGCGTACTCGGTAAGTCGCTGATCTTCGTAGGTCTGGCAGAAGGTGTCTGCCTCTACGGACTGATCATCTCCTTCATGATATTAGGAAACCTGTAACACCAGTCAGCCGTGCGGGAATCCGCAGGATGACGGCGCGGGGCGCTCGCGCACCTGCGTGCGGCAGGCTGAGGATTCTCATAGGGCGGACGCCCTACATGAAATAAGCCGCGCAGCGGCTTATGAATCACCGCACGGGGAAAGAGGACAATATGAAAATGTATCTGATCAGCGATAACGTGGACACCTACACAGGTATGCGCCTGGCGGGTGTTGACGGCGTTGTCGTCCATGAGCGCGACGAGCTGAAAGAAGCGCTTGAAAACGTCTTATCCGACAAGACCGTGGGGATCGTTCTGCTGACTGAGAAGTTCGGGCGGGAATTCCCGGATATCATCGACACCTTCCGTCTCGAACGGAAGATGCCGCTGCTTGTAGAGATCCCTGACCGACACGGTACCGGACGGCAGAAAGACTTCATCACATCGTATATCACGGAAGCTATTGGATTGAAGTTGTGATTTTCAAAGAAGAGGGTGCTTGTGTCCGTTAAGGACTGTAGAAAAACGTCGGCACTTAGACCGCGTATTTTGCGGTCTTTATGTACCGTTACGTTTTTCTCCAAGCGAGAGCGCGTCCGGAACGGACAGAAGCCACCCTCTTATCTCGAAAAACATACTTTAACTAACCATCAATCTTAAAGTGAAAAGGAGGTATTCCTCTTGACAGTAGAAGAAAAGATCACCCACCTGCAGACGACATCCATGGAACAGGCGCGCGCTGAGGGCAATGCCATCATCGACTCTCACCGCGAGGCGCTTGAGAAGGTCTTCGAGGATCATAAAGCGGAGGCTCTTCGCCAGTCTGAGACGCGCATCAAGGCCGAGACGACCAATGCCCGGCTCTCCCTGAACCAGGCTGCTGCCAAGTCCCAGCTTGAAATCAAGCGGCGACAGGGGAAGGTTCAGCAGGAGCTGAAGGATAAAATATTCAAAGAGACACTAGAGCTTGTAAAGGATTATATGAAGACAGAGGCTTATGATGATTTCCTTATCAAATGCATCCGTCACGCGGAACGTTTTGCCGGAAATACAGACCTTACGATCTATATCAATCCGTCTGACGAAGCAAAACGCTCCGATCTGGAAGACGCTACAGGCATCCACCTGACCATCAGCGCAGAGGATTTCATCGGCGGCATACGCGCGGTCATCCGAAGCCGCAATATACTGATCGATAATTCCTTTAAGACTCAGCTTCGCAATGAGTATGATAAGTTTATTTTCTTAGGAGGTGACGGCAATGCCAGTGCTTAAGACCGGGAAAATATACGGGATCAACGGACCCGTCATCTATCTGAAGGGCAATACCGGCTTCCGCATGTCCGAGATGGTCTATGTCGGAAAGGAACAGCTTGTCGGCGAAGTCATCGCTCTGGATAAAGACCTGACAACCATCCAGGTATATGAGGAGACATCCGGCCTTCGGCCGGGAGAGGAAGTTGTTGCCAGCGGAAGTCCCGTATCCGTAACACTTGCCCCTGGGATCCTCAAAAATATTTTCGACGGTATCGAGCGTCCGCTGGAGCGGATCGCGGATTCTGCAGGTGCGTTTATCTCCCGCGGCGTCAGCGTGGATTTTCTTGACCGGCAGAAGAAATGGCCGACACACATCACAGTACAGAAAGGACAGTATCTCCACGGCGGCGACATCATCGCGGAAGTGCCGGAGACACACGCCATCCTTCACAAATGCATGGTTCCCCCAGATATCGAAGGAACCGTGATCGATACTGCGGCAGACGGTGAATATACCATTGACGAGACGATCGTCACGCTGGAACTGCAGGACGGCTCAAAGAAAGAACTGACCATGACACAGCGCTGGCCCATCCGTACGCCAAGACCGACGCATCACCGTTTCCCCGCGTCTGTTCCGCTTGTAACGGGACAGCGTATCATTGACACCATGTTCCCCATTGCCAAGGGCGGCACTGCTGCCATCCCGGGCGGTTTCGGGACCGGTAAGACGATGACCCAGCATCAGGTGGCGAAATGGGCGGACGCTGACATCATCATCTACATCGGATGCGGCGAGCGTGGAAATGAGATGACCCAGGTACTGGAAGAGTTCGGTGAACTGACCGATCCGCGTACCGGCAACCCGCTCATGGACAGAACCACTCTGATCGCCAACACATCCAACATGCCTGTGGCTGCCCGTGAGGCAAGTATCTACACAGGCCTGACCCTGGCGGAATATTACCGCGACATGGGTTACGACGTAGCGATCATGGCAGATTCCACCTCAAGATGGGCAGAGGCTCTGCGTGAGCTGTCCGGCCGTCTGGAGGAGATGCCTGCGGAGGAAGGCTTCCCCGCATATCTGGCGTCCCGCCTGTCTGCGTTCTATGAGCGCGCGGGCATGATGCACAACTTAAACGGAACCGACGGCTCTGTGACCATCATCGGCGCGGTATCCCCGCAGGGCGGTGATTTCTCCGAGCCTGTCACACAGAATACCAAGCGTTTCGTGCGCTGCTTCTGGGGACTGGACAAGAGTCTTGCTTACTCCAGACATTTCCCGGCCATCCACTGGCTCACCAGCTACAGCGAGTATCTGAACGACTTAAGCCACTGGTATCAGGACAATGTATCCCAGCAGTTCGTGGATTACCGGAACCGCCTGATGGCGCTGCTCAACCAGGAAAGCAGTCTTCTGGAGATCGTAAAGCTCATCGGAAGCGACGTGCTCCCGGACGACCAGAAGCTGGTGCTGGAGATCGCCAGGGTCATCCGTCTCGGTTTCCTGCAGCAGAACGCATTTCACAAGGATGATACCTGCGTCTCCATGGAGAAGCAGTTCCTCATGATGGACACCATCCTTTACCTTTATAAACAGGCTCGGACCCTTGTCACAATGGGGCATCCCATGTCCGTGCTGAAGGCGGAAAATATCTTCGACCGCGTCATTGCCATCAAGTACGATGTTCCCAATGACCGTCTGGAGATGTTCGCCCAGTATCACAGAGACATTGACGCTTTCTATCAGAAAGTGCTCGAGAAAAACGCGTAAGGAGGACCTGAGATCATGTCAATCGAATATTTAGGCTTAAGCAGTATCAACGGCCCTCTCATCGCTTTGGAGGGCGTACAGGACGCATTCTTTGATGAGATCGTGGAATTCGTCGTAGACGGATCTGAACGCAAGATCGGCCGTATCGTGGAGATCTATGAAGATAAAGCCGTGATCCAGGTGTTCGAGGGCTCGGAAAATATGTCCCTTAAGAACACCCACACCAGACTGACCGGACATCCCATGGAGATCGCGCTCTCCCCGGATATGCTGGGGCGTACCTTCAACGGCATCGGCCAGCCCATCGACGATCTGGGACCTATTGTCTCCACACTGAAGCGGGATGTAAACGGTCTGCCCCTGAACCCGGTGCGCCGCGAATATCCCCGTAACTATATCCACACCGGCATCTCTGCCATCGATGGTCTGACGACCCTGATCCGCGGACAGAAGCTGCCGATCTTCTCCGGAAACGGTCTTCCCCACGACCAGCTTGCCGCACAGATCGTAAAGCAGGCGTCTCTGGGTAATTCTGACGAGAAGTTCGCCATCGTATTCGCCGCCATGGGCGTGAAGCATGACGTAGCTGACTTCTTCCGCAACACATTCGAAGAAAGCGGCGTGGCAGACCACGTTGCCATGTTCCTGAACCTGGCAAATGACCCTGTCGTGGAGCGTCTCATCACGCCGAAAGTGGCTCTGACCGTAGCGGAATATCTCGCGTTTGAGCAGAACATGCATATCCTCGTCATCCTGACGGATATGACTTCTTTTGCCGAGGCGATGCGTGAGGTCTCCTCATCAAAAGGAGAGATTCCCAGCCGTAAAGGTTATCCGGGATATCTGTACAGTGAGCTCGCGACCATTTACGAGCGCGCGGGCATCGTACAGGGTGTAAACGGATCGGTGACACAGCTCCCCATCCTGACCATGCCCAACGATGACATTACACATCCTATTCCTGACCTGACCGGCTATATCACAGAAGGACAGATCGTACTTGACCGTCCGCTGCACGGGCAGTCCGTGTATCCGCCCATCAACATCCTGCCCTCCCTTTCCCGTCTGATGAAGGACGGTATCGGAGCAGGATACACAAGAGAAGACCATCAGGATCTGGCGAACCAGCTCTTCTCCGCTTACGCGAAGGTGGGAGACGCGAGAAACCTCGCCTCCGTTATCGGTGAAGATGAGCTGTCACCCATCGACAAAAAATATCTGGAGTTCGGAAAAGAATTCGAAGAGCGGTACATCGGCCAGGGACAGAACGAGAACCGCAGCATGGAAGAGACACTGGATCTTGGCTGGGAGCTGCTCGGAAGACTGCCGAAAGAAGAACTCGACCGTGTAGATACGAAGATCCTTGAGAAATACTATAAACCAATGGCTGAAGAATAACTCTCATTCAGAAAAAAATTACTGTTTATGGAACGCCACTTTTTATATCCGGGGTTTGACTTTCTCTTTCGCCTGTGCTATAGTAAACGCAGGCTGAGAGATAATTATGTAATGCATAAGTTCACAAAGCGAAAACCCCAGAGTGGCACCTCTGGGGTTTTCTTTTGGCTAGTTGTCATCATTCTTACTGTCTAGCCATTTGATGATGTAGTGGCTCACTACAGCACCCGCGACAGCAACTATTAGAGAGATTATGTAATGCATAAAATTCACCCCCTTTCCGTTGCCGGATTGGGTATGACAACGGATTTATTATAACACGCAATATCCACACTATAAATACAGGCGGTACTCATATATGAAGTTAAAGAATATCCTGATCGTGGTAAATGATATGGAGCGGTCAAAGGCTTTCTACAAAGAACTGTTCGGGCTCGATGTGATCCTGGACGGCAATGAAAAAGTCATGCTGACCGAGGGCCTTGTGCTGCAGGAGCGGACTGTATGGGGGCAGGCGCTGGAAAGAACTATCCTTCCAAAGAATCATGCCACCGAAATCTATTTTGAAGAAAAAGATATTGATAGTTTTATAAAGAAATTAGATAATTTCGTTCCATCCATCGAGTATGTAACTACACTGACAGAGCATCCGTGGGGTCAGAAGATTATAAGATTCTATGACCCGGACGGGAATCTGATAGAAGTAGGAACTCCTGTATAGGACATCCGCAGCAGACCGACAAATTCGGATCAATAAAGGAGCTATTTATGAAAATTGAGCACATTGCAATGTATGTAAATAACCTGGAGGCAATAAAAGATTTCTTTGTAAACTATTTTAAAGCTTTCTCGAATGACGGATATCACAATCCTACAACAGATTTTCGCTCATATTTCCTGACATTCACAGATGGGGCAAGGCAGAGATGGCTATGAAGTCATCAGCGGTCCTCGCACCACCGGGGACGGCTATTATGAGAGCTGTATTATCGGACCAGAGGGCAATCTGATCGAGATCACAGTCTGACATTTGCAATTTTACGACACATTTAACTATGATACACGATTGAAAGGGGAGATCATATGGATCCGCGTACATTTCCCACCAAGGGTAATCTGATGCTGGCGAAGAACTCGCTGGCACTTGCGAAACAGGGTTATGACCTGATGGATAAAAAAAGAAATATCCTCATCCGCGAACTTATGGATCTGATCGATGAGGCGCGCACCATCCAGGAGGAGATCGACACGACCTTCACCTATGCGTATCAGTGTCTCCAGCGCGCCAATATTGAAAATGGTATCAGCAATGTAGAGCTTCTTGCCTACACAGTGCCCATTGAGAACTCCATCACCATCCAGACAAGGAGTATCATGGGAACCGAGATCCCACACGTAAAGTACGTTCCGGATGCCGGGAAACCGACGTACTCATTCAGCACCACACATGAGTCGATCGACAAGGCGAGAGAGGCATTCCGCAAGGTAAAGGATCTGACTGTTAAGCTTTCCATGGTAGAAAACGCGGCTTACCGGCTGGCGAGCAATATCAAGAAAACACAGAAGCGCGCGAACGCGCTCCAGAACATCACGATCCCCATGTACTCAGCGCTAGTATACACGATCACAAATGCTCTGGAAGAAAAAGAAAGAGAAGAATTTACACGACTGAAAGTCATCAAAAGGATGAAGATGAAGAAAGGATGATTATTCAGCTATTTAATTCAGGAACTTCAACTTGCAGAATCTGAAAAGAAAAAGGGTGC
>NHCFC00100__coassemble_1991_pt1 | contig 12363 bp, 11 predicted proteins | sample NHCFC00100__metabat2_high_PE_030 | metagenome-assembled genome bin NHCFC00100 | reverse complement strand
TGCCTTTTCTTGCCGGAGTTTTATCACCCAACCGAAGTAAGCCTTCTCCCGGACAATCAGTCCGATCTCCAAATATGAATTTTTACTTGGTCTTTTAGATGCACTTTCCGATTTCGACACCATTTTCTTACCGCGATTTGTGGAGGGATAGAAAAACAGGCAAAGCCCTGTGTCCTGAAGCGGCCCGTAGAACAACACGGGCACTTGGAGCGCGTAGTTTGCGCTCCTATGTACCCTTGTGTTGTGGCCCGAGCGAAAGCGCGGCCGCAAAGGATACAGGGCTTTGCCTGTTGTATTTTATCACCTCGACAAATCCGAACCTATATTGTTGTTCCGCTGAAGAACTCCACATCCGTCGGATGTACATAACTCTCTCCGACTGTTTTCAGCAGAACGACATTGAGCTTTCCGTTTAAGTTCTTTTTATCCAGTGTGACGGCGGCTTTCAGGTCGTCCATGGGTATCCCGCAGGAGGAGGGGAGCCCGTAGATATCGAGCGCCTTTTTGATCCTGTCCGCACATCCTGTTTCCGTAAGTCCTTTTTCCTCCGCCATCTTTGTGATCTGATACATACCGATAGCGACGGCTTCCCCGTGGCTCTCCCGTTCATAATGATGATACTGCTCGATCGTGTGGGCGAGAGTGTGCCCGAAGTTTAAGAGCATACGTTCGCCAGTGTCGAACTGGTCCGCCTCCACGACGATGCGCTTGATATCCACGCAGCGGGCGATGATGTCGGCAAGCTCCGGCTTTAAGTCGTCGAAAGAGCTGTGGGAGCAGAGCTGATCGAACAGTCCGGCGTCTTTGATGCAGCCGTATTTGATCACTTCGCCCATACCGTCGCTGATAAAGTGGGGCGGAAGGGTGTTGAGCACATCGGGATCAATGAGCACCATCTTCGGGTGGAAGAACGCGCCTACGAGATTTTTTCCCTGGGGAAGGTCTACCGCGACTTTTCCGCCAACGGAGGAGTCCACCTGTGCCAACAGGGAAGTGGGGATCTGAACCAGTTTGATGCCCCGCAGATAACTCGCCGCGGCAAATCCTGCCAGGTCGCCGATGACTCCGCCGCCCAGGGCGATGATAAGATCGCTCCTCGTGAGCTTCGCATCAAGGAGCGCGGTGTAGACCGTGGGAAGCGTCTGGAAATCTTTCGTCGGTTCTCCGTGGGGGAGGACGAGGGTATGACATTCATAGCTGTTCAGAGAATCCAGCAGTTTATCTCCGTACAGGGGGAATACATTGTCATCGGAGATGACCATGATCCGTTTCCCTTTAAAAATGTCGGAAATATATGTTCCTGCATCGGAGAGTATTCCTTTTTCGATATAGATGGGATAACTGTTTTCCCCGAGGTTTACTGTCAGTTTCATAGTAATGTCTCCTGTCTTTTCAGCGCCGATACACAAGGAACACTAAGAGCGTTCCCGATGTGCCGGCGCTGACTATTTTCTCATATATTATTTGTAAGCCGCGTTATAATATCTTCCCCACGACCTTGGCGATCTGCTTGACTTCGCCAAGTAGTGCGTCGTATTTCTCAGGCTTTAAGGACTGCGCACCATCACACAGCGCGCATTCCGGATTGTTGTGTACTTCGATCATGAGACCGTCCGCTCCGGCAGCCACGGCTGCTTTCGCCATAGGCTCTACGAGCCACCATTTCCCTCCGGCGTGGCTCGGGTCTACGACAACGGGGAGATGGGTTTTCTTGCGCAGCACGGGGATGCTCTGGAGATCAAGAGTGTTCCTTGTGTAAGTCTCGAATGTGCGGATGCCGCGCTCGCAGAGGATGACGTTCTCGTTCCCGGATGCCATGATATACTCTGCGGACATGACCCATTCCTCGTAGGTGGCGTTGAGACCGCGTTTCAGGAGGATCGGGCGGTCGAGCTGTCCGAGCTGTTTGAGCAGGTCGAAGTTCTGCATGTTGCGGGCGCCGATCTGGATGAGATCCACTTTCTCGTTGAATACGTCCAAGTATTGAGGTGACATGAGCTCCGTCACGATGGGGAGCCCCACCTCTTCTTTTACGGCGCAGAGGATCTCAAGACCCTCCAGTCCCAATCCTTGGAAAGAGTAGGGGCTGGTCCTCGGTTTGAACGCGCCGCCTCTTAAAAGGTTGGCGCCGGAAGCCTTCGCCGCCTTCGCGATCTCAAGCACCTGCTCAAAAGATTCCACGGAGCAGGGGCCGGCGATCAATCCCATGTGGCCGCCTCCGATCTTCACGCCGGATACGTCGATGACGGAATCCTCGGGATGGAACGCACGGTTCGCCAGCTTGTAAGGCTCCTGGACATGCATGACCTTGTCGACACAACTGTCCACCTCGAACAGTCTGGGATCGATCAGGGTTGTGTCTCCGATACAGCCGATGATGGTCATCTCCGTACCGCGTACGATGTGAGTGTCAAGCCCGCGGTTTTTGACGAGGCTTTCTACGCGGCTTATATTTTCTTCAGTTGTGTGCGGTTTTAATACAATGATCATTTTTATTTTCCTCCGGTCTGGTCATATTGAAAATTATCGGTATAATAGTGGATAGAAAAACATCAACGATAACTTCATACTGTAAAATTTTAGTTGTTTAAAGTGTGAAAACATTAGTATCATAAAACATCCTATGGAAAATGTCAACCATTGGTTTGGGTTTTGAGGAAAAAGAGTGAGGTGCAGATGATGAAAAAGGATACGTCTTATACGATAAAACGGGTGCAGAGGCTTCCTGTTATCCTGATCGGGGAAGGGCTCCTGGTAGGAGTTGTCGGCGGACTGGTAGTACTTTTGTACCGGGTGGCCCTGACCTATGCTGCCCGCTGGCTGGGCGAGATATTGGTTTTTATAAAGGGCGACCCGCTACGTGTCGCAGGATGGTTCCTTATACTGGCGCTGTTCGCTGTGATCGTGGGAAAGCTTGTCAGATGGGAGCCTATGATCTCAGGCAGCGGCATTCCACAGGTGGAAGGCGACATACAGGGTAAACTGTCCCAGGACTGGAGAAGAGTTCTTCCTGCGAAATTTTTCGGCGGATTCTTATGTCTGCTGGGAGGTCTGTCACTGGGAAGGGAAGGTCCGTCCATCCAGCTCGGTGCCATGAGCGGTCAGGGCGTATCCAGGATGCTGGACCGGGGAAAGACTGAGGAGCGATATCTTATGACCTGTGGGGCAAGTGCCGGGCTGTCCGCTGCATTTCATGCTCCCCTGGCAGGAGTGATGTTTGCCTTTGAAGAGATACATAAAGGGTTTTCTGTCGGGCTGATGGTGTCTGTCATGACAGCTTCCGTGACAGCGGATTATATCTGTTCCTACATCATGGGGCTTGATCCGGTATTTCTGTTTAAGCTTGAGCATGTGCTGCCGCAGAACTATTACTGGATGCTCCTTCTCCTTGGTGTGATACTTGGAGTGCTCGGCGTATTTTATAATAAAGTAATGTTAAAGGCACAGGAACTTTATAAGAAACCGAAGGTTTTAAATGAAACGACACGACTTTTAATTGCGTTTCTGGCGGCGGGTGTGATGGGGCTTGTGATGCCCTCTGTTTTGGGAAGCGGGGGAGATCTGATCACGGAACTGACGGAAGGGCGGATGGTACTTACTCTTGTGGCGGTGACCTTTGTGGTGAAGTTTTTATTTTCCGCGGTCAGCTTCGGTTCCGGCGCACCAGGCGGTATCTTCTTCCCGCTTCTTGTGCTTGGGGCTCTGATCGGCGGAGTGTTCGCGCTCACAGGAGTGGAACTTTTCGGACTCGATCCGGTGTATGTCAACAACTTCGTGCTTTTGTCCATGGCAGGATTTTTCACGGCGATCGTGCGGGCGCCTATCACAGGGATCATCCTGCTGTTCGAAATGTCCGGATCGGTCAGTCAGATGCTGTCTCTTGCCCTTGTATCTGTGGCGGCGTATATCACGGCGACGCTGATGGGATCAGAGCCGATCTATGAAAGCCTTCTTGGAAAGATACTGGCAGGAAAGAACGGGGACGGGAAGGGCTCCGGTAAAGAAAGCACAAGAGCATCTTCCGCAGCGGGCAGTCAGAAGGTGCTGAGCGAGTTTGTGATCATGGGCGGCTCTGTCCTTGAAGGGCGTACCGTTATGGAGATCAACTGGCCGAAAAACTGTCTTCTTGTGGCGCTTGCAAGAGACGGAAAGGAGATGATCCCAAGAGGAAAGACAAAGCTCATGGCAGGGGATAAGCTGACTGTGCTGACGGATGAGCGGGATGCGGGATATATACATGACAAAATGGAAAACTTATGTTATACTTCATTTTAGGTCAAAAGAAATCAAAGGAGCCATAGATAATATGAAAAGAGTACTACTGAAGCTGAGCGGGGAAGCTCTGGCGGGAGATAAAAAGACGGGATTTGACGAGGCCACCTGCATCGGCGTGGCAGAGCAGGTGAAGAAGCTGGTTGACGACGGTATCCAGGTAGCCATTGTAACAGGCGGCGGGAACTTCTGGAGAGGAAGGACAAGTGAGACGATCGACCGCACAAAGGCAGATCAGATCGGTATGCTGGCGACAGTGATGAACTGTATCTATGTATCGGATATCTTCCGTCATGTAGGGATGAAGACAGAGGTGTTCACACCGTTCGTATGCGGGGCGTTTACCTCCCTGTTTTCAAAAGATGCCGCGGTGGAAGCGCTGGATGATGGCAAGGTGATCTTTTTCGCAGGCGGTACGGGACATCCGTATTTCTCAACAGATACAGGCGCCGTTTTAAGAGCGATTGAGATCGAAGCGGACGCCATGCTCCTCGCGAAAGCGATCGACGGCATTTACGACAGTGATCCGAAAGTGAATCCGTCGGCAGTAAAATATGATGAGATTTCTATTCAGGAAGTGATTGATAAGAAGCTTGCGGCAGTAGATCTGACCGCATCCATCATGTGTCTTGAGAATAAGATGCCTATGCTGGTGTTCGGACTGAACGAAGAGAACAGTATCGTGGAGACCATGAGCGGTAATTTTACAGGGACAAAAGTGACCGTGTAGGCAGAATATGCCGTGCACATAGAGAATGAAAATGCAGGAGGAATGACAGCATGAACGAAAAAGTTACGGTTTATGACGGAAAAATGACAAAGACAATCAACAATCTTGATGCGGAACTGGCAACGATCCGCGCGGGGCGTGCCAATCCCCATGTACTGGACAAGCTTTCAGTGGATTATTACGGATCACCGACTCCGATCCAGCAGGTAGCCAACGTATCTGTTCCGGAGGCGCGCATGATCCAGATCCAGCCGTGGGAAAAGAAGATGCTTAAGGAGATCGAGAAAGCAATCCTTATGTCCGATATCGGCATCAATCCGACGAACGACGGCTCTACGATCCGTCTTGTATTCCCGGAGCTTACCGAGGAGCGAAGAAAAGAGCTGGCAAAGGATGTAAAGAAGAAAGGCGAGGCGGCAAAGGTGGCTGTCCGCAATATCCGAAGAGACGGAAATGTCGCGTTTAAAAAACTGAAAGGCACAGAGATCTCTGAGGACGGCATCAAGGATCTGGAAGATGAGCTTCAGAAGATCACGGACAAATATATTGAGAAGATCGACAAGATGGTAGAGGCAAAATCCAAAGAGATCATGACTGTATAGTCAGTGGGGACGACCAGACGGCGCAGGTAAAGGCGCATTCGGTCAGGATAAAGATCAGACAGGAAGAAGGGGGCTTTCAGGTGTAAGGCTCCCTTTTGTATGAACGAGTGAGAGGTAGAAAAGATGAGAGTACCGCAGCATATTGCCATCATATTGGACGGGAACGGGCGATGGGCAAAGTCAAAAGGAATGCCGAGAAATTACGGACATGCGCAGGGCAGCAAGAATGTGGAGCGTATCTGTGAGGAGGCGTGGCGCATGGGGATCAAATATCTGACCGTGTACGCGTTTTCCACGGAGAACTGGAGCCGCCCGGACAGCGAAGTGGCAGCGCTTATGAAACTGCTGCGCAACTATATGAAGACCTGTCTTAAGACGGCGGCAAAAAATGATATGAAGATCCGGGTTATCGGGGATATCGAGCCTCTGGATGAGGATATCAAGAGCAGGATACGCGAACTGGAGGAAGCAACTGTGAACAACGGCGGTCTGAACTTCACGATCGCCCTCAATTACGGCAGCAGAGATGAGATGACCCGCGCGGTGAGGAAGATGGCGCAGGACTGTGCCGACGGGAAGTTAAGCGCGACAGATATTAATGAGTCGGTGTTCGAGTCATATCTGGATACCCATGGCATTCCGGATCCGGATCTGATGATCCGGACAAGCGGCGAGCAGAGACTGTCCAACTATCTGCTCTGGCAGCTCGCGTATTCGGAATTTTATTTTACAGATGTACCGTGGCCGGATTTCACGAAGGAAGAACTGGTCAGGGCGGTGGAAGAGTTTAATCACAGGCACAGAAGATTCGGCGGTGTAGAGGAGGCGTAAGGATGTTTAAAACACGGTTATTAAGTGGAATACTGTTGATGATCATCGCACTTGTGGTGCTGATCACAGGGGGACCGCTCCTTTTCGGAGTCCTGCTCCTTATCAGCCTGATCGGAATGTCCGAGCTTTACAAGGTGTTCGGCATTGAAAAAAAACCGCCGGGGATCGTGGGGTATATTTTCGCGGTGCTGTATTATGTTCTTTTGTACTTTGAGGCGCAGATGCCCGGAGAGAAGCTCACATGGTTCATGATGCTTTTCATGGGATATCTGATCTGTCAGATGGCAGTGCTCGTATTCGCTTATCCCAAATACAATACACAGCAGATATTCGCTGCGTTCTTCGGGGTGCTTTATGTGGCGGTGATGCTTTCCTATATCTATCAGATCAGACTTCTCGAGGGAGGCGTGTTCACGGTATGGCTTGCCTTTATCTGTTCCTGGGGATGTGACACCTGCGCTTACTGTGTGGGTATGCTCATCGGGAAGCATAAGATGGCGCCTGTCTTAAGTCCTAAGAAATCTGTAGAAGGCGGGATCGGAGGTATCTTCGGAGCAGCTCTTATCGGGGTGCTCTATGCCCTTGCCATCAACCACTGGGGGAATGCCGGGGCTGAGGTGATACAGTACGCGATCATCGGCGCGGCCGGCGGAGCCATCTCCCAGATCGGTGATCTGGCGGCATCTGCTATCAAGCGATATCATAATATCAAGGATTATGGAAAGCTGATCCCCGGACACGGCGGGATACTTGACCGGTTTGACAGTGTGATCTTTACGGCACCGATCATTTATTATCTGGCGGTGCTGCTGTAAAGGCACTTTCCCGGCGGTGTGCGAAGACAGGCAGGGACGGCGTGGTACAAGCCGCGGCAGAAATACGAAAGCGAGGCACAGAATATGAAAAAAACAGCGATACTCGGCTCTACGGGGTCTATAGGGACGCAGACATTAGAGATCGCAAGGACGAATAAAGATATTGAAGTCACGGCGCTTGCCGCGGGGAATAATATCACTCTTCTCGAGGAGCAGATACGGGAATTTCATCCGAAGCTGGCGGCTGTGTGGAATGAGGAAAGAGCGGCAGAGTTAAAAGATCGTGTGAGTGACATAGACGTGAAGATCGTATCCGGCATGGACGGACTTCTGGAAGTAGCATCCGAGCCGGAGTCAGAGATACTTGTGACTGCCATTGTGGGGATGATCGGTATCCTGCCAACTATCGAGGCGATCAAAGCCGGCAAGGATATCGCCCTTGCGAATAAAGAGACGCTGGTCACGGCGGGACATATCATTATGCCTCTCGCCAAAGAAAAGGGAGTGTCCATCCTTCCCGTTGACAGTGAGCACAGCGCGATCTTCCAGTCTCTGCAGGGCGGTCAGGAAAAGGCTTTGCACAAGATACTCCTCACCGCATCCGGCGGTCCGTTCCGCGGAAGGAAGAGAGAGGAACTCAATGATATACAGGTGGAGGACGCCCTGAAGCATCCGAACTGGGCGATGGGGCGCAAGATCACCATTGATTCCTCGACCATGGTGAATAAAGGCCTGGAGGTCATCGAGGCAAAATGGCTCTTCGGGGTGAGCGTGGATCAGATCCAGGTGGTCGTACAGCCGCAGAGCATCATCCATTCTATGGTAGAGTACGAGGATGGAGCTGTCATCGCGCAGCTTGGGACTCCGGACATGAAGCTTCCGATCCAGTATGCGCTCTATTATCCTGAGAGAAGATATCTGCCGGGAGACAGGCTGGACTTTACGACATTGTCACAGATCACTTTCGAACAGCCGGACATGGAGACATTTTACGGACTGAAACTTGCATATGAGGCAGGCAGAGCGGGAGGAAGCCTTCCGACTGTATTCAATGCCGCGAATGAGCGGGCGGTGGCTCTGTTCCTGGATCGGAAGATCCGCTATCTCCAGATACCGGAGATCATACAGGCGTGCATGGAATCACACAGAAATATCGGGGATCCGACTGTGGAAGAGATACTAAAGACAGAGCAGGAAACATATGAATTTATAAAAAACAGGTGGTAATATATGGGCATAATCATAGCAATCCTACTATTTAGTTTTATTATCATTTTTCACGAGCTGGGACATTTCCTTCTGGCCAAGAAAAACGGGATCCGGGTAAATGAGTTCTCCTTAGGACTCGGGCCCACCCTGATCGGTAAGCAGATCGGGGAGACGTTCTTCTGTATCAAGCTGTTTCCTTTTGGCGGCGCGTGCATGATGGGCGAGGATGATGTGGACGACATGTCCCCGGGCAGCTTTAACAGCAAGCCTGTCTGGGCAAGAATGTCCGTCATCGCGGGGGGACCGGTGTTTAATCTGATCCTGGCATGGATATTCTGTATAATCCTTATCGGGATAACAGGATATACTCCCACTACAGTGTCGGAAGTACTGGAAGGTTCCTCCGCGCAGGAGCAGGGCATACAGCCGGGAGATGTGTTAAAGGAGATCAACGGGCGTAACCTCCATATGTGGGAGGATCTGAACCTGTATACAGTGACACATTCCGGCGAGGCTCCGTATGAGGTGGTATATGAGCGGGACGGTGAGAAATATACGGCAGAACTGGAGCCCAGGGTGCTGCAGGAAGGACAGAACCCTCTTTTGGGAGTGGTCGCCGGGGAGACCGAGAAGCCGGGGATCTTTGGTTCCGTACAGTACGGGCTCTATAAAGTGAAATACTGGATCAACTATACTGTGGACAGTCTGCGCATGCTCGCTACAGGGCAGGCGGGGCTTAAGGATCTGTCCGGTCCGGTGGGGATCGTCAATGTGGTCAATGACGTATATGAGACAGCGGCGCCCGAGGGAGGGCTTGTTCTCTTCCTGAGCATGCTCAACTTCGGTACCCTTCTGACGGCAAACCTGGGAGTGTTTAACCTGCTCCCTCTGCCGGCGCTGGACGGAGGAAGGCTGGTGTTTCTCATTATCGAGGCAGTGCGGAGAAAACGCATCCCGCCGGAGAAGGAAGGCATGGTGCATTTCGCAGGCTTTGCCCTTCTGATGGTGCTGATGGTGGTGGTTATGTACAATGACATCATGAGACTGTTCTAAATCAATCCGGCTGCATATATAATTAAGAGACTATCTATATATGCAGGAGACATAAATGACACATATAAGAGCAATGCAGGATGCGTCAGAGAAAGGGGAACTCCAGATCAATGTAACTTCTACTGTGGGATCGCGCCCTATAGCGGACGCCCGTATCTCCATCTCTTACACAGGAGTCCCGGAGAGTACACTGGAGAGAGTGGAGACAGATTCCTCAGGGCAGACGGAGATCCTGGAGTTAGACGCGCCGCCTGAGGCATGGAGTCTGGACCGTAATAATGAAAGACAGCCCTACTCCGAGTATACACTGGATGTCAGCGCACCTGGGTTCGAACCGGTGAGTATTGCGGGAACGGAGATCCTGGCAAATGTGAAGGCGATCCAGAACGTGCGGATGAGGCCGAGTGATGTGGGCAGGGAAGAGGAAGAAGTATTCGTCATCCCTGCCCACACTTTATATGCCGAGTATCCGCCGAAGATCGCGGAGGATGAGATCAAGCCCGTGAACGAGACGGGGGAGATCGTCTTAAGCCGGGTCGTCGTGCCTGAGTACATTGTCGTACACGATGGCTCGCCGCGGGATACGACGGCGACGAACTACTATGTGAAATACAAGGATTACATCAAAAATGTGGCATCCAGTGAGATCTATGCCACCTGGCCGGCAAATGCCATCCGCGCTAATGTGCTGGCGATCATGTCCTTCACGCTCAATCGGGTGTATACGGAATGGTACCGGAATAAAGGATATGATTTTACGATTACCTCCTCAACGGCGTTCGACCACAAATGGATACCGGAGAGAAATGTCTACGACACCATATCCGTGATCGTGGATGAACTGTTCGCGAACTATCTGTCCAGACCGAATGTGCGCCAGCCGATCCTGACGCAGTATTGTGACGGAAGGCGCGTAACCTGCCCGAACTGGATGACACAGTGGGGATCAAAGGAACTTGCGGATCAGGGATACACACCTATTGAGATCCTGCGGTATTTTTACGGGGACGATATGTATATCAATACGGCGGAGGAGATATCAGGCATACCGGCATCGTGGCCGGGGTATAATCTACAGGAGGGCTCCAGCGGCGATAAGGTGCGCCAGATGCAGGAACAGCTCAATGTGATCGCGGACGCGTATCCGGCTCTTCCGAAGATCACGGCCGACGGGGTATACGGACCCGCGACGGAGGCTGCGGTGTCGGAATTCCAGTCTGTGTTCGGGCTCCCTGTGACAGGAGTGGTTGATTATGCCACATGGTATAAGATTTCGGAGATCTACGTGGGAGTGTCAAGGATCGCGGAGCTGACTTGAGAAGAAAGGAGCGCCATGGCAGGGAGAAGACAGAGGAGAAGAAGGAACAGGAGAAGAAGAGGAAGGAACAGGGCAAAAGGCTGCCTGTACGTTTTTGTGGTCACGATCGGTTTGTGCGCGTTAACCGCGTTTGCCCTTCCATGGGCACATGCGGAGTTCGGCAGTTTTTTACAGGGGATATTGGAAGATGGTATCCGGGAAACAGTCAATACAGCGGCGCGGCAGGAAACGGTTTTTCCGGAGCTTACGGTCACGGTCGAAGAAGTGGCGGGAGATTTTTATTACCAGCAGCTTTCCGGGGAAGAACAGACCGTATACAGAGAACTTCTCCAGGGTGTTCAGGAAATGAAGGAGAGTATCACGATCCATGCCGGCAGGGATGAACATCCGGAGAAGGTGTACGAATACCTGCTGTATGACCGTCCGGAGTTGTTTTTCTGTGACGGGAGCTCTAAGATGACAGTCTATGAGGATCACACAGAGTTTTACCCCGGATATACCTGCACTTTGTCTGAAAAGGAACAAAAGCAGGCGCAGATCGAAACGGCATCAGAGGAATGTATTGCCGGGATCAGCGGGGACGCGTCTGAGTACGATAAGATCCGGTATGTGTATGAGTACATTGTGAATACAGTGGATTACGATGAAAACGCGCCGGATAATCAGAATATTTACAGTGCGCTTGTAGGGAAAAATTCTGTGTGCGCAGGGTATTCAAGAGCTGCCCAGTATCTTCTCGGGAAAATAGGGATCGAATGTATCTATGTGGTGGGCACTGCGCAGGGACAGAGTGCTCATGCGTGGAACATCGTAAGCTGCAACGGGAAATATTATCAGATGGATGTGACATTTGCAGATCCGGTGTTCCTCTCGGCGGAGACAGGGGAGAAACTTCCCGGTGATACAGTTAATTATGATTATCTTTGCTGCACAGACAATGAGATATTCACAGATCATAAGCCTTCCACGGACATTTCCTACCCTGTATGTGATTCGGATGATCTGAACTATTATAAAATGAATGGGATGTATTATGAGGCATTTGACCCACAGATTATCCTGGGCGCGATGAATGACGGCATCTATGCAGGCGAGGAGACCTTTGTCTGCAAGTTTTCCGGGGCGGAAGTTTTTGCGGGGGCCCGGAGCGTGATGGTCGGGGATCTTCTTCCGAGAGCGGCGCAGACTTTAGCGTCAGCCTACGGACTGAAAAAAGTGAAATACACATATGTTGAGGACGAGACACATCATAAGGTCACTGTATTCTGGAATTATGAGTGATATTTCTGAATATTAAGAAGTATTTATGAAATATTTAGCGGTATTTATCGGTTGAAATATGGCCATGATTGTAGTATAATCTTTACAATTTGAGAACGAGGGCGCTCTGGATCAAAAGACTCCAAGAGTGCCTTTGCTATGTAACGGCGCGGCCGGTACAGAATGTTTTTCAGATTAGCTGCTATTGATCTATACGAAGGGAAAGGGTGAACAGATGAAGGCGTTTCTAATATTAGAAGACGGTACAGTATT
>NHCFC00100__coassemble_1982_pt1 | contig 12520 bp, 9 predicted proteins | sample NHCFC00100__metabat2_high_PE_030 | metagenome-assembled genome bin NHCFC00100 | reverse complement strand
ATATATTTGCTGACAAAGCAAACACAGCATTAGTCTGTAAGGAATTTAAAGAAGACGACAAATTTGTGAATATAGTTTTGCGCATAGCGGTATCCACGGACAATCCGGATCATAAAAATTCTATTATAACTGTAATTGGAGAAAACACCAGGAGATTCCGGCAGCGTTTACGCAATAACACGCCTCTTTACAAAAGAGGATAATTTTCGTATAATGATCAAAAATAATAAGGCTTTACCCAAATGATTGTTTGAGGTGGTAAATTTCGTAGCGACCACACGCCGATGGTAATGACAGGGGAAACCCGAGAGATGCAGGAGAGTGCTACGCCTGCCAAACAATCATTTGGATTAGCAATATCTTTTTTACCGATCAATTTTGACCGGTTTTTTCTTATTCTTCTTTATATGTAACAGTTCAGCCCGCGCCATTCGTAAAACCGCACTGCGTGCTTACCGTGGCTGACGCCACCGTTTTACTCATAAAATGGCGCTCAGCTCATCAGGAATGGAGCGGGTCGATTCTTATGCAAGCATAAATCTCCCCACTCATCCCTGATGGCTCAACTGTTACCTTTATATTGCTTCTTATGCAGTTTCCATATATAATAGTCTATGATTGATGAATTTTTATCAATATTACACAATTCAGATTAAGGAGGTATCCCATGTTAGACCAGACCTACTATGACAAGGCGGATGAGATCATCGCGGCGCATGGCGAGCATCAGGCGGCGTTGATCCCGATCATCCAGGACATCCAGAGCGAGTACCGTTACCTTCCCCCGGAGCTTCTAAGCTATGTGGCGCAGAAGCTGGGGATCAATGAGGCAAAGGCGTACAGTGTCGCTACATTTTATGAGAACTTTTCCTTTGAGCCAAAGGGGAAATATATCATCAAAGTCTGTGACGGAACTGCCTGTCATGTGCGGAAATCCATCCCCATCCTGGAACGGCTGTACAGTGAACTGGGTCTGTCCGCGGAAAAGGCGACGACGGACGATATGATGTTCACGCTGGAGACGGTATCCTGCTTAGGCGCGTGCGGACTTGCTCCGGTGCTCACGGTGAATGACAAGGTATATCCGGGGATGACTCCGGACGCAGCGGCGGAACTGGTGCGGGAATTAAGAGACGCATAACGGATCACGAGAGCGCAAAGACGCTGAATATATGAGAGGAGCTTGATAAATGGAGAGAATAGAGAACAGGGAAGCCCTCGGACAGATCCGTAAGGCTTCAAAGGAAAACATAGACAACAGCAGATGCCGTATCCTGATCTGTGCCGGAACTGGCTGTCTGGCGGGCGGATCCGGTGAGATCTACGAGAGGATGTGCGAACTGGTTAAAAATAACCCGGATGTGGAAGTACACTTCGGACCGGAGATCGCGCACGGAGACGGAGAGATCGGCGTGAAGAAGAGCGGATGCCACGGATTCTGCGAGATGGGACCGCTGATGCGCATTGAGCCCCAGGGAATCCTCTATACGAAGGTGAAGCCCGAGGACTGCGACGAGATCTTCCACCGGACAATCGAGCGGGGAGACATCATCCGCCATCTGTTATTCAAGCAGGACGGGATCGAGTACAAGAAGCAGGAAGAGATTCCCTTCTATAAGAAGCAGACGAGAAATGTGCTGAAGAACTGCGGCCATATCGATGCGGAGCACATCCAGGAATACATATCCACAGGCGGCTATCAGGCGCTGGAAAAGGCGCTCTTCGAGATGACACCTGAAGAAGTGATAAAAGAAGTTTCAGACTCGAACTTAAGGGGCCGCGGGGGCGGCGGATTTCCTACCGGCTACAAATGGTCCCAGGTGGCGAGACAGGAAGAAAAGGAACGCTATGTTGTCTGTAACGGCGACGAGGGCGATCCGGGAGCATTTATGGACCGCAGTATCATGGAAGGCGATCCCCACAAGATGATCGAGGGTATGATGATCGGCGCTTACGCGGTGGGAGCGAAAGAGGGATACATCTACGTGCGCGCGGAGTACCCATTGGCGATCAGCCGTCTGAAGCTGGCCATCGAACAGGCGGAGGAATGCGGGCTTCTCGGCGACAATATCCTTGGTACGGACTTTTCCTTCCGGCTCCATATCAACCGTGGCGCGGGTGCGTTCGTCTGCGGTGAGGGAAGCGCGCTGACCGCGTCCATCGAAGGAAACCGTGGTATGCCCCGTGTAAAACCGCCAAGGACAGTGGAACAGGGACTGTTCGCGAAGCCGACCGTGTTAAATAACGTAGAGACATTCGCCAATGTGCCGATGATCATCCTGGAGGGCGCGGACTGGTTCAAGAGCATCGGACCGGAGAACAGCCCGGGAACGAAGGCATTTGCCCTGACAGGAAGTGTGAAGCATACCGGTCTGATCGAGGTGCCCATGGGAACAACGCTCCGGGAAGTTATCTACGATATCGGTGGCGGCATCAAGGGCGACGGGGAGTTCAAGGCAGTGCAGATCGGCGGACCGTCGGGAGGATGTCTGATCACACCTCATCTGGATGTGAACCTGGACTTTGATTCCTTAAAGAAGATGGGAGCAATGATCGGTTCCGGCGGACTGGTGGTCATGGATGATCACACCTGTATGGTGGAAGTGGCAAGGTTCTTCATGAACTTCACGCAGAATGAAAGCTGTGGCAAATGTGTGCCGTGCCGTGAGGGGACGAAGCGGATGCTGGAGATCCTGGAGCGGATCGTGGCAGGAAACGGCAAGGTGGAAGATCTGGATCTTCTGGAGGAGCTGGCGACGACCATCACGGAGACGGCGCTCTGCGGATTGGGTAAGAGCGCGGCGCTTCCGGTCATGAGTACACTGAAGCTGTTCCGCGACGAATATATGGAGCACGTGGTGGACAAGAGGTGCGCGTCCCACACCTGTACGGCGATGAAGCGCTACGTCATCAGTCCGGAGCGGTGCAAGGGATGTTCCAAGTGCGCGAGAAACTGCCCGGCTGACGCCATCAGCGGCAAGATCAAGGAACCGTTTACGATCGATACTGAGAGATGCATCAAGTGCGGCGCATGTGAGAGCTCATGTGCGTTTGGCGCGATCCATGTTGAATGGTAGGAGGGAACGAGCATGAGTTATATGACGATCAACAACAGAAGAGTGACTTTTACCAATGAGAAGAACGTGCTGTCCGTGATCCGGAAGTCCGGCATCGATCTTCCCACGTTCTGCTATCATTCTGAGCTGTCCACATACGGCGCGTGCAGGATGTGCGTGGTGGAGGACGACAGGGGCAAGATCTTCGCCTCCTGTTCCGAGGTGCCAAGGGACGGCATGGTCATTTACACCAATACACCGAGGCTCCAGCATCACAGGAAGATGATCATTGAGCTTCTCCTGGCATCCCATTGCAGGGACTGTACGACCTGCGCGAAGAACGGTGTCTGTACCCTGCAGAAGCTGTCGAGACAGCTTGGCATCACGGACGTGCGTTTTGAGAATAATAAGAAACAGCTCCCGAAGGATACCTCATCGGACTGTGTGATCCGCGATCCGAATAAATGTATCCTCTGCGGTGACTGTGTGAGAACCTGTGATGAGATCCAGGGGCTGGGTATCCTGGACTTCGCGTTCCGCGGATCCAAGATGCAGGTGACGCCGGCATTCAACAAAGACCTAGCGCAGACAGACTGTGTAGGCTGCGGACAGTGCCGCGCGGTATGCCCGACGGGAGCCATCAGCATCAAGCAGGACGTGGAGCCTGTATGGGCGGCGCTTTCTGACCGCAATACCAGAGTTGTGGCGCAGATCGCTCCGGCGGTGCGCGTGGCAGTGGGCGACAAGTTCGGCATCAAGAAAGGCGAGAACACACTGGGACGTCTGGTGGCGGCGCTGAGACGTATCGGATTTGATGAAGTGTATGATACCAACTTCGGTGCGGACTTGACGGTCATGGAGGAATCCAAAGAGCTGGTAGAGCGTCTGGAATCCGGAGAGAATCTTCCGCTGTTCACCTCCTGCTGTCCGGCATGGGTGAAGTTCTGCGAGAACCGTTATCCCGAGTTCCGTAAGAATATCTCCACCTGCCGTTCCCCGCAGGCGATGTTCGGCGCGCTCTTAAAGGAAGAGGCGCGGATGAACGCGGAAAAGGATCAGGCAGAGGGAAGAGAACCGAAGAAGACCGTGGTCGTCTCCATCATGCCCTGTACGGCGAAGAAGGCGGAGGTCAAACGTCCTGAGCACTTCACGGACGGGGAGCAGGATGTGGATTACGTTCTGACGACAACGGAGATCACAAGGATGATCCAGGAGGCAGGTATCGATCTGGCACAGGTACAGCCGGAAGCACTGGATATGCCGTTCGGTCTCTCCTCAGGAGCCGGAGCAATCTTCGGAGTGACAGGCGGTGTGACCGAGGCAGTGCTCCGCCGTCTGGTGGGAAGCAGCCGCGCGGAGGACTTGGAGGAGATCAGCTTCTCCGGCATCCGCGGCGTGGACGGCATCAAAGAGACCACCGTGAAACTGGGCGATCGCGAGGTGAAGATCGCGGTTGTGAACGGTCTGCACTGCGCGGAGGATCTGCTGGATAAGATGAAGGCAGGGGAAGCATATTATGACTTCGTGGAAGTTATGGCGTGCAAGAGAGGCTGTATCGCCGGGGGCGGACAGCCGGTGCCCATCGGACCGAGGACGAAGAAGGCAAGGCTGGAGGGGATCTACAAGATCGACAGCATGGCACAGATCAAGCTGTCCAGCGAGAACCCCATCGTGGCGACGGTCTATGAGGGCATCCTGAAAGGAAAAGAGCATAAGCTCCTGCACAATGATATTCACAAGTAAGATTGAGAAAAGATAAGCAGGATAACGAACAGCCGCACAGTTTTTGTGCGGCTGTAACAGTATAAGGAGAAAACAGCAATGCGTGTGAGGGAGCCCCTCTATGCCCGGGGAGATCTGCGGGAGTTCTTCCGGATGAAGAGATTACGGTAATGGGAGGGCGACATACCGATCACATTCTGGAAGAGTTTTGAAAAATGCTGGGAATCCTTCAATCCGATCTTTCCTGCAATCTCAGTCAGCGTAAGAGAGCTGTCCTCCATCAGGTCGATCGCCCGGTTGATACGGTATACATTGATGTAATTCCCAAGGGACATATTCATGTAATGTGAGAAGATCTTACCAAGGTATCGGACGGAGATATGCAGTTTGTCCGCGATATCTTGTATAAGGATTTTCTCCGTATATTTCTTTTCTATATAATCAAGAGTAAAAGAGACATACTGTCCCTTAACTTCCGGGCGGGCAATCCCGCAGGAGTCTTCTTCGCAGGAATGGAAGATCAGCATCAGGAGACGCAGGAGAAGGATATTGATATCAGCTTCAGTGTGCGGTGCATCCGTATTGTAAAGTCTTATGATCGACGATACGATCTCTGTGATCTCATCCCCCGCGTCGCGCATGACAAACGGGTAGTAGTGAAAAATGAGTGTATGGATGAGGTTCACAGGTGTTTCACTGTCCGGTGTCAGCGTGATACGGGAGAACAGCTTTGGCGAAAAGTGAATGTGGTAGAATGTACACTCCTGATCGTCTGAGAGATAAAAAGAATGTACCACATGAGGGAACAGCATGATAAAGTCCCCGGCCGTGCAGCATACGGTTTTGTCGGCAATGTCCATAAAACATTTCCCTGAGCGGATCACATAGACCTCCAGGCTGGAATGAAGGTGCTTTTCAAAAGAGTAATGTGGATCTCGGTGCTGGATGGCCGCGCCGGAAATGGAGTTCATACTGAGTGGGAAATAATCGGATGCTGGCTTCATATGAGTACCTCCTGTGATCAAGCGGTTGAAAGTTGTACTCAATTATACAGCCCTTGATCAGGAAAGTAAACACGTAGTTCCTGATTATACAAATTACAGGTGGAAGAAGGAGAGATGGTACAAGCAAAAAAATATAACAAAGAATATAATGGGTATATGAAAAGAGATGTGCAGAATGATCAAAATAAAGGAAGAAAGAGACGATTCTTAGTGCTAACCGCTGTAATAGCGGGAGCGATACTCTTGTGTGCTATTGTTATTATGTTCATATTATCTGAAGACGACATGCCTGAACTGGTGATCGCAGGCAAACCGATAGACAGCGAGGAGTATCTTGAGGCGGTCTCAGAGGCGCGGTTTGATGTAGAAGGCTATTTCCGCCAGACTTACGATGCGGACATTACATCCGACGACTTCTGGACAACCACATATGGGGACGAGACACCGTATGAAAAAGTGGCGGACGAGGCTCTTAGGGAACTGTGCCGACGCTATGCAGTGTATCAGACGGCAGAAGAAAAGGGCTACACTGGCTCCTATTCTTATCAGGATATAAAAGAACGCGTGGAAGAGGAGAATGCAGAGCGTAAAGCGAAGCGGGAAGCGGGAGAAGTCGTCTATGGGCTGTCAGAGTACACGGTCTCCCAGTTCTTGTCTTATGAAATGAGCACGCTCCGGCAGACGTATTGTAACGATGACTCGAACAAGGATATGGAAGTATCGGAGGAAGAAGTGGAGGAGTACTATAATAACGGCGGAGCGATCATCGGAGAGGACGGCGGGATCATTTCCCTTGAGGAGAGCAGAAATGCTCTGATATATGAAATACAAAAAGAACGCTACGATGAGATGATCGGGCAAAAAGCGGATAATCTCAGTGTAAAGACAGACAGGAAAGAACTGTATGAATTTACATTGGATTATATAAAGTAAGAACCCCTGGCGTTGGGACCGGGGCCCGGGAACGGAAAGCCGGGCGGATATTATGAAAAAGGAGGAAGAACATGAAAAGAAAAAAGTGGATCAGTGCTGTGCTGAGTCTTGCCATGGCTGGCAGTATGGTCTTCAGTCTTCCGGCTGTATATGCGGCCGACACGGAGCACGGGGGCAATACACAGACGATCGGAACTACATATTATGTGGATTCTAAGGACGGCGACGATGAGAATGACGGAACATCTCAGTCGGAAGCGTTCAAGTCTCTGGATATGATCAATCAGTTTACATTGGAGCCGGGAGATCAGGTCCTGCTGAAGAAAGGGTCTGTATTTGATAAGCAGTATCTTCATGTACAGGGAAGCGGAAGCGAAGGGAATCCGATCATCATTTCTACCTATGGAGAGGGTGAACGTCCGGTGATCAATGCGGATGGAACCGGCCTTTGGTATCAGGATTATGGAAAACAATTGGATGATTACAGGCACGTGTATCAAGGGTATGTTTCTTCAGCGGTTTTATTAAAGGATGTGGAGTACATTGAGATCCGCGGCCTTGAGATCACCAATGACCGCGAGAGAGGTCCGATCGCGCAGGACGAAGGCAAGCCGTTCAATGCAAGAGATATTATAAACAGGACAGGCGTGGCTGGTTTTACGCAGAATATCGGTACAGCAGATCACATTGTCGTGGATGATCTGTATATCCATGATGTGGACGGAAATGTTTACGACAAGCATATGCTCAATGGGGGAATCTATTTTGCGACTGCATATGCGGGAGACAATCCGCAAAACGGTATCCCGCGGTATAATGATCTGCAGATCACAAACTGTCATGTCGAAGATGTAAACCGCTGGGGTATCGCGGCGGCGTACACGGCATATACAGCTTCATTCAAAGGTGTTGCCGCGATCAGTGACGCGGATATTGCTAAATATGGTTCCAGCAATGTAGTGATCCGCAACAATTATGTGAAAAATGCGGGCGGCGATGCTATCACGGCAATGTATTGTGACAGAGGTCTTGTTGAGAACAATGTGGCTGACGCAGTAGCGCAGCATATGAACAATGAGGTTTATACGGCGACTACGTTCGGGAATGTATCTGCCGGCATCTGGCCCTGGAAATGTAAGAACACAGTATTCCAGTATAATGAAGCCTTTGACATCTGCGCGAACGGTGACGGTCAGGCATGGGATGCGGATTCCGGGGATGGTACACTCTATCAGTATAACTACAGCCACAATAACGCCGGCGGGCCGATCATGTTCTGTTATCCTGAGTCCATTCACAATACCTTCCGTTATAATATCAGTTACTTAGATCTGGAAGGCTTGAATCCGTCATTTAATGTGGATGCGCATGTGTATAACAACGTGTTCTATATGAAAGAAAATGTAGACTTCATCCGTACAGGACAGACGGGCGGAAATATGGTCCTGGAAAATAATATCATCTATAATTCCGGAAAAACCGCAAAGAATGAACAATGGCATAAGGGCGTAAATGCAAATAATTTCAAGTATGATAATAACCTTTATTATAACTACGGAAACCTTCCGTCAAACGAGCAGAATGCGATAGTCGTAACAGAAGGAACCCCAGTGTTCGCGGACGAGACATTTGCCGGTGTACCGACTAAAACGGACGGGGCAGCAAACCCGCATAACGATCCGGCACAGGAGTCTGTATTTGATGCGTTCAAGCTGGCAGATGAATCTCCGGCTGTCAATAAGGGAAAAGTGATCACCGATGCGAACGGATATGCGGTAGACGTAGACTTCTTCGGGAAGAAAGTCGGCGGTGTGCCGGAGATCGGCGCGGCAGAGAGCGACGTGGTATCCTTAATGATCCGTTCTGACGTATATAACATAGACGCGGACGCGAAAACTGTCAGCGGCCTGGCAAAAAATACAACTGTAAAAGAACTGAAGTCCAACCTGATATATGACAGCGCCATCAGCTTAGAGGTGAAAAATGCAGAGAGCGTGACGATAGGTGAGGATGAGATTGTAAAAGGGAACATGACAATCGTGCTTTCTTATGAAGATAAGACGGTAACCTATACCATCGTGGCAAATTCGGATAATGCTCTGAAATCAACGAGCTTTATGGTGACAGATAAGACAATCTATGTACCGTCCACAGCAAATAACCCGACAACAGTCGGAGCTCTGAAATCGGACATAGAAGTTCATGAGACGGCGACAGTTTCTGTTGTAGGCGAGGATGGATCTGAGTTACAGTCCGGGCCGGTGGAAGCAGGTATGATCCTGCGTATTACTGCTGAAAACGGAGACACGAACGATTACGAGATCGGAATTGACAATGTATACCAGTGGGTACAGGATTATGTTCACGGACAGCAGGGAAATGTATGGTTCGGCCAGGTGAAGACAACGACCAGCGATTGGAGCAATATCACAAAAGCAAACGCACAGTATCCGAACTGGGAAGTGGCTACATGGTATGGACCCGGAGTGGAGGGGAACAAACTTACAGGGCCATATGATGAATCCCTTCACGGACTGATCTCAGCACCGGCGGGAGTTGATAAAGGAAACTATGAAGGTACAGCGATGGCGTTCCGTGCGCCGAAGACAGGCACGGTAAAATTCGAGATCAAAAGCGATGAACCGTATCTGAGGCAAAGTCCGAATACAGGCGGCAGTACGATCATTACACTGACAAAGAATGGTGAGATCGTAGAGAATCGGACAGTCAAATTGACAGTAAGCGGGGAAAAAGGTGAGTTTGCAACAGTTGAGTCTATTCAGGTTCAGAAGGGGGACTGGATCCGTGTGGAAGCGTCTGTTGAGGGAAGCCCGACAAAGGGAAGTGTATTTATCTCTCCGACGATCACATATCTGGATGAGGATACTCCGTTAGAAGATACAGAAGCTCCTGCAGCGCCGGCGGACGTACGCGTTTCAGACGTGCAGGAGAACAGCTTCTATGTAAACTGGAGCGAGTCCAAAGACAATGTCGATGTGGCAGGCTACAACGTATATGTGAACGGTGAGAAGATGAATGAAGAGCTGCTTACTGCAGCCGGCTTCACCGTGGAAGGACTCGCAGCCGGCACAGAATATTCTGTTGTCGTTGAAGCAGTAGATACATCGGACAATAAGACATCAGCGGATGCAGTAAAAGTCACTACTGCTGAGATGGTGGATGCAGACGCGCCGACAGCACCGGCGAATGTGACAGCATCAGATGTGACAAAAGACAGCTTCACGCTGAACTGGAAAGCATCGCAGGACAATGTAGGTGTGGCAGGATATAATGTATATGTAGACGGCACGAAGGTCAATGACGGTCTTATTACAGAGACTGCTTATACAGTGAAAGGCCTGAAGGCGGGGACAGCATATACAGTTGTTATCGAAGCAGTTGATGCGGCCGGGAACGTTGCCAAATCAGAGGCTAAAACAGTTACAACACTGAAAGAAGATACGACCGATCCAGGAACAGATCCGGGGACAAAGCCGGATCCGGACAAAAAACCGGGAACCGGCGGCAATGCATCAGGAAACACATCTGATAAGATGGAAGGCGCGGACAAAGATACCCCTAAGACGGGAGACAATGCAAACATGCTTCCGTGGGCAATCGGCGTTATCGGCGCGGCAGGCGTGCTGACAGTATTGGCTGTAGTAAACGGACGCAAAAAGAGAAGATAAGACTAAGAAACCTCCGGTTATGAGAGAGACGACTAAGAAATTTTCCCTCATATCCGGAGGTTATGTTATACTGTTCCCATGGAGGTATCCCATGCAGTTTTCACATGAATTGATCGTACCCGAGGAAGGGTTCCCGTTCAAGCTTTTCCTTTTCGAGGGCAGTGAAGGAAATTACAGGAGAGACAAGCACTGGCACCGCTCGGTTGAGATATTCGCGGTGTGTGGGGGAAGCCTGCGGTTTTATATCGATGAGAGACCGTGGGATCTGGCGGAGGATGAGTTCATGATCGTGAATTCCAATGAGATCCATTCCGTCGATTCGCCGCTTCCCAATGAGACTATCGTTCTGCAGATCCCGCTGAAGATGTTCGAGGATTATTTTACAGGGGAGCAGTTTATCTGGTTTACCCACGAGCCTGGGAAACGCGACGCGCGCTTTATGGAGCTGGTGAAAGCGCTGTACCGCGCCTATATGGAGAAGTCCTGCGGATATGACATGAAGATGAAAAGTATTTTCTACAATATCATGTATTATCTGGTGAAAGAGTACCGTCTTACGGAAGTAGATCAGGAGTTCATGCGCAAGAACAAGAACCTGACCAGGCTTTCAGCGATCACTTCGTATATGAAAGACAATTATGCCGGGGAGTTGAGTCTGGAAGAGGTGGCGCGGGTGTTCGGGTATTCACCTACTTATCTGTCGAGGATGTTCCGCAAATATGCGGGGATCAGTTTTAAAGATTATGTGCAGAGCATCCGCCTTGGATATGCTCTGAAAGAATTGGAAAACAGCGCTTACAATATTACGGAGATTGCCTTGAGAAACGGATTTTCAGGGAGCAAAGCGCTGGCGAGAGCATTTCAGAAGAAGTACGGGATGCTACCAAGCGAATACAGGTTATTGAAAAGTCAGACAAAATAGTAGGAAAATATATTGAAAAGTCAGAAAAAGTATAAGATAATCCTATTGATAAGTCAGAAAGCAAATAGTGTCCTTGCAAAGAGGGGCTGTATTGTAAAAATACATAGGGAGGAAAAAGAAGATGAAACAATGTTCAAACTGTGGCAACTGGTGTGATGATCACGCACAATTCTGTAATAACTGTGGGAGCCCGATGGGCCAGCAAGACAACACGCAGGGAAATACAAGTCAAGGGAATATGAATCAGGGAAATATGCAGGGGAATGGCAATCCCTGGGGACCGACGGGAAATCCAGCAGGGATCTTCGTGAGGAGTATCCCGCTTTCGATTGTCTTAACGATCATTACATGCGGGATCTATGAGCTGTACTGGATCGTGAAGGTCAATGACGAGGTCAACCAGCTTGCAGGAGATACACAGGCGACGACCGGCGGGATGGTTCTTTTGTTTACCATCATCACCTGCGGCATCTACGGTCTGTACTGGTATTATAAGATGGGTGAGAAGGTTGACTATCTCAATAACATCAGAGGCGGAAATGCCGGAGTCCTGTACCTCATACTTGGTATTTTCGGCCTGGGTATCGTCAATATGTGCCTGATACAGGATACCATCAATAAAAAGGTAAGGTTAGGGTAGAAAAGGCAGAATCAATCAGATAAGCTGAAGCGGACCGGCCCGATCGGGCAGGTCGAAGCAATCAGGCGAAATGGAGAGAAAAAGCGGAAGCATGGGAAGAAAGATAAAAACCTTGTGTATTGTACTGGGCATCGGTGTATTATATCTGTTCTGGGTGAGGATGACCGGTCTTAGCATCCCGTGCCTGTTCCGTAAGATGACAGGGTGGTTATGTCCGGGGTGCGGTATAACCACCCTGTTTGTACGTCTGTCACGGCTGGATTTCCAGGGCGCTTTCCAGGCGAATCCGTTCTTGTTCGTGACTGCTCCGCTCCTTGCGGCGGAGATCATCTATTATGAATATGCGCAATTGAAGGAGAGACCACTGCCAAAATGGAATCAGCGGGCGCTTCTTGTGTATGTTGCGGCGCTGTGCGTGTTCGGGATGTGGAGGAACATTTAATTCGGGAATATTCTTTGTAATAACGTTCGGAAGCGGCGGAAAAATTTAAATTGCAGACAACAACAGGGCGGTGCGTTTCTGCTCCGATCCGGAATCCGGGAGCAGGCTAAAG
>NHCFC00100__coassemble_1980_pt1 | contig 12556 bp, 14 predicted proteins | sample NHCFC00100__metabat2_high_PE_030 | metagenome-assembled genome bin NHCFC00100 | reverse complement strand
CTTCTTTGAGATTGTTTTTTAATACCAGCTTATCATCCATATTTCCTACCGCCTTGCGAGATTGTGGAACCTATGATCAGATCAAAGATGTGACATCCGGACAATGCGGTTACGAATATCGTATAGATGACCGCCATCATCAGCTCATGCCTTCGGCGAAGCTTGATATATTTCACCCAGAAGACTGTCATATTGGTGCTGCACACAAGCGCCCACAGTCCCCAGTTTATGCCTCCGCCGGCAAGAATCTGTGTCACAGAAAAGATGGCTGCCAAAATTAGATGAACCATGACTGCGCTTTTGTTTGCCTGCTTTAAGACTTCCTGCTCATATATGTCCTTGTTCTTATTTTCTTCTCTGCTTTTTGCTAAAACTTCCTCTCTGTTCATAAAGGCACCTCTCTTTCTGCCAAGTTTTATTTACATTTATACTATAATACTACCAAGTTTTCTTGTCAATACATTTTGCAAAGTTTACTTGTCAAAAAGTTCAGCCATGCATATGAACACCTGCACATGAGCAAAAAGCGTGCAGATCTTCTTAAGAAATGCACGCTTTCAATATCTACTTTATTTTTTCCTGTTCGTCCCCAGCAGAAAAGGAAAAGCTGTTTTCACACCGCATCCGGATCAATCACCCTCTGTATGTGGATGGCTAGAAATCCGATCTCTTCTCTCGCCACTTCTTTTTTCAGTGCCTTCCCCATGAAGAGGCACACTTTCTCTGCCACCTTCCCTGTCTCCGGGTAATTGCTGAAGATAAAGTCATTGAAGTCTACCTTCGTGGATTCTCCGTTTCTCGTCCGCGCCACCATATAATACAGATGACTCATCAGCCTTGTATAAGCCAGGGAATCCTCCGAGAATTTCTGACCGAAGGCTTCTTCGATCATGCGGATGCCCTCGTTGATGATCCGGGTTGTGTCAAGGGTCTGGGATACCTGTTCATCGGACAGCCCCGCATGGATGTGCAGAGTGATAAATCCCACCTCATCATCCGAGATCTCGTAACCCATCATTTCTTTGATGATATCCCTTCCCCGCAGAGCCACAGCGTACTCTTTCGCGAAGAGCACTCGGATATCCGGAGTAAACGGATTGGGAATCTGCCGGTTCTCCGCCGCCCGCTTTGCTGCCAGAGCAATGTGGTCGGCCATGGGAAGGAGGATCTCCCTGTTCACATTCTGGAATACCTTCTCCGCCTCTTCGATGATCCGGCCTGCCACCTCGATGAATCCGGGCTTGATCCCGTTGACGGTCTTAAGCACTGACTGGTCTTTCTTTCTCGTGACAAGGGAATATACCTTCGCCCCGGGGAGCCGCTCGATCTGCTGGGTCGGGCGCTTGCCGAAGCCGACACCGTTTCCCAGAAGGATCATCTCTCTTCCGGTCTCATTGTGATAGACCAGTATCCCGTTATTGTTCAGCACTTTTATCACTCGATACATTCCCCTGTACTCCTTCTGCCATCGATTTCTTAATTATAAGAAATGATCTCTGCCGCCTTGTCCAGCTTCTCTACCTTGCCTGCTTTTGTCAGGCGGATCTCCTCGCCCTCCTGCAGACTGGTAAATACGATGATACATTCATCTGATTTGGCATGTTCTTTAATATATTGTATATCAAACCCAATGAGCTTGTCACCCTTTTTCACCCGGTCGCCGTCTTTTACAAATGCCTCGAAGCCCTCGCCATTTAAATTCACGGTGTCAACACCGATATGGATCAGGTACTCCACTCCGTCGTCGCTCATCAGACCAACCGCGTGCTTTGACGGGAAGACGAAGGATACTGTAGCATCCTCCGGAGCGTAAGCTATGCCTTCCTCCGGGCGGACGATATAGCCGTCTCCCATCATCTTTCCTGCAAATGCCTCGTCGCAGGCCTCTGTGATGGGCGCTGCCTCGCCTTTGACCGGGCTTGCCAGCGTCTTTTTCACAGTTTCAGCGCCTGCATCAGCTACTGTGCGTGCTCCCTGTACCGCTGAACCTGGCCCACCGTTTGATGCGCTGCCGCCGTTGTCTGATGCTGCATTGGCTCCCTGCGCGCTCTGTCCGCCGTCTGCCGATGTCTCCGGGATATATTCCTCATTCGGCGCTGTCTCAAGATAGTCTTCCAGTTCTGACTTGATCACTGCTACGGACGGACCGTAGATCACCTGGATGCTCTGACCTTTTCTCAAGATTCCGGACGGAGATGTCGCCCTTAACAGGTCTTCATTGACAAGCTCCGGTTTTACGACATTGACACGAAGTCTCGTCGCGCAGCAGTCCACGTCCGCGATATTCTTCTTTCCGCCAAGTCCCCGTGTGATGAGGATACTCTTCTCATCCGCTGCGTTAGCGCCTGCTCCTTCTGTGCCTGCTCCCTGCTTTGCCTGATAATCTGCTTTTGTGAACAGCTTTGTCTCTGTATCGTCGTCCTCACGTCCCGGTGTCTTTAAGTTAAACTTCTTGATCAGGAATGTGAAGATCACATAGTACAGGACGAAGTAAATAATACCCGCCGGGATGATAAGCAGCCAGCTTGTCTTTTCATTTCCCTGAAGGATACCGAATAACAGCAGATCCAGAAGGCCTCCGGAGAATGTCAGCCCCACAGCGATATTTAAAATGTGCGCGATCATATATGCGGCTCCCGCCAGCACGACCTGTACAGCGAACAGCATCGGTGCCACGAATAAGAACGAGAACTCGATCGGCTCTGTGATACCGGTCAGCATACACGCCAGCGCCGCGGAAAGCAGAAGTCCGCCCGCCTGTTTCTTTTTCTCAGGTTTCGCGCAGCGGTACATTGCCAGTGCCGCGCCCGGAAGTCCGAAGATCATGAAGATGAACTCACCGGAGAAATATCTTGTCGCGTCCGCGCTGAAGTGTACGGTGCTCGGATCAGCAAGCTGTGCGAAGAAGATATTCTGTCCACCCTGTACGAGCTGTCCTGCCACTTCCATCGTTCCTCCCACTGCCGTCTGCCAGAAGGGGAGATAGAATACATGGTGCAGTCCGAACGGAATGAGCGCTCTCTTGATAATACCGAAGATCAGGGTTCCCGCATATCCTGTGTTTGTCACCAGTCCGCCCAGCGCATAGATGCCGTCCTGTACGAAAGGCCAGAGGAAATACATCAGGATTCCCACGCCCACATATGTAATCGTTGAGATGATCGGCACGAATCTGGAGCCTCCGAAGAAGGACAGCGCGTTCGGGAGCTGGATCTTATAGAATCTGTTGTGCAGCGCCGCAACGCCAAGTCCGACGATGATACCGCCGAACACACCCATCTGCAGTGTCTGGATACCGCACATCCCCGCTATCGTTCCGTCCAGCACGTGCTCCGCGATCGTTCCGTCCGCAAGGACATCTCCCTGAAGCACGAGCATGGCGTTGATGGAGATGTGCATAACGAAGAAAGCGATCATTGCCGCAAGGGCAGCTACTTCCTTCTCTTTCTTCGCCATTCCGATGGCAACTCCCACCGCGAAGATCAGCGGCAGGTTGTCGAAGATAACACTTCCCGCTTTGCTCATGATCGTGAGCAGTCCGTGAAGTACTGTGCCGTCTCCAAGAATGGACTGAAGCCCGTATGTCTCGATCATTGTCGCATTGGTAAACGAGCTTCCGATTCCGAGCAGAAGCCCTGCCACCGGAAGGATCGCGATGGGAAGCATAAAGCTTCGTCCGACTCTCTGCAATACTCCGAAAATTTTGTCTTTCATCTGTTTTCCTCCTTTTTTCACGCAAAAAAAGCATAAACATATCCTTTCTGATATGCCGGTTATCCGACATTAGAAGGATAGTTTATGCCTGCCTTACAGTAACACACTATCTTGCGTATTTACTTTCCTCGTTTAGTATAAACAGATTTCCGTGAAATAGTCAATCCAGAAATATTGACTAAATTTCAACAGCAAATTTGTGCATTATCTACAGCATTACACTGCTTGATCCTTTTCTTTCTGTACCTGACTCAGTCCAGAATCCTCATTGCCGTATCTCCGTCACCGCTGAGAGAAAAACCGGCCTTTTCATAGAAGCCTGCCATAAGCTCTTTATACTGATCAGGGCCGGTATATCCCAGAGGTGCCAGTTTATATCCTGCAGGAGCCGTGATCAGTGTAATCCCCTTTTTCCTGAATTGATCTGTGATCTCCTCCATGCACACAGTCCCATATCCTTTTCCCCGCAAACAGAAGTCCGTCAGATAGAATTCCATGATATTTACCTTTGTCTTTGACTCCAGAAGATACTCCATATGAAATACAGAAAGTCCCTTTTCATACACATCAACTGTCTTAGGGAGATAATGAAATTCTAATATATGAGCGCTTTTATCCTTAAGATCGACCGCCCGGAAATACTCTTTTCTGATGTATACTGGTATTGACATATCCTTTTCCTTTCACATCTGCTTACGCATCTGCTTTTGGCGTTTCATGTTTTTCTATCTTAAGCTGGACATTTACCCCAAAAGGATTGATAACCACGCCCTTTGCCGACTTAGCAAGCAGGCCCGGAATCTGAGACGCGGTCACAACCGCTGTCTTGATCTTCTGTCCGCGGCTGAAGCGCTGCACCTCCAGCATATCCGTAAATATCGGCTGATATACTGTCCCGTCCTTCTGTTTGAGCATGGGAACCTGACCATCCTCCTGCACGACCACAAGAAATGTACCCTTTTTATAGTGCGCCAGCAGCTCCTCCTGAAGCTCCTTTAACTCTTCCGTAGGCTGCGGCGATGTCTGACGGCGCATTTCCTGCATAAAATAAACCGCTGTCAGATGCAGTGCCGGATTCTCCACGATCTTCTGCCCGTTGGGAAGCTTATCCGGGAGTTTCCGTGTGACCAGATCAGACAGCTGAATACTGATCTGTGTATCTGTCCCATGATTGACGGCAAGGCAGTTCACTCCCATTGTATAAAGACTTGTATAAAACGGTAAAAGCTGCTTAGTTTCCATCTTTGCCACTGCTGTAGCATACTTTTCTTCCGCAAGACGCTCTGTCTTCTCCTTTGCGTCCTCTGCTCTGTAATACAGGAACACCTCATCATCATATGTCTCTTCATCACAGCAGACGAACGGCTGCTTCGTAGCGCCGGATATGATCACATAGAGCTCTCCCGGATTCCGAAGCGCTGCAAGTGTCTCCTGTTTGGTCACTGTTGTATTGTTATCGCTCATTTTCGTGTCTTTCCTTTCTCGTTCCTAGTGGCTATTGTATCATAACTTTCCCAACAGTTCCAACAAATATGGAATAAATATGATGCAGCCGATGAACACAGATATGATCGCGGAAAACAATACCGCCCCGGCCGCCGTGTCTTTGGCGATCTTCGCCAGGGGCTTCTTATCTTCTGTCACAAGATCTACTACTGCCTCCACCGCTGTATTCACAAGTTCCAGAGACGCGACAAGCGCGAACAGCAGCAGGCAGATACACCACTCTGCCGCCGTGATATGAAGAAGTGTCCCGGCCAGTGTCACACATATGATCGCCAGACAATGTATCCTCATGTTGCGTTCTTTTCGTATCCCTGTCCATATTCCCTCAAACGCATAGCCAAAACTGTCTGTCAGAGGGTTTTTCTTTTTGTTATCCATGTCCGCCTCAACTTTCATTGCTATTTTCTTGAAAACAAATGCCTGATGAATACATACATTACAATAAGGAACGCCAGTATGTAACCAAATGCGCCGATCGCCGGTATGCCTAATATCTTCGGCGTCATATCCGTAGTGCAGATAATGCTTGAACTGATCAGGAGCGCCATCACCCAAAGACCCATGACAATATTCCTGACCAGACGGCGCAGAAGCTGCGCCAGATCATCCGTCACCTGAAGATCAAGGTTGACCTTTGCCTGTCCCTTCAGATAGCCACTCATCATATCGGATATCATAGATGGGATATCCAGTGCTTTGCGGAAGGATTTCAGCACACTCTTCCCACTGTTTTTCAACTCTTTTTTCAGATCAAGATTACGGAAGAACTGCCCTGATACATGTGCCGTGGCGATCTCAACCATATTAATATCCGGGGCGATATCCGCCAGCACTCCCTCCATATGGGTCAGCCCTCTCGCCAGCATTGTAAGACCATGAGGCATCTTGATCTTATTATTTTTCATCACATCCATAAGATCTGTCATGACCTCTGCCACATTGATGCTTCCCATATCCACGTTCCCGTATTTCATCAAAAGTCCGTCAATATCTTCATACAGCTTCCTCTGATCCGGACGTTCCTTGAACTCTCCGATCCCCAGCACTGCCTGCTGGATCAGACCGACATCCCCTAACGCCACGCCCTGTACGGCTTTACCGATCATCTCACGGTCGTGCTCCGTAAGGCGCCCCATCATGCCCATATCGATCCAGATGATCTTTCCTTCCCTGATCTTCACATTTCCCGAATGTGGATCTGCATGGAAGAATCCGTCATCCATGACCTGCTTGATATAATTATCGACCAGTTTGCTTCCGATCTCCTTGAGATCATACCCTCTTTCAATGAGAGCTTCCTTGTCGTCGATCCCACATCCGTCGATATACTCCATCACGAGCACATTTACCGTTGTATATTGCTGATACAGCCTGGGAGTGCCTACAAAATTCACCTCTTTATTTCTTCTGGCGAACTCTTCCATGTTCGATGCCTCTGTCAGGAAATTCATCTCATCCCTCGTGACAGACCACATCTCATCCAGCACAAGATCCAGATCGGCCATGCCTTTGATACTGACAGGCGGCATCAGCTTGACAGCCTTGTGTAGAAGATCGATATCTCTTGCCATCTTCTCGTAGATTCCTCTGCGCTGGACCTTCACGACTACCTCTTCTCCGCTTCGCAGAACAGCTCTGTGCACCTGAGCAATAGAAGCAGAGCCCTGCGGCTTTTCTTCCATGGAGGAGAATACTCTCCTCCATGATCTGCCATAGGACTCTTCAATTACAGACACTACCTCTTCAAAAGGCATCGGCGTCACTTCTGTCCGAAGAAGCATCAGTTCATCGCAGTATCTTTTCGGCAAAATGTCCGAGTGCATGGACATGATCTGCCCCAGCTTGATGAATGTAGGTCCCAGATCTTCAAGGATTGCCCTCAGTTTCTTCGGCGTCACGCCCCTTGTGATGTTATGTCTGCGCAGTACTGCGGTTATTTCCCTCAGTCTTGAATTGTATTGGATCGGTTCTATCGTACTCATATCGTCTCTCGTCTGTGGTCTGATGTCTATTCTCCGTCAGTCTTTGTACTACCTTCGTTTTCTTCCCCCGCATCTTCCGAAGATGCTGCTTCTTTCTTCAGGATCTGTTCCTTGAGAGCAGCGATCTGCTCTGGTGTCATCTTGTCAAGCAGATCTGAAAGGTCTTCGGCGGATGTCGGTTTTACTGCATTTACCTTTTCCTTGACCGTCTTTTTGATATTATGCTTCAGCTCTTCATTGAGCACCTTTCCCTGCTCTACAGTAAGTTCTCCCTTCTCAACCATCTCATCAAGAAGGTCTTTGGACTTCTCTGCCGTAACTGCGACAGCACCGATGCCGGCAAGGATCACTTTTTTGATATTGTCGCTTAATTTATCCATGATATCGTCTCCTTGTTTCTTTCTTGCTTTTTTCTTGTTGTCTATTTCTCTTCTACTGTATCCCCGTATTTTTCTTTGTAACGGTCAATGCATTCCTCGATAACCTGAACCGCGCCCAGTGCGCCCTCAAACTGGTTGACCGCCGTTTTCTTGCCTTCCAGATCCTTATATACAGTAAAGAAATGTCTTATCTCATCAAAAATATGCTTTGGCAGCTCAGAGATATCTGTATATGCTTCATATGTAGGATCTGCCCACGGGATCGCGATGACCTTCTCATCTCCTGCCTCTCCGTCTGTCATCTTCATCACTCCGATCGGGTAGCAGCGGACTAAGGTAAGTGGTTCCAACGGCTCGGAGCACATCACGAGCACATCCAGCGGATCGCCGTCATCACCTAAGGTGCGGGGGATGAATCCATAATTCATGGGATAGTGGGTAGATGTATAAAGTACCCTGTCAAGTATGATATACCCTGTCTCCTTATCCAGCTCGTATTTTTTCTTGCTCCCCTTAGATATCTCGATCACTGAGACAAAATCCGTCGGGAATATCCGTTCCTCACTGATATCATGCCATATGTTTCCCATAACAACATCCTCCATGTTCTACAAATATTCTTTTAACACCTTCGCCATAGCTTCGCAGGCAGCTTCCTCGTCCGTTCCCCCTGCCTCTACCGTAAGCTCGTCTCCGCATTTTATCCCCATTGCCATAAGCTCCGTCAGCTTTTTCGCATCTGCCTTTTTGCCTCCATGAGAAAAAATGATCTCCGATTCATATTTTTTTGCTTCTTTCGCTACTATTCCAGCAGGTCTTGCGTGGATACCCGCTCTGTCCGTGATCACATAGACAAATGTTCTCATACGGCCATCTCCCTTCTCCGGCACGCCGGTTTCATATCATATTTTGATTTTACAACTTCCGGGGCACTTCGTCCAGTATAAAAAGAATCCTGCCTCGCGGAGCGTTTTTATTTCATAGGAACGAAGTTTGCTGTGAAATAAAAGACCTGTTCCGGCTCTGCGGTTATCCGTTTCAGCCGGGACAGGTCTTCTATGCTTTTTTTCGTATTAAAGTGACTTTCTTATACTGTTTGTCACATGGAGATGAACTTCTTACATGATCTTTCTGAACAGGTCTTTTAAGTCATCCACACTGGCTTCCCTTGGATTGCCCGGCGCACATGCGTCTGCAAAAGCAGACTCTGCCAGGAACTGAAGATCTTCCTCTTTTATCGCCTCAAGCTTCGTCGGGATCCCTACATCAACAGAAAGCTGCTGAACCGCGTCCACTGCTGCCTTTCTGTACTCTTCCGCGGACATCTCATCTACGCCTTTTACGCCCATTGCTCTTGCAATCTCACGATACTTTTCTCCCGTGCACTCTGCATTGTACGCCATAACGATCGGAAGCATCATCGCGCACGCCACACCATGAGGTGTATCATAGACTGCTCCAAGCGTATGTGCCATTGAGTGGGCAATACCAAGCCCTACATTCGAGAAGCCCATGCCTGCTATGTACTGTCCGAGCGCCATTCCGTCTCTTCCTTCCTTCTCATTAGCGACAGCGCCTCTGAGGGATTTTGAAATAATCTCGATGGCTTTAAGATGGAACATGTCTGTCATCTCCCATGCCGCTTTTGTAGTATACCCTTCAATAGCATGTGTCAGGGCATCCATTCCGGTCGAAGCTGTCAGCCCCTTAGGCATAGAAGCCATCATATCCGGATCAACAATCGCAATGACCGGCATGTCATGCGGATCAACACATACGAATTTTCTCTTCTTCTCTACATCTGTGATCACATAATTGATCGTAACCTCAGCAGCTGTTCCCGCTGTCGTCGGAACCGCGATGATCGGCACGCACGGATTTTTCGTGGGCGCTGTTCCCTCAAGGCTCCTTACATCCTCGAACTCCGGGTTCGTGATGATGATACCGATCGCCTTCGCGGTATCCATGGAAGAGCCTCCGCCGATCGCGATGATGTAGTCGGCGCCTGCATCTTTAAATGCCTGCACACCGTTCTGTACATTTTCGATCGTCGGGTTTGCTTTAATGTCAGAATAAACTTCATAAGCAAGTTTTTCGTTGTCAAGTACATCTGTAACTTTCGCAGTTACTCCAAATTTGATCAAGTCAGGGTCTGAGCATACAAACGCCTTTTTAAACGCTCTCGCCTTTGCCTCTGCCGCGATCTCTGTAACCGCGCCTGCTCCATGATAGGATGTCTCGTTAAGCATGATTCTGTTTGCCATTGTCACTAATCTCCTTTTCTGTTGGATTCGCGCCGGGATCATGACACGCAGTACCCCGCCTGTCCCGACCTTAACTGCTTATATTTTATCTCTCTTTTACACTTTTCACAACAAAAAAGTCACAGATTTATCTTGTTTATCGTAACAGTTCAGGCATCAGGGATGGAGCGGGATGAACTGTACTGTCTATCCGATATTCACCCTGTGATCACTCTGCAATCTGAAACTCCCCGCTATCCGCATCATATTCAATCAAAAAAACAGCCTCGCCTTGTCCGATATCACTCCGCTTTAAGTATACAGACATATATACCTGACGCGGTAAGCTTTTCCGGTCTCTTGAAAATTTCGTTGTATAAAAGGAGTTTTCTTCATATTTGCGGATTGTCTCTTCTGCAAATGCCTGCTCATCCTCGATCCTGTCCGTATTCGCAACAACATTCAGCATACACTGATCACCGTTTGTTCTGCTGCTCACCACATCCGGTATTCCCGAATGTTCCTTTTCCCACTGTACATATCCCCCTTCACTTCTGCACAAAATGTATAGTACGGCAGCTAAAAGGACCAGCAGCACATTCCCAAGGAATATTTTCTTACTGACTTTTTTCATATTTGCCTCATTTCGTTACATTTGACAATCCCGCTCCGATTTGTATCACTTTTACAACCGATTATATCCTTCAATGAATTTAAAATCAATATAGTGGTGCAAAAAATGAGACATTCAAAAAGCGGAGGAACAGACTGATGCCAAAACCAAAGACCAAGACCGGACAGAAGAATCTGATCGCGGACAATCTCATTGAACTGCGGAAGAAATATCATTTTTCTCAGAGGCTGCTCGCCTACAAACTACAACTGGCAGGTTACGACATGGACAAGAATGTCATCACAAGGATCGAGACAAACAAACGGTATGTGACGGATATCGAACTTAAAGCATTGTGTGAAGTCTTTGAGATATCATATGAAGAGCTGATTGACGGGAAATAGAAGACAGTTCTCTACATATGCGGGAGACAAAACAGGGCAGGGAAGCGCACCATTGCTACGTTTCTCTGCCCTGTACTCTCTCTCTGTATTATCTTTGTGTATTATCTCCCTTTGCTGTCAGTCCTGACTGGCTTCCATGCGTCACATGCCTTATCATCCCCTGTACGGTCTCATTCGCATTGGTCACAGTCAGCGTGATATCCGGATGCCGGTTCTGGAATACCCGGAACACTTCATCCGCGAACCCCTGCCCCATAAAGTCTATCCCACGAAAGTCAAAGATGACCTCCCGAAATTCATCTAATCTCCGCAGTATGCGTCTCGCCTGTGACCTTGCCACCGGATTCCCCAGCGGGCACATCTCCCTGACCGGTATCAATGTCCTGACAAATCCCTCCTCCAACGGAGCAAACCGGTCAAATATCTCTTTTGAAGTGTGCCTGATCTCATTGTCCAGCTTCATCACTGCCATGGTACCGACCTCCTTTAACCTTGTATAATACGATATCAGATGGGATCGGATAAGCGAATCCCCTTCCGCGCATCGGCAGGTGTAGACTGTATCCTCGGACCAGATGGCGAACTCTGAAAGCATCTTTGATACAAAGAAAATGCCTTCTCCTGAATGTGCCTCCGGATCCGTCGTCAGCCTTCCCTTATATAACTCCAGCGCCGCTTGGCCAAGATCTGTCTTTGTCCTGTAATTCTTTTCCATATATTCCTGTATCTGACGAAATATCCCCACCCCGTTATCCGTAATCGATAATTCCGTATAGAGAAAATCCTTCCGAAGCTCCAGCAGTATCCAGTCTCCCCGCGAATGTTCAATGGCATTATTCATGATCTCCGTAAAGGCATAATACCAGATATCTTTTGCGTTCTCTGAGATGTCTGTAAGCAGCGGAACTATCTTTTCAAAGTAAATGGTATCCTCTTCCAGCGCGGAATTCTTAAGTTCCCATTGTCTGCGGGTCTCTGCGAGGCGATATCCGCAGGCTGATAACGAATCCTCCTGCAGGATTCCCCGCTCGGCGCAGGATTTCACATAACGGCGTACCGATGTCTCAGAGATGCCGAAATTATCCGCGGTCTTCTTTAGAACGTCTCCGTCATTGCTCCGGATCTTGTCTAACATATATTTTATTATGGCTTTTCTCTTTTCTTCTGTGAATGACATGGCAATACCTTATTTTAAAATATAAAAACTATAATTTATCACATCTAAACTATAACATGCAAATCCTTTTTCTACAATATATCATTCCATCTTTTTGTCCACTCTTCGTCTGTCAGTCTTGGGAAATACCATTTGAACTCCAGGTTTTCATCCCATGACACAACATGATTCGATACATATTGGAAGCTTCCGTCATCGAAAGGCCTCACCACCAGTTCACTCAACACACCCCGGTCTGTCATCTTTCTCTCCCACACCGCTTCTACAAAGAGCCGGAGTGTTCCGTCTTCCTGTTCTTCATAGCCGACCACCTCGGGATACGGTCCGTATGAAAATTCTGACTCTCCCATCCCCCTTGGTCTGTACCGATAGGTATGCCGTTCCCTGTCATACACCGTCTTTTCTCTTATCTGCCCGCTATCTATCGTCAGATAACTTTGCAGCACTTCTCCGAATTCCTCTTCCGGTATCTCATACTCCGCCCCGTTATATGCTTCGTATGGTACAGACTCCCCGTACTTTATCCAATAGAATCTC
>NHCFC00100__coassemble_1971_pt1 | contig 12694 bp, 9 predicted proteins | sample NHCFC00100__metabat2_high_PE_030 | metagenome-assembled genome bin NHCFC00100 | reverse complement strand
GCAAGGCATACCTGTTAGAGCATGCGGATCAGTTCGAGCATGTGACAAAGGAGGATATCGAAAGCATTTCCGGAGATATCTGTAATTCCGTGACCATCTCCACACTTCACGGATGTCCTCCGCAGGAGATCGAGCGGATCGCCATGTACCTGATCACGGAGAAGGGATTCCACACCTTTATCAAGTGCAATCCCACGCTCCTTGGGTATGAGTTCGCAAGAAAGACCATGGACGACATGGGATATGATTATGTGGCGTTCGGTGATTTCCATTTTAAAGACGACCTGCAGTGGGAGGACGCAGTTCCCATGCTGACAAGGCTGATGGCAGTCTGCGCGGAGAGGAACCTGGAATTCGGTGTGAAGATCACCAATACATTCCCCGTGGATGTGAAGCAGAACGAGCTCCCCAGCGAAGAGATGTACATGTCCGGAAAATCTCTGTATCCGCTGTCCATCTCCCTGGCGGCGAAGCTGGCGAAGGAATTCGACGGAAAACTGCGCATCTCCTATTCGGGCGGCGCGGATTATCACAATATCAAAGGCATCGTGGAAGCAGGCATCTGGCCGGTGACCGTGGCGACGACGCTCTTGAAGCCGGGCGGATATGACCGTATGGCTCAGATGGCAGCCCTGCTTGAGAAAGAAAATGACGTATTCACAGGCGTGAGCGTGGAGGCTTCCGCGAAGCTTGCCGAAGACGCAAGGACGAACCCGCACCACGTGAAGGCGGTAAAACCCCTTCCGTCCAGAAAGATGAAGAAACAGGTGCCGCTCCTTGACTGCTTCGTGGCTCCGTGTAAGGAAGGATGTCCCATCCATCAGGATATCACGGCATATCTGCAGCTCGTGAACGCTGGAAAGTATGAAGAAGCGCTGGAAGTCATCACAGAGAAGAACCCGCTTCCGTTTATCACGGGAACGATCTGCGCCCATGCATGTATGGGCAAATGTACCCGTAACTTCTACGAGGAGCCGGTACATATCCGCAACATGAAGCTGATCGCGGCGGAGAACGGATATGAGGCATATATGGAGAAACTGTCAGCTCCGGCGGTGACCAGAGCAGGCAAGGCAGCAGTCATCGGCGGCGGTCCGGCAGGTATGGCGGCAGCGTATTTCTTAAGAAGAGCCGGAATGGAAGTGACGCTCTTTGAGAAAAACGACGCCCTTGGCGGCGTGGTGCGCCATGTGATCCCAGAATTCCGTATCCCGTCCGCTTCCATCGATAAGGATGCGGCGCTCCTTGAGAAGATGGGTGTGAATATCTGTTTAAATACAGAGATCAAAGAGCTTGATATGCTTAAGAATGCAGGGTACACGGCAGTGATCGTGGCAGTGGGTGCATCTGAGCCGGGCGTGCTCCGTCTGGAAAAGGGTGAGCCGGTCAACGCGCTTTCATTCCTTGCGGACTTCAAGGCAAATGACGGAAACCTTGATATTGGTAAGAATGTCGTCATCATCGGCGGCGGAAATACAGCTATGGATACAGCAAGAGCGGCGAAACGCACCAAAGGCGTGGAGCACTCTTATCTGGTATACAGAAGAACGAAACGCTACATGCCGGCAGACGCCGAAGAACTTGAGATGGCGGTTGAGGACGGCGTGGAATTCATGGAACTGTTGGCACCTGTAAAACTGGAAGACGGGAAACTGCTCTGCAAGGTCATGAAGCTGGGCGACATCGACGCATCCGGCAGAAGAGGTGTTGTGGAGACAGATGAAGAGATGGAGATCCCGGCGGATACCGTGATCGCGGCAGTCGGCGAGAGAGTTCCCACTGGCTTCTATGAGGCGAACGGCATCCATGTCAATGAGAGAGGACGCGCCCTTGTCAATGAGGATACCTGCGAGACAAATCTTAAGGGCGTCTATGTAGTGGGCGATGGACTCGGCGGTCCTGCGACTGTCGTAGAGGGAATCCGTGACGGCCTGAAGGCTGCGGAGGCAGTGATCGGTGAAGCACTTGTAAAGGATATCCCGTCCGCCACAGACGAGGAGAAGATTTACGCAAAACGCGGTAATCTGGCGGATATGAAGGAAGGCAGTGAAGAGACGAACCGCTGTCTGGGATGCTCCGGCATCTGTGAGAACTGCGTGGAGGTATGTCCGAACCGGGCGAATATCTCGATCCGTGTTCCGGGCATGGAGAAACACCAGATCATCCATGTGGACTACATGTGCAATGAGTGCGGCAACTGCAGGAGCTTCTGTCCGTACGACAGCGCGCCGTATCTTGACAAGTTCACACTGTTCGCGGATGAGAAGGATATGGAAGACAGCAAGAACCAGGGATTCACAGTCCTTGATAAAGACGCGGTGAAGTGTAAGGTGCGTTTCTTCGGGGAAACTTATGTGTGGACAAAAGGCGAAGAGACAAGGATACCGGAAGGACTGCTCAAACTGATGGAGACAGTGTGCACGGACTATGCATATCTGCTGAGATGATAACTGCACCGTTCAGGAGCGCCATTCGTAAAACCGCACTGGCGTGCTAATCGTGGCTGCGCCACCGTTTTACTCATGAGACGGCGCTCACCCCATGCTTATGACCGCTTGCAGAATTGTGCAAGCACATTCTGCATACGCGTTCAAAGCATGGCTGAACTGAAAGGAGGACACATGAAGCGATTATTTAAAGGTGGAACAGTGATTAGCGGCGAGGGAATGAGAAAGGTGGATCTTCTTGTAAAAGGAGAGAAGATCCTTGCGATAGGTGAGAACCTGGAATTTAAAGACGCGGAGATCGTGGATGTAAGAGGAAAACTTCTTTTCCCGGGCTTCATCGACGCGCACACCCACATGGCGCTGGAAGTGTGCGACACGGTGACCGCGGACGGGTTTGACACCGGGACAAAGGCAGAGCTTGCCGGAGGGACGACCTGTATCGTGGATTACGCGACCCAGTATCCGGGGGAGAGCCTGCGCGACGGGCTTGACAACTGGCACAAGAAGGCGGACGGACAGTCTTCCTGCGATTATGCGTTCCACCTGGCGATCACGGACTGGAATGAAGAGATCAGCCAGGAGCTGGGAGAGATCGTGGCAAAGGAGACCATGTCCTTTAAGCTTTACATGACTTATGACACCATGGTGGACGATGAGACCATGTATGAGATCCTGTCCCGGATCAAAGAACTGGGAGGGATCGTGGGAGTGCACTGCGAGAACCACGGTATCATAAAGGCGCGTCTGAAAGAAGTGGAGAAGAGAAAAGGAAACCGGAAAGACGTTTCTGATTATCCGTGGACACGTCCCAAGGAGGCAGAGGCAGAGGCAGTACATCGTCTGCTTGCCATCGCGAAATGTGTGGACACTCCGGTGATCGTTGTGCATCTGAGCACGGCGGCAGGGTACCGTGAAGTCCTTAAGGCAAGAGAAGCAGGCCAGGTCGTCTATGTGGAGACATGCCCGCAGTATCTTGTGATGGATGAAGAGAAGTATTCTCTCCCCGCTGAGGAGGCAAGGCATTATATGATCGCGCCGCCCCTTCGCAGAAAGAAGAATCAGGAGGTGCTCTGGCAGGCACTCAAAGAAGGACGTATCCAGACCATCGCCACGGATCACTGCAGTTTTACAAAGGAGCAGAAGATGGCAGGGGCAGAAGATTTCTCAAAGACACCCTGCGGCATGCCGGGAGCAGAGGAACGTCCTGCGCTGATCTGGCAGTTCGGCGTCAACGAAGGAAGGATCACACCGGAGCAGATGTGTACCTATCTGGCGGAGAATCCGGCGAAACTCTACCACCTCTATCCATGGAAGGGAGCGCTCGTGCCCGGAGCGGACGCGGACATCGTGGTCTGGAATCCGGAGACAGAGTGGACGATGAGCGCGGATGATCAGCAGTCCGCATGTGATTACTGCCCCATGGAAGGAACAAAGATCCGGGGCAGGGCGGAGCAGGTGTACTTAAGAGGCATGCTTGCCGCTGAAAACGGGAAAGTACTTGTGGAGAATGCCGGCGTTTATGTACGGCACGGCGCAGAGTAATGATATGGAAATATAAAGAAGGAACACTGTGGGCGGCAGAGTCTCTGCTGGCAGCACTGGAGATCGCGGGAAAACTCCGGTCGGATTCTGACCGGGCTCCCGTTATCTCTGTGGTGGGAGCGGGAGGCAAGACAACGTCGCTCCACGATCTGGCAGACGAGTATGCCCGCACAGGAGAGCGTGTGATCGTCACAACGACGACGCATATCGTGGACGAGAGAAAGGAATATTTTCTCTTAGATCCATCCCTGGAAAAGATCAGACAATCTTTGGAAAAGTTCCGCCAGGTGTGGGCAGGGATGCCTGCACCCGGCGGAAAACTAAAAGGGCTTGAAAAGCCTCTGTTCAAAGAGATCGTGAAATGGGGGCTGCCAATACTCATTGAGGCGGACGGCGCAAGGCGGATGCCGCTTAAGGTCCCTGCCGGGCATGAACCGGTGATACCGCAGGAGACGACCCATGTGCTCTCTGTATACGGACTGGACGCAGTGGGAATATCTTTCCGGGAAGCCTGCTTCCGTACGGAGCTGGCATGCAGCATATTGAAAAAGAAAGATACAGACACGGTCACGGCGGAGGATATCGCGTTTCTCGCCGCCTCAGAACAGGGCGGGCGCAAGCGGTGTCCCAAAGGAGCCGCGTACACGGTCATTTTGAATAAAGCGGACGATCCCGTCCGGAGAGAACTTGCGCTTGAGATATGCAGGATGCTGGAGAAAAAAGGGATCCGGGATATGATCGTCACCTCCTTCGCGGATAAACCGGGTGGCATGGCGCGGACGGAACCGGCGGAGAAATCAGGACAGGAAGGATAAGGGCATGAAGATATTGATCAAAGGCGCGGGGGATCTGGCGACAGGGATTGCTTCCCGCCTTTACGGGGCAGGGCATCAGATCCTTATGACAGAGATCGGGACGCCTCTTACAGTAAGGCGGACAGTGGCTCTCTCCAGAGCGGTCTATGAAAAAAGAGCAAAGGTGGAAGAGATGGAGGCATTTCGCGCGGATTCCGAAAAGGAGGCGAAATCCATCCTTGAACGGGGAGATATCGCCGTCATGGTGGATCCCGAGGCGGGGTGCCGGGAATGGTACGGACCGGATGTGGTCGTTGACGCGATCCTTGCGAAGCGCAATCTCGGCACAAAGATCACGGACGCGGCATTTGTCATTGGCGTGGGTCCCGGATTCACAGCGGGGGAGGACTGCCACTGTGTGATCGAGACAAAGAGAGGGCACACATTGGGAAATATCATCTGGAGAGGCAGCGCCATCCCCAACACAGGAGTGCCCGGCAATGTGGGCGGCTATACGATCGAGCGGCTCATCCGCGCGTCCGCGGACGGCATCATGGAACCCCGGGCGAAGATCGGAGATATCGTGGAAAAAGGCGAGGTCGTTGCCCTGACAGGAGGTAAGCCGGTATACGCCCAGATGCCGGGAGTCGTCCGGGGGATGCTCCAAAGCGGAGTATCCGTTAAAGAAGGATTAAAGATCGGGGATATCGACGCCCGGGCGGAGGTTTCCCACTGTTACACGATCTCTGATAAGGCGCGCGCCATCGGCGGCGGAGCGCTGGAGGCGGTGACAGGATTCGAGAGGATGAAGGGCAGATATGCCATCGTCGTACTGGCGGCGGGGGCAGGTGTGCGGTTTGGCGGAAATAAGCTGCACGCGCCGGCAGACGGCATGCCCATGTATGAGAAGATGCTCCGAAATGTGCAGGCATTTTCTTCATTTCCCGCATATATCGTGACCGGGGATGAGAAGATCGCCAAGGAAGCGAAGAAGCGGGGCATAACGCCGGTGCCAAACGACCGGCCCGAAGAAGGCATCAGTCTGTCATTGAGGCTGGGACTTGAGGCAGCGCTTCAAAATCCATTAAAAGGTGTACTGTTCTCTGTGTGTGACCAGCCGTATCTTACGGTCTCTACCATACAGCAGATCTTTCACACGGCAGTTCTCCATCCCGGCAGCATCGTCTGCGCGGGACACGGGGGAAAGGGGGGCAACCCGGTGCTGTGGGACCGCAGATATTTCCCGGAGCTTCTGGAACTTTCCGGGGATGTGGGAGGCAGGCAGATCATGCAGAAGTATCAGGAATACATCCGTATCGTGGAGACAGATGAAAGAGAACTAAACGACGTGGACCGTCGGGAAGATATCGGAAAATAACAGCGTCGGCGTGCCGGGGGCAGCGCAGTCCCTTGTACACCGACGCTGGGAAAAGGAGAAAAGAAGATGGCTCAGAAACGCAAGAAAAGAGTGGCTGTGGTGCAGTGCTCAGGCGGAAGCTGTACACAGACAGAACTTCCCCGGGAATCTTACGGAGCGGACTGCGCACAGGCTGTCGCAGCGCATCCGGAAGGGATCTTAAAGTGCAGATGGGGCTGCATCGGGCTTGGAAGCTGTGTGTCGGCATGCCGTCTGGGAGCCTTACATATCGGGGAACGTGGGACAGCCGAAGTGGACTGGGAAAAATGTGTCGGCTGCGGGCTGTGCGTGAAGGCATGTCCCATGCATCTGATCCGCCTGACACAGCCGGAATACAACATTTATCCCGCCTGCGTCAATGAGAACGCGGGGGCAGAGACGAGAAAAGAATGTCAGACCGGCTGTATCGCCTGCGGCATCTGCGTCAAAGCCTGTCCCATGCAGGCGATCCGCATTGTGGATAACCATGCAGTGATCGATGAGGAAAAATGTATTGCCTGCGGGATGTGCGCGGTCAGATGCCCGCGGGGCGTGATACGGGATCAGAACGGGATCCTGACAGTTCAGTAAAGGAAGGGCAGGAGAAGAGATGAAAGAGAGTTTTTGTTTTACAGTAAACGGAGTAGAACGTGTTACGGATGTAGATAAGCCGCTCCTCCGCTATCTGCGGGATGACCTTCATCTGCATTCTGTCAAGGACGGCTGCAGCGAGGGCGCCTGCGGGACGTGTACCATCGTGGTGGACGGCAAAGCGGTAAAATCCTGTGTCCTCACGACAAAGCGGGCGGTTGGGAAAAACATCCTCACCACGGAAGGGCTCAGTGAGGCAGAGAAGGAAGCCTTTGTCTATGCTTTCGGTTCCAAGGGATCTGTCCAGTGCGGGTTCTGTATCCCGGGGATGGTGATGGCAGGGAAAGCCCTGATCGACCGGGTGCCGGACCCGACAGAGGAAGAGATCAAAGTTGCGTTAAAGGGAAATATCTGCCGCTGTACGGGATATAAGAAGATCATTGAAGGGATCCAGCTGGCGGCTGCGATCCTGCGGGGCGACGCGCAGATCGATGGAGAACTGGAAAAAGGCGACAGCTACGGCGTGGGCAAACGGGCGTTCCGTCTGGACGTGCGCGAGAAGGTGTTAGGTTACGGCGAGTATCCGGACGATGTGGAGATGGAAGGCATGGTCTATGCCTCTGCGGTGCGGTCGAAATATCCCCGCGCCCGCATCCTTGACATCCATACGGAGAAAGCGGAGGCGCTTCCGGGCGTGCTGGCGGTGCTGACCGCGGAAGATGTGCCGAATAATAAGGTAGGGCATCTTCAGCAGGACTGGGATGTGATGATCGCAAAGGGAGATATTACCCGCTGTGTGGGCGACGCCATCTGCCTGGTAGTGGCAGAGACAAGAGACATCCTAGAGAAAGCGAAAAAGCTGGTGCGCATTGATTATGAAGAATTAAAGCCCGTGACCTCGATCAAAGAAGCCATGCAGGAGGACGCGCCGAAGGTTCATTCCAAAGGAAACTTATGCCAGAGCAGGCATGTCACAAGAGGAGACGCAAAGACCGCGCTGGCAAATTCCAAATATGTCGTCACACAGTCCTACCGCACACCGTTTACGGAGCATGCGTTCCTGGAGCCGGAGTGCGCGGTCGCGTTCCCCTATAAAGACGGGGTAAAGGTCTACTCCACAGACCAGGGAGTATACGATACCCGTCATGAGATCTCCATCATGTTCGGCTGGGACCCGGAGCGGGTCGTGGTAGAGAACAAGCTGGTAGGCGGCGGCTTCGGCGGCAAGGAAGATGTCTCCACCCAGCATATCGCAGCGCTGGCGGCAGTGAAGGTGCAAAGACCGGTGAAGGTGACATTCTCCAGACAGGAATCCATCAACTTCCATCCGAAGCGCCATGCCATGGAAGGGACATTTACCCTGGGATGCGATGAGAACGGGATCTTCACGGGACTGGACTGTGAGATCTATTTCGATACGGGTGCGTACGCTTCCCTGTGCGGGCCGGTTCTTGAGAGAGCGTGTACCCATTCCGTAGGACCGTACTGTTATCAGAATACGGATATCCGCGGCTTCGGATATTATACGAACAACCCGCCGGCGGGAGCGTTCCGCGGCTTCGGCGTGTGCCAGAGTGAATTTGCCCTGGAGTCCAACATTAATCTGCTTGCGGAGAAAGTGGGGATTTCCCCGTGGGAGATCCGCTACCGCAATGCCATCGAGCCGGGCAAGGTGCTGCCCAACGGGCAGATCGCCGACTGCTCTACGGCACTGAAAGAGACACTTCTGGCGGTGAAAGATGCCTATGAGAGCAACCCAGGCAGGGCGGGGATCGCCTGTGCCATGAAAAATGCCGGAGTGGGCGTGGGACTTCCGGACAAAGGAAGAGCGAAGATCATTATTCATGACGGCAAGGTCGAATTATACAGCGCGGCGTCTGATATCGGGCAGGGATGCGCCACGGTATTCGTGCAGATGGTAGCAGAGACCACCGGACTCGGGAAAGAGAAGATCCGCAACATGGGCGCCAACTCTGAAGTAGCGCCGGATTCCGGCACCACATCCGGTTCCCGTCAGACGCTGATCACCGGCGAGGCGGTGCGCATGGCGGCCGCGGATCTGGCAAAGGCGCTTGAGGAAGCCGGAGGAGATCTTGAGAAACTGGAAGGCTGGGAGACTTTCGCGGAGTTCTTTGATCCGACAGATAAACTGGGCGCGGATGTGCCGAATCCAAAGAGCCATGTAGCATATGGTTTTGCTACGCACGTAGTCATCCTGGATGATGACGGAAGAGTCAAAGAAGTGTATGCGGCGCACGATTCCGGCAAGGTCGTAAACCCGATCTCCATTCAGGGACAGATCGAGGGCGGCGTGCTCATGGGGCTTGGTTACGCGCTGACGGAGGACTTCCCGCTGAAAGATTCCGTGCCCCAGGCAAGATACGGGACTTTGGGACTGATGCGGTCCACTCAGATACCGGATATCCACGCCATCTATGTGGAGAAGGAAGAACTGCTCCCGTTCGCGTACGGGGCAAAGGGCATCGGCGAGATCGCGACCATTCCTACGGCCCCGGCGGCGCAGGGCGCGTACTACGCGATGGATCATGTGCTTCGGACAAAACTTCCCATGGAGGATACCTATTATTCCGGGAAGCAGAAAGCAGTGAAGTAAGTGGAAGGTAAAGCAGCAAGTCAGGGAAAGAACAAGGCTGTGAAAGAAAAAGACAGGAGGTGAGGCGGATGGAAAAACAGACAGAGGAAAGAAAAGACATCGGGCAGACAGGCGCTGCTTCCATCCGTCCCCGCCTGAAAGTGCAGATTGCGGGGACAGAGCCGTTCTTCGGACCGGGTGTGAGGATGCTGCTTCTGCATATCCGGACAGAAGGATCCGTGCGTGAGGCGTGTGAGAAGATGGGGCTGTCATACAGTAAGGGCAGGAAGCTTTTGGACCGCGCGGAGCGGGAACTGGGATATGCCATCGTGGAGCGGATTCACGGAGGGAAAAATGGCGGAGGCGCATGTCTGAGCGAGGAAGGCATACGGTTTCTGGAGAAGTATGAGCGGTTTGAACAAGAACTGACAGAGGAAGCCGAGGAGAAATTCAGGGAGATCTTTGACAACTGACAGGTTTACAATACAGCTGTGCCCATTGGGGGAGTTCCGTAAAAGGAACTCTTTCTTTCTTGAAGCGATTGCTTTTTGAAAAACAATCGAGTATAATTTATGATAGATAAAGCGCTGGGATATAAGGCGCGGGAATCCGCTCTTGTACTCTGGCGCTGCCTAACGGAGGAGGATAAATGTATGAAGAAAAGGCTATTAGCAGCAATATTGGCAGGAGTGATGGTATTTTCCATGGCAGGGTGCTCCGGCGGAAATGATCCTGCGGACAAGGATAAGGATGCCCAGGCAGAGGACACAGGATCTGATGAGGAAGAGACCGAGATCCAGGTATTTATCGCGGCAAGCCTGAAGACGGTGATGGATGACCTCGCGGAGAAATATAATGAGGATCATCCGAATGTGAAGATCACATACAACGCGGACAGTTCAGGAACACTCCTTACACAGATTCAGGAAGGGTATGAATGCGATATCTTCTTCTCCGCGGCTCAGAAGCAGATGGATGACCTTGAGGCAGACGGGCTCATGGTAGATGGCACAAGAGCCAATGTGGTCAACAACCAGGTCGTTGTCGTTACACTCAAGGACAGCGGGACAGCAGTGACAGGGCTTGCGGATATCGGAAAGGCAGAAAGCATCGCCCTGGCAGGCGGAAGCGTCCCGGTAGGAAAGTACACAAGACAGGCGCTGGTGAATCTGGGAATGCTCCCGGCGTCAGATGATGTGGCGGCGATCACCACAGAACAGGTGTCGGAAGCACTCGGCGGTGTAGAGATCAGTGAGCAGGACAATGTGAGCAAAGTGCTTATAGCAGTCGCAGAAGGCTCCTGTGAAGTGGGAACGACTTACTATTCTGATACATATGGATATGAGGATGATCTGGATATCCTTGAGACAGTAAGCTATGACCTGACAGGAAATGTGATCTATCCCATCGCCCGTGTTGTAAATGAAGAGGCAGACGACGCGCAGACAGCGGCAGCGGAAGATTTCCTGAAATTCATCCTTTCCGATGAGGCGAAGGAAGTGTTTGAATCCTATTACTTTGACACAAATGTAGAATAAAAGGAACATTTTATGGAAGAAATCATGGAAATACTTAAAGAGCTGGACTGGAGCCCCCTGTTCATATCCCTTAAAACAGGAGTGGTGGCAACTTTTATTTCCTTTTTCCTTGGGATATTCGCGGCGCGTAAAGTCGTGAAGGCATCCCCGGGGAAGAAAGCAGTCCTCGACGGCATCCTTACCCTGCCGATGGTCCTGCCGCCTACGGTGGCAGGTTTCTTCCTGCTCCTTCTGTTCAGCAGGCGCAGACCATTCGGCGAATTTCTCTTTGACGAATTCGGCTTCAAGGTCGTGCAGACCTGGCTTGGCTGTATCATCGCGGCGACGGTGATCGCGTTTCCGCTCATGTACCGCAATGCCCGGGCGGCGATGGAGCAGATCGACACGAATCTGGTGTATGCCGGGCGTACGCTTGGCATGTCGGATACGAAGATCTTCTGGAAGATCATTATTCCTACCGCGGGACCGGGGATCGCTTCCGGCACGATCCTGACATTCGCCAGAGCGCTGGGTGAGTACGGCGCAACTTCCATGCTGGCGGGAAATATCCCCGGAAAGACAGGGACCATCTCCCAGAAGATCGCCATGGTCATACAGGACGGCGATTATGTGACCGCGGGGATCTGGGTGGTGATCGTCATCATCATCGCCTTTATCGTCATCTTCCTGATGAATCTCATCTCAGGGTCAAAGATGAAAAATATCGGGAGGTGGTAGGTCGTGGCGATCAATGTACAGATCAAGAAGAAACTGGGGAACTTCCGGCTGGATATCCGTTTTCAGAGTGATTCAAAACGGATCGGCATCCTGGGGGCTTCCGGGTGCGGGAAGAGTATGACGCTAAAGAGCATCGCAGGCATCGAGACGCCGGATGAAGGCAGGATCGAGGTGGAAGGGCGCACGCTCTTTGACCGGGAATCCAAGGTGAACTTAAAGCCCCAGAAGAGAAATGTGGGCTATCTGTTCCAGAATTATGCCCTGTTCCCCACAATGAGCGTGGAGAAAAATATCGCGGCAGGATTAAAGGGCAGCAGGCAGGAAAATGACAGGCGGGTCCGGGAGATGATCGGGAAATTCCAGCTTGAAGGACTGGAGAAGCGCCTTCCGGGTCAGCTCTCCGGCGGGCAGCAGCAGAGGGTCGCCCTTGCGAGGATCATGGCGTATGAGCCGGATGTAATCCTCCTTGACGAGCCATTTTCCGCGCTGGATATGTACCTGAAGGATCAGCTTCAGCAGGAACTGATCCGGATGCTTGAAGATTACGAAGGCACGGTCATCATGGTATCCCACAACCGGGATGAAGTATACCGCTTCAGTGAAGAACTGCTCATCATCGATCAGGGGCACATCGCTGCTTCGGGAGAGACGAAGGAGCTCTTTCAGAATCCGGTCAGCAAAGAGGCGGCGCGCCTGACCGGATGTAAGAATTTCTCCAGGGTAAGGCGGATCGACGGTCATACACTGGATGCGCAGGACTGGGGTATTACCCTGCATATAAAAGGAGAGATCCCGGACTACACAGAGTGGGTCGGATACCGCGCCCATGATTTCGTACCCGTGTGGGGAGAGCGCGGAGAAAATATGTTAAGGGCGGACATCGAGAGCAGCGCGGTCCTGCCCTTTGAACAGAATTACTACCTCAGACCGGAAAATACGGCAGGACAGAACACAGCACAGAATATCTGCTGGTTCGTGCAGCGGGAAAAGCTGGAGGTGCTGGAAGAGAGAGGACTTCCCGATTATCTGGCGCTCAAAGAAGAGAAGCTTCTGTTCCTGCGGTAGGAAAAAAATAA
>NHCFC00100__coassemble_1968_pt1 | contig 12758 bp, 13 predicted proteins | sample NHCFC00100__metabat2_high_PE_030 | metagenome-assembled genome bin NHCFC00100 | reverse complement strand
GTGACAATATAGGAGCTATATGTAACATTTGGAAACGGAAAAACTTAAGAATAACAGGTGTATTTTCTCATTTATGTGTTGCTGATGGTCAATCTGATGAGGACAGAAAATTCACCACGAAACAGATAGAAAGATTTGACTATGTCGTGGATTCATTGCATCGCAGAGGAATTGATGGATTTAGAACACATCTGCAAAGCAGTTATGGTGTTTTAAATTATCCGTTTTTAAAATATGACTATGCCCGTCTGGGAATTGCCCTTTATGGAGTCCTCAGTAATCCGCACGATAAAATCGTATCCCGTATTAACCTAAAGCCGGTGCTTTCGCTTAAGGCAAGAATTATGAGCGTCAGATCGCTGCATAAAGGGGAATCTGTTGGCTATGGCCTCACCTATACTGCAAAACAGGAAATGAAAATCGCTACAGTATCCATTGGTTTTGCGGATGGGATACCACGTGAATTATCTAATAAAGGCTGTGCATTAGTAAATGGTTATGAAGTTCCTATCATCGGACGTATCTGCATGGATCAACTCATGATAGACGTGTCGGATATTCCGAAGATTGCTTCTGGAGATGAAGCTGTATTTATCGGACAAAGTGGCAAGAAGGAGATTGTCGCAGGTGAACTTGCAGAAAAAGCAAATACAATAACTAATGAGATTTTAAGCCGAATGGGAAGCCGATTAAATAGGGTGATACACGATGAATCAGGCATCAGATACTTGACAATGGAGAAAACTTAAATTAAAATAAAGTCAAATATTTGACAGTCTGACTTTTGGAAAAGAGGGATACCATGGATCGAGAGAAAGTAAGAGCATATGTAAATCAATATTGCAGACTGCGGGATGTGCAGTACGCGGCGTATGAGCTGTATGCGAGGAAGCACGGGCTGACGGCGAAGGAGCTGTTTGTTCTGGATATCATCTGGTTTTCACCGGAGGGATGCCTGCAGACAGACATCTGTGAGCGTCTTTCGGCTACAAAGCAGACGATCAGCGCCATCATCAAGAAATTTCTGAAGAAGGGCTATGTAACACTGACCGAATCAGAAACAGACAGGCGCAATAAGATCATCCGTTTTACGAGCGAGGGCGAAGAGTATGTAAAGGGGATCATCCCGCCTGCCGCCAACGCGGAGATCGACGCCATGGCTGAGATGGCGGGAGAGGATATCGCGGAACTGGTACGGCTTACAACGATATTTTCCCAGCATATGAAAGAGAAATTTGAGAGTATAGAGGAGGTGCAGAGATGATCCTGAATACGGGGGGACGGACAGATACTGTCCAGTATTACACAGAGTGGCTGCTCAATCGCTTTTCAGAAGGATATGTGCTGACCCGCAACCCGTTGTTTCCGAATAAGATCAGCCGTTATGAGCTGACGCCGGATAAGGTGGACTGTGTTGTATTCTGTTCAAAGAACTATCAGCCCATCCTGTCGCGGCTCCATGAGATCACGGATCGTTTCAACACGTATTTCCATTATACGATCACAGCCTACGGCAAGGACATCGAGCCTGGCGTTCCATCTATTGAGGAGAGTATGGAAACGTTGATCAGACTTTCGGAACAGGTGGGAAAGCAGAGAGTTGCATGGCGCTATGATCCGGTATTTCTGACGAAAGAATATACCATAGAACGCCACCTTCAGACATTTGAGCGGATGGCTGGTGCGCTCGCACCTTACATAGACAGATGCATTTTCAGCTTTGTGGAGATGTACAAGAAGCTTGAGAGCAATATGCCGGAGCTGATCCCCCTGTCCACGGCCGATATGGACGAGCTTGCCTGTGGGCTTGGATCGATCGCACAAAAGTATGGTATCCATCTCCAGACCTGTGGGACGAACGGAGACTACAGCCGCTACGGCATCCATGCTTCGGGGTGCATGACCCTGGATATTCTGGGAGAGGCAAACGGGATTGAGTTTAAGAAACTGAAACACAAAGGAATGCGCCAGGGCTGCCACTGTATCGAAAGCCGGGATATCGGAGCTTATGATACCTGTCTGAACGGCTGTAAATACTGTTACGCCAACAAGAGTCCGCAAAAAGCCTTTGATAATTATAAGTACCACGATCCGAAGTCTCCGCTGCTGTTAGGCGATGTGAGACCGGAAGATACCGTGATTCAGGGGGCGCAGAAGTCATTTCTGAAAGGAGTGCGCAATGCCGGGACCAATCATTAGAACCGTTGAAGTTAAGAGCATTTTGTCAAAGTCCAATCTGCCGGTCTGTGAATATGCAGTTAATCCGTATGTGGGCTGCACCCATGGCTGTAAATATTGCTATGCCTGTTTTATGAAGCGTTTTACAGGCCATATGGAAGAGTGGGGGAGATTTCTGGATGTGAAGATCTGGCCGGAGATTAAAAATCCGCGGAAATATGCAGGAAAAGAACTGTTCATCGGCTCAGTCACGGACCCGTATCTGCCCCAGGAAGAGACATACGGACGCACAAGGGAACTGCTCATGCAGTTAAAAGGCAGCGGCGCGAAACTGAGCATTGCCACGAAAAGCGACCTGATCCTTCGGGATCTGGATCTGATCAGTACATTCCCGGACGCCCGGGTTTCCTGGTCAATCAATACATTGGATGAATCATTTAAAAAGGATATGGACAAGGCAGTATCGATTGAGCGCAGGCTTGCCGCCATGGAAGCATTTCACAAAGCCGGCGTGCGCACCACTTGTTTTATTTCCCCCATCTTCCCGGGTATTACGGATGTGGAAGCGATCATACGCAGGGCAAAAGACCACTGCAATCTGATCTGGCTGGAGAATCTGAACCTGCGGGGAAGCTATAAGGCAGTGATCATGGGGTACATCAAAGAAAAGTATCCTCAGCTGCTTCCACTGTATCAGGAGATCTACAGCAAAGGAAACCGTGAATACTGGGAGATGCTGGACGCAAGACTGAAATCCTTCACAGCCGGGATCGGGCTGGATTATGTGACCAATGACGACAGTATGAGGCGGCCATTTGAAGCGCCGCCTGTGGTCGTGAATTATTTTTATCATGAAGAAATTAAAAAATCTGCAAGAAAGGACGCGAAGAGCCGGCTGTGACAGAAAGAGCCGTGCCGGAGTGAAGCGTAAAGGTGACAGTTATGCCGGAACTGCCGGAAGTAGAAGCGATAAAACGAGTGATCGAGCCACAGATACAAGGGCTTTCAATTCAGAGTATGGATATCAGGCGGTCAGAGGTTGTTGCTCATCCGTCTGCAGATGAATTCAGTCAAAGATTGATCGGGCAGACAGTTGACCGCATGGAGCGGCGGGGCAAGTTCCTGCTTATCTGTTTTCGAAGCGGCGACCGGGTCATCCTCCATCTGCGGATGACGGGCTGCCTGCTGCTGACGCCTGCCGGGTATCCGGAGGAGAAGCATACGCATCTTGTCTTTCAGATGGAAGATGGCAGCGAACTGCGGTTTTCGGACATGCGTCGGTTCGGACGGTTCTGGCTCATCCAGAAGGACGAAGAAGATATATACAGCGGTATCGGAAAACTGGGAAAAGAATCCTCTGATCCAGACTTTAGCGCGGAGTACCTGTTAAGCCGTCTTGCGAAACGGAAGAAAGCGATCAAAGAGTGCCTGCTGGATCAAAGTATCATCGCGGGGATCGGAAATATCTATTCTGACGAGATCCTGTTTCGGGCAAAGATATATCCCGCCCGTGCTGCCAACAGTCTGACCGGGGAAGAGTGGGAGCGGCTTGCAAGGGTTATTCCGGAGTGTCTGTCCTTCTTTATCGAAAAGAACGAGATCACGCCGGAGGAGTATCTGGAGACCAAAGGGCAGGATTACCGCAACACGCCGTTTCTGCAGGTGTACGGACATGCCGGAGAACCCTGCCCGATGTGCGGGGAGCCGCTGATCCGGACTGTCATTGGCGGAAGGAGCAGCACCTGGTGTCCGAACTGTCAGAAGGAGCAGCCATGTTAAACGCGAACGAATTATATCAGCTTCTGCTGAATGCATACGGAAAGCCCCGCTGGTGGTCAGAGGATCCTTTTACGGTCATGTTCCAGGCAGTCCTGGTGCAGAACACAGCGTGGGGCAGTGTGGAAAAGACCTGTTCCGTCATCGGCGACAGGCTGACCCCGGAGAGGATCGAGGCGCTGCCTGTAGAAGAACTGGAGGAGCTGATCCGCCCCTGCGGCTTCTATAAGGCAAAAAGCCGCACCATAAAAGCGATTCTTGAATGGTACCGACAATATCACTTTGAGCAGGAAAGAGTGCGTCAGATATCTGCATCTAGGCTTCGAAAAGAGCTTCTGGCGATCCGGGGCGTGGGAGCAGAGACCGCGGATGTAATCCTGGTATATGCTTTTTATAAGCCGTCGTTTATCATTGACGCATATACCCGCCGTTTTCTTTCGCGGATGGGGTACAGCTTTGCGGATGATGATTCCATCCGGTATTTTTTTCAGACCTCTCTGCCCGGGGATGCGGAAGTTTACGGGTGGTATCACTGGCTGATCCTGGATCACTGTATATCCGTGTGCAGAAAAAAGCCGGAGTGCGAGACGTGCCCGTTGCGGCCAAAGTGCAGACAATGTTTATAGAGACGGAGCAGCATCAGTGTATGGAACTGTGAATTATTTAATGGAGGAATTGGAAATGACAGAATACGAAGAAATTATGAATTCCGGGAAAATATATAAGGTGATGGAACTGACAAATGAAGACACCCATTATCATGAGTACCTGCAGATGATGGAAAAGTACAATTCATTGGGGTATACGGAAGAAGGGGAAAAGGAGAAACAGCGCATCTTAAAAGAGCTGTTTGCCGAAGCCGGTGAGAACGCATATATCCAGGCGCCCTATCATGCCATGTGGGGCGGCCGGCATGTCCATCTGGGGAAGAACGTATATGTTAACTTTAACGCGACCTTTGTAGATGACGCTCAGATCTATATCGGTGACAATACGATGATCGCTCCGAATGTGACGATCATCGCCGCGTCCCATCCGATCTCGCCCAGGCTGCGCGCGGAAGGGTACGGCTGCAACAAGCCTGTCTACATAGGAGAAAATGTCTGGATCGCCTCAAATGTAACCATCCTTCCGGGAGTGCATATCGGGGACAATTCGGTTATCGGCGCGGCTTCGGTTGTAACGAAGGATATTCCGCCCAATGTACTTGCTGTGGGAAGTCCGGCAAGAATTCTAAGAGAGATCACGCCAGAGGATGAGATATACTACGATGGCGGAAAGCTTATCTCAGAAAATATCGTGTAGCCAATTAGAAACAAAAAAGTATCCTGCTCTCTCATGTTTGAGAGGGTTGGATACTTTTTGTCTTATAAAATGAAAGTGAAAGTCTAGTTTTTACCCTTGAAAAGTGTGCCCACTTTCCCTCCTTTGATGATGTCATACAGCGCTTCAGGCTTCTTTCCATTTGTCACGATAGTATCGATTCCCTGTGATGTGGCAAGCTGTGCTGCCTGGAGCTTTGTGCGCATGCCGCCTGTACCGCGGCGGCTCCCCGCTCCGCCTGCCAGGGAGTACACACTCTCATCGATGTGGTCGATCTGCTCGATCAGTTTTGCGTTCGGATGAAGTCTCGGATCGCTGTCATAGAATCCGTCGATATCCGAGAAGATAACGAGCCGTTTCGCGCGGCAGAGCACGGATACAACGGAAGAGAGCATATCATTATCACCAAAAAGACGGTCTTCGGATTCAATCTCTTTATAACTTACGGAGTCGTTTTCATTTACGATCGGGATGACGCCCATTTCCAGAAGGGCGTTGAAGGTGTTGGTCAGGTTTTCTTTCTTTTCTTCTTCCTCGATGTCCTCTGCGTTTAGGAGGATCTGCGCTACCGTCTTGTCGTAATCCCCGAAGAACTTATCATAAAGGTACATCAGGCTGCACTGGCCTACAGCCGCGGCCGCCTGCTTCATGCGCATGCTGTCCGGCTTAGTCTGCATGCCAAGTTTGTTCCTCCCTACAGCGATGGCTCCGGAGGACACTAGGATGACCTCGTACCCCATGTTATGGATGTCCGCCAGTGTGCAGACAAGCCGGTCTGTTGCGCGCAGGTCGCTTTTTCCTGCGTCATTTGTCAGTGTGGATGTTCCTACTTTTACTACGATTCTGTTATTATAAAGTCCCATTCCCTGATTCCTCCTGAAAATATAACTACTGTATTTAAAAATGTGCATTCCGCTGCCTGGCGTGTATCCGGGGCAGACGGGCTCTTTTCTTTTGACATCACTGCCGATATATCATATCATAGGTTAAAAGATTACAAAAGCGAATATTTATCATAAATAACATGATGAAATCAGATATATTATTTCCGGAAAAGAAAAATAAAGGGAGAAAAGACTATGGACGTAAGTATTCAGAAGTATCTTGCTTTTGTGAAAACGGTTGAGTGCGGAAGCTTCACAAAAGCGGCGGATCTGCTCAGCTATTCCCAGTCGGGCATCAGCCGGATGATCGGGGATCTTGAGCGGGAGTGGAAGGTAACACTTCTTGAGCGGGGACGTTCCGGTGTACGGCTTACCAGCGAGGGGGTGCGGCTGCTCCCGTACGCGAAACGGGTCTGTGCCGAGTATGAGAAATTACAGTCCGAGGTGGATGAGATCAACGGCCTGAAGTCGGGACTTATCCGTATCGGCACATTTTCCAGTGTAGCGACCCACTGGCTGCCTAATATTATCCGGGAGTTTCAGAAAGAATATCCGAATATCGACTATGAGCTGCTCCTTGGAGATTACACAGAGATTGAGACGTGGATCGCGGAAGGGCGGGTGGATTGCGGATTTCTTCGCCTTCCCGTACAGACTGAGCTTGAGACGATGTTCCTTGAGCAGGACAGACTACTCGTGATCCTGCCGGAAGACCATCCACTGGCAGCTCTGGAGAAGATCCCCTTAAGCGCTCTGTGCGGAGAGCCTTTTATGCTCCTGGAGAAAGGAGCGAAGGCAGAAGTCTCGGAGATATTTGAGAGGAGCGGGCTTCAGCCGAAAGTGCATTTCACTACGTGGGATGATTATGCCATCATGTCCATGGCGGAGAGCGGGCTCGGGGTGAGCATCCTGCCGGAACTGATATTGAAGAGAACGCCTTACCGGATCGCGGCCAGGGAACTGGAGATCCCCGCGTACCGCAATATCGGGCTGGCGTGGAGGGGAAGGAAAGCTCCGTCCCCTGTGCTGGAACGGTTTATGAAGTATCTCGACCACAGGCAGTAGATATGTCAGATAACAGAAAAAGGAACCGCGGATAACTGGTAAAAGAAACCTTCTTGCCAGTTCTGCATATATTGATTATAATAAATGCATATTTGTTATCCCTGTGTGGAAAGTTCTGGGAGAAGAGGACTTATGCATACAGAGAAGGAAGAGAGGTCATCAATATGAAAAAAGTAGTTACCAGCCTTCCGTTCAAGCTCCTGCTCGGAGTCGTCTTAGGTATCATCATAGGACAGTTCTCCGGCACAGCACTGATGAATGTTGTCGTGACAGTGAAGTTTGTTCTGGGAGAGTTTATCAATTTCTGTGTGCCGCTGATCATTATCGGATTTATCGCACCGTCTATCACAAGGCTGGGAAGAAATGCGTCCCGTATGCTGGGAGTGGCAATATTCTGCGCTTATATGTCATCAATCCTGGCGGCATTTATGTCTATGGCTGCAGGTTACGGACTGATCCCGCATCTGTCCATTGTATCTGAGGTAGAAGGACTTAAGGAACTGCCGGAGGTCGTATTCCAGCTTGAGATCCCGCAGATCATGAGTGTCATGAGCGCGCTGGTATTCTCCGTGCTGATCGGTCTTGCCGCTACATGGACAAAAGCCGTAACAGTGACGAACATCCTGGAGGAGTTCCAGAAGATCGTGCTCGAAGTAGTGACAAGGATCGTAATTCCGGTACTGCCGGTCTTTATCGGATTTACATTCTGCGCGCTTTCTTACGAGGGAACCATCACAAAGCAGCTTCCGGTATTTATCAAGATCGTCCTCATCGTAATGGTGGGACATTTCATCTGGATGGCAGTGCTCTATACAGTGGCAGGGATCTACTCAAAGAGCAATCCGTTCGATGTCATCAGGAACTACGGTCCGGCTTACATCACAGCAGTCGGAACGATGTCTTCCGCGGCAACGCTGGCAGTGGCGCTCCGCTGCGCGAAGAAGTCCAAACCTCTCCGCGAGGATATGGTAGACTTCGGTATTCCGCTGTTCGCGAATATCCACCTGTGCGGATCCGTACTTACAGAGGTATTCTTCGTTATGACAGTGTCTCTTATCCTGTATGGACAGCTCCCGTCACTGGGAACGATGATCCTGTTCTGTCTGCTGCTGGGCATCTTTGCCATCGGCGCGCCGGGAGTTCCGGGTGGAACAGTCATGGCTTCATTAGGACTTATCACAGGAGTTCTGGGATTTGATTCAACAGGAACTGCACTGATGCTGACGATCTTCGCCCTTCAGGACAGCTTCGGTACAGCGTGCAACATTACGGGAGACGGCGCGCTGACTATGATACTGACGGGATATGCGAACCGTCATAAGATTGAGAAACAGAATCTCAAAGTAGAATTATAAGTATAATTCTTAAGTGTAATTGCATAAAGGTAAATGGCAGATACGCCGGGAGAGCAACCCTCTCCCGGCGTGTTTTTCGTGTAACAGTAAGCTTCGTTCCTATGAAATAAAAACGCTCCGCGTGGATCGCACTGCGGCGGAGATGGAGATGGCGCCGGAGCGTCCCGCCGCAGGCGGAGAATCCTGCGTGGCAGGATCCCTTTTTATCTCGGGCAATCAGGGGGGGATCGCAAAGTTTTACGCAGATTTAACGTAAATATAACTTTGAGATTCATCCATATAAGATAGAATAAGTCTGACTATTTCTGCAGACAACAATGATGACAGCGGCGATAAAAGTGTAATTACAAAGGAGAAGATGAAGATGGAGAATTTATATATGAACAGAGAGCTTTCGTGGCTTAAATTTAACGAAAGAGTGCTGGAAGAAGCAGAGAATCCCGAGGTTCCGCTCTGCGAAAGGATGACGTTTGTATCCATTTATCAAAGCAATCTGGATGAGTTCTTCATGGTACGTGTGGGCTCACTTCAGGATCAGATGTATCTGAATAAGAAGATTCGGGACAGTAAGACAAATATGACATCAGAAGAGCAGATCCGGGCGATCGTTAAAGAGGTCAGGAGACTTAACAAGAGAAAAGATGTCGCTTATGAAAAACTGATGGAAAAAGTGGAGGAATACGGGATAAAGCTCGTTGATTTCCAGAGCGCGAAACCTGATGAGAAAAAGTACCTGGAACAGTTCTTTAACCATGAGATTGTTCCGCTCAGCTCCCCGACCATTGTCGGGAAGCGGCAGCCGTTTCCGTTCCTGAGGAACAAGGAGATCTATGCAGTCGTTGTGCTGGAGACAAGGAGCAAAAAAGAAAGGATCGGGATCATTCCCTGTACTAACAATATGGTGGAGCGGTTGATCGAACTGCCGGGCAAAAAAGGGAGATACATGCTTTCTGAAAATGTGATCCTCCATTATATCGGCAAAGTGTTTAAAGGATATAAGGTAAAAGGAAAATCGCTGATCCGTGTGGTAAGAAACGCGGATATCGACGCGGATGTCCTCTACGATGAAGATCTGGATTACAGGGAATTTATGGCAGATCTTATGAAGGAGAGGAAGAAACTCTCCCCTGTGCGCCTTGATCTGTCCAGAGAGATAGATGGAGATGTGGTAAAGGCGCTCTGCCGCTATCTCGATGTGGATCAGGGCAGAGTGTTTAAAACCGGTTCTCCGCTTGATATGTCATTTGTTTTTCAGATTCAGGATCTTTTGCGAATGAACACGGAGCTCTTTTATGAGAAACGTGTACCACAGAAATCTCCAGACTTTCGTGACAATGATAGTATCATTTCGCAGATAAAGGAAGAGGACAAACTGTTGTCCTATCCGTATGAGTCGATCCGGCCGTTTTTGAATATGCTAAATGAGGCGGCAGAAGATGACAATGTTATCTCGATCAAGATGACGCTGTACCGTCTGGCAAAGCAGAGCAAAGTGATCGAAGCGCTCTGCGAGGCTGCGGAAAACGGAAAAGAAGTCGTTGTGCTCGTCGAACTGAGGGCCCGCTTTGATGAAGAGCAGAATATCTACTGGTCACGGATGCTTGAGAAAGCAGGATGCCAGATCATATATGGTCTGGAGGGATTCAAGGTACATTCCAAGCTCTGTCTGATCACCCGGCGGGGTGAGAACGGTGTGGAATATATCACGCAGATAGGAACAGGGAACTATAATGAAAAGACAGCGCGCCTTTATACAGATCTTTCTCTGATGACAGCCAGTGAGGCGATAGGCATCGAGGCGGCAAAGGTATTCCGCGCCCTTACCAAAGGGGAGACCGTAGAATCATCCGATCATCTCCTCGTGGCTCCGAAATGCCTGCAGAATAAAGTTATCCAGATGATCGACGAGGAGATCACGCGCGCTAAGAACGGGGAAGATGCCTATATCGGGCTGAAGCTGAACTCACTTACAGACAAGAAGATCATCGACAGACTGATCGCGGCTTCACAGGCGGGAGTCCGTATCGATATGATTGTGCGGGGAATCTGCTGTCTTGTGCCGGGAGTGGAAGGAAAAACAGAGAATATCCGTATCATCAGTATTGTAGGAAGATTCCTCGAACATTCAAGGATCTATATATTCGGGAGCAAAGAGCGGGCGAAATATTATATCGGATCTGCCGACTTTATGACAAGGAATACAGTCAAGCGCGTAGAGGTCGCGGCTCCGGTTTATTCAGAAAGGCTGAAAATAAGGATCCGTAAGCTTTTTGACCTGATGCTCAGCGATAGTAAGAAGGCGAGGCAGGAGAATGAAAAAGGGGAATATACTTTGGTGAAATGCGAAGGAGAACCGGTGAATGCCCAGGAACTTCTTTTTCAGGAAACATAAAAAGAGGATGCTGCAACATCCTCTTTTTTATACTCCCAATACTTTCCGGGTCAGTTTTCGCTCGTCCTCGCCGGCATTTCTGTAATGAATCAGCAGATCAACTTCCTCTTTTGTCAGATAGATCGTATCTGCGTTTTCCAAAACTTTGCCGGTGTAGTAAGGACCGGAAGTCTCATTTATGATGCCGGTTCCTGTACAGGTCTGAGTAATGAGCTGTTCTAAAGTGACCTCATAGATATCAGCGATACGGATGAGCATATCAATATCCGGGATACGTTTCCCGGTTTCATAATTTGAGTATGCCTGCCGTGAGATATTCAGTTTTTCGCCAATCTGCTCTTGCGTGTAATTGTTTTCCGTTCTTAGTCTTCGCAGATTATTCGCAAGCTGGATAATAGACACGTAAACACCTCCGATTACAGGAAACCATTAAAATCTTTCACTATTATAACAATTTTTCCTGTAATCAAGATGCTATGCAACGTAATGAGGAATAAATATAAAAAGAAACAAAAAGTTGCAAAACAAAATGCTGATATTTAAATTTGGCTGAGCGTGCTGTTGTGGTACCGGGCGGAGTAAGTCACATCCTCTCCAAGCCAGTCCGGCGCTTTATAGGAACACGCGCTTTCCTCATCCGGAAACTCGATCTCTGCCAGTACAAGAGGGGCAAGGTCCCCCTCGAAAATATCCAATTCCAGAGACAGACCATCCTCCAGAGGGATAACATAACGTTTTTTCCGGATCATCCTTCCGTCGGCTTTCGGAATCAGATGCGTGTATGCTTCTTTTGTGAGAGGCAGATTGTATTCTTCGCGTACCATAAGTCCTTTTGATTTATATGTCAGAAAATACTCTTCATTATCCCTTCGTATACGGACTACAGGTGCGGTGCAGAGATACCCCTGTTCGATATGGCGGCAAGGAAAATCCTCAGGCCGGAAAGGAAGCTGTTCCATATTTATAAGAAATTTGCGTTCGATCTCCATTTTGATACTCCTATTCTGAAATCATTGTCTGTTATCATATTACAGTATTATAAGTCATCTTTGATTCGAACGCCAGCCCTCTTGCGGAAAAGGGGCACGGTCTGTTAAACTGGATGGAGAAAGATGGGAACAGCATGACAAATTTCAAATATTGAGGTAGGAGGCTTACAGGTATGAGCAAAGTAATCGTTTTTTTGGCAGATGGATTTGAAGAGATTGAGGGGTTGACAGTCGTCGATATTTTGCGCCGCGCGGGAATCGAGACGGAAACAGTGTCTGTTATGGGAAGAAAAGAGATACAGGGAGCCCATCAGATCACTGTGGCAGCAGACAGTCTTTTTGAGGAGGCGGATATGGAAGACGCGGACATGCTCGTTCTTCCGGGCGGGATGCCGGGCACGCTGAACCTGAAAGAACATGCGGGTCTGCAGGAACTTCTTGTTTCCTTTGATAAAGAGAAAAAGAATATCGCGGCCATCTGCGCGGCACCCAGCATACTGGCGGATCTTGGGATGCTGGAGGGACGAAAAGCATGTTCTTATCCGTCCTTTGAGGAAAAACTTGCCGGCGCGCAGGTTGTCAGAGAGCCGGCGGTGACAGACGGACATATTACGACAGGAAGAGGGATGGGGGCAGCGATACCATTTGCCCTTGAATTGACAGCATTGCTTATGGGAAAAGAAAAGGCAGATGAGGTCAAAGAGGCGATCGTGTATGAGGGGTAATATGGCTGTTGTAACAAATCAGCCATTTAATTCAGGAACTTCATCTTGCAGAATCTGAAAAGAAAAAGGGT
>NHCFC00100__coassemble_1966_pt1 | contig 12781 bp, 4 predicted proteins | sample NHCFC00100__metabat2_high_PE_030 | metagenome-assembled genome bin NHCFC00100 | reverse complement strand
GCAACACCTGCTGTATCCAGTGTACCACGGATGATGTGGTATCTTGTACCAGGCAGGTCCTTAACTCTTCCTCCACGGATCATAACAACGCTATGCTCCTGAAGGTTGTGTCCCTCGCCCGGGATGTAGCTTGTTACTTCGATTCCGTTAGAAAGACGAACTCTGGCGATCTTTCTCAGAGCTGAGTTAGGCTTCTTCGGTGTAGCAGTCTTAACAGCTGTACACACACCTCTCTTCTGCGGTGCGGATACGTTTGTCGCACGTTTCTTCAGGGAGTTGTATCCTTTCTGAAGTGCCGGTGCTGTAGACTTTTTCTCAGAAGTCTGACGTCCTTTTCTAACTAACTGGTTAAATGTTGGCATTCTTTTCACCTCCTATGAATTATTCGTTTCCTCACGGGTCATTCCGTAAGGGGCTGCGGATAATCTTGTCATTATCCATTTGAGCGCACAAAAAGAACGATGCCTTTTTCTGCACGCTAGATTAGTTTATTACGTTTATTTTCCTATGTCAAGGGATTTTTGAGTTTTTATTGCCACAAATGTAACAGTTCAGCTCAACGGATTTTTCAACAGAATAAGAGGCTAATGAATAAAACGTTCGATACTCATTAACCTCTTACTTTCTGTTCAATATGGAGTCACACTCTTTCTGCGATCGCCCGGACAGGGCAATCTCTCCTGCGCGGTCTTAAGCTTCAAGTCTGCGCTTATTTTCTCCTGCGCCTGGGGGATCTGCGTTTCTTCATGGCAACAGCCGTTCCCGCCACAACAGCCGCGGACAGTGTCACCGCTCCAGCTACTGCCACAATAGGAGTATTGTCTCCTGTCTTGACAGTCTCCATCACAGGTTCTTTGTCCTGCGTACCGCTTCCAGTGTCTCCGCCTGTGCCCGGCTTGTCTCCTGTTCCCGGTTTATCGCCGGTGCCTGTTTCATCCTTAGGCGTAAACACATCCAGCTCTGCTGCTTCAGAGTAATTTCCTTCACCATCATAAGCTTTGACAGCCACATGGTAGGTTGTTTCTGCTTTCAGGTTCTTGATTATGACTTCTGTTCCCGTGGTCGTTCCCATGCTCTTACCATCAAGGAATACCTCATACCCTTTCACATTGCCGCTTTCGGAAGCCGTCCATGTCAGCACGAAGCTGTCTGCCTTCACATCCTTCGCTGTCAGGTCTGTCGGCGCTGCCAGGCTCTCTTCTGGTTCCTTCTCCTTTTCAAACCTTGCGGTCAGATCCGTCTTCGCTGATGCCGTGAACGTGTATTCCGCTTCGATGTTGACCTGCTCATCACCTGCGTACCAGCCGATAAATGTATAGCCTTCTGCCGCTTCCGCCTTCACAGTGACCGTTTCTCCCGCCTTGTATGAGCCGGTTCCTGTCACAGTTCCGCCCTCTTCCGGGTCTGCCTTCACTGTAATATCAACGCTCACTCTCTTTTCCAGCGCTTTCTCAAGCGCTGTCTTCGCCTCGTCCAGATCTTTCATGGGCAGCGAACCATCTTCAAGCGCATTCTTAGCGTCCTGGGCAGCCTTCGTAACTGCTTCGAAATCCTCCTTCGAAGCAAACCAGCTCTCTTCTGCATCATCTGCCAGCGCAAGCGCATCTTTAAAGAACTGCTCCTTCCACTGCTGCCCCTTCTCATTATCCTGCGGGACAAGCGCGTTATAAGCCGCTGTCAGCGCCTCTTCCTTCGCCTTCACATCGTCCGCTGTCGCCGCCGGATCTGCAAGGACTGTCTGTGCTTCTCCCAGTGCCGTGATAAATGACTGGAGTTCTTTTCCATCTGTCATCGCACTCTGGTCAACTGCTGTCGCCTTGTCAACCGCCGCCTGGAGCGCGCTTCTGTCTACCGCGAAGTTCAGGTCTGCTTTCGCCTCCATAAGACGCGTGATCATATCCGCTGTCTCCTGTCCGGTAAGCCCCGCCTTCTCAAGCAGCGCTTCCGCTTCCTTGATCGTGTCGGCAAATATCTGCCACTGCTCATCATCGAGATAGTTGTTCTTATCAACAGCCTTCATCTCATTGATCACAGCCTCAAGCGCTGCCCGTTCTTCCTCTGTCGCGTAACTTACAAGGCCCTCTTTCGCGTCCTTTAGCTCATTGTACGCTTCCGTTACTTCTTCCTCAGAAGCCGCGTCGCCCTTCCCGATCACTTCTGCCGCTTTATTAAGCGCCTCTTCCAGCTTCGCGTAGCTCTCCGGTGTGTAAATATCCGACACAAGAGCGGCACATTCGTCATAGAGATTCCGGAGCTTTTCCATATCTACCGTGACGTCTTCATCTACCCAGAAGTTATCAATGTAATACTCTCCGCCGCCGTTTGCCACCACTTCAATATAGCAATCCTCCGCTGCTCCCGTAGTGAAATCCAGCTCGATCTCATGCTGCTGGCCATCGTTGACAGATGTCTGTGTCGCCAGTATATCTCCTGTGGCATCAGATTTCACATTCACAGTGAATCCGGTGCTTCCACTGGGAGCTTTGTAAGCGAATCCCGCGCTGTACTCAGTCTCAGGCTCAAAACGCACAGTAAACGGCGCCGTCCTGACATAGTTGCCGCTGCGTACTTTCAGAGAATATCTGCCATCCAGTACATCCGTCGTCACTTCCGGATTCTTATCGTTGATCTCGGACAAGTGTGTATTTCCCGCCAGCGTAGTCGGAATGAACGGGCCGAATCCCTGGTCCACATTTTCAAAATCATCATAATAGGTATGAGTTCCCTTATCCGTCAGCTCGTTCTCGACCACTCGCACATCGTCAAATCTTGACACTGCATTTGCATCAGCCCCGGCTGCCGCTTCAAGCGTAAGGACCGCCGTCCCGGACTGTGCCGTAAAGTGGACTGCCACTCTCTGGAATGTGGTGTTCATCTTGTCATTGTGGTTCGTACCGTTCGTCAGCGTGTCATTGTCAAGATAATTGGTCAGAGTTTCCTTTCCGTTGTTCACGGAGATGGACGCACGCTTTCCGGCCGGTGTTGTCATCCATACAGACGCAGAGTATTCCTTTCCGGGTGTCAGTCCTTCCAGTATCTGTGTCACTTTACCGTCATTTGTACCGCTGATATGGAGTTCGCTGTTTCCAAGGTTATTGTTCGCCACGGTGATATGGTCTGTGGTGCCCGCTGTGGACTCCTTTTTCCAGTTGTCAAAATCATGACTGTCAAACCCCATATCCTCTACCGGGCTGCCGGTACTCCATTCCATTGTAGACGCGGTCTCTGTCACTTTAGACTTTTCATCGCCTTTATACAGGACATATCCCTGCTTTGCGTTCACGGTTCCAAGGTCTACCTTTCCACCGGATACAGTAAGACTTACGCCTTCACCCTTTCCTTCATCTGTAAGCGGATAGAGCGTCACACTGTCAAGGCTCTGCCAGTCTTTCGGGAGCGTCCACTGTGTATAGCTGCCGTCGGCTGTCCAGAAGTAGATCTTCTCCTGATCTGTACCTTTCTCTTCATCTCCTGTCGTCCATGGGATAAAGATATGATTACCGTCGGCAACAGTCACACCATCCAGCGTGATGACATTCTTTCCATCTTTCCACTCTGTGACCACTTCATTGTTTTCACCAAGCACTGCCTTGGTATCTGTGGAATACTGGCTTACCGGATACTGGGTGAGGAACTTGTTCGGAAGCACTTTTGTAAAGAACGCTTCGATCGTCTGATCATAGTTCGTCGCCCCCTGCCATCCAAGGAATCCCACGCCGCCCGCAGAGCTTGTCCTGTCGCTTGCGCCGCGGAACAGCCTGCTGTTTGCAAACACCTCCTTGTCCTGGTTATACACAAACCGCACCAGGTTGCCCGGTGTATCAAAACGGTTGTCAAAATGATGACCGAATACACTTGTCCTTACGAACTCATCTACATATTCTGTCGCCACACCATGTCCGTCGCCCTGGAGGTTGTCCGTAATCTTATACATCGGCCATCTTGTGCCAAAGAAGACGTCCACATAGACTGTGCCAAGCTTATGCTCCGTGTCCTTAAAAAGCTGCTGGATCCTGGCGTCAAATCCGTTCTCGCTTGTATCCAAATCATCTTTCTGCCGGTTGATCGTATTCGAAGTATCATACCAGCTCCATGCGCCAAGAGTAGATCTCTTCTCCACATACTGCGGTGCCTCCGGATAAATATCCGTGTCATTGATATGCACGCCCACGCTGGCATTATACTTTTCTGCGTCATTTAACAGCGTCTTAAAGTCTGTAAGACCGCCTGCTCTCTTATTGTAATTCGCGTAATCCGGATGAGCGGAGTCATGCCCTTCCGACTGATACCCCTTGATAATGATATTCTGTCCGAAGCCGTCTGTCCCCAGGTAGAATTTCTTAATGTTATCTTCGATTCTGAGGAACGGATACTGGGCCATACTTCCCACGTTCATGGCGATCATATTCATGGATCGCATCACATCCTCCGAACCTGGCAGGCGCTCCTCGCCGTCCTTGTAGCAATCATCACGGCGCGCGATGGCTCCGTCCTGGTAATCCACGACTCCGTCGTCGTTGCGGTCGCCTGTCACGGACACCTTAGTCCATGGTTCTTCCATGACCTTGCCATCCAGTCCGCGGTACATATATTCGTTGCTCCAAAGACCTGTGCTTGTATGATCTCCGGCCGCAAATGTCTGATATGCGATCTCCTGGCGGTTCTTATCCGAACCGTTGTTGATGCTGGCCGCCACACCGCCGCCGCTTAACACCGCGAGAGAAGTCGCTTCATATGTATTCTCACCGCTAAGTCCCGAAAGCGCTGACACAGTCTCTGCCTTGAAGTTATTTACCCTGAGTTCTGCGTTTTCCGCAGTGCTCGGAAGCGATACAAGACTCTGCTCCGGGAAGTTAAAGGTATAGATCGGCGTACTCTCATCCTTGATATTCTTTATCCTCATATCAAGGACATTTCCCTTGACCGTAAATACAACGTCGAATGTGGCTTTCATTTCCTCCTCGTCCACACTCATATGGTAAGTTGCCGTATCCCCTGAAATATCTGCCTTCACTTCCGGCACATACCAGCGGTTATTCAGTTCCAGCCCATATACCGGTTTCTCCTGGCCCATGGCTGTTCCGGCATCTTTTACGTCATATTTGATAACTCTGGGGAAGGCTGCGTCCATGGTCACTGTCATCTTATCAGATGAGATTGTCTCTTCTGTGATCTCATCTTTTGTTCCGGACGGGAATACCGCCTCATTCTGTGTAAATCCATAGACAGACATTCCGTTGCCGCCGGACTTAAATCCCACCTGTCCGGCATGGGTCGGCAGACCGCTTATCGATGCGGTATAAGTCTCCGCATTATCCACATATACTGTCACTACATCTTCAACAACTCTTACTTTTACTTTGTACGGTTTTCCTCTGTCCGCAAGCACAAAGTATCCGTCCGGCCAGCTTGCCTTCTGACCGCTTCTTGTCGAGATCGCCCATGTCGTCTCATGCTGACCGCTCTGGCTTACCGGTCCGACCCAGATATAATCTTCCCCTTCTCCGGCATAGCGAAGCACCGCTCCCATGCCCATGTTATCGGACGTGGGATCAAAGGTGAACTCGATCTCATTATTGCGGCTTTCTTCTGACTTTTCATCAATAAAGATGCCGTTGCCTGTGAGTACGGCTTTGCCGTCCTTTGCGGTCACAGTGCCGCTGCCCTCTTTCAGGGCAAATCCGTCAATACCGTCCGCGAAGTCCCTGGTATACGTAAACGCCGCTTCATCCTGTCCGATATTGATCGTAAAGTCCGTAGAATAGTTCTCCTGGAACACAAAGTGGATCACCGTCTGGGCGCTGTCCTTGATCGTTTCAATATATTCCTTCTTGATCGTAACAACCGGTGTATCCCCACTGTTATCTACCGTGTAGTCCGTGCCCAGAGTAAGTTCCTGCACATCATCTCCGCTTCCCACCGTCAGCTTCTCAAAAGGATTCAGCGTGGTAGAGAGGCGGACCGGGATGTCATAGAGACCTGCCTCGGACCCGCGTATCGTCGTTTCCCTGGGGTCAAGGCTCACGGCATTGGTCTTGGTATATTTCATGTTATCCACAATAATGTGGGCATAGTTCCCTTCATATCCCCACGTCCGGATTCCCATCTTGCCGGCCACGTCTTCACCGCCCGGAAGATCCCCGCTTCCTTTGTACATCAGACTGTCGTCAATATAGACCTCAAGGTCTGTATCCACAAAGGAGATACGGATGTTAAATGTATTCCCCGGTGTAAGTGTAAAGATACTCTTATTCGTCAGCTTTCCGTTCTGCATGGTGAAGAGCTTCCACGCTCCGCCCACATCGTAGCCGACCGCATTCCAGTTGTTTGCGTCCTTATAGCGAAATACAAAAGAGAACCTGCCTGCCGCGGCATATTTTTGCTCTACATCCATCGACAGCTCACCGCTTGCAAGATCCGGCGAATTCGCGTCATAGATCAGATAATACTGCTGTCCCGCAAGCTTTGTGGTCTGCACCTCGAATCTGCCGTCTGATGTCACCACAGCGCTTCCCTCGCTTCCGTTCGGACGTACCTGCCAGTCTCCTTTTGTCTTCTCAAAATCAAGGAAATACTCGTCTTCCTGCTGCGGTTCATCCGGCTCGTCGGGTTCCTCCCCAGCCTCCAGCTCTCCCATGGCGATCGTATACACCTTCATGGAGCCATAGTGAGTATCACCGCTATTGCCCCAGTCAGATCCCCATGCGCGGAAACCAAAGTGACCGCTCTCCGGAATCTCAGATGAAATCTCCTGCCCATCGTAAAGAGTCTTCGCCTCGCCGCCCTCCGGGGTAATCACTGCTGTCAGCTTATTGTTCACCACTTCCACACGCATTGTATATTTGGTCCCGGTGGAAAGTCTGTAAACTTCCTGAGCCTCATTCGTGCCGCCTGCACCGTTTGCAAATTTGCGCAGATACCAGTTTCCATTGTCATAGATCAGCTCCTGATGGTTCCGTCCTCCGTCCGCATGGATCAGGAATCCGATCCTGCCTTCCGCGTTCGTCATCTCGAACTCTGTCTCCATGTATCCGTTGGTATACTCCGGAGTATCCATATTGAATACACCGACGTTTCCTTCTGCTTTGTCTCCTGCGTTCGACGTGATCTTAAGCGCGCCGTCCTCCCATGTCACACTGCCGGCGCCTTTGTTCGCAAGACTCACACCGCCCCATCCGGCTGTGCCCTCTGCTTCAGTAAAATCAACAGAATAACTATTATCCTGCCGCGCGTCCTGCGCAGTTACCCCCTGCCCTGTATTCGGGGCTGCCATAGTGGTGGCCGGAGTCGTCACCATCATCGATCCCGCAAGCGCAAGGCTGAGCAGTAAAGCACTGACTCGTTTCCAATGCATACCTTTTTCCTCCTTCTGTTATTGAACAAATCAAAATGATTGTCCTTGATTATAAACTTTGCAGGGTTTTTCGGCAATATGTCATTCATCATTTGCTATTTAGTCACAAACCATTGTTAATTTGTACAACCCCGCCTCGGAAATTCGATGTTTTTCAGCAATAATATACACTTCCAAGTCGAACGGAGCTCTTTTTCATCAGAGGCTTCATCCATGGAAATCTTAAGAAACCAAAGTGTCTGAATAAACTTTTAAAGCGGATGAAGGAACTTTCCTTCATCCGCTTCCGACATTGTCAATCTTTCCACTTTTGGTCTATCTCACTTTTCAATTCACAGAACAGATCATAGAACTTTTCTTTTGTCCAGGTAACAATCTCCATTGCTACCTTTTTATTGTAAGAGTGATACAGCAAGATCAATATCGCTTGTCCTTTTATAATCACCTCGCGCACGGGAGCCAAACAGGATAACTTTCTCAATCTTGTGCCTTTTTGCTAAAGATTCTATCTCATCTATCACCTGTTTCCTGATACCTGTATCATTCAAACCTGCTCACCCCAATTTGATCTGTTTTCCGGTCTTTTAATATGCTCTTCCCCAGTATACCATATGCTTCGCCGGTTTGCCGCAGCATACGCACACATCAGACAAGTGTTCCTCTTCCATCGGGATACATCTAGATGTCACGCCGCCTGTCTGGGCTTTGATCTCATCCTCGCACGCTTCCTCTCCGCACCACATTGCTTTGACGAAGCCTTTCTTCTCTGTGACAGCATCCTTCATCTCATCCATCGTCACGGCTGAGCTGATGTGATCATCAAGGAATGCCTTTGCCTTCGCATACAGATCTTTCTGGACTGTCTCCAGGATCTCACCCAGCTTTGTCTCGATCTCGTCAAGCGCAACGACGATCTTCTCTCTTGTATCACGACGTACGATCACTGCCTGGCCGTTCTCGATATCCTTCGGTCCGATCTCGATACGGGTCGGGATGCCAAGCATCTCCTGCTCACTGAACTTCCATCCCGGGCTCTTCTCAGAATCATCGATCGCCGCACGGTAGCCTGCTGCCTTCAGTGCTGCAAGGAGCTCATTCGCCTTGTCAAGCACGCCTTCCTTATGCTGCGCGATAGGGATGACTCTTGTCTGCACCGGAGCAATCCTCGGCGGAAGTACAAGTCCGCTGTCGTCGCCATGTACCATGATGATGGCACCCATGATCCTTGTGGACATTCCCCATGATGTCTCGTAGACACTGTGGAGTTCATTGTTCTTGTCCGCGTATTTGATATTGAACGCATCTGGGAACGCATTTCCAAAGAAGTGGCTCGTACCGGACTGAAGCGCCTGTCCGTCGTGCATTAGCGCCTCGATGGTGTAAGTGTCCTGGGCGCCCGCGAACTTCTCACTCTCTGTCTTACGGCCCGCAACAACCGGGATCGCCAGGTCTTCTTCTACGAAGTCTTTATACACCTTCCACATCTGCTTCGTACGCTCTTCTGCTTCCTCATATGTCGCGTGGATCGTGTGTCCCTCCTGCCAGAGGAACTCTCTGGAGCGCAGGAACGGTCTTGTCGTCTTCTCCCATCTGAGCACGGAGCACCACTGGTTCCATACCTTCGGAAGATCACGGTAAGACTGAACGGTCTTGCTCCACACATCACAGAACAGTGTCTCCGATGTAGGACGGATGCAGAAACGCTCCTGGAGCGGCTCTGTACCGCCATGTGTCACCCACGCCACCTCCGGCGCGAAACCTTCGATATGATCCTTCTCCTTCTGGAGCAGGTTCTCCGGGATCAGCATCGGAAGATAGACGTTCTCCACACCTGTCTCCTTAAAACGCGCGTCCAGATCCGCCTGGATATTCTCCCAGATCGCATAACCGTTCGGCAGATAGTTTAAGCATCCTTTTACCCCTGAATAATCACACAGCTTTGCTTCACGCACAACATCCGTGTACCACTGCGCGAAGTCTTCATCTCTGGAAGTGATCGACTGTACCAGTTTCTTTTCCTTTGCCATTGTTCTCTCTCCTTTTTAAATAAATAAGCCGGGACATCCTCAGTCCCCGAATAACAAGGGACCGGATCTCCCGGCGGTACCACCCTAATTAACATCCCGCGCAGGTCCTGGCGCAGGCTGTTCTCTCTTTCGCCCGTAACGCAGGCCTGCGCCGCATTTTCATGCGGATGCTCCCGGACCGGTTCTATACGCTCCTGCAGGGGCTTTCACCTGCCGCCCCCTCTCTGTGGCATTACTACGTATATACTAATTCCGTTCATCGCGCGCCAGCACTTCAGGCACGGGGAACTCAAAAAACTCCCTTCGGCTGACGATACTGTGATTCTAGCGAAAAAAACAGGTTATGTCAAGCATTTCAAGACGTCCTACTGTCTCATAAAGTATGACATGAACACAAAAACAAGACCCACTATAAAGTAGACCAGGCCCAGGAACTTCCATATTTCCTCTACCCAGGGCCGGACTTTTACCTCTCCGTTTATCTCGAAAAATAAGCGAAGCCGTTCGCCCGCCCTCTTATTCGATGCCCTGAGACAGAACATCTGCACGCCCGCGAGCAGCGTCAGCAAAAGTCCTGAAAATGTCAACTCCCAATGCCACACATACGGATGCTCCAGGTTGTGCTCCACTTCCCGGTATGCCACGACCGCTGCCGCGATCATATCCGCCGGATATCCGGAAGGTGGCTCTACAAAAAAGTAAGATGCCAAAGATTCACCGAAAGCCTCTGATGTGCCATCATATGTCAGGGATCTGTTCCACTCCGGCAAGCCATCATCTGATGTAAAAAACTCCAACTGCTGACCATCCGGAAATGTAACAAATCCTTCGGAGCTGTATCTGTTTGAAAACTGTGTTTTTGATACATACCCGCAAAGGTACTCTTCTCCGCCGAACTCCAGTGTTCCGTCGTCATATATCCAGAAGTCATCTCCGACAGCAATAGCCGCAGACTCTCCCCGTCCATCCAGGCTGCTTCCGTCCTCTTTCTCATCCGGCATATCCGGAATCTTAGTTACGGTAAAATGCACAGCGCCATCATCACGCACTACCGCTTTGAATTTGTACCCGAAAGATTCCTGCGTCTGGACCATCTCTGTATAGAAAAACTTGTGATAAATACCAAGACAGACAGTGAGTATGAGCACCGGCCCCCATACCAATAGCAGTTTTGCCCCCGGGTTGCTCTTTATTTTGTCCACCAATCTATCTGACCGTATCAACCCTGTATCTCCAGCAGCTTATTCTTAAGCTCCGCCTCCATGTTGCGCAGCTCTGCCTCTGCCGCCTGACGCTTCTCGCGCCCCTCTCTCTGGATGGTCATGACCTCGTCCAGTGTAGAGATGAGTGACTCATTTGTAGCTTTCAATGTCTCGATATCCACGATGCCGCGCTCGGACTGCCTTGCCGTCTCTGTGGTGGCCATCTTTAACTTCTCCGCATTCTTTTTCAGGAGCTCGTTCGTCATGTCCGTCACCTGGCGCTGCGCTTCCGCCGCCTGCGCGGAATGCTCCACTCCTAACGCAAGCACCATCTGGCTCTTCCACAGAGGGATCGTATTGACGATGGTAGACTGGATCTTCTCCACCATCACGGTATCGTTATTCTGCACGAGACGGATCTGCGGCGCCGTCTGGATGGAGATCATCCTTGTCAGTTCCAGATCGTGGATCTTCTTCTCGAACCGGCTGCACATCGCGTCAAGATCCTTCGCTGCCTGCGCATCCTCCGCCAGCCCGCTCATCTGTGCCTTTTCCTGAAGCGCTCGCAATTCCGTATTCCTCACCTGCGCCAGCTTCTTTTTGCCGGCAAGGATGTACATAGACAGTTCCTTAAAATAAGTAAGATTCAGTTCGTACATCTTATCCAGAAGCGCGGAATCCTTCAGCAGCTGTACCTGATGGGATTCCAGCACCTTCACGATCTCATTGACGTTCGTCTCAGCTTTCGCATACTTTGCTTTCATAGACTCGATCTTATTGGAGGCCTTTTTAAAGATGCCGAGGAAGCCCTTTTCCTCTTCTTCATCAAAGCTCTTGAGCTCCTTCACTACATCTGTCAGCAGCCCGCCCACTTCGCCCAGGTCCTTGGACTTTACATTTTCCAGAGCAGATTCCGAGAAGTCCGCCATCTTCTTCTGTGTGCCTGCTCCGTACTGAAGCACCATCGTGGAATTCCTCAGATCGATCTGCTGCGCGAACGCATCTACAGCCCTGCGTTCCTCTTCCGTCAGGATGCTGTCATCCATTGCCGGATCCTCCGGCTGTACGGCAGGAGTCTTCTTCTCTTCCGGCACCGCGAACGGATCCAGTGTCAGTGTGGGCGCTGTATCAAAGTCTTTAAACTCATTGCTCATCTTGTTTCCCTCCATTTTCATAAAAACATCTTTCATAAAAAAACTTACTTTCCACCGGCTTTCAATCCGTCCTCCGTCAGACCTTCCTGGGCAAGCATGGTATGAAGTACGGAAATATCTGAGGATACATCCCATGCCGTATCCTGGAAAAGATCATCCAGAAGCTTCTCAAACGCGACATTCAATGTGTCCAGTGTCTTCTCGATTTCCTTCTTGGAAGAGAGGATATTCTCTCCCTGCACCGGCTGCGCATCCAGTTCCTCATACGCTTCCAGCAGCTTGATCGTCGTCGGCAGATAGTACTCCATCAGCTTTCGGATATCCGCCACGCTGTCCGGATTCTGCTCAACCCGGTCAAATATCCGGTCCACCAGCATTTCCATCCGGGAGATCTTCGCTGAGATCTCTTCCCCGGGGATGGCGTCATTCGCCTCACGAATCTTTCTCACATAGTCGTCCCCGGCTTTCACGATCCGCTGTACTTCCGGAGATAATTTCGCGTATTCTGCTTTCTGCTTCTCCTCCGCGGCTTCTCTCTCCGCCTTTTCTTTACTCATCCGTTCCATGAGCGCCGTGTACTGCGTATACGCCTCATTGCTCACCATCAGGCATGTCCCGTCTTTATCCAGATGTCCCTGAAGGAACCAGCCCTTTTTGATCATCTTCTTCAGATCCTTCACGACCGCTTTCACCGGCCGTCCTGTCTTCTGCGCCAGTTCCGCAGTATTACAGTACTCCCGGGTTCCGATCATCTTCACATACTTCCGGAACCGTCCCACACTGCATACCATGCTCGTCCCCAGGCCTGCCATCCAAGCGAACGCGGCTGTCGCACCGACCAGCAGCCCTGCCACGATCTTCAGCACAAGTCCCCATCCCAGCTCTGCAGCGCCAACGCAGAGCAGTCCGAGAAATATCAGTGATGCCACGCCGAATCCATACCCTGTTATTGCCATAAAGGTGCCGCCCACTTTCGGCGCCGTCGCCTTTAAGTACAGCATCTTTTTGCGAGGCTGTACCATACCTGTGCCAAAACCGGCAGCT
>NHCFC00100__coassemble_1961_pt1 | contig 12867 bp, 9 predicted proteins | sample NHCFC00100__metabat2_high_PE_030 | metagenome-assembled genome bin NHCFC00100 | reverse complement strand
GCTTTTTCATATCATCTACTGTCATACCTTCCACAGGATTTTCCCATGGCTTTTCATCCGCCGCAGATGCATAAAATCCGCCGGTTACATTATAGGCATGGTGCATTGCGGACAGAACCTTCATGTCTTCATCTCTGATAGCATCTACAAACATACCTGCCAGATCAAGCTGGGGACCAAGATCCACGGAATTCCATGGAGTAACATCACTATCCCACATAGAGAAGCCATCATGGTGCTCCATAACCGGACCGGCAAACTTGGCTCCCGCTTCTTTAAAAAGTTTTGCCCATGCCTTTGGATCAAACTTCCCTTCTGCACTTCCGTTTTCATAATCAGATGTCAATTGGGGAATAAACTTCACATAGTTTCCCTGCCTGTCTTCTGCCCCGATCATAAAATTATGATACGGCCAATCCAGCAGATCCCCATAGGTATTCACATGATAATCATATGCGGCCCCGCTTCCGTTATAGATATGCTGGCCATACCATTCATCAATCTTTTCCGGAGTTGTAAATGCTCCCCAATGGAAATAAATCCCGAATTTAGCATCTTGAAACCACTCCGGCGCTGTTTCAACCTGTTCAACCGACTCCCAGCTAGTCTCATACGTTGTTTTCGCCTGCTCCTCTGCCAGTACCTCCGCCGGAGCCGCTGCCGGAAGGCAGCTCCCCATCATCGTCCCTGCGAGCGTAAGCGCGCAAAATTTTTTCCATCTCTTTTTGCCTGACATAATTTTTCCCTCATACCTTCTGGTTATTTTGAAAGGGGCAAAGCTTTTTCCCGCTTTCCCATACTGGCTTTGCCCCTTCGGTTGCTACCTTCATTAAAATCCGCTGATCATCTCCGCCGCATACTGAAGGATCGCCGCCGCGTCGCTGCTGTCCGACACTGCGTCACGGTTCACATTCGCCGCTTTTAGCTGCATTTCTGTGAGCTCTTTTGCCCCAGCCGCATATTTCAGCACTTCCGCCGCATCCTGCGTCTCCACGGATCCGTTGCCGTCCACATCGCCAAGAAGGCGCGCTTTCAGTATCTCCGCTACCAGCGCTTTCACTGCTTCGCCAACCATAGAGTTATCCGCCTCTTCATTGTCATACACAGCCTGCGCTTCATCCGCCGCTGTCTGAAGCTCTGCGATCGTCTCCTCTACATACCGGTCTGATTCCGCAAGGATCGCATTGGCCTTGTCCAGTGCGTTTGCAAGTTCTGATTTATCCGCCTTCCTCACAAGGGAAGCCATAGCCTTCTCCAGTTCCGTGTACGCCGCGTTTCTCTCTTCCTCGGATGCCTGGCTGTTCCCTGCTGTCTCTTTCGCAGCCGCCAGCGCATCTTCCAGGTTATTCATGCTTGCCGATGTATACTGGTCTCTGTTCGCGAGCAGTTCTTCCGCCTTCTGGATCAGGATGTCAAGCCTTGTGTCTGTATCAACGACCACCAGGCTTGTCACCGCGTCCATCAGGGCTCTTGCCGCCGCATTCACAGTCTCCTGATCTGCTGCCTCTTCCTCCAGCACCCTCTCGGCCTCCGCGAGGGCTGCCCGAACTGCTTCCACGCTTTCTGCTGTATACTGCTTCAGGCCTTCCTCGTCTGCCAGGATCGCCTTCGCCCCATCTACGGCTGCCTGAAGCGCTACCCGCTGCACCTCGTTCTCCAGCAGGTTGCATGCCGTGATAAGTGCAAGGAACGCATTGTCCACATCTTCCTGTGAAGCGTTCTCATCTTCCATAAGGCTTCTTGCATGATCAAGGGCTTCCTGTACCGTTGCCCAGCTCTCTTCTGTATAGCAGCCGGTCTCGTTCTGCTCTGCTTCCAACTTCTCCGCCATAGCGACCGCAAGTCCCAGACTTGACTTATCTACCGTTTCAGAAGGCTCATCCGGTTCTCCGATTCTCTCTCCCCTGACTGCAATCCAGCTTAATACCGGGTCCGCGCTTCCGGTTTTACTGACCGTCACTGTAACTTTACAGTCCTCTTTTAACTCGAATGCCTTGTTGACCTGAAGATCACTGTCATCCGCCCCAAGGGTAAAGGCTTCTTCTGCCAATGTCTCTTCGCCCGCAGAAATAACGATCTTCATATCCCTGGATGTATCCCACCATTCCTGAAATCCGGCGGACAGGGTATATGTTCCCGGCTGAAGTTCAAATGCATACTCAATATTCTTTCCGGTTGCTGCCCACCATCCGTTTTCCAGCTCATTGCCGCCGTCATGCTTCCCAATGTCATAATCCTCTGCTTCTCCCTCAAGGATGCCTGTATACCCGGCTTTATTCTCCTCGGTGTACTTCGGATCTGGGACATCATTCATAACCTTATCGCCCAACTGTGCTTTTACCGCGTCAAAATATTCAGAACTGTCAGCGGCGCTGTCAAAGAAATACAGCGTATCCTGCTTCACAATATAGATTTCGTGTGTGACCGACCTCTCCTTATCTTGCAAGATACCGTCCACTGTAACAGTCCCGAGCTTATCGTCGTCATATTCTCCTACAATATTCCATGTCACCGGCGTCGTCTCTTTTTCTTCTCCGTCATAGCTGATCTCCAGCGTTTCCGGCAGCATCTCCAGCGCTTCCGAGACAGAGGACGCCGTCTCCGGCAGTTCTGTCACAACATCAAACAGCCCCTTTCCGCTGAGGACATCCAGCGTCCAGTTCTCATATCTCCTAAGGGCGATCTTGCCGTCTTCCTGAAATTCAACCGGGAGCCATACATATCTGGATTCACTTAAATCTCCCGCATTCCATCTGTCACCCATGTAAATATATTTTCCCGCCGCCGCGTCAACTGGGAATACACATGTACTCTGCGTGTCATATGTCGTACCTGCCCCCATATCAGTACAAGGATCCCCGACTTCCGTCCACGGCCCCAGCGGGGTGTCAGCTACCGCGTATTTTGCTTGGTTCGGGCTCCAGCCGGTACATCCGGACGTGATAACGTAATAGGTATCTTTGTACTTGAACATTGCCGGAGCTTCTCTGGACCATCTCGCAAAGTTGCGTGTAAAGTCGACTCCTTCGACAGCCTCTCCCGGTTCCGCTGACAGGCCTGTGTAATCTTCATTGAGTTTCGCAACATACATTGTCTCATTTCCTTCTGAGGAATAGATTACATAAGCTGTCCCGTCATCGTCTTTAAAAAGATTCATATCCCGGACGGATCCTCTCGCCTCATATCCGTCATATCCGTAATTGTCCCCCGCATGGTGAAGCTTATAGCTTCCGATCAGCCTGAACGGCCCCGCAGGGCTGTCACTCACCGCAACGCCGGCCTTTGCCTTCCCATAGTCCGCGTCATTTCCGGGAACCCTGCCGTCCGCATGGAACCAGATCACATAATTGTCATTTTTCTCGTTGTAGAGCATCTTCGGACGCTCCATCACACAGTTGTTCTTATCCAGATCCACAAAGACTGCGTCCTGTTCTTCCGCTGTGAGATCCCCGTACAGTTGGCTGAAATACGGGTCTGTCTCGAACTGCTCCGGGTTCTCCATGGTTCGAAGTACAACGCCTTCGTCATCCCAGTTATACAGATCTGTGGAGCTGTACACATGGATGCCTCCTACCGGGCGGTAGTCATTTGTCTTATCCTCCCCGATCCAGTACCACTTCGTCTCTCCATCAACCGTAAACTGCTGGATCTGCCCGCCGTGGGCCTGAATCTGATTTCCGTTCGTATCATACATGGTTTCTCCCGCTACGCCTGTAAAAGAATCATATACCGGGATATTCTTCTCTTCTTCCTGTACAGCCCTTACCTTTATATAGTTCAGGATCGGATCCTGTCTCTCGCTCGTCCTTCTGGGCGCTTTCACTTCTACATTGAGCTCGCCGTCTGTAACTGTCGCAGTAAATGTCCTGCTCACCCACTCACTGTAATTTAGTTCCACATCCGTAGCTACCGTCTCGCCTTCTAACAGGATGTTCACTGAACGGTTATCCCACCAATGCTTGAACGCCACCGTAACCTCATATGTGTTTTCTTCAATACCCTCGATCTTCTCATCCGGCAATTCAAACGAATATCCAAGGGAACTTTTATACTTGTCGAATGTCACACCCTCGGCCGCCATATAAATGAAGCTGTTGCCTATATCCGATGCATCGTCTCCGCTTTTTACTGCCTGCGAATACTCATTTGCCGGATTGCATCCCCAGACAGTCCCTGTCCCAGGGTCTTCCCCGTACTCCTGGTCCACACTGGACTGGAGCAGCCCCATTCTCTCCGAATCCGTATTCGGCACTACGGACGGATCCGGGGTACCGCAGTTCACGGTATAAAGAACATAATCATTTTCCGCCAGCATCTCTTTCGTTAGCCCTGTCGCCTGTACGCCTTCCTCTGCCGCCGCCGGCACCGCTGTCAGGATGGTTGACGCGCTCACAGCCATCACTGTAATCCCGGCAGCGATCTTTTTGAAATACATCTTACTTTTCATTCTACTCTCCTTTATCTAAATCCGCGCATTATCTGCGTTTCTTAGCCCTGTATACTACTGTTCCTCCTGCCGCTGCCGCCGCTCCGGCCGCTGCCAGAATGTAATAGAACACATTCGCTTCATCCCCGGTCTTTATTGTGCTGTTCGTTTTTTCTCCACCTGCGCTCTCATCTCTATCCGACTCTGAGCTATTGCCTGCGTCGTCCTTATCATCTCCTTCTGTCCCACCGTCTGTCATCGCGCCTCCCACTGTGAAAACGGCTGTCGAGACCTGTGCGTCCACATCACCGTTATCACCAGAAAGCTTCTCGCATTTGACTTCAAACTGGATCTCATCGCCTTCCTCCACGCCGTCTTTTAATTCAAATCCCATGTCGAACAGGCTGCCGTCAGAAGCTATATCCTGAGCTGAAGCAAAAACACCTACTATCTCTCCCTCCTCCTTATTTCCTGTAAGACAGTCATTGATTTCTGTCATCGCACCTGAAAGCGCGTCTCCTGCTTTTGTTTCCACAAGCGTTACCATGTCCGCGTCATAATAGATCCGCATTTTCCCGTTTGTAACTTCTCTTGCGTTCTCTATCATACAGCTGACATCAAGCCTGCCTTCCTCAGTCTGGCTGCCGCTCAGTGAGATCGCAGCCCCTTCCTCCGCATGGACTGTCATAATCTGTAAACCCAAAAAAACTGTAAATACACATGCCGCCAGCCTCCTATATTTTTTCACCACTTTTTTCCTCCTTTTTACTATTTATTTACTAATTATTTTACTTTTATTGTTTTATTTGTCAATATTTTGTCGATTCTAAATATTGTTTTCGTCAATTCACACTAAATCAAATTCGATTTACACTTCATTTGTTCTCAGTTTTGTCTTATTTTACTAAAACATTTACCTTATTTACCAGCGCAACGGGCATATATCGTGACCCAATCGATCAAAAAGCTGAAGAAAGAAAAAAAAGAGCGGGCACTAAGCCCGCAGGGATAAAAAGAACCGGAAGAACCCCAATGCCCAGACACGCTTTATCGGAAAGCTGGCTGTTACAGAAGATGGAGAAACTGCGGAGATCCGTCAGTATCTGGATGAGAATAAGATCGCTTCATCCCTCAAACACATATTTCCCGAGCCGTTCAAACGCCTCCTCGATCCTGGCGTGCGGCGACGCAAGGTTCATGCGGATATGGCAGGGACCGCCGAAGGCTCTGCCGTCCTGCCAGCCCACGCCCACTTTCCATCCTTCTTTTAGCAGTTCATCAATAGTCTTTCCGGAATTCTCACAGTACTTTGTACAGTCAAGAAAGATCATATAGGTTCCCTGGGGAGCCGCCACGTCAACGCCGTCAAAATGATCCCGGATAAAATTCAAGGCATACCGTGCATTCCCTTCCAGCACAGACCTCAATTCTTCCAGCCACTCGTACCCTTCCGGCTGATACGCGCCGATCAGGGCGTGCATGGACAGCACGTTCATCTCGTTATAATGCGTCGCATGCCCATAGCTGTTGATCCGGTCCCTCAGATAATTACTGTATATGATGTGGAAACTCCCGATCAGCCCCGCCAGATTGAATGTCTTGCTCGGCGCGTAAGCCGCCACCACATGTTCCTTCGCCCATTCGTTGGTCATCTGCGTGGGAATGTGGCAGTGTCCTTCAAAGGTCAGGTCTGCCCAGATCTCGTCGCTGATCACATAGCAGTCGTTGGCTTCATAGACCTCCATGGCCTTCTCAAGCTCCCATCGTTCCCACACCCGTCCGGTGGGATTATGGGGCGAGCAGAAAATGGCAAGATGAATGTGATGCTCTTTCAGCCTTCTGTCCATGTCTTCATAATCCATCCGCCAGATGCCTTCGCTGTCTTTTTTCAGCGGACTGCACACGGATACACGCCCCAGCCCTTCAATATCTTCCCGGAAGCCGAGATAGAACGGGCTGTGGATGAGGATCTTATCCCCAGGCTCAGAAAGCACCTGAACCGCACTCGTCACGAACCCGTGGACACCGTTCTCATAACCGATGTGTTCCTTCTTAAGCCCGCTCACACCGAAATGCTCTTTCTGCCACCGGATGATGGAATCATAATATTCTTCCGACGGACGGAAATATCCGAATGCCGGATGCTGCACCCTCTTTATGATCGCTTCTGTAACAGACGGACAGGTGGGGAAGTTCATGTCAGCCACCCACATGGGGATGAAGTCGAACCCCTCCTGCGGCTTGTCCGGCTCACTGCCCCAGACCTTCTCTCCCACACTGTCTATCGCAAGAGCATCTTTACCCCTGCGGTCCATGATTGATGTAAAATCATACTTCATACGAATCCCTCCATGATCAGATCTCTTCCTCTATTATCCCCTTCCGCCGGATAATGTCAATACACAGAGCGCACAGCAGGTTTCGATGTCTTTTATTGGCTCTTCCATCGGGCTCTTTTATTGGCGCTTTCCATTTATTGACAAACAAATTTGCTGTTGCTAATATTTTCTCGTAGGCAAGTAAACAATACGATTCAGAAACACTATGTTCCTGTACAGAAAGGAGATACCGGACATGACAGAACAGGAGATCAAACATCTCGTGATCAGACAGAGAACGTATTTTGAGACCGGAGCCACACTCCCGGTCAGTGCCCGCATTGACGCGCTTCGAAAACTTCGTGATGCCATTTCTTCTCACGAAGGAGCAATCCATGAGGCATTAAAGAAAGATCTTGGGAAAAGCAATTTTGAGAGCTATATGTGCGAGACCGGAATGGTCTTAGACGAACTCAGCTACATGATAAAGCACACCCCACGCTTCGCGAGGGAGCAGAGAGTGCGCACTCCCCTGGCACAGTTTCCTTCCAGAAGCTGTCAGAAGCCGTCCCCTTACGGGGTAACCCTGATCATGAGCCCGTGGAATTATCCCTTCATGCTCACGCTCTCTCCTCTGGCTGACGCGCTGGCAGCGGGGAATACCGCCGTGGTAAAGCCCAGCGCCTACTCCCCTCACACCAGCGACGTGATCTTTCAGATCTTAAGTGAGTGCTTTACTCCTGAATATATGGCGGTAGTGACCGGAGGACGCGCGGAGAACACCTGCCTTCTGCGGGAGCATTTCGACTATATCTTCTTTACCGGCAGCCAGACCGTAGGAAAAGAAGTCATGCGAAACGCCGCTGAGTATCTGACGCCCGTCACTCTGGAGCTTGGCGGAAAGAGCCCCTGCATCGTGGATCAGACCGCGGATATTAAGCTCGCCGCAAGACGTATCGTGTTCGGGAAATACTTAAACTGCGGACAGACCTGTGTGGCGCCGGACTACATCTACTGCCACCGCTCGGTCAAAGATAAGCTGATAAAAGAAGTGAAAAAGCAGATCCGCAGACAGTTCGGTAAAGAACCACTCCGCAATGCGGATTACGGCAGGATCATCAATGAGAAACATTTTGACCGCATCCTCGGACTGATCGACCCAAAGAAGCTCGTCCACGGCGGAACAGCCGACCGAAGCACGCTGCGCATCGAGCCTACGGTCCTTGACCATGTAACCTTCTCGGACGCTGTGATGCAGGAAGAGATCTTCGGTCCGCTCATGCCGGTCCTTGTATTCGACAGTCTGGACGAGGCCATCCGCAGGATCAACTCCATGCCCCATCCGCTGGCGCTCTACCTCTTCACTTCGGATAAGAAGGCAGTGAAGAAAGTCACCGCCCGCTGCGGCTTCGGCGGAGGCTGCATCAACGATACAATCATCCATCTCGCGACCCCGGAGATGGGATTCGGAGGCTTCGGAGAAAGCGGTATGGGAGCTTACCACGGGAAAGCAGGATTTGATACCTTCACACACTACAAGAGCATCGTGGACAAGAAGACATGGCTCGACCTGCCCATGCGGTATCAGCCATATCGGAAGCGCAATGAAAAGCTGGTGCGGTTTTTTCTGAAATAGCACCATCCGCATAGAAAATATTCAGACACTATGTTATTATGTTTTTACAGCATTCGATGGAACAGGCAAAGAAAGGAGTATCTGCCATGAGAAGAAAAGCATCCGTTTTATTCGTTATGATTTCTATTTTGGGCTTGTCTTTAACCGCATGTTCAGGCGAAGAGACCAATGAAGCTTCGGCATATTATGAGAGTTCCCTGCCGGAGACCTTCTCTTATGATGTCTCTATCGAGCAGATCGGCGCAGACATCGATCAATATATAGCAGAACGGAACCTGGAAATAGAACGGGATACTGAAGAATATGGGACTCTTCTGCATGATTTTTGCTTTTCTGATTTTTCTGACCTGACAGATACTACAATACGTTTTTATCAGGCATATGCTTCTGTTTACCTTTCAGATCCCACGGGACATGATACCGATAAAACCATCGGCGAGATAAGAGAAGAAAATCAATAGAGAACAAGCGCCGGGCGGAAATTCAGGTAATCCCCTGACACCAGCATGTAGTTGATCCCATGGAACATCCCCCGGATGCTGTCGCCAAAGCGGCTCTCCCCGTGACAATGAGAATAGACGACCGCAGAAACGCCGTATTCTTCCGCGATTTGTGTAAACGGAGATGTTTCTTCCAGTATATTTGTCGGCGGATAATGCAGGAACATGATGAACTTCTTGTATCCTGCATCTGATGCCTGACGAAAAGATTCCCTGAGCCTTTTCATCTCTCTTTCCACAAGCTTCTCTGCCTGCTCTTCCTTCTTTTCATCCCAGCCGGTGATATTCCCCCAGCGATCCAGATAGAAAGGACCTTCGAATGTATACCCTTTGGTTCCGACCAGAGCGTAATCTTCATATACCGCGAAATTATTCTGGAGGAAAAAAAGCCTGTCCTTATATTCCTCATTCAGCCGCTGTGTCCTCTTCGCGTCCCAGAACATGTCATGATTCCCCCGAAGCAGGATCTTACGTCCGGGCAGTCCTTCGATGAAAGCAAGATCTTCCCTGCACTGGGAAAGCTTTCTCCCCCAGGAATGATCCCCGGTCAGCACCAGCGTATCTTCCGGCTTCACGATCCGGCTGACATATTTTTCGATCTTGCGTTCATGGCGCTTCCATACACTTCCGAATATATCCATGGACTTATCGGACTGGAAACTTAAATGGAGGTCGCCTAATGCATAAAGTGCCATAACTGCATGCTCCTTTCTTTCGGGAAAACAGAGCCTGTAAACGCTTAAGACCGGCCTGCCATCCACCGTTTCCTCTTTGTATATCCTTCCAGCAGCGCATTCACCTCTCCGCCCAGCAGGATAATATACATACTCAGATACAGCCAGAGCATGATAAGGATGATCGTCGTCATACTTCCGTACATGCTTGTAAATCCTGTAAAAATATCCAGATAAATGGAGAATATAAAAGAGATGAGCAGCCATCCAAACGCAGTAAACACTGCTCCCGGCAGCTGACTCCTTAGTGTTACCTTCGCCGTATTCTCCCGGTTGGGAAGAAACTTATACACAAGATCCCAGAACACAGTAAGCACGATCAGCGTTGTAAATGTCCTGATCCTGATGATAAAATCAACCACTTTACTCATAAAAGGCACATGCTGATACACCATCGCGCTGATACTGTTTCCGAATACCGAAAGTACAAGCGACAGGATGATCGCTACAATGAAGATAACCGTATAGATGGTTGCTCTCAGACGCAGGTATATATAATTTCTTGTCTCTGTATTCGCATAGATTGCGTTCAGGCCCGAAGTCACGGACAGAACGCCTTTACCGGCAGACCAGAGCGCGACAATGACCATCATAGGGATGACTGTTCCGGACTGCGCGTAAAGCTGGACCACAATGCTGCGGATAAAGGACTGTACCGAGTCCGGGAACACGGCCACCACCGCCTGGAGCACATCATTGCGGGTTACCGGGGTGAACTGTACCATTGTCAAAAGGAGAAAAAAAATAGGGATCAATGAGAGCACAAAAAAATAAGCTGCCTGAGCCGCGTAGGCACCTGTGTGGTGTGAATTTATCGTCTCTATGATCCTGATCACCCTATACTTGAGCTTCTTTCCATTCTTCATATCAAAAACCCGTTTCTCTATATCTTGAAAAAGCGGCCGTACAAGACGACCGCCCTTATCTTTCGTAGTCACCCAAAATGCCGGTCCTGTATTTTGAGTCCTAGCCACGGCTAGGTGGGCAACCGCATCTGCTTTTCTGTCGTCCACTGCATAACGGAGGCCTGACATATTACAGAAATATAGGAATCCCGTTTAAACAAATGTAGGTTCAAAATAACAGGGTTGTCGCACATCCCAGGTTAACTTCCTATTTACTCTACAAGTATTATACTCTGATTCTCCTCTTTTTACAACTGATTCTTTTTTCCAGATTCACGATTCCAGATTTTCCAAAATATCAGCTGCCCACTGCCCTACATCCCCCTCTGTCTTACTGTTCACATACACCGGTCCATCTTCCGTACCGAGCATGAGTATGGGACTGTATCCCACATAAAGATACATCCTGCATTTCCCGGTCTCTTTCCCCCGGAACTTTCCCACCAGCATACGCTCATCAGCTCCGCCGTTTACTCTTTTGTAATCATCCTCCGGAAGTTCTTCCAGGATCTCCACATCTGTGATCTCATCATACGCAAGTGAAACATCCGAGTATCCGGACGTGATCTCAACTCTTTGCGGGTCGATCCACATCTCTATGGGAGTAAACTCCATTTTAAATATCATGACGACTGCAAAGATCAGACAGCCCACACCGATGATAAGTCCCGCCGCAAGGGAAATCTTCCCGGCAGGTCTCGCCATATTCGTCGCATAGTTCCACGGACAGACCCAGTCCTGCACGATCAGACGCTTATCATTGGGATTGCTGTACCAACCATTTTTCCAGTACACATCATCATCGATATACAACGGTTTCTTATCCTGTGCCAGAAGCGCTGCCTTTCTTTTATACATGTAGAAGAACCCGCCGACCAGGAACAGGATGGGAAAGCTCTGCAATACGATGTAGACCATGTAGACACCGCCGCTGATCCACCCTCTCTCATCCATGAACTGCGCCATCACAAGATAAGCCAGTGTGTTGCATATCCCGCAGCCCAAGATCGCCCATGACCATGTGCTTTTCCACATCCGGTTGATCTGGTAATTCACATCTGCATCTTCACTGTATACCTTATTCCTGACGCGCAGTATCACAGCATGGAGCGCGGCAAACAGGATTCCCACCGATACTCCCACGATCAGAAGCGTCCAGCCGTCGTCTGAATTTTCCAGATAACCTCTCACTCCTGGCAGGAGACAGGGCATCACGATCAGTGCAACGAGAACAAGGTGCCACCATGGCGAAATCCCCATCCTTCCGGACTGCGCGCTTGTCTTCGTATCCACCGCCATAATCCTGCTGCCCATGCTTCCGATCCAGCCTCTCTCGACCTTCAGGTCATATAACTTCCTGTGTGTGCGGTACACCAGAAGGAGTGCTCCTGCGCACAGTTCCACCAGCCACAGCGACCACGCCAGCACGAACGCGGACATATACCAGAAGTTCAACAGACCGATCAGTACACTGACGATCGCGTTCCAGAGATAGAACCGATGTGATCTCTTCGTATACTTCGCGAGAAAGCTGACCACTTCCTCACTTTCCGCCGCGCTCTTCGGTATGTGCACGCCCATGAGCATCCCTTCACAATACTGCTGCTTCCTTCCGTACACCGCATAAAATATCCCTACAGTGATCAGATCGACCACAAGAAATATCCAGAACATCATCATAAGTCATCCCTCCAGAACACAGGCTGATTCGCACAGCCGGATAAATTCTTCTTTCCCGAGTCCTTTCAGCTTCGCCTCCGCGCTTAAGAGCTCCATCTCGCTTTTCACCCTCTCACAGAACTCCTGGTCCGCTTCCATACGCTGCCCGGACAGCCGCACCACAGCGCCCCGTCTTCTGTCCGTCTCTATGAAGCCTTCTGATTTAAGCAGCTGATACGCCTTGCTGACTGTCATTGTATTCACTCCCAGATCGATCGCAAGCTGGCGCACAGTCGGGAGCAACTCTCCATTTTCTAACTCTCCCCTGCCGATGCCTTTGACGATCTCATTGCGCAGCTGCAGATAAATCGGAATATCACTTGTAACATCGATCTTTATTATCATGATCCATTCTCCTAAAAACACCTACTGCATATTTCTGTCGTTCTTATTTTGTATTATACACAATAATACATATGATGCAATATGATTTATCAAGTAAAAACGGATCATATTTCTTCTATAATCTTTTGCATACATAAACATACTATTTTTTGAAAAGTAACGCGATCCCCCAAAGTGAGAAGACTATCCCACATGTACGGATTGACGGAATGACATCCGCCCATCGTATCTCCTGGAAATGATAATCATACAAACGGATCACGTCAAAGACTACCGTTGGAAAA
>NHCFC00100__coassemble_1957_pt1 | contig 12917 bp, 9 predicted proteins | sample NHCFC00100__metabat2_high_PE_030 | metagenome-assembled genome bin NHCFC00100 | reverse complement strand
GTGTGACAAGTCCCTTCGCTTCATTTCTTATAAAAGGCTTTTTGTGGACTCTCTTACGACCAGATCCGCGTGGAGCAGGACTGTGCCGATGGAGACTCCGTTCATCAGGCTGTTCAGTGCGTAGTAGCCGCTTTTTCCCAGCTCGATCCTGTCCTGACGGACGGTAGTGAGCGGAGGGGAGAGGTAAGGGCACATAGGGATATCATCGAAACCGACGATGCTGATATCGCGGGGTACCTGATATCCGAGCTGCCCGCACTGCGTGATGGCCGCGCTGGCAAATGTATCCTGGCAGCAGATCACTGCGGTCATGCCCATGTCGAGAAAACGGGGGAGATGCTTCTCCATACATTCCGACAGGTAATAGGAACATCCGGAATAGGATGCGTCTGTCTTCAGCCCGTGGCGGTGCATTGCCTGGAAAAAGGCCCTGTGACGGACCTGCATGATATGAGAGCCGAGTGCGCTGCTCAGATAACCGATCTTGCGATGCCCTAATTCTTTTAAATGTCCGACTGCCAGATACATTCCCTCGTCATTGTCGACGCCTACGTACGCGGTGGACGGGTTTCCTATAATGTGGTTATCATACAAGACGACAGGAGTGCGGCTTGTCTGGAAATCCTGTATCCATGGCTCATTAAGGGAGAAACCGACGGCGAAGGCTCCTGCATAGTCGTTTTGGAGCATGAATACGTCATATGAAAACTCCCTTTGTATGTTTACGTCGATGGGGATGATATCCACTTCGCATCCTGCAGGTTCGGCCATCTGACGGAAACCCATCACAATGTCATATGCGAAATGATGTGGTTCCTGATATTCGATATTATCCTTTTGTATAAGAACACAGATTCTTTTCGCGGGTTTCTTGTAGCGGCGCAGTTTGGTGTAGCCAAGTTCCACCGCTGTCTCGAGTACTTGTTTTTGTAATGTTTCGCTGATATCGGGGGCGCCGTTTAAGGCTTTTGATACGGTACCCTTGGAAATCCCCAGTTTATCAGCAATATCCTGAATTGTTGTCATGATCTTTCACCTGATTTATCCGTTCTATATAAAAACATTATATAGAAAAAGATGAGAGAAATCAATGTACAGTATATTTTGTGTTTAGGAAAGTTTCGGAATAAAATGATAAAATAAATATGCACAAAAAAGCGCTATATATTTTATGCAAAACAGATAAAATAGCTTTGGTGAATGAAAAAATAATTGACGATAGTGCAATAGAGGTCTATTATAGCATTAACGAAACAATTCGAAACAAACGAGAACGGAGGATGGGTAGTATGAGAAGAAGAGCAGTGTCTGCACTGCTTGCCGGAGTGATGAGTTTCACTCTCGCGGCGGCAGGGCTGACCGGATGCGGCGACAGCGCTAAGGAAGGGACTGAAAAGGTCCGTCTGATGGTATGGTCCCCGCAGAATGACCAGTCCAGGGACAACGGGGAGTGGCTTCAGACGATGTGTGAGCAGTTCGCGGATGAGCATCCGGAGTGGGATATCACATTTGTCTATGGCGTGGCGGATGAGGCGACCGCTGCCGGTCAGGTAGCGCAGGATCCGGATGCCAGTGCAGATGTATTTATGTATGCAAACGATACGCTGACGACGATGACGGACGCCAATGCGCTGGCGAAGATCGGCGGTACATACCGTGAGGCGGTTGAGTCGATCAACTCAGAGGAACTGATGGATTCCCTGATCATGGATGAGGATCTGTATGGCGTGCCGTTTACGACAAACACGTGGTACATGTACTATGACAAGAGCGTGTTCAGCGAGGAGGACGTCAAGAACCTGGATACGATGCTGGAGAAGGGTGTGGTCTCCTTTCCGTTCGTCAACTCCTGGTATCTGCCTGCATTTTATCTGGGCAACGGATGTACTCTGTTCGGAGACGGAACGGATGAGTCCGCGGGAGTAGACTTCGGCGGCGATAAGGCTGTGGCAGTGACGGACTATCTTGTCGATCTGGAGCAGAATCCGAACTTCAAGATCGACGACCTGGGTTCCGGTATCGCGGGTCTTCGTGACGGAAGCATCAACGCGATGTTCACAGGTTCCTGGGACGCCAACTCCATCAAAGAGATCCTTGGAGACAATATGGGTGTTGCGTCACTTCCGTCATATACGCTGAACGGGGAAGAGAAACAGATGCTGGCATACGCGGGCTCCAAGGCATTCGGCGTTAACTCAAACACCGACTATCCGGTGCAGGCAGTTGCGCTGGCCGTTTATCTTGGTTCCTCTGAGGCGCAGAAGGCACACTACGAGATGTGCGGAACAATCCCGTGCAGTACAGAGCTTCTGGCGGATCCGGACATCAGCTCCGATGAAGTGGTTATCGCGCAGAATGATACATTTAACAATACATCCATCCTTCAGCCGTTCGTATCGAAGATGAACAACTGCTGGACTCCGGTGGAGAACATGGGTAAAGGTATCCGAAATGACAATATCACCCATGATAACTCCGCGGATCAGACGGAGCAGATGAATGATGCGATGAACAGTGACGGAATCTAAAATGAGGTGACGAGGATGGGAATGATGAAGAAAAGAGTCAATGATTTTCCGACGCCTTATACATGTACAAAGGCGATCAAAGAAGGCGGTCTTGAGACAAAGCTTTCCATGGTCCTGATGGGATTCGGAAATATCGTACACGGACAGAAGATCAAAGGACTGCTTTATCTGGCAGTTGAAGTAGCTTATATCGTATTTATGATAGTGAACGGGGCCGGATTCCTTGGGATGCTCCCCTCACTGGGAACAGTAGAACAGGAAGAGATCTGGGATGAAGTGAATCAGGTATACATCTATACAAAGGGTGACCAGTCGATCCTGATCCTTCTTTACGGCGTGGCGACCCTGCTGGTGACATTCCTGATGATCTGCGCATGGCGCGGAGCTCTTAAGAGCGCTTACAAGGCAGAGTGTCTGGCAAAAGAAGGCAGACACATCAATAACTTCGTGGAGGACCTGAAGTCTCTGCTTCATGAGAACCTGCACAGACTTCTTATGACACCGCCCATGTTCTTCATCGGCGCGTTCACGATCCTGCCGCTGATCTTCATGATCTGTATGGCATTTACAAACTACAGTAAGATGGACAACCACCTGATGTTGTTCGACTGGGTCGGACTTGATAACTTCAAGGCGTTGTTCGATTCTTCGAGTATCCTGGGAAGTACATTCTGGTCCGTCCTTGGATGGACGCTGATCTGGGCGTTCTTCGCGACGTTCAGTAACTATATCTTCGGTATGATCATCTCCCTGATGATCAACCGCAAGGGAACAAGAGCAAAGGGATTCTGGAGATTCTGCTTTGTGCTGTCCTGCGCAGTGCCGATGTTCGTATCCCTGCTGATCATGAGAACCATGCTCCAGCCGGAAGGAGCGGTAAACGTGCTCCTTAGAAACCTAGGACTGATCGCGTCCGATGCGAGTCTCCCGTTCTTTACGGACCCCACATGGGCAAGGGTGACAGTCATCGTGATCAACGTGTGGGTCGGCGTACCGTATACGCTGCTTCAGCTCACCGGCGTGCTGCAGAACATCCCGGCAGAGCTTTACGAGGCGGCTCAGGTGGACGGAGCCAACGCGTTCCAGACATTTACAAAGATCACGCTGCCGTACATGCTGTATGTGACGACACCGTACCTGATCAGTACATTTACGGGAAATGTCAACAACTTCAATGTCATCTATCTGTTGTCGGGAGGAGATCCCGTTACGGACCTGTCGTCCACGGCAGGCAAAACGGACCTTCTGGTTACGTGGCTGTATAAGCTGACCATCGACAAACAGTATTACAATATCGGAGCTGTCATCGGTATCCTGACATTTATCATCCTCGCGGTCGGAGCATTGTTTACATACCGCCGCAGTAAATCATACAAAGAAGAAGGAGGATTCTAAACATGGCTGGAAAGAAAATGCAGTCTGCAAAGAGAAAACGCTTTATCAATAATTCGATCGTCCATGTGATCCTTGCGGTCCTCGCGGTAATCTGGGTATTCCCCATTGTCTGGGTCATCCTTACGAGCTTCCGCGCAGAGAAGGGATCTTATGTGTCCACCTTCCTGCCGCAGTCCTATACGCTGGATAACTATACGAAGCTGTTCAGTGACACGACGATCCTGAACTTCCCGCAGATGTTCATGAATACACTGTTCATCGCCATCTGCTCCTGTATCCTGGCGACGTTCTATGTGCTGGCAGTATCCTACTGCCTGTCAAGGCTCCGCTTCAAGCTGAGAAAGCCGTACATGAACATGGCGATGATCCTTGGTCTGTTCCCGGGCTTCATGTCCATGATCGCGGTGTACTTTATCTTAAAGGCGATCGGCCTGACAGAAGGAAACCTGATCAAGCTGGCGCTGATCCTGGTATATTCCGGAGGCGCGGCACTGGGCTTCCAGATCGCGAAAGGCTTTTTCGACACGATTCCGATCGCGGTAGATGAGGCGGCGCTCCTGGACGGATGCACAAGATGGCAGATCTTTACGAAGATCACGCTTCCGCTTAGTAAGCCGATCGTTATCTACACGGTGCTGACCGCTTTCATGTCCCCGTGGCTGGATTTCATCTTCGCGAAGGTCATCTGCCGCGCGAACTCTGACCAGTATACGATCGCCATCGGATTGTGGAAGATGCTGGAGAAAGAGTACATTGACAACTGGTATACAAGCTTTGCCGCAGGCGCGGTACTTATCTCGATCCCGATCGCGGCGCTGTTCCTGTATATGCAAAGATATTATGTAGACGGATTGTCCGGAGCGGTCAAAGGATAAATCTATGGATGAATGGGCGGACAGGAACGTCTGTATCATTCGTTCCAACGCTTATGGGAGCTTCAACTAATCCACGGATATGTAAGCATGTGGGGATATCAGCAGATAGCAGCAGATATCCCCACACGCCAACATCTCCGGGATGGATTTTCCGCTCCCTCCGCTTAGACTTCCACTCATGACACAGACGTTCCTGTCCTTACATTCATCCTATCAGGAGGAAAAGGCAGTGCAGGGGGGGCATCCTGTCGGGAGGAAAGGGCTGTGCAGGGGAGGAGCATCCGGTCGGCAGAGGGAAGGATCGGAGGCGGAGCGTATAATGTGGTGGGAGATAGTTTGAGACAGAATAAACAGAATATTTGAAACTGTTGATAATACATTTAGAGAGGCAGAGTTTATGAAGACAGCATTAGAATGGAAAAGGTATTATTCGAGTCCTGAGTTTAAGGAAAAGTATTTATATAGTGGTAATGATCTAGGGGTGAGCTGTACGGACAGCGGGACTTCTTTTAAATTGTGGAGTCCTTCAGCGGACAGTGTCGCCCTGAATCTGTATCATGGGGGCAGCGGAGAACCTATGTATCAGAGTGTTCCCATGAAGCGGGAAGAAAAGGGTGTATGGAGCTGGCACACAGATGAAAATATGCACGGAGTCTATTATGACTTTGCGATAGAGACGGAGGGGGAAACCGTGCGTTCCGCGGATCCTTATGCCAGGGCGTGCGGCATCAACGGAAGCCGCAGTATGGCGGTGGACTTAAGGCGCACAGATCCGGAAGGATGGAAGGATGACCGTGCGCCAGGGAAAGGACCGGAGCAGTTTATCTATGAGCTCCATGTCAAAGAGTTCTCATGGGATGCTTCCGGCGGATTCCCTGAGGAATACCGGGGAAAATATAAAGCATTTACATGCAAGGACACGACCCTTTATAATGATGGTGTTCACAGTACGGGTCTTTCCTATCTCAAGGATCTGGGCGTGACCCATGTGCAGATCATGCCGGCATACGATTACGGGTCAGTTGATGAGGCGGGAAAGGATACAGAGTTCAACTGGGGATATGACCCGGTAAATTATAATGTTCCGGAAGGCTCATATTCTACAGATCCGGAACACGGGGAAGTGCGTATCCGGGAGATGAAGGAGATGATCCAGTCTCTCCATGGGCAGGGCTTCCGTGTGATCATGGATGTGGTATACAATCATACATATTCCCTGGATTCCTGGTTCCAGCGTACGGCGCCCTGGTATTTTTACCGGGTGTTTGACGACGGAAGGATCTCCAATGGCTCAGCCTGCAGTAACGATGTGGCAAGCGAAAGAGAGATGTGCGCGAAATATATCCTGGAATCTGTACTCTACTGGACGGAAGAGTATCATGTAGACGGGTTCCGGTTTGATCTGATGGGACTTCTTGACGTTGACCTTATGAACCGGATCCGCCGTGCTCTGGATGAGCGCTACGGCAAGGGTGAAAAGCTGATGTTCGGAGAGCCGTGGGCTGCGGACGTAACTGCCATGGAAGGGGACGCGGTTCCTGCGCTGAAAGTGAATATCGGACTTTTGGATGAGAATATCGGAATGTTCTGTGATGATACAAGAGACGCTGTGAAAGGGTCGGCCTTAAAGATCCGCAAGCCGGGATTTATCAACGGGGCACAGAATAAGGAAGGCGATATTATCAATGGTGTGAGCGCATGGAGCAGTACAGCGGTAAAAGCCCCGTCACAGATCATCACCTATGTGTCCGCGCATGATAACCAGACGTTGTGGGATAAACTTGCCGAGACACTGCCTGAAGCGGACGAAGAGGAGCGGATGAGGCTCAACCGTATGGCGGCTGCTCTGTACATGACCTGCCAGGGAACGATCTTCTTCCTCTCCGGGGAAGAGTTCGCGCGTACAAAGGACGGGATGGAAGATTCCTTCAACGCGCCGATCGCCCTTAACCGGCTGGATTGGGAGAAGGCTTGGGAGAACCGGGATCTTGTGGAGTATTACAAAGGGCTCATCGCTCTGCGCAGGCAGCTTCCGGGACTGTGCGACAAGTCCGCGGAAGCATCGAAACGGATCCATGATGTAGTAAAAGAAGAGAATGCGGTCAGTTTTCTTGTGGATAACCGGTCGGAAACCGGGAACAGCCGCTGGCAGACTTTGAAAGTGGTCTACAACAGCAGCAAGGATCCCCGGACAGTAGACCTGGAAGGCGAAGGCTGGACTGTACTCTGTGACGGAACAGACAGCCGGCTCTGGGAGAAAGAGCATCCGGTAAACGGGGAAATATATATCGCGCCGCAGAGTGTTCTTATACTGGGGCGAGCCGAAGAAGAAAATGTATGGAGGAAACAGGCTGTATGAGCGGGAAATGGGTCTACGGCAAACAGGATTGGAAGACATATGAGAGAGGTCAGGAGAACTGTTATCTGATGACAAACGGTCTGGGGGGATTTTCCTCTATGACCATGACCGGATCCGTGGCGAGAAATGACCATGCCTTTCTTATGGCGTGCGTCAAGGCGCCGAACAACCGTTATAACATGGTGCACCGACTTGCGGAGACCGTGGAAACAGGAGGGAAAGAATATGCGGTTTCCTCCCAGGAGTTTGCTGATGGCAGCAGGGAGGAAGGATATCGTTACCTGACGGAGTTCTCTTATGAGGATACCCCGGTGTGGACTTTTCATGTAAACGGCATAGAGATCACAAAAGAGGCTGCGCTTAAGCAGGACGAGAATACGGCTGTGCTTTGCTATCGCATTGCGAACCGTACCCGGAAGGATATACGATTTACTGTGACACCATTCTATCAGTTTACGCCGAAAGGCTCTGAGCCGGGAGCGGATCAGAGCTTCACCTTTAAAGCAGCGAAAGATGACCGGATCTGTAAGATCGAAAGTAACGGTCTGGCCCTTTTTATGATGACAGACGGATGTACAGAGGAGATACCGGAGACTACAGAGACATACTACTATTCTTATGATGTCTGCGACGGCAGGAAAGAGACCGGGCTTGCGAAAGCCTGTCATAAGATCACAATGTCTGTGAAAAGTGGGCGCGAAGGAACCGTTTCTCTGATATATACCATGGACGAACGACAAAAAGATGTCCCGGGAGAGTTGGGATATGAAAGGGATATAAGTGCGGAAAACATACGCCACCTGGTGAGGAAAGCGATAGAAGAGCAGAAAGATTACAGAAAAGGGCTGGAGCACCTGTCGGGATTCCGTGATGAGAATGCCCGGATGCTTTCAAAGAGCGCTGATCAGTTTCTTTCACTGAGAGAATCAACAGGCGGAATGACGATACTTGCAGGGTATCCTTTCTTTGAGGACTGGGGAAGAGACACTATGGTCGCTCTGCCTGGTGTATGTATTGCGGCGCGCCGGTATGAGGAGACGGAGTCTATTCTGCGTACCTTCGCGCAGTATGAGAAAAACGGACTCATGCCGAACCTGTTCCCGGAGGGGAAGAACGATCCCATGTATAATACCGTGGACGCGGCGCTTCTGTTTATCAACTGTGTCTGGCTGTATTACAGATCTACGGGGAAGATTCCTTTTGTAAAAGAAATGTATCCTGTGATGGAACGTATCGTCCGGTCCTATGAGGAAGGTACAGATTATGCCATCCGTATGGATGAAGACGGTCTTATCACGGCAGGCAGCGGGCTTGACCAGGTGACGTGGATGGATGTGCGTGTGGGAGAGATCCTCCCTACCCCGCGTCACGGGAAACCGGTGGAGATCAATGCGTACTGGTATAACGCACTTAGGATCATGGGGCAGTTCAAGGTGCTTTTGGACAATGAGGACTCCCCTGAGGGAAATCCGGCGGGCGTCGCTGGAGAAACTGTATATGATACACTTGCTAAGAGAGTGAAAGAGTCATTCAGGGCAAAGTTCTGGAGAGAAGAGGCACACTGCCTGAAAGATGTCCTGTCAGGAACAAAGGCTGACACTCAGATCCGCTGTAACCAGATCTGGGCAGTATCCATGCCTTTTACCATGCTGGATCCTGGACAGGAAAGGCAGGTGGTGGATACTGTATTTGAAAAGCTGTATACACCTTACGGACTTCGCACTCTATGTATGGAAGATGAGGAATTCCATCCTTTTTACGGAGGAAACGTGATGGAGCGTGACCTTGCCTATCACCAGGGGACAGTCTGGACGTTCCCTCTGGGGGCATATTATCTTGCGTATCTGAAAGTAAACGCGTACAGTGACCAGGCGAAGCAGTGTGTGAGGGATCAGCTGGAAGTGATGGAGAGTGCCATGCGGGAAGGCTGCATCGGGCAGCTCCCGGAAATCTATGATGGAGAAAATCCTGTATCATCCAAAGGGTGCTTCGCGCAGGCGTGGAGTGTGGGCGAGATATTAAGAGTTTATGAGGCGCTGGAGAGGACACGGTAGATGCCGGAGCAGACAGTCGTGCCTGAGGAAGAGGGAACAGATGCACGACAGAAAAAGAAAGGAGAGCAGCCATGGAATTTACAGGAGTATATCATAAGACATCAGAGCAGATGAGTTATGCTCTCAATGAGAACGAACTTGTCGTTAACCTGAAGACAGGATATGACGTAAAACAGGTGTTCATCATCCATGGTGATCCCTATGACGCGGGGATCCTTGGAGGGAATGAGCGGTGGAACGGAACGAGAGAAGAGGTTGTCTATAAGAAGAGGCTTCCCCATCAGATCTGGTGGACGACGACCCTTGTACCACCTTACAAACGGTGCAAATATTATTTTGAGCTGCACACGGACGATGAGGTATGGTATTATTTTGAGGACGGATTCCTGACAGAAGAGCAGGTCAATATGGAAGGACGTCTTCTGCAGTATTTTATCGTGCCGTGGATGAATCCGGCAGATGTAAACCGTACTCCTGCCTGGGTTAACGATACCGTGTGGTATCAGATATTCCCGGATCGTTTCTGCAACGGATGTACGGATAATGACGGGGAGGATGTTCTGCCGTGGCAGACGGGACCTGTGACGAACAGGGAAAAATACGGCGGAGATCTGGAAGGGATACTGCGGAAGCTTCCGTATCTTAAAGAGCTGGGGATCACGGGTATCTATCTGAATCCTGTTATGGAAGCTGAGACAAACCACAAGTATGATACAAAGGATTATACAAAGATCGATCCTTCTTTCGGAGATGACGGGGTGATGAAAGCTCTTGTCGCCAAGGCTCATGAAAAAGGAATACGTGTCATGGTGGACGCAGTGTTCAACCACTGCGGACGAAAGTTCGCGCCATGGGTGGATGTGCAGGAGAAAGGGGCTGACTCCGAATATGCGGACTGGTTCATGGTGCAGGACTGGACAGACATACGCAGGCACGAGAATACAAGAGATGGAAGGTTTTATTCCTTTGCGTTCGCGGACTGGATGCCAAAACTCAACACAAATAACGAAGAAGTTATCCAGTATTTCTGCGGTGTGTGTGAGGACTGGATCCGGAAATACGATATCGACGGTATCCGTTTCGACGTGGGGAATGAAGTGTCCCACTGCTTCCTCAAAAAGATAAGACAGCATTTGAAAAAGATAAAGCCGGATATTTATCTGCTGGGAGAAATCTGGCATGACGCCAGTCAGTGGCTCTGCGGAGATGAGTATGATTCTGTTATGAACTATCCGCTCATGAGCGGGATCCATGATTATTTTCTGGATGGCTCCATGGACAGAGATGAATTTGAATACATGGTAAACCGCTGCTATACAATGTATATGCAGCAGAGCAATAATGTGTTGTTCAATCTTCTGGATTCCCACGACACGGAGCGGCTGATGAATCGATTTCATGACCTTGATATTTTCTACCAGCAGCTGGCAATCCTTTTTACCCTGCCCGGGAGCCCGTGCATCTATTACGGGACCGAGATCGCCATGGAGGGCGGATTTGACCCGGACTGCCGCAGATGTATGCCGTGGGAAGAGATCGATTCAGGAAAATATCAGGACCGGATCGGCCAGATGCAGACGCTGATCCGGCTGAGGAAGACGGAAGATACATTTTCCAGCCTGCATTTTCATTTTCCCAATGAGTATGACAACAGGCGGTGTGTACAATATATAAAGATCGACGAGCAGCAGAATAAGACCGAAGTTATCGTGAACTGCTCGGATGAGCCGGTGACGGTCGGTGAGTCGGGAGAAGTCCTTTTTGAGCGCAGACTTGAAGGCGGGAAACTTCTTCCAAAAGGAACGTTGATAAGGAGGATTGCATAGATAATGGCAGAGAACACATTACGAGATCAGAAACAGCCGTGGTGGAAGGACGCGGTTGTCTATCAGATTTATCCGAAGAGCTTTCAGGATTCAGACGGGGACGGTGTCGGCGACATCCGCGGGATCATCAGCCGGCTGGACTATCTGCAGGAGCTTGGCATTGACGCGGTATGGATCTCGCCGATGTACTGCTCTCCTCAGAATGACAATGGTTATGATATCTCAGATTACCAGGACATTGACCCCATGTTCGGCACTTTGACGGACATGGATGAGCTGATCATGGAAGCAAAAAAAAGAGGCATCCGTATCATCATGGATCTGGTGCTGAACCATACGTCCGATGAGCACAGATGGTTCGAAGAGGCGAAGAAGGGAAAGGACAATCCCTATCACGACTACTATGTCTGGCGCGACGGCGAGGAGGGCGCGTATCCCAACGGGATGAAGGCAGTGTTCGGCGGACCGGCATGGGAATGGGTGCCGGAACTTAGGCAGTATTATTTCCATCAGTTCGCTCCGGAGCAGCCGGATCTGAACTGGGAAAACCCAAAAGTGCGAAGAGAGATTTATAATATGATCCTCTGGTGGATGGACCGGGGCGTAGGCGGGTTCCGCCTGGATGTGATCGACCAGATTGCCAAAGAACCCGACAAAGGGATCACCAACAATGGGCCGAGACTGCATGAGTTCTTAAGAGAATTAAGCAGAGAGACCTTTCAGAAAGGAAACCTCATCACAGTCGGTGAAGCCTGGGGCGCGACTCCGGAGATCGCAAAGAAATACAGCAATCCCGACGGAAGTGAATTCTCCATGGTATTTCAGTTCGAGCATATCATGCTGGATCAGCAGGAAGGAAAGGAAAAGTGGGATCTTGCGCCCCTTTCTCTTGTAAGTTTGAAAAAATGTCTGGCGAGATGGCAGGATGAATTGTTTGAGAAAGGATGGAACAGCCTTTTCTGGAACAATCACGATCTGCCCCGCATTGTCTCCCGCTGGGGAAATGACGGGGAATACCGGGCGGAATCAGCAAAGATGCTGGCCGCAGTGCTCCACGGGATGCAGGGCACTCCTTATATTTACCAAGGAGAAGAACTTGGGATGACGAATGTAAGATTCCCGGATATTTCTGATTACAGAGATGTAGAGACAACGAATATGTATTACGCTCGGACGGCAGGGGGTTACACAGAGGATGAGGTGATGCGTTCTATTTACGCGAAAAGCCGTGACAATGCCCGCACCCCCATGCAGTGGGATACAGAGGTGAATGCCGGATTTACGAAGGGTATCCCCTGGATTGCTGTCAATCCGAACTATACAGAGATCAACGCAGAGGAGGAAAGGAAGGATCCGAACTCGGTATACCAGTTTTACCGCGGACTGATCCGGCTTAGAAAAGAACACCCGGTATTTGTTGACGGTAAGTTTGAACTGCTCCTTCCGGAAGATGAGCAGATATTCGCCTACACCCGCACGGACGGGAATACCAGAATGCTTGTATGCGCAAACTTTACAGAAGCGCCTGCATCGTGTCCGCTCCTTCAAGAGTGGAAACGCGCTGAAGTACTGATCCATAATTATGAAAAAAAGATAGAAGAAGAACTAAAGCCTTATGAGGCAGTAATCCTTGTAGAACCTCTGTCAAATGTGATACAATGAGCGCATAGCGACGAGCATACACAGAGAAACAGGCCCACTGCGGATGCTTGCATCGCGCAGCGGGCCTGTTTCTCTGTGTATGTGAGTGCAACGGACAGCGAGAAGGAGCGAAGCGGCTTCGAGCTGAGCGCGTCGCAATGCGCGGCGTGAAAAGTGGGAGAGGCGGACAGCGAGAAGGAGCGAAGCGGCTTCGAGCTGAGCGCGTCGCAATGCGCGGC
>NHCFC00100__coassemble_1950_pt1 | contig 12967 bp, 15 predicted proteins | sample NHCFC00100__metabat2_high_PE_030 | metagenome-assembled genome bin NHCFC00100 | reverse complement strand
CTTAGCGTCGGTATACAGGGGACTATCGTTTTTGCTTGATAATATTCCTTCTAAACGAACTGATTTCTGTCCGGATCATATGTATAATCAATCATCTTCAGCTTTGCCGAAAGTTCTGTGCTGTCAATCTGCATATCGTCGCAGAGTGCCTCCAGTGAAGGATAAAAATCTCTCAATTTTGTATTCAATACGCCTAATAATATTACCGGATCTCCTGGTAATCCTGCCAGCATCTGATCAACTCCTTTTCCGTGATGATAAACTCTGCCCGAATATCGTGTTCTTCTGACGGTATCCACTCTATACACTGCATGGAAAACGCCAGCGCTGCCTTTCGGCACCGCACATTTCCCGCCAGATAAGTGTCATAATAACCTCCGCCGTATCCGATGCGCCGTCCTGTACGGTCAAAAGCAGTCCCCGGAAGTATCACCAGCGCATGCTCATCGGGCTTTGGCGCCCGGACACACCACACGCCCGGTTCAGGGATGGACCATGCGCCGGGATGCAGGTCGTTCATATCCGTAATATAGAAAAACTCCATCGTTCTTCTACCGGTCACTCTCGGAACAGCAACCTTCTTTCCCAGTCTTAAGGACTTCTCTATGACACATGTTGTATCTACTTCATCCCGAAAAGAGACATAACAGTAAATACTTTCTGCCTTCTGATAAAAAGGCGCCTCTGTCAGCCTTTTCAGTATTTTCTCTTCTGCCTCGCCGCGCTCCTGCGCGCTTATAGACGCACGCAGTTTGAGAATCCGCTTTCTAATTTCCTTTTTTGTTTCCGTACTTTTCTCCAAGGTTTACGACCGTCCCGTCTTTTTCCTCAATATCGATATTATTGAGCTGACCTCTTAAGTTCCGTCTTACTGCCTCGATATATTCTGCCCTTAAGAGCTTCTGTTCTTTCTGCTCCTGCGCGGTCAGTCCCTCAGCTTTTGATTTTCTGTATAACTCATTGATCCTTGCTATCTTCTGTGTATCCATGGATATCCCTTTCTACATTAAAACATGCCGCATGCCCGGCACAAATTCTCTGCCTCTGCACGCCGACGCTATTATACACTATTTCTCCTGCTTCGTAAAGAAGCACTGAGCAGATTATGCCGCCGCAGTCATAGACCTGATTATGCTGCCGTAGTCATAGCGCAGTCATAGACCAGATCATGCCCTGCTGCCTGCCAGACATCTCTATGCTCAGCTGGAATAATTTTCAAGAAAAGCGTACAACTCCTTGACAGTTGCGATATGCTTCCCCTCTGCCACTTCCTGTTTTACTTCCTCGGGAAGATCATTCACCGGTATCTCGGTAAACTCATAGATTGTCTCTTTGTCGCTCAGGTACACTACCACGAATCCGTGGAGTTCCATGAGATAGTATCCCTCATCCTCCTGAGTGTTCTTCACTGCACCCCCTTCTGCCGCAATGCTTTCCGCGTCATATACCTCATCCCGGGCCTGTGCGGCCTGCCGCTCGATCACTCTGTTGTAGGTAAACTGATATCCTGCTGTCAGAACGATCCCCGCAAGGAGAAAGACAGCAAAAAAGCCGATAATGTATCTGGATTTCATAATATCCACCCCTTTTTTCATACATTATTGGCTTTCTTTTTCTTTTTTATACAATATAAAGTGTATCTGTTTTCAGCAATGCATATCGCTTTTCCTGCCTGCCATCTGTTTTTCCTGCTGCCCGCTCATTTTCTCTGCTTAAGACGGCAGGAGGTGAAGCTTTTTGCACCAGGAAAGAAGTCTCACTCCCATAGGAAGAGCTTCAATGTCATCGTCTGAAAGAGTCCCGATCTTAAGCACCACAACCACATAGACCACCATAGCCACACACACCGCGATGATCGTCGGGATCCAGCGTCCTCCTGCAAAAAGATCAAGTACGAGATAAACCGCATAAGCCACAAGCCCCATAACTCCTGAAGCAATGAGCGGCTTAATAAATGTATCCGTCACGTTAATCCTAAAGCCACACACTCTGCGGACCTTGCGTTGGTTGAGCCAGCACATGCAGATAGCAAAGACGATATTTCCGCCAACGAGCGCGTAGACGTTCATTTTGAACACTGCCATCATGATCACAAACGACACCAGATGGACTACCAGCGCGACACATGCATTTATCGCCGGAGTCGAGATATGATTGAGTCCATGCAGGATGGAGTTTGTTATAGATGACCATCCATAGAGGACAACCACAACTGAACCAAGCATAAGTAAATATGCCGGAGTCTTTGAGGCATCATTATACAGCAGGACCATGAGCGGAGAAGCAAGGACAAGGAAGCCCGCTCCACAGGGAATGGTAAGTACCATTGTAAGCCGCAGTGTCTGATCAATCTTCTCATGCACTAATTTTCTTGATCTTTTCGCTACCGCTGCCGTAAGACTTGGCACTACGGAAGCACACAACGCGGAAGAGATAGAGAGGGGCACATTGACAAGCGGATCATATTTTCCTGAATAGATCCCCTGGAGCGCCATATACTCTTCCTCAACATATCCCTGCGATTCCATGATATGATTGAAGATCGTCAGATCTAATATTTGATTAATATTATAGATCGCCGTGCTGAACAGGATCGGAAGCGCGGTAAGCACAAGCACCTTCAGGATATGCCGGTAGCTTTCTTTTTTACCGGTATGATCTGTTCGGTACTGCCGCTTCATCTTTCCTTTATATGTAAAAAGGATAAAGCCCAGGAAGATCAGCGCGATCAGCGCGCCGAGAACAGTTCCGAGCGTAGCGCCCGCTGCTCCGTAAGCAGGACCTAAGAGTTCTTCGCCTGTCTTTTCTCCTGCCCGGGTTCCGATATCAATGAAAATACTCGCGCCTGCAATACTAACAACCGCCCGGATAATCTGTTCGATGATCTGCGAGATGGCTGTCGGCATCATAGAGCCCAGTCCCTGGAAGTAACCGCGGATAACTGCCATGACCGCTACAAGGAATAATCCCGGCGCCAGCATCTTAAGCGCATAGACGCTCAAAGGTGACTTCATGCCGTGTACCGCGATGGCATCAGCCCCGAAGAAGATCACGCCCGTCACCACGAGTCCCACTCCCACACCGAACATCATCGAACACAGGAACACGCGGACTGCATTTTTCTTCTGTCCTACCGCCATCTTCGCGGACACCAGCTTTGACACGGCGGTCGGAAGACTTAAGGAAGATACCATGAGCGCCATGGCATAGATCTGATACGCATACCCGTAAAATCCGTTCCCTGTATCTCCCAGTATGTTGGCGAGGGGGATTCTGTATATTACCCCTATGACTTTTGTGAGCACGGTCGCGACTGCAAGCATAGCTCCCTGCGCGATAAAATCGTCTTTGCGCGCGGACCTTGCTCTCGTCTTTGGTATATCTGACATCTGTATTTCCTCCGGCTTCTTATATTTCAAGCTTAACGCGGGATCCCTGCTTTCTCCATAATCTCCCGCTGCCTCTGCTCCATCAGGAGACGTTCATCCTCATGCATATGGTCGTATCCCAGAAGATGGAGCATACTGTGGGCAATAAGAAATGCATACTCTCTTTTCACAGAATGTCCGTATTCCTCCGCCTGGGCAATAACCTTGTCCTTAGATATCACAATATCGCCCAGCATCAGTTCTCCGGACTCCGGGTCAAAAGCATCAGGCATGTTCTCCACACCGGAGAGATCTCCCGGCGTCTTAAGATCTAACATAGGAAAAGAAAGCACGTCTGTAGCGCGGTCGATCCCCCTGTGTTCCCGGTTCATCGCATGTATCTCCTCATCTGTTGTAAGAAGAAGCTCTACCTGCGCCTCATAAGGACAGTTTTCATATGCAAGGACAGTCTCGATCATAAGCTTTGCTGTCTCTTTCACGTCGAATAAGAGCTTAACACTTCCTTCTTCTTCCATAAACAGGGTCATGTCGTTCTCCTCCTGCTTCCCCTTGATCTTGACGAGTTTCTTCTTTCCGCTTTCTTTTCATATTCCTCATAAGCCTTGACAATCCTCTGTACAAGAGGATGGCGCACCACATCCTTGCTTGTCAGAGTACAAATGCTGATTCCTTCCAGACCTTGTACTACTTTTACGGCTACATCAAGTCCGGACACCGCTCCTGCGGGGAGATCCTTCTGGGTAGAATCTCCGGTGATGACCACTTTTGATCCGAACCCGATTCTTGTCAGGAACATCTTCATCTGCGCAGGAGTCGTATTCTGTGCCTCGTCGAGTATAATAAAAGCATTGTCAAGGGTGCGTCCTCGCATGTAAGCGAGAGGCGCCACCTCGATCAGCCCTTTTTCTGAATTTTTGATAAAGCTCTCTGCTCCCATGATCTGATAGAGCGCATCATAGAGCGGACGAAGATAGGGGTCGATCTTGCTCTGCAGATCACCCGGAAGGAAGCCCAGCTTCTCTCCCGCTTCGATAGCAGGACGTGTCAGGATGATGCGGCTCACATCATTACGCTTAAAAGCCGTGATGGCCATTGCCATTGCCAGATACGTCTTACCTGTACCTGCGGGTCCTAATCCGAAAGTGATCATTCCGTCCCTGATCGCATCCACATAATTCTTCTGCCCCAGCGTCTTCGGCTTGATCGGTTTTCCCTGAAGAGTATGACAGATGAGATCACGGTCGATCTCAACGATCCCTTCCTCATGGTCTTCAAAGACCAGAGAAATGGCATAATCCACGTTCTGCTCTGTAATCGTATTGCCCCGTTTTGACAGCTCCAAAAGCTGTGTCAGCACACGCCGGGCTTTTTCCGCCGCCGCGCTCTCCCCCACGATCTTTGTACCGCCGTCGCGGGCGATCAGTGTCACGCGAAATGTTCTCTCAAGTTTTTTTGCATATGTGTCAAACTGTCCGAACACGTTTGCTTCATGTTCAGCCGGTATTTCAATCATCAGTTCCGACAGACTCATCCGTTTCTTTCCTTTCGATGGTTAAAATCTCTGTATCCGCCTCTTCGGTGATACTCTTGTTCAGATACAGGATACCCGAAGCCTTGGCGGAATTTTCATACAGTTGTATTTTAACACTATTTTCCCGTATTTGAATACCTTTTTCCTCTAATTCTTCACAAAAGCGGTTAAAATGCAGACTTAGTATCTGCCTTGCTTCCTCCTCTGTATATGTCTTCTCTACAAGCGAATAAGAGTTTGCGGTCTTTATCCCGTAAGAAACCGGCAGGGAAAAGTTCTCACCTATCTTCACCTGAGTCTCTGAAGTAAAGATCTCGCTGTTTTCATATTGATTCCGTACAGTTCCTACAGATATTGTCTTATCCCACAGACGAAAAAATGGCTGGTATTTCTTTTTTCCGTCATACACCTTCTCCTCATATGTCATAGAGATACTGTCCGAATACTCAAGCTGTGTATCTGCGAATACATCCGCGTCTGACGCATGATACTGGTAGCCGGTCACTTCCTGACTGTCATTTACCACTTCCACCCGGCCAAGCACAAGGATGTCACCTTTCTTTACTGTATCTCCGACATGAACCTGCGGAACACCGGAGCGCGTGACAATCTCGGTTATCACCCCGTCAGCAGACGCGATCAGATCAGTAGGCTTATCTTCCCGGGAGACAGTTACATCTTCCTCCCGGAAAGTGTCTTCATTCTCCTTGACCTGAATCTTCAGCCTGCTCCCGTCAATAGACGCGGAGACCCAAACGATATCATTATATTCCTTTCGCACTGCTTTTACAATACCCGGACAATCTACGTTGCTTTTAAGCATACACGCAGTGATTCCTTCCTCTTTCAGGAATTCGGTCAGTGTCTCGTCCGGCCATCTTACATTTCCTTCAAAATGAATATCCCATATGAAAAGAGAGTACACTTTCAAAAGTCCCGCGCACAGAAAAATCCCGATCAGAAAAAACTTCCTCTTTCTGTAACGGGCAATAAAGAATGGAAAACCACACCTCTTACACAATATGACTCTGGTATGCGTTTTTTTGACGAATGGCTTAAGCTTCCTGAAATCCGAGATGGTCATATACATCTCATAGCCGTTCCCTGCAGGCATCAGTCCCCATATATAGATCTGATGAAATGAACACAGATTCAGAAAACGTTCCGGCGAGTAGCCTTCAATGCGAAGCCTTACATAGCCTTTCAGCCAGCGGATGAATGAACGGATCAATCTTCTTTCCTCCCGTCAACAAACTCAAGGGTCCGGATCTTTCCTGTGACCTTCATCTCATCGTTGGTATAATACTGAACCTGGAGCCGCCTGCCCGTCAGGCGGATCTGTCCGCCTTTTGTCTGCACGCGCACAAGCTCTTCTGTATACTCCGTAATGCCCCGGTAATTTCCAATGCACACTTCAAAGTCGCCGAGCACGGTGACCACCGCTGCTCCCATCACTACATCTTTCGGCATACTTGCGGCTGACGCAAGTCTCTCACCGATCTGTCCTCTATCCATAAAAATGCCACACATACGCCCTTTATAAAGAGTATATGTGCGGCATATTCCGTCCTATTCCTTCCTTACAGGACTTCCCGCCCTGTTTTTAATAATCAAGGCATGCCCTTTCTGTCACATACGGACGGACATAAGTATCCGCCACAGCGACATGCGCCGGGTGATGGGCATAGACCGCGATGTCCTCTGATTTCTCCAGCGTGCTCACAAGCGCCATGTCGTGGGTGCTGGAAGCGAGCGGCGCGTCCACAAATTCCAGTCCAGTAAGTCCCGGCACCTTTCCCACGAGCGCTTCCAGATTCTCCTTCATCGCTGCTTTTAAGTCTGCCTTTTCCTCCTCTTTGATCTCCGGTCTGAACTTCCACATTACAATATGATGTACCATTTTTTCCTCCTTGATCTGGCAGCCGTTTATCCGCGGCTTATTTTTTTCTTCGTTCTTTTCCCGTAAATGACTTCACATCGATCCGGAACACCTCTGTACGGTCCAGCATTGTCTCACTGAACTCGATCTTCGCCTCCGGAGCCAAGTGTTCCATGATCTTCGCAAGACCATACACCTTTTCCTCCGGATCCTCAAGCTTACGGATCACGCCGTTTCCCATGATGCTGCGGTACGCATAGGAATAACTGCATGTATAGTCTCCTGTGATGATCTCATGGCAGCAGTCCATCTCTACTGCCACACGGGGATCTGCCGCGAAAGCATCCGCCTTCCGGCCCTCTCCCGCCCCGTGGATATAAAGGGAGAGCATTGGCTTTTCATTCTCAATGATCAGATCATAGCCAAAATTCACAGGGACGATGAACATCCCCTCCTCATCCTGGAGACCGAGGCGCACTACTTCGCATTCTTCCAGTATCTCTCTGAATATCTCCGGAGCATGTATCTCTCTTTTATGTAAACGCATCTCTCTCATCAGTCTGCTCTCCTTTGCATCTCAGATATGGTCATCTACTTCTTTTCATCCAATGCCTTCACTGCCCATGCAATGAACAGACCGCCGATGATATTGCCTGCCGTTACCCAGAACAGTACCTTGATCACATCCATGACCTGCGCTCCGTAATTCAGTGCATAGCAGGAGATATAGAACATATCTGCCACAATATGTTCAAAACCGCAGTAAACAAACGCAGTGATGAAGAGCCATACATAGAAGATCTGTCCGAATGAGCCCTGTTCCTGCTTCGCTCCCACGATCACCGCAAAGGCGACAAAGAACGCGCACAAGATACCCAGTATCAGAAGGCTTTCCGGTCTGTCACTTAGCTTCGTCTCTCCAATCTTCTTCACGGATTCGCTGATCGTATCACTGAATCTCGTAAAAGACACTGCCACTGCCGCGACAAAAGTGCCGACCGCGTTCCCGATCCATGCGATCCCCATATCTTTCCACTGGTACTGTCCGTAAACCTTCAGCGGACATACTCTTGTAAACAGCATATTGTGGAGGTTAAGCACCAGGAAGATGCCTGTCGCGAAAAAAAGGCTTCCCACCAGGGTGTTCGGTATCGCCAGGTAGACCATCGCACCCATCGCGATAAAGATCCCCGCCATTATACTGCTGAACCATTTTCCTGTCATATACATCTCTCCTCTTCGGTATGTTATTTTTTTCACAGTCTTATCTATTCTACTAGAAGAGAGGAAAGATTTCAATTATTTTTTATTGATAAGATATTGCGTTCCATCTTCCTGAGCGCCTTCTTAAACTGGATCGTGAACAGGATCGCGGTAAATGTCACAGCGATCGTATCAGCCACCGGTTCTGCCAGATAGACGGCAGACGTCTTATCCGAACTAAATATGGCGGGCATGATATAGATAAAGGGGATCAGAAGAACGAATTTCCTCATCACTGCCACCACGATCGACTCGACAGCCTTCCCCAGCGCATTGAACGTCATCTGGCAGGCGATCTGGATCCCGAACAGGAACATAACCGCCATATACATCCGCAGCGCAGTTTTCGTAAACGCGATCAGCTCATCTGATGTCGTGAACATAGCCGCGAATCCCTGTGGGAAAATCATAACAAAAGCCCACAGTATCACTGAATAGCAAATACTTACTTTTAGCAGCAGCCAAAATGCCGCCTTAACCCTGCCGGCATTTCCCGCTCCGTAATTGTAACTGATGATCGGCTGGGCTCCCTGCCCAAGTCCCTGCAGAGGCAGCATCGCGAACTGCATCACACTGGTCAGGATCGTCATGGCGCCGACCGCGATATCACCACCGTAAGCCTGTAAAGACGAATTGAAGCAGACTGAGATAATACTCTCACTCGCCTGCATGGTAAATGTAGACGCGCCGAGCGCCACACAGGGAAGAATAACTCTAAGCCTCAGAAAAAGATTCTTCCTTCTGATCCTCAGGACAGTCTTCTTCCCGCACAAAAAGGATACGACCCACACACAGGAAACTGCCTGTGAGATGATCGTAGCAAGCGCCGCTCCCTGCACGTCCATGTCAAGTCCGAAGATAAAGACAGGATCAAGGATAATATTCGTCACCGCGCCGATCAGTACGGACAGCATCCCCGTCTTCGCGAATCCCTGCGCTGTGATAAATGTATTCATTCCCAGCGTCAGTTCCACAAAGATCGTCCCCAGCGCATAGATGTTCATATAGCGCACAGCGTACTCGATCGTGTTCTCACTGGCGCCGAATGCCATCAGAAGATCCCGGTTCCAGATCAGCAGGATTGCTGTAAGCACGATGGAAATGATCATCTGAAGAGTAAAGCAGTTCCCCAGCGTCCGTTCCGCGGATTCATTATCTTTCTTTCCCATAAAGATGGATGCTCTGGGCGCTCCGCCGTACCCGACCAGCGCCGCGAATGCGGATACGATCAGGATCAGCGGCATGCACACCCCTACTCCGGTGAGCGCTGTCGCGCCGATGCCCGGAATATGTCCGATATATATGCGGTCCACGATATTGTAGAGCATATTGATCAGCTGCGCGATCACAGTCGGCACCGCAAGCTTGATAAGCAGGCCTCCGATGGGATCCCGTCCGAGGAACTCCTTGCTGTCACTGTTTTGGGTAATCTGTTCCGCTTCCATCTATCCGATCATCTCCATTTCCTTACGGATTTCCTCCTCGCAGGACTGCATGGCCTTCAATGTTTTTTCAAACAAATCAGAAAGCTCCCAGCCCAGATTCCCGGCTCCCGTACGTATCGTATCCCTGGAGCATCCGGCTGCGAACCGCTTGTCCTTGAATTTCTTCTTGATGCTGGAAACTTCCATGTCCATCACGCTTTTCGACGGACGCATCAACGCGGCCGCACCAATCAGCCCGGTCAGCTCATCCACTGCAAAAAGCACTTTTTCCATCTCATGCTCCGGCTTTACATCGCAGCACAGCCCATATCCGTGGGAACAGACAGAATGGATCATATCCTCTCCGACACCTGCCTCTCTTAAAAGCTCCGGTGCTTTCACACAATGCTCTTCCGGATACATCTCAAAATCCACATCATGGAGCAGTCCCGTGAGCGCCCAGTATTCTGCGTCATCGCCGTATCCAAGTTCCCCCGCAAACCAGCGCATGACCTTCTCCACGGTCAGTCCGTGCTGGATGTGGAACGGCTCCTTATTGTATTTCTTCAGCAGATCCAATGCCGCCTCTCTTGTGATCTGGCTTTTCATAATATCACGCTTCCTCCCTGTTTATTCAATAACCGTGTGTGCCCTTGTAAAGAGAGGGTAAGCAACACGTTACAAACTAGAAGTATTATACCACTCCCCCGCTAATTATGGAACAGCTTCTTAAAAAGCGCAGCCTGTTGTTTTACACAATAGACTGCGCCTGTAAATCAATTCAAAATTATTGTCAGAACTTTTTCCACGTATCTCTCACGAAAAGAAGCAGCAGCGGGAATATCTCCAGCCTTCCTGCCAGCATGTCAAAGATGAGCACCAACTTTGCCCCATTGGAAAAGATAGAGAAATTCTGGGTCGGTCCCACCAGTTCCAGTCCCGGGCCGATATTGTTCAGTGTCGCCGCCACACCGGTGAAATTCGTGATCAGATCATGTCCGTCAAAGCCTACCAAAAGGACGGAAAGGACAAAGATCAGCACATATGCCATGATAAATACGTTCGTGGCGCGGACAGTCTCATGTTCGAGAAGATGTCCATCCATCTGCAGCTTCTTAAGGCTCCTTGGATGTAGCAGCGTATGGAGTTCCTTTTTCACCGTCTTTAGCAGGATCACAAGACGGGAGACTTTGATGCCGCCGCCTGTACTGCCCGCGCAGGCACCGACGAACATCAGAAGGACAAGTATCGTCTTGGGCACTTCCGGCCAAAGATTAAAGTCCGTTGTCGCGTATCCGGTGGTCGTGATGATCGAGCCCACCTGGAACGCTGCCTGCTGGACCGCTGCCCAGATCGATCCGTACATATCTTTTATCATTATAGCGATCACGCCGATGGACGCCAGGATGATCAAAAAATAGGAGCGGACTTCCTCCATAGAAAACGCCTGCTTAAACTTCTTGCGCAGGATCAGAAAATAAGCACTGAAATTCACTCCGAACAGGATCATAAATATCGTGACCACTACCTGCAGATAGACAGAATACCCTGCCATACTGTCGTTCTTGATGCCGAAGCCTCCTGTTCCCGCTGTACCGAAGCTGATCGTGAGCGCATCAAAAAGAGGCATTCTCCCGATCAAAAGCAGAACGATCTCTATGACCGTCATCACGATATAGATCACATACAATATCTTCGCCGTAGAGCGGACCGTCGGTACCAGCTTATTTACGGATGGCCCCGGGCTTTCCGCTTTCATCAGGTTCATGTGGGAGCCGCCGCCCTTCATGTGCACGACCGCAAGAAGGAATACAAGTACCCCCATTCCACCGATCCAGTGCGTAAAGCTTCGCCAGAACAGAACGGATTTAGACAATACTTCCACGTCTGTCAGCACACTGGCTCCTGTAGTCGTAAATCCGGAGACCGTCTCAAACATCGCATCCACCGAGTTGGTGATGGATCCTGTCATTAAAAAAGGGATACTCCCCATCACACTCAGGATGATCCAGCTCAGCGCAACTGTTACGAATCCTTCTTTTACATAAAATATCTTGTTCTCCGGCTTTTTATAAAGAAGAAGCCCACCAAGAAGAAGACAGAGGACAGCCGTTATCACAAACGACCATCCATCCTGCTCCTGATAGATCAGCGCAACAATACAAGGAAGCGCCATAAAAGCTGACTCTGCTACAAGAACATATCCTATAACATGTCTAACGATCGAAAAATTCATCTCATTCCCCCGCCGGTTCACCCGGTCTTCTGTATTTATCTTCCTGCTAATATGTCCGTCAGATCGTTAAGCCCTTTTACCGTCGTAACGATAATGACCGTATCTCCGGGCTGTATGATATCCTGTCCGCGCGGGATATGGATCACGCCGCCTCGGTTGATGGACGCGACAAGGAGATTGTTCTTTAATCTCAGATCTGACAGGGGGATCCCCGTCACGGCGGAATCCTCCTTAACGGCAAATTCCAGCGCTTCTGCCTGTCCGTCCAGAATATGGTACAGTGTCTCCACGTTACTGCTAAGCGAAGCTCCCATTGCCCTTACATACTGAAGGATGTAATCCGCGGTTATGTATTTCGGATGAACCACACTTCCCAAGTCTAAACCATCCACAATATCATCAAACGCAATCCGGTTGACCTTCGTCACGATCTTCGCCTGGGAGATCTTCTTTGCAAACAGGCTCAAAAGAATATTCTCCTCGTCCATGTTCGTCAGAGTCACAAAGGACTCTGTGCGGACAAGGCCTTCTTCCATCAGAAGCTTCTTATCCGTACCATCTCCGCAGATCACAGTCACTGCCGGAAGGAGTTCACTGATCTCTTCACACCTCTCTCTGTTGATCTCAAGCAGACTTACCCGGATCTTCATATCAGAAAGCAGCGCCGCAAGATAATATCCGAGGGTTCCTCCCCCGACGATCAGAGCGCTTTTTACCTGATGAGTATGGACACCGATCTTCTTGAAAAACAACGCGGAATTCTTCGGCGTAGCAATAATAGAAACAAAATCCAGATCCTCCAGCACAAAGTTTCCGGAAGGTATATATACCTCTTCGCCTCTTTCCACGCCGCAGATGAGGACATCACAGTGCAGTTTATCTATGATCTCTGCCACCGTCATGCCGCCTAAGCCAAACTCCGGAAGCAGCTTGAACTTCAGGAGCTCAACCCGTCCCTTTGCGAATGTATCCAGCTTGATCGCTGATGGGAAACGGAGCAGCCTGGATATCTCGGTCGCTGCCGCCAACTCTGGGTTGATGATCATGGAGATGCCCAGTTTTCTCCTGATAAAATGAAGTTCTCTATGATAAACCGGATTTCTGACACGGGCGATGGTATGACAGTCGCTTACCTTCTTCGCGATCAGACAGCAAAGAAGGTTCAATTCATCAGACCCGGTAACAGCGATCAAAATGTCCGCATCCTCTACCCCTACTTCAGAAAGCACCTGGATACTTGATCCG
>NHCFC00100__coassemble_1939_pt1 | contig 13199 bp, 12 predicted proteins | sample NHCFC00100__metabat2_high_PE_030 | metagenome-assembled genome bin NHCFC00100 | reverse complement strand
AAAGAGTAAAGGCTAGATGAAGTTATAAAGGTAGAATTTAAATTTACATTTCACGAATATCCGGAAACTGTCTGATAAATATTGCTCTTTTCTGTCGTGCGATGTATGATGTTACTGAAATGCTAAAAGTAGCAGAAGGAGGAAAAGGGATATGAAGAAAAAAGGGATTGTAGCTTTATTGGCAGCAGGAGCAATGATGTGCCTGAGCGCGTGCGGAGCAGGTTTTACAACGGAGGACGCCCAGGCTTATGTGCAGTCAGCGCTGGATGCCAGTTATAAGGCGGATTTTGACGAGTATGTCAAACGGACTGATTCCAGCAAAGAGGAAGCAGAGGAGATGTACCAGCAGAATATTGACAATGTCCTGACCGGGATCGGACTCGAGGACATCGGAGTGTCGGACGAGCTGATCGGACAGTACCGTGAGCTGGCGCCGGATCTGTTGGCATTGGCTAACTATGAAGTGACTGGAGCGGAGGAAGATGGAGACGGATTTGCTGTTGAGGTTACATACCAGGCATATACTGGCTGGAATGAACTGGATGCAGAATTGGAAACGGTTTTAACAGATATTGCTTCATCCATGACAGAGATGCCGAGCGATGAAGAAATCAATGAGATCGTGTATGAAGAGATGCTTAAGCTTGTTCAGCAGAAATTGGAGGATCCGTCTTATGGAGAGGCACAGACATTTACGGTCCATGTAGATAAGGGCTCTGATAATGTGTACAGCATTAACGAGAATGACCTCATTGATCTGGATTACGCTATGTATGCGGGAGAGTGATAAATATAAGATCTGTTGAATTCAAAACAGACGAGCTGGCGCTAAGCGCATCGTCTGCCAGTCGCCGGATTCTTATACAGGCATAAATCGACCGCTCATCTCTGACGGCTGAACTATTCATTAGAATGATAAAGCTGAAATTAAGTGTTGCAATGATATTTTTTTAATGATATAATTTTATCTGGTCTTCTTATGAAGACCAGACAAGCCGCTGTGGCGGAACTGGCAGACGCATACGACTCAAAATCGTACGGGAAACCATATGGGTTCGAGTCCCATCAGCGGCATTAGATAATCTGACTCCTTAGCCTTTTGCTGAGGAGTTTTTTTTGAGGAAATCTCTCTGAACAAATGATTGCATACATGTATACAATACAGAAAAACTTATGCTTGCCATTTCAGGAAGATAATGTTATGGTTAGTTTGTATCACTATCTATATCCATAAATAATTAATAAGGTTAAGGAGGGAAGTATACGAGTGATAAGAAAAACGAAATTACTGATATGCACGCTCGTCATGTCCATGGTCGTGACTGTATTGCCTGGGATGACGAGTGAAGCGGCTGAAGCAGAGGGGGAGACGCCGGCCGCTGCATCAGAGCTTCAGGACGAGAATAGTCAGCGTCTTGAAGAAGTTACGGCAATGGACGAGGAAGGAAACATCTATGAGATAGATGAGACCGATGGTACAGTTGCCGAAGAAGAGGCGGATGGGACGATAATGTTCAGATCCCGTTCGGCAGAACTGAAAGTAGTCAACTTTAATACAAAAGGAAATGCTACAACAGACTATACAGATTCAAATGGAAAATCAGGGTATACGAACGGAGCATACGGTGCGGACGCGGCATATCTTGGCACAACATCCGACGGAAAGATCCGCTTTATGCTTTCAGGTGTTACCGGAACGGTGAACGCGTCAGAGATCCAGCTTCTGGATTACAGCAATGTGGCCGGTAATGTGAGTTATTATACGGTATCAGGCGGATACCTGATCCATTATGTTTCCCAGAATCTGAATGCGGCTCCGTCATCTTCCATCAACAATGGACCGGCCCCGTCTTATCTTAACGAGGGCGAGAAGTATTACAGTTATGACGGACATTATTTTTATCTTGATTACGGCACGATGACTTATGATTATCAGGACGGCACAAGAAGCAATGCGGTCAATGCCGGACAGGAGTTTAAGAATTATTTCCAATTTCTTGATATGAATCAGTCTACCGGCTATACGGCGGAGGAACTGAACGGTCTTGTCAACGAGACATTACTGAACAAAGGTAAGGATCCGGGCTCTAAACTGTGGGATACGGGACGACTCTTTGTGAAATATCAGGATACATATGGTGTCAATGCACTGTTGTCTGTATCGGTTGCTATCAATGAAAGCGGCTGGGGAATGAGCAACATCAGCCAGACAAAGAATAATCTTTTCGGACTGAATGCTCAGGACAGCAATGTCGGAAATGCTTCATCATATTATAGTGTTGAATCCTGCATCATAGATTTTATGAAAAACTGGATGGCAGGCGGATACCTGAATGATTCCAGCTGGAAGAATTTCGGCGAATACCTTGGTAATAAAGGTGGTGGAATCAACGTGAAATATGCATCCGACCCATATTGGGGTGAGAAAGCCGCGGCACATGCGTGGACCTTGGATGAAAATGGCGGCAGCAGAGATTGTCCGGACGCAGGTTCAAGTGACGTGCCAAGTGAGCCGGAGGAACCGACTACCCCGGTAACACCGGGCGAACCGGAGGAACCAACTACCCCGGTAACACCGGGCGAGCCGGAGGAACCAACCACTCCGGAAACACCGAGTGAGCCGGAGCAGCCAACCACCCCGGAAACGCCGAGTGAGCCGGAACAGCCAACCACTCCGGAAACACCGAGCGAGCCGGAGCAGCCAACCACCCCGGAAACGCCGGGTGAGCCGGAACAGCCAACCACTCCGGAAACACCGGGCGAGCCGGAGCAGCCAACCACTCCGGAAACACCGGGCGAGCCGGAGCAGCCAACCACTCCGGAAACACCGGGCACTCCCGACGAGCCGGGAGAAGGAACCCCGTCAGATGATTCTTCTGCTGCGGAGAGTGGATCGGAACAGAATCCGGGCAATACAACGGATACGGACAGTGTAAAAGAAGTTTCCGATACCGGAAGGAAAGTTACTGTCAGCGGCAACCTTTCGGCGGATGCAAAAGTTACAGTGGATGTGATCGCGCCAAATACAGACAGATATAATTCTTATGTGTCTGCAAATGAGGTGAAAGGGAAACTCGTTCTGGGTGTTTATGATATCGTTCTGACAGGTGACATGGATGGTGAGGCTCAGCTTACATTCCATGTGGAGGCAAAATACAATGGGAAAGATGTGATTATTCTCCACTATCTGGAAGACGGAACGTATGAGACTTATAAAGGAAAAGTAGAAAACGGGCAGGTTACGATCAGTGTGAAAGGATTTTCTCCATATGTGATCGCACTGGATGATAATGCCTCAAATACGAATACATCAACAGCACCGAAAACAGGTGATTCCGCCAATATGCTTATATGGATCATGTTGCTGGGGATTTCAGCTGCGGCCGGAATGACAGTTCTGGCAAGGAGAAGAGTATCCGGATAATGACTTTGGATATAGGATAAGATACATACATAAAAGAAGGGAGCGCCCCATCATCCGATCCGATGATGGGGCGCTCCCTTCTTTTATGTCATAGGAAAGTCTTTTGAAGATCTGAAAAGGCATGGATCCGCCTTTTGGCATCAGGGACATCACCGAGACCGTATTCCGCGAAAATGAAGGGAACCCCCGCCTCGGCACATGCATCTGCGTCTCCCTGGGTGTCTCCGATATAAACAGGATCCTTCAGACCGTTTCTTTCCATTAATATGCGGATCGTTTCACTCTTGGGGACTAAAGTCTCCCCAAAGCAGAGGTGATCTTTGATATAAGACTCGATTCCTAAGGATTTCATAGTAATTTCAACATAACCGATCTGACAGTTGCTCACGATGAAAAGCGGATATTTCCCGGCAAGCATTTTTATTGTTTCAACTACACCGGGGTATGCCATACCGGGGTGATCCTCCAGATGGGTGTTCTCATAGGCGAAGCAGATGTCGAGGAGGTTCATCCGTTCATCCGGGGAAAGGGTGGGGAAGAGAGCCTCCCCGATCTCGGTCATTGTCTTTCCAAAAACGCTTCCCATCGTCTTCGCGTCTAAAGTGATATCAAGGGAAGAGTTCTCGCGCACTGCACGGGTCCAGGCATCGGCGACAGACTCCGTGGAATCCCAGAGTGTACCGTCTACGTCAAAGATGATTGCATCCATAATAAACTCCTTTCGAAGAAATAGATGAGTTGAGAGTACAGTTCAGGGAGCGCCATTCGTAAAACCGCTCCTGTATCTGAACTGTATCATAGCACAAAAACCTACTTTTAAAAAGGTGCTTTTTAGTGTATACTTTAGTAATGGTTTGGAACGGAGGAAATCTGATGAGAGAGAAGATCGTATTGATAGACGGACACAGTATTTTGAACCGGGCGTTCTACGGCGTGCCGGATCTGACGAACTCGGAGGGGCTTCACACGAACGCGGTCTACGGGTTCTTAAATATTATGTTCAAGATCCTTGATGAGGAGAAGCCGGAATACCTGACTGTCACGTTCGATGTGCACGCGCCTACCTTCCGGCATGAGATGTATGCGGATTATAAAGGGACGAGAAAGCCCATGGCAGAGGAACTGCGCCAGCAGGTCCCGGTGATCAAGGATGTCCTAAGAGCGATGAATATTGAGATCATCGAGCAGGCAGGCCTTGAGGCGGACGACCTGCTGGGGACGATCTCCTGTATGTGCGAGGAGAAGGGCATGGACGTGTCCATCATCTCCGGAGACCGGGATACGCTCCAGCTTGCCACAGAGCATGTGAAGATCCGTATCCCCAAGACAAAGCAGGGGAAGACGGAGGTAGAGGACTATCATGCTTCGGATGTGAAGGAGCGTTACGGTGTCACCCCCGCAGAATTTATCGACGTGAAGGCTCTCATGGGCGACGCGTCCGACAATATTCCGGGCGTCCCGGGTGTCGGTGAGAAGACGGCGACGAAGATCATCCAGGATTATCAGTCCATCGAAAATGCCTATGCCCATGTGGAGGAGATCAAGCCGCCCCGTGCCAGCAAGAACCTGAAAGAATACTGGGAGCAGGCGAAGTTGAGTAAAGTGCTGGCAACCATCAATACCCATGCGGATATTGCGTTTGACGTGGAGAAAGCGCGTCACGGCAATCCTTATACCAAGGAGGCGCACGAGCTCTTTCAGCGTCTGCAGTTTAAAAACATGCTCAGCCGTTTTGACGTGGAGGCGGATGCCAATGAGATCGAGAAGGCATTTCAGGAGATTACGGACAAGACAGAGATCGAGCGCATTTTCGCGGAAGCGATGAAAGCAGAATGTGTGGGAGCCGCGGTTTCCAAAGACGCGGGGAATGTCCTGCCGCTCTTTGCCCATCCGTCAGGTTTCGGCAGGGTTGCCATCGCGTATGGAAAGGATAAGATCTATTCCGTTCCATGTGACATGGATACGGATATGGACTTCCTCTTCGGAAAACTGTCTGAACTGGCAGGAAGTGTGAAGCGTTTCGCCATGTGCGGACTGAAAGAATATTTAAGCTATCTTCCCGGGGCAAAGAAGGAGACTTCTTTTGACGTGGTCGTGGCAGCGTATCTTCTGAATCCTCTGAAAAGCGATTATGGATACGAAGATGTGGCAAGAGAGCAGTTAAATCTGCTGATCGATGAAAAAGCAGATGAAGCGGCAAAAGCATGTTATGAAGCGTACACTGCCTATGCGGCGGCTCCGGTCCTTGATGAAAAGTTAAAAGAGACAGGCATGGATCCCCTTTTTTATGAGATAGAGATGCCGCTTGTGTTTACCCTGTTTGATATGGAACAGGCGGGAGTTCAGGTAGAGGCAGAGGCTCTGAAAGTATACGGCGACCAGCTGGGCACCCGTATCGTGGAGCTGGAAAAAGAGATCTATGAACTGGCGGGAGAAGAATTTAATATCAACTCCCCCAAGCAGCTCGGGGTCATCCTCTTTGAGAAATTGGAGATGCCTCATGCGAAGAAGACAAAGACCGGCTACTCCACAGCGGCGGATGTGCTGGACAAGCTGGCTCCGGATTATCCGATCGTGTCAAAGATACTGGAGTACCGTCAGCTTGCAAAGCTGAAGTCCACCTACGCGGACGGACTTGCCGTTTATATCGGAAATGACGGGCGGATCCACGGGAAGTTCAACCAGACGGTTACCGCCACGGGACGTTTGAGCAGCACGGAGCCGAATCTCCAGAATATTCCGGTGCGCATGGAACTGGGACGGCTGATCCGAAAAGTATTTGTGCCGAAGGAAGGCTGCATTTTCGTGGACGCGGATTATTCGCAGATCGAACTGCGCATCCTGGCGCACTGCTCGGGAGACGAGCAGCTCATCCAGGCTTACCGGGAGGCGAAGGACATCCACCGCATGACAGCATCCCAGGTATTCCACACGCCCTTTGACGAGGTTACAGATCTTCAGAGGCGCAACGCGAAGGCAGTTAACTTCGGGATTGTGTACGGCATCAGTTCCTTTGGCTTAAGTCAGGACTTGAGTATCACAAGGAAAGAGGCAGCGCAGTATATCGAGCATTACTTTGAGACCTATCCCGGGATCAAGAAGTTCCTGGACGACTGCGTGGCACATGCAAAAGAAAAAGGATACGCGGTTACCTTGTTCGGACGAAGGAGACCGGTGCCGGAACTGAAATCCAGCAATTTCATGCAGAGGAATTTCGGCGAAAGAGTGGCGATGAACGCGCCCATCCAGGGCACAGCGGCGGATATCATCAAGATTGCCATGATCGGTGTGAATGAGGAACTGAAAAAGCGCGGCATGAAGTCACGGCTCATCCTCCAGGTGCACGATGAACTTCTGATCGAGGCGGAAAAGTCCGAGGTGGAAGAAGTACAGGCAATCTTAAAAGACAAGATGGAGAATGCGGCAGAGCTTTTAGTGCCGCTGATCGCGGATATGCACACCGGAGAAAACTGGTATGAGGCAAAATGATTTTTGTATGTGGAGACGAATATGGCTTTAAAAAATAAACTGGGTATCACGGATTCGGCAGAACTTGCCCGTGTTGAAGAGAAGATAAGCAAGGAAAAAGCGCTCGAACTGTTTGAGACGCATCTTCTCGATACGTTTGAGGCAGGAAAGTTCACATACCTTGCAAGTATCCACAGATATCTGTTCGGTGAGATATACGATTTTGCGGGACAGGTGCGCAGGGAGAATATAGCGAAAGGTAATTTTCGCTTTGCTCCGGTGATGTATCTGCAGGCGGCTCTTGAGAATATTGATAAAATGCCTCAGTCAACCTTTGATGAGATCATTGAAAAATATGTGGAGATGAACGTGGCACATCCGTTTCGGGAGGGGAACGGCAGGAGTACAAGGATCTGGCTCGACTGTATTTTGAAGAAAGAACTTCATCAGGTGATCGACTGGAGTAAAGTAGATAAAGAAGATTACCTTCTTGCTATGGAGCGCAGTCCCATCAAAGATGTGGAGATCAAAGTGCTTTTAAAGCAGGCATTGACAGACCGTACAGATGACCGCGAAGTGTATATGAAAGGGATTGACGCAAGTTATCATTATGAAGGGTACAATACCTACAAGACAGAAGAATTAAGGGAGAGTACAGATTGAGAGTTCTTGGGATCACAGGTGGCGTGGGCTCGGGCAAGAGTGAGGTGCTCCGTTATCTGGAAGATGAATATGGCGCGTATGTGTGCCAGATGGATGAGACGGCGAAAGAACTGCAGAGGAGCGGGACAGACTGTTTCCGCCAGATCGTTGCGCAGTTCGGGGAACGGGTGGTCGGTCCTGACGGGGAACTTGACCGCGCGGAACTGGGGCGTATCGTGTTCAGGGACAGTGGGGCGCTTCATGCGTTAAATGCCATCGTCCATCCGGCAGTCCTCCAGTGGGTACGGGAGGATATTGAGCGAAAACGGATGGAGGGCAGGAGCCTTTACGTGGTGGAGGCGGCTCTTCTGACCGAGACAGGCGGGGAACTGTGCGACGAGCTCTGGTACATTTATACGAAAGAGCGTGTGCGGCGGGAGAGACTGAAATGCTCCCGGGGCTATACGGACGAGAAGATCACGCAGATGATCGCCTCCCAGCCGGCGGAAGAGAGATTCCGCTCGGCATGTACCGCTGTGATCGATAACAGCGGTGATTTTGAAGATACAAAGAGACAGATAGGAGAGAAACTGAAACGATGAGAATGTGCAGCATTGCCAGCGGCAGCAGCGGGAACTGTATCTATGTAGGCAGCGACAATACCCATCTGCTGGTGGATACAGGGATCAGCAAGAAGCGGATCGAGGAAGGCTTAAAAGAACTGGAGATCAAAGGGGAAGAACTGGACGGGATCCTCATTACCCATGAGCACTCGGACCATATCCAGGGACTGGGGGTGTTCAGCCGGAAATATGAGGTGCCGGTTTACGCCACTCCGGGGACGATACAGGGGATCCTGAACTATTCCGGGCTGGGGAAAGTGCCGGACGGGCTCTTTCACCCCATACATACAGACGAACCCTTTCTTCTCGGGGATGTGACGGTCAATCCGTTCGCCATTTCCCACGATGCCAACGAACCCTCCGGATACCGTCTGGAATGCGGCGGAAAATCCGTTGCGGTGGCGACCGATCTGGGAAAATACGACGACTATACCGTGGAGCATCTGAAGAAGCTGGACGCGGTGCTTTTAGAGGCGAACCACGACATCCATATGCTGGAAGTCGGAGGCTATCCATACTACTTAAAACAGCGCATTTTAGGGGACAGAGGGCATCTATCAAATGAATTGTCAGGGCGTCTGCTTTGTGATATACTACATGATAATCTGAAGCATATCGTTCTTGGACATTTAAGCAAAGAAAATAATTACGCGAAGCTTGCTTATGAGACGGTCAAGCTGGAGGTCACACTGGCTGACAATGAATATAAAGGCGAAGACCTCAATATGTTCGTGGCGAACAGGGATACCGTTTCGGATATCATCACGGTCTGATCAAGGAGGAGAAGAAAAATGAAGAAATGTATTGTCACAGTACTGGGAAAAGATACGGTAGGGATCGTTGCGAAGGTGTGTACCTACCTTGCGGAAAATAACATCAATATCCTGGATATCTCACAGACGATCGTCCAGGGATACTTCAACATGATGGTGATCACGGACATCACGGGACTTGAGAAAGACTTTACGGTCGTGTGCGACGAGATGGCAAAGCTGGGCGAGGAGATCGGCGTGAGCATCCGCTGCCAGAGAGAAGATATTTTTGAAAAAATGCACAGACTGTAAACAGAGGCGTCATATTACCGGAAGAAAATAGCGAGTGAGGATTGCAGATATGATTAATATGTATGAAGTGTCAGAGACAAATAAAATGATCGAGCACGAGAAGCTGGATGTGAGGACCATTACGCTGGGTATCAGCCTGCTCGACTGTATTGATTCTGACTTAGATGAACTGAACCGCAAGATCTATGAGAAGATCACGAAGACAGCGGAGAACCTTGTGTCCGTGGGTCAGGATATTGAGAAAGAGTTTGGTATCCCGATCGTAAATAAGAGGATTTCCATCACTCCGATCGCCTTGGTCGGAGGAGCGGCATGCAAGTCTCCGGAGGATTTTGTAACAATCGCAAGAACGCTTGATAAGGCGGCTGAAAAGGTGGGTGTGAACTTTATCGGCGGATATTCCGCTCTTGTGTCAAAAGGCATGACAAAGAGCGATGAGAACCTGATCCGTTCCATCCCCCAGGCGCTTTCCCAGACAGAGCGCATCTGCAGCTCTGTCAATGTAGGATCCACAAAGACCGGCATCAACATGGATGCGGTCCGTCTCTGCGGCGAGATCGTGAAAGCGACTGCTGAGGCGACAAAGGAAAGAGATTCCCTCGGATGCGCGAAACTGGTCGTATTCTGCAACGCGCCGGATGACAACCCGTTTATGGCGGGGGCGTTTCTGGGAGTTACGGAAGCGGACGCGGTCATCAATGTCGGCGTCAGCGGTCCGGGCGTGGTGAAAAAAGCGCTGGAAAAAGTCCGCGGAAAAGGATTTGAAGAACTCTGCGAGACGATCAAGAAGACAGCGTTTAAAGTAACCCGTGTGGGTCAGCTTGTGGCAGGAGAGGCTTCACAGCGGCTCGGCGTGCCCTTCGGTATCGTGGATCTTTCTCTGGCGCCGACCCCGGATGTGGGTGACAGTGTGGCAGAGATCTTAGAGGAGATCGGTCTGGAAAGAGTAGGCGCTCCGGGGACAACCGCGGCGCTCGCCCTGCTCAATGACCAGGTGAAAAAAGGCGGTGTCATGGCTTCCTCTTATGTGGGCGGCTTGAGCGGCGCATTCATCCCGGTGAGCGAAGACCAGGGAATGATCGACGCGGTCAATGCAGGTTCTCTTACATTAGAGAAGCTGGAGGCAATGACCTGCGTATGTTCTGTTGGTCTTGACATGATCGCCATCCCGGGAAAGACAAGCGCGGCAACGATCTCCGGCATCATTGCGGACGAGATGGCGATCGGAATGGTCAACCAGAAGACAACGGCAGTCCGTCTCATCCCGGTCATCGGAAAAGATGTGGGAGATACGGCAGAGTTCGGCGGATTGTTAGGCTACGCGCCGATCATGCCGGTAAATGAGTTCGGGTGCGAGACATTTGTAAACAGACAGGGCAGGATACCTGCACCGATCCACAGCTTTAAGAACTAAAGGCGCAGAAGCGGTTAGAGAAAAGACAGTGCCGTGGCATACGGCAGAAATGGAGAAGAATAATGAGCAGAGTTGCGATCGTAACTGACAGTAACAGCGGGATCACACAGGACAGAGGAAAAGAGCTCGGTATCTTTGTGCTTCCCATGCCATTTTTTATCGACGGGAAATTATTTTTAGAAGACATTACTTTGACACAGGAAGAATTTTATAAGAAATTGGGGGCGGATTCCGACATTTCAACCTCACAGCCTTCACCCGGAAATGTGATGGAACTGTGGGAGGAAGTTTTAAAGGAATACGATGAGATCGTCTGTATCCCCATGTCCAGCGGGCTTTCCAGTACATGTTCCACCGCGACGGCGATCGCCGCGGAATATAAAGGACGCGTGGAAGTCGTGGACAATCAGAGGATATCCGTTACACAGGAGCAGTCCGTATATGATGCCATGAAACTGCGCGACGAAGGAAAATCAGCGGCAGAGATCAAGGAAGTCCTTGAGCGGGAGAAACTTCAGGCAAGTATCTATATCACGGTGGATACGCTGAAATATCTGAAAAAAGGCGGACGGGTCACCCCTGCGGCAGCAGCCATCGGTACGGTGCTGAATCTGAAGCCTGTCCTGCAGATCCAGGGAGAAAAGCTGGATGCCTTCGCGAAAGTAAGGGGCTGGAAAGCAGCAAAGAAGACGATGCTCAATGCCATTGAGAAAGACTTAAATGAGCGCTTTGCGGATGTGAAAGACGAGATGGTCCTCGGCGTGGCATACACCTGCACGAAAGAAGAAGCGCAGGTGTGGAAGCAGGAGGTCATGGAGCGCTTCCCAGGATATGAGATCGTGGAAGGTCCGCTGTCACTGAGTGTGGCATGTCATATCGGGCCGGGCGCCATGGCAGTGACCTGCATGAAACGGGTGTAGATGGAATTTGCCAAGGGAAGTCATCCGCGGGGATGTTTTTGATAAGACGTATTCTGCGGGAATGTATCGGCAGTTTCGGCTCCGCCACAGAGTAAGAAAAATAACAAAATCCGAAAGTATGCGAAAAGCAGGAATCAGCAGAGAGCAACTCGGCTTTGCCTCAAACAATCTCTCTGCCAATTCCAACGCATACTTCCGGATTTTTATTTTTCTAAGTCCTGGACACGATTTTTGTATTATTTTGCAATACTGTGTAACGAAATAAGTGCTTTTTTAAAAGAAGAACGCAGGGAGTTGTTCTCCAGGATAGAGAGATTGCAGGAGGCAGAAAAAGAAGTGGTTCTGCTGCGGATAGCAGGCGAGTTCTCTTTTCGGGAGATCGGAGAATTGACGAAAAGAAGTGAAAACTGGGCGAGAGTGACTTTTTACCGTGCGAAACAGAAGCTGATAAGCATGGGCAGAAAAAAGGAGGACGGCGATGAAATGTGAGATAATCAGAGATCTGATTCCCAATTACGCGGACGGACTGAGCAGTGAAGCCACGAATGAAGCGGTTGAAGAACATCTGGGACAATGCATTGAATGCAGGGAATATTATGAGGAAATGTGCGGAGGAAACCTGGAGGCGGTGCAGGATGTTAACGGAAGTCTGCAAAGCGGAAATGACATTCGGGTTATCAGGAAGTTCCGTAGAACAAAACTGCGGTGGATCGCAATAAGCTGCGCCGTAATCCTTGTCTTTGTCCTGTTCCTGTCTAAAGCGGCAGGATCATGGATTGAACTGTCTTATGAGGATGCGGGGATCATTGCCTCTGTGCAGCCGGCAGAACTGGATGTTCCGGACTCTCTTTCTTCTGAGGGAACAGACGAGGACGGATACGTGGTGCGGGTTACGCAAAAGGACGGGGGAAAAAGTGTGCAGTGGGTCGATTTCCGCTTAAAGGTCGTGGAAGAAGACGGCGCGCCAAGATATCTTGTCTTTATCAACTGCAAAAATACTCTGTGGGAACAGCTCTTTGCCCGTCGCACGATAAACGGCGATGCTCCTGTTGTTGAAAAGTGGTCCGGTTTCGAGGTGGATGGAGAAAAACAGGGAGAGACAGGGGCAGTGGCAAGGACTGTTCCCATAAGTGCGACAGACGCGGTCTATTATCTGGATAAAGGGATAGAAAAAATCGACGAAGCGGATGCAGGAGAGGTAGAAGAACTGATCGCAAAATACGGAACTTTGATGTGGGAGAAAGAGTGAAATCCGGATTTGTCGAGGTGATAAAATACAACCGCGGGGCAACAGGTATCCTTCACAGACGCGTTTTCACTCGGGACGCGATGTAACGGTACATAGGCTCACAAAATACGTGAGCCAAGTGCCGACATCGCTTTACGGTCTGCTCAGGATACCTGTTGCCCCGCGGTCTTTCTATCCCTCAACAATTCTCGGTAAGAAGGCGGTGTCGAAATCGGGAAGTGCATCTAAATAACTAAGTAGGAATTCTTGTTTTTTAACGGACTAATGAACCGGAGTAAGCCTTTTCGTACCAGAACACTGGTATCTCCTCGACACTCACTTCAAAATTCGGATTGTCGCGGGGTGATCGATGTATCAGACGAAGTTTTTTCGAAAATGTTTCTGCGGGGATGTGT
>NHCFC00100__coassemble_1934_pt1 | contig 13257 bp, 10 predicted proteins | sample NHCFC00100__metabat2_high_PE_030 | metagenome-assembled genome bin NHCFC00100 | reverse complement strand
GGAGCGGAATCCCGACAGCCCTTCATCCTCTCCGAATACGTTTTGCACCCTTTTTCTTTTCAGATTCTGCAAAATGAAGTTCCTGAATTAAATGGCTGTATAGGGTGTCTGGAAAGGAAATTTACAGAGTCCACGCTCCGTAGACCGGGGGAGAAGTAAACGTGTATTGTAAAAAGGGACCTGTCTGAGTATGATAATAACAGAGCGAAAGGCTCAGGGACTCAGTGTGCATGAGCGTGAAGGCTGAGCAGATGCGACGTATACAAGGAGGAACCGGATGGAGAATAAGACAGGAAGCTTTATCGCACATCGGAGAAAAGAATTAGGAATGACCCAGAGACAGCTCGCGGAGATCCTGGGTGTTACGAATAAAGCAGTATCTAAATGGGAGACCGGTCAGGGGATGCCGGACATAGGAACGCTGCCGGAGCTTTCCAAAGTATTGGGAGTGACAGTGGATGAGATATTGAACGGCAAAGAGGCGGCGAGAGAAACGCTTCCCACGGAAGTGGTCAGAGAGGCCCTTCCATATGAAGGGAGCCTGTTTGATCTGGCAGTGGAACGGGCGGAGAAAAAGATGTCAGGGATCCGTGTGAAGCCCTGCGATGTTGCCGGAGTGTTGTGTTTCCTTCTGGCGGCAGGGCTTATCTCGGTACAGGGCTGGTATCTTCTGAAGGGAAGGAATTACGGTCTTGCCTATCTGACAGATTACATACCTGCAGTGATGACCGGCGCGGCGGTAGTGTTTCTGTGGCTTGGAGGCGTCTGTATCCGTCGACTGCGTCATATATGGAAGAAGGGCTGTGTCATGATCGCGGCGGCGATCTTACTGATCACAGGTATTGCTGTATGTGTGGTGTCACGTCCGGAAGGAAGAGAGATTATAAGCATTTCGCCAGATGCTTCGAATATCATGCGCCTGAAGCTGAAAGAGGACGGGAGCGCGGTTTTATACAGGCAGAGAGGCATCCTGTTCGCGGCACAGTCGGATACATTTCCATTTACGGTAAAAGACAGCATAAAGATACAGTGGCTGGAAGATGATGTGTGCGCCATGACCTATGAATCCCCGGATGACAAAGATGTCCACCAGTATGTAGCGACCTACGGGGATCGGGGAAGCGGTATCTCTTACTATTATGTATTCAGCATGGTGCATGGGACATGGGCAGCAGAAGATGACCGGGGCAATTATACGCTGGAGGTGACAGAAGGACCTGGGGCAGGTATCACGGTGCATACACCGGAAGGGACAAAAAGCTACACGGCCGATCAATGTCTTCAGTATGGAACCCTTGCCCTTGTCTTCCCGAGGGAAGATCCGCAGTGGACGCTTGTGATGAACAGAGACTGTGTGTTAGATGAAAATGATGCCGGAATAGAAGACGGAGGTACACTGACATTGTGCAGAGTAGACATGGACAAGACTGCCCCTCTGACTCTTGGGAAATCGTCAGGAGAGAGTAAACTGGGCTTGATATCCGGCAAAGCAGTGCCGGATGAAAGGCTTAAAGATATGGATTGAGGAAGGAGAGTGTCGTATGTTTGGACAGGATGAGGAAAGGACAGGCAGAAAGTTCCTTTTCGTGATTGGCGTTGCGACGGTAGGAATTATGGCGGCTGCGGCTTTTTTCTTCGCAGCAGGATATATCGTGGAATATATACAGGAGTATCTGAAGTACGCTTCTTTACAGGGAACGGGGATCGTGCTGGAGAGAGACGGCCTTTCCGGACTTATAGACTGGATCCGGGAGACGGAAGACATTCCGGAGCATGTGAACGTGTCATACTTTCAGGCGGAGCTTCGGGAAAAGGATGGAGAGGTGTATGATTTCCGGCTGACCATGGAAGAGTTTGACGAAGAGGATGAATATGTGCGGGATGTCTGGTTTACTTATGACAGCTCCACAGGGGGACTGGAGACCTCGGAGGATGTAGTTACCTATCTCGCCGTCCTGTATGATCCGAATGCGGAAGCCGAATATGTAGACGCGCAGTTTAAGCGGATCCCGCTTTCCGCCCAGATGCGGGAGGTGGACTTTGACCGGTATACCGTAGAGTTTCAAAAGGACCGGGGGCTTTTGCAGGGGACTCCTGTCATAGACGGAACAGACGGGGATATGTTTCCGGTATTGACTTGGGAGGAGTATGAGCAGTGCGCCGGAGGAGTCAGCGACGGGAGCTCCCAGGTGATCGTCTCCCTTACGGATGGCACAGGGGCGATGGGGCAGCGTATCGAGTATCTTTGCGCCGCGGCGGACGAGGAGGCACTGGGCGGACATCCGGAGACTGTGATGCAGGTGGATTACAGGATCGACCGGAATGTACTCACGCTTACAGACGATCATGGTGAGACATGGATCCCCAGCGGACTGACTGAAGACGAGGTGGCGGATACGCTGGATATCTACCGGAACGGTGATCAGATCCCGGAGAACAGCTTCTGCGCGGACGGAAACGGCACCTTTGCTGTATTTTACGGCGGAGCTCCGATACTGCGGGTACTTACAGAGGACGGGGCACAGTGGACGGATATTCCGTTTGATGAGGAATTCCCCAGGGGCTGTATCGCAAGGGTCATCCGTTTTCTTGACGATGAGAACTGGTATGCGGCGCTGGGGACAGACTGGTCTATGGGAACCGGCGGGGCGACTTATGTGTACTGGACCCATGACGCAGGGGAAACATGGACATGCCGGCTTCTGCCGGATACGGACGCACTGCTGCTGACCGGGCTGGAATATACGGATACCATGAACGGCATGCTGACCATGGAGGGAGCTTTTGGCGGCGATACATGGCCTCATGTCTATATCACGGAAGATGGCGGAGAGAATTTCAAGGAGATCGAATTCCCGTGGGATACTATCGGAAGTGATGTGACCTTTATCAATAAGGTGGACAGTCTCGTGTATGAAAACGGAGGGTATACCCTGATTCTGGGACAGGGAAGCTATGGGAATATGAAGGCAAGATTCACCGCGGAGACGCTGGATGGAGAGTGGACATTTGAAGAGAGTTATATAGGAACTGTCCATACATGGGGGTAGCATATGAAGAAGAAACATATATTGCTTTTCGGATGCGGAGCGGCGGGGCTGCTTTTTATCCTTTTTGCGCGTATATCATATTACGGAGAGATGGCGTTAAGAGCAGGATACGGATCGTCTGATGAACAGCAGTTATATCTGGAAAAGGCATCTGCCGCAGGGTGGCAGAACGGTTGATAGAGATCAAAGGAGAGCAGGATAAAAAAGAGATAAGATAGAGAACAGGGATTGACATATATCGGCCATCTATATATAATAAAAATATATAGACGGCCGATATATTTTGGACAAGCCAAAGGTACCTTGTGTAAACAGTTAACAACAGTTGTAAAGGCAGCAGTGAGGGGCAGCGGCTATGGTGACGATCGGCGGAAGGAGGAGTATATGGCAGTAGATAAAAGTCTCATCTCAGGGAGCACCGCTATGCTGATATTGAAGCTTCTCTCAGAGAAGGACATGTATGGCTACGAGATGATCGAGACGCTCAAAGAACGCTCGAACAACGTATTCGAGCTCAAAGCCGGGACACTGTATCCCCTGCTTCATGGTCTTGAGGATAAGGGCGCGCTCACAGTGTATGAAAAGCCTGTGGGAGCGAAGGTGAGAAAGTATTACAGTATCACGAAGCAGGGGCGCAAAGCCCTGAAAGAAAAGGAAGAAGACTGGCGGACTTACTCGCAGGCAGTCGCGGATGTCATGGGGATGCTTGCGTTCGAAGGAGGGATCGCATGAGTAAAGGCAATATGAATGGTGAACGCACAGACAGGGCGCGCATGAACGGGGAGCATAGAGAACGTGAAGAATACCTGGACACGCTGACCGGTCAGATACGCTGTAAGATGGCGCGGAGGGATGTGGCGGAGGAGTTCAGAGGTCATATCGAGGATCAGACCCGCGCCTTTATGAGCGAGGGGATGGAAAGGAAAGAAGCAGAGGCGCTGGCAGTCCGCGAGATGGGCGATCCGGTGGAGGTAGGAAACGAGCTTGATAAGATCCACCGTCCGCGGATGCCATGGGGGATGATCGGTCTGATCGTCGTCTTAAGCATTGTAGGGTATGCGGCATATTGTTTCGTTTCCTCAAAGTGTGCATATGATGGAGGAACCAGCGGTGCAGTATTCAGTCTGAGTTATCTCGTCTACATCCTGGCCGGTCTGGCGGTGATGACAGGAGTGTGTTTCGTAGATTATACAAGGATCGGGGAACGGGCAAGAGAGTTGATGATCATCCTGATTCTGGGCTGCCTTGCAGGACAGAGTTTCTCTGTGGGCATGGTGAACGGAATGCCAAGCTGGATCATCCTGGGAGGAATAGGGATAGATGTAGGAGCGGTTCTTATGCTGACGGTTCCGTTGTATGTAGGTATCCTTTATCATTACCGGGGCAGCGGTAGGAGCGGGAGCATAAAAGCGGTGCTCTGGATGCTGCCCGGCTGCGGGATCGCGTTAAAGTGCGGCAGGACATGGATGGCAATGATACTGGCGACGACTTGTGTGGTCGTATTTGAGATCGCTGTGTGCAAGAGATGGTTCCGAATCTCAAGGAGAGCTGCGGCTGTGGCAGGAGGCGCGGCAGGAGCAGGGATTTTCATCCTGCCTCTGGCCAGGATCATGTGGGGAACGGCTCCTTCTTATCAGCAGGAACGTCTGTCCATGATATTCGGCGGCAGCGCAGATACGCCGTATTACCCGAATATATTTATAAAGACACTTTTAGATGGCAGCAGGCTGGTCGGAAAGAATCCTGACCTTGCGGATACGGTCATCTCACTGCCGAATCCTTCAGAGGCTGCTCTTGCCGGGATTGCCGGATATTGTGGGATACTGGCGGCACTTGCCGTGGCGGGAGTGCTTCTGTTTCTTCTCCTTCGGTTCCTTCATATATCTTTAAAGCAGAGAAATCAGCTGGGGATGCTCATGGGAACCGGGTGCGCGGCCGTATTTCTCATCCAGACGGCAGTCTATTGCGTGAATAATATGGGACTCGTTTATCTGGGATCCTACTGTCCGTTTCTGACAATGGGCGGCAGCAGCATACTTATGACCTATGTCCTGCTGGGACTGCTGCTCAGTATATGCCGATACCGGAATACCGCTCCGGAGCGGAATCCGGGGAGAGCGGGAAAAGAATACCGCACCGTAAAGTAAGATCATATCAATTGCAAAAATATCCGGCAGGAGGGCTTTGGAAATAAACCGCTCCTGCCGGATATTTGCTTTCCGGAGACTTGTGAGGCATCTTTTGAAGAATTATTCTCCGGATGCTTTGTAGCATGCCAGTGAGTAAGGGATAAAATATCCCTGGGCATGGCGGCACACAGGGCAGACCTTCGGCGCCTGGATGCCCTCATGGATATATCCGCAGTTGGTGCACATCCATACAGAGGTCCCCTCGGAGGCATAGTAGGTATTCTCCTCCAGCATCTGTGCCAGCTTCCCGAAACGTTCCTCGTGGATGTGTTCGATCTCTGCAATCTGGTAGAAAGCGGACGCAACCTCAAGGAATCCTTCCTCCTTTGCCGTATCCCCGAATGCCTGGTAGACATCCGCGTACTCCTCGTGCTCGTTGTGCTCTGCCGCGCGCAGAAGCCCGGCGATACTGTCCTGCTGATCAACGGGATACGCCCCGTCGATGTGGATCGTCTCCCCTGACAGATCCTTTAGCAGATCATAGAATCGCTCCGCATGGGCCCGCTCCTGATCCGCGGTGTAAAGGAAGATGTCTGAAATAGTCCTCATGCCTTCTTCCCTGGCGCGCTCCGCGCCGATTGTATAGCGGTTCCTTGCCTGACTTTCTCCGGCAAATGCCCGCATCAGATTCTCCTTTGTCTTACTTTCAGAAAAATGAACAGCCATGGTACACACTCCTTTTTTATAAGCAGTATGTGCCATGGCTGAGAATTTATTCACGGTTTGCCAGAATTTAGTTAAAACCAATCAGACGTCTCGCGACATTGTATGCAAGAGACGAGACCTTTCTTCCCGGGCGTCCGGGCAGGTTCATGGTCTGGCCGAGGATTCCGTAGCGGATCTTCAGATAGGTCTTGTAATCTTTACGTTTCAGATAATCCCACAGTTCTTTCTTTTTCACGAGGTTTTCATCCTTCTTCGAACGGATGCAGAGGATGGAAGATACCGTCATCATGATAGCAAGATAGTTGATCATGTATTTGCGGAGCTTCTTACTCGTGACCATCCGCAGCTCGTACATAGAAATCATTGATTTTGTGACAAACAGCTGCTGATCGATACGGCTGATCATGATCTTCTCATTGACCGACTGATCTTCACGGCCGATGAAGTATCTGTAGAAGTCAACGTTCAGATAGTACAGTGTGCGCACGTGAGGCAGCGGGTAATATACATAGATGTTATCTACATAGAACGTATGCTTGGGAAGGGAGAGCTGGCACAGTCTGAGCATTTCCGTGCGGTAGATCACAGAGTGCATCAGGATGTACTGATCCAGGCGGAAGCGGCCGATATCATCCCAGCGGAAGATCTGATTCTCAGGGAGAACGTTGTCGTACCGGATGACCTTCTTGTGCTCCATGCCTACTTTTTCGTATACATAGTTAGAGATCACCATATCTACTTCATTGTCCTCATCCACAAAGCGCTTCACAGCATCGAGTATCTTAAGCAGTGACTGAGCGTCCACCCAGTCGTCGCTGTCTACGACTTTGAAATATTTCCCTGTGGCGTGGGACAGTCCGCAGTTGACGGCATCGCCGTGCCCGCCGTTCTCTTTTTCCACGGCTTTGATGATGGTCGGATACTTCTTCTGATAACGCTCGGCGATCTGCTGTGTTCCGTCTTTGGAGCCATCGTTGACTACGATGATCTCAACATCCTCGCCGCCGGGAAGGATGGAGTTGATCGCCTTTTCCATATAGGCTTCTGAATTATAACATGGTATGGCAAATGATATATATTTCATAAACGTTTCCTCCTGCCTTAATTACCACAAGTATATCATCAATCCTTATATCTTGTAAAATTTATTTTTTTCCGCTATAGTAAAAGTATTCATTCAGGGGGTTCCTGTGCCCTGAACGTTTTTAAGGAGGACAAGATGAAGAAAAATGTGATTGTAGGACAGTCGGGAGGACCAACCGCTGTCATCAATGCCAGCCTGTACGGGGTTGTATCGGAAGCACTTGCCAGAGAAGATGATATTGAAAACGTATACGGGATGGTCAACGGAATCGAAGGGTTTTTAAACGGACAGGTTATGAACATGAAGCCGCTTGAAGAATCAGGAGAGCTTAAACTGATCAGGACCACGCCGGGCTCTTATCTCGGTTCGTGTCGTTATAAGCTTCCCGAAGACCTGGAGGATAAGGTGTACCCGGAGCTGTTTGAGAAATTCACGGAGTACGGGATCGGGTATTTCTTCTACATCGGGGGAAATGACTCTATGGATACAGTGAGCAAGCTGTCACGCTACGCGGAAAAAAACGGAAGCGATATCTGTTTCATAGGTATTCCCAAGACGATCGACAATGACCTTGTGCATACGGACCATACGCCGGGATTCGGGAGTGCCGCGAAATACGTTGCCTCCACAGTGCGGGAGATCGCGGTGGATGCGTCTGTATATGACAATAAAAAATCAGTGACTATTGTGGAGATCATGGGACGCCATGCGGGATGGCTGACTGCGGCGAGTGTGCTGGCGCGCAAGGAAGAAGGGGATAATCCGGTGCTTATCTATCTGCCGGAGATGGCTTTTGATACAGGGAAGTTCCTGGACGATGTCCGTGCGGCGCTTAATAAGACCGCCAATCTGGTGGTGTGCATCTCCGAGGGGATCAACGACGGGAAGGGCACGTTCATCTGTGAGCTGGCCAGCGATGTGGGAGTGGATACATTCGGTCACAAGATGCTCACAGGATCGGGTAAATATCTGGAAAATCTTGTGAAAGAGCGTCTTGGAGTGAAGGTGCGCTCCATTGAGCTGAACGTGTGCCAGAGATGTTCTTCTGCCATGCTGTCGGATACTGACTTAAGCGAAGCTGCCGCTTCAGGCGCATACGGAGTAAAGTGCGCCCTGGAGGGTGAGTCGGGGAAGATGGTCGCGTTTCACCGGGCGCAGGGAGAAGAGTATCACATAGACTATATGACAGAGGATGTGAACCTTATCTGTAATCAGGAGAAGACAGTGCCCGAGGAGTGGATCACAGGGAACGGCGCTGATATCGGAAACGGATTTATCGAATACGCGCTCCCCCTGATCCGGGGCGAAGTGGAAGTGCCGAAGAAGGACGGGCTGCCGCTGTTCGCATACAGAAGATAGCAGTGTATACAGAAAATGCTGTGCAGAGCCTAACAGAGCTGTGTGGGGCAGGATAAGCCCTGCTGCATCTGTAAAAGCCCATGCACGCCGCAGCATACCATACTCTTTACGGCGCTGTCTGTGTAGAAAGCCATGTGCTGGGTGTGGATGACATTTTTAAACTGGCGCAGATATGCCATATCACGGTTGGAGAGGATATCGGTCCGGAGATCCCGGTGGACGATATCCTCTTCGTATTCCATGCAGTCCAGTCCGAGAGCCCCGATGTGTTCGGATTCGATGCCGGATATGAGCACTTTGATGTCCGTGAGTGGTCCGCGCGCGCAGTTGATGAGGACGACGCCCTTTTTCATCAAGGCAAGACTGTCCGCGTTGATCATATGGTAGGTTTCCGGCATCAGAGGCACATGGAGAGAAATTACGTCGGACTCTTTGTACAGCGTTTCAAGTGGGACATACTGTGCCAGTTCTTTTGTGGCGTCATCCTCAAAACTGTCGTGCGCGAGGATCCGGCAGCCGAAGCCGGACAGCTCTTCTATAACAGTTCTTCCGATCTGTCCGGTCCCGATGACGCCCACGGTCAGATCCTTCAGTTCTTTTCCGATGAGCCCTGTCAGGGAGAAATCATTGACCTGTGTGCGCCAGAGCGCCTGCTTGTAATTGCGCAGACAGAGGAGGATCATCATGATCGTGTAGTCCGCCACGCCGTGGGGATCATAGCGGGCATTGCACACATGGAGCCCGATCTGACGCGCGTAGTCCACGTCAATGTGATTGTAGCCAATGGTCCTCGTGGAAAGATAGTGGATGCCCTGCTCTTTCAGCGCGTCCAGCTCCGGTCTGCGGTAGGTATACATCCCAAGGATGCTGACGCCGGAATCTTTCTCGAGTGTCTTTATATGATTCATGGTCAGACCGTCAGGGGAAAGTACAAGATCGAGCCCCGGGATGGTTGCCAATTCGTCAAAATATTCTTTCTCATCTTCTCTTACTTCAAATGCATAGATCTTCATGTTCAATCTCCAATCTCTCAAAATGTATGCAGGCAATCCTTGCGGATATATACCGGCGGATTACAGACTGGTGTCCTGTCTGTATCTGTTTGTCACCAGAAGTATAAAAGATGCGAAAGTGCCTGTCAATGCGGCGCTTTGACGCGTCGAACCACAGCGCTTTGAAGCGGAAAACAGCGGCGCTTTGAAGCGGTAAAGAGATTCCGCCATAGGACGGGAAGACCGCGCATAGGATATAGTAACCGCGGACAGTACAGAGGGCGCTTTTTCATTGTCTGCGGAAGTGAGGTCTCATATCAGAGATCAGAACAGGAGGTGACAGATGAGCCAGAAGATTGAAAATATACTGAATCTGGCATTGGAGGCAACGCCCGGAGAGCGGGAGCGCTCGGGAGAGCTGGAGGTGGGCTTTGACCCGGAGGAGGATGTGTGGGAGCTGATCGTGAAATATTCCGGGACACTGGACACTGTGAGATCAGTCTCACTGTCTGTGACGGAACTTATGAACGGATATGCAGTCATCGTCATCCGTGAAGACCGGATCGAAGAACTGGCGTCCTTTCCGGAAGTGGAGTTTATCGAAAAGCCGAAAAGCCTGTATTTTGAAGCATACGTAGGAAGACAGGTGTCCTGTATTGACAGTGTTCAGAATCCCCCGTACTCACTGAAAGGAAACGGGATCCTTATCGGCATCGTGGACAGCGGCATCGACTACGCTAATCCTGCTTTCCGAAATGCGGACGGCACGACCCGGATCGTGTCGCTGTGGGATCAGACCATCCCGGGGAATCCGCCGGAGGGGTATGCCACTGGGACAGAGTATACAAGGGAAGATATCAACGCAGCTCTTGCTGCACAAGAGGATATCAACGTGGCGCCTGATACACGAGAGGACATTGGGGAAGCGCCCGCCGTGCGGGAGGACAGCGGCAGATCAGGTGGACTACAGGGGGAAGAAGAGCGCTTCCGCATCGTCCCTAGCAGGGATATAAGCGGACACGGAACCGCAGTGGCAGGCATCGCCGCAGGAAACGGGGCGGGGAGCGCGGGCGGTCAGTACAGAGGCGTGGCGCCGGGGGCAGAGCTGATTGTAGTCAAAATGGGGATACCAAGGACAGAAGGCTTCCCCAGGACGGCAGAACTGATGACGGGCGTGGACTATATCATCCGAAAGGCGCTGGAACTTAAGACACCCGTGGCGGTCAATATCAGCTTCGGCAATACTTACGGTTCCCACGACGGGACGTCTCTTGTGGAGCGTTTTCTAAATGATATCTCCGATACGTGGAAGAATGTGATCTGCGTGGGGAGCGGGAACGAAGGGACGACCGCAGGACACGCGGCGGGAAGACTGACGGATGAAGAAGCGCGTTCTGTGGAGTTTGCGGTGCAGGACTTGGAGCCGGCGCTGAATCTCCAGATCTGGAAGTCCTATGTGGATGAGGTGGATATCTCTGTGGTCAACCCCTCCGGCGTGAGGGTAGGACCATTCAGGGAGATATTGGGTCCCCAGCGGTTCGTGCTGGGCGGGACAGAACTTCTCATCTACTATGGGGAACCAAAGCCGTACAGCGTGAAGCAGGAGATCTATCTGTCCTTTATCCCGCGGCAGTCCTACATAGACAGTGGTGTGTGGCAGATCATTCTTACACCGCGGCGTATCGTGGAAGGAGACTATCAGATGTGGCTTCCCGCACAGGCGGCGCTCAATGTGGGAACGGCTTTTCTCCTGCCGAACAGCGATTCCACGCTTACGATCCCGTCTACTGCATCCCTTGTGGTCACGGTGGCAGCGTATGACGCGAGGACATTTTCCTATGCGGACTTTTCCGGTCGTGGTCCGGCCTCTGTCTACGAGGGGAGTAACGTGCCGAAGCCCGATCTGGCGGCTCCCGGCGTTCAGGTGACCGCTCCGGCGCCGGGCGGGAGCTACCGGACATTCAGCGGCACATCCTTTGCCACACCATTTGTCACCGGCGGAGCGGCGCTTTTGATGGAGTGGGGAATTGTGAGAGGAAACGACCCTTATCTCTACGGAGAGAAAGTAAAGGCGTATCTGCGCAGAGGGGCGAGGGAACTGCCGGGATATGAACAGTGGCCCAACGCGCAGCTCGGGTACGGGGCACTGTGCGTACGGGACAGCCTGCCGGGGGAATAGGGAACACGACACTATATTAGCGAAAGGGGATAATCCCTTGTTTAACAACTGTATCCTGTGATAGAATAAAGAGCAGTGAGTGACAGCAGTACGGGATGTACACGCATGTTATCATACTTCATGAGGAAGGCAGGAATTTTGTTATGAAATCACTTCTTATCTATCTGAAGGATTATAAGAAAGAAACCATACTGGCGCCTCTTTTTAAGATGCTGGAGGCGTCTTTTGAGTTGTTTGTGCCGCTTGTTATGGCGGCGGTCATTGACGTGGGTATCGCGCAGTCTGACAGACCCTACATCGTGAAGATGTGTCTTGTCCTGATCGCGCTTGGCATCATCGGGCTGGTCTGTTCCATTACGGCACAGTATTTCTCAGCGAAGGCGGCATCCGGATTCGGTACGGGCGTGCGGCACGCATTGTTCAGGCATATCCAGAGCTTTACATTTACGGAGATGGATACGCTGGGCAGTTCAACGCTCATCACCCGTATGACAAGTGACGTGAACCAGACCCAGGCCGGGGTGAACCTTGTGCTCCGTCTGTTCTTACGTTCCCCGTTCATTGTATTCGGAGCCATGATCATGGCGTTTACTGTGGATGTGAAGTCAGCGGTCATTTTTGTGATCGTGATCCCGCTTTTGTCAGTCATCGTGTTCGGGATCATGCTCATCACCATGCCGCTTTACCGCAAAGTGCAGTCCAATCTGGACAGCGTGCTCCTGACGACAAGGGAGAATCTCGCAGGGGCGAGAGTGATCCGTGCGTTTAACAAAGAAGAGGATGAGAAAGAGAAATTCGAGAAAGAGAATGAGACGCTGACAGACGCGCAGAAGTTCGTGGGACGGATTTCCGGACTGATGAATCCGCTTACCTATATCATCGTAAATGGCGGTATCATAGCGCTAATCTATGTGGGCGCGGTCCGTGTGGATATCGGAGACCTGACCCAGGGCGAGGTCGTGGCGCTCATCAACTATATGTCCCAGATCCTTGTGGAGCTGGTGAAGCTGGCGAACCTGATCATCACAGTGACAAAAGCGGTTGCCTGCGGGAACCGTATTGAAAGTGTGCTGAAGATCACACCGGAGATGGAGAATGGCAGCCTGAAGTGGGAAAATGCGGCCGGCGCAGGGGAGGCGACCGTTCCTGTGGTTGAATTCTCGGATGTATCACTGACATATAAAGGGGCGGGAGCGGAATCGCTCACAGGCCTTTCTTTCCGTGTGGAAAAGGGACAGACGATCGGTATCATCGGCGGTACCGGCTCAGGAAAGTCTTCGCTTGTTAATCTGATCCCCCGTTTCTATGACGCGACAGAGGGGGAAGTGAAGATCTTCGGAAAGAATATCAAAGAGTATGATCTGGAGAGCCTGCGCGGACATATCGGCGTTGTGCTCCAGAAGGCAGTTCTCTTTAAGGGAACGATCGAAGAGAATCTCAAGTGGGGGAATGAATCCGCCACGGCAGAGGATCTGGAAGAAGCCCTGACGATCTCCCAGTCTAAGGAATTCGTTGACGCGAAAGCAGGGCGGCTGGAATTCCGTGTGGAACAGGGCGGACGGAACCTGTCCGGCGGTCAGAAGCAGAGGCTGACGATCGCGAGGGCGCTTGTGCGTAAGCCGGACATCCTGATACTGGATGACAGTGCTTCCGCACTGGATTTCGCGACAGACGCCGCGCTTCGCGGCGCGATCCGGGGGATGAAAGAACAGCCGACCGTGTTCATCGTTTCCCAGCG
>NHCFC00100__coassemble_1922_pt1 | contig 13362 bp, 15 predicted proteins | sample NHCFC00100__metabat2_high_PE_030 | metagenome-assembled genome bin NHCFC00100 | reverse complement strand
AGAAATTATTTTAAAGAACACAATATTGATAAGGAGATCTTAGAATTCCCCGTCTCCAGCGCCACGGTAGAGCTTGCGGCGCAGGCAGTCGGCGTAGAGCCGGCGCGCATCGCCAAGACGATGTCCTTCTACACAAAGGACAAGGACGCTGCCATCCTCGTGGTGACAGCCGGAGACACAAAGGTAGACAACAGTAAATTCAAGCACTGTTTCGGAATGAAGGCAAAGATGCTCTCCGCGGAAGATGTAGAACAGATGACCGGACATGCCATCGGCGGCGTATGCCCTTTCGGGAATCCGGCATCTGTCGCCGTCTATCTTGACGATTCCATGAAGCGTTTTGAGACGGTATTTCCCGCTGCAGGGAGCGGCAATTCCGCGGTGGAGATGACCTGCGAGGAGCTGGAGACCTATTCGAAAGCCACAGAGTGGGTGGATGTGTGTAAACTTATTTAGACAAAAAGAGATATGCGAAGGCCCAAAGTGCTCTGCATATCTCTTTTTCTATATTTTACACACTCAGTTTCTTATCTGCCACCCAGCCGGACACTCCGAACATCACAAGGCACACAAGAACATAGTATACGATATCCAGCGGATTCCAACCGGCAAGGATCCTTACATCCGCAAATGCCGGGATACAGTGTAACAGGCTCAGTCCTTTTTCTACCGCATAATTCAGGACAAAGAACAGGATGACTGCCACCAGCCCTGCGAACCTTGACCTGAGAAGGACTGTACGCGCCATGATCACCGCCAGGAATCCGATGAAGATCACTTCTGCCCATGCGATGAAGAATAAGAACGCGAATACAATCACATCACCCCATGCCACATGGATCTCCAGCACCTTCTGCATAAACATCTGTACGCCCTCGAAGATCGCCCGGATGCCGCCGTACCTGACTACCGCCACTCCCAGGCAGATGCATCCCGCCGCGACAAACGACGCGAATACGACAAACATCTGCAGGATAGCGGAGATGAACTTTGACCCTAATATCTCCCAGATGGACTTCGGGACCATCCACAGCATATAGCTCTGCTTCGTCCTCAGGTCACGGTTCAGCACAAGGATACTCTCGATCCCCGTATACAGAAGGACCAGAAACGACATGCTGAACATCAGCACAACAATAATCCCCGCTGCGTTTACATTCTCATCATCAAAGATCATTCCCCATATAAAGGCCAGGATCCCCACTGCCAGCATCGCAAAGATGACCATCCTCGAAGTCCTCTGCTTCTTCCATTCATATTTGATCAGTTTTCCCATTTTCGATTCCTCCTAAAATCATAAAAACATTGTCCGCTTATAAAACGATCCGCGTCTGATCTACATCAGATCCATATAGATCTCGCCCAGAGAACGTCCGCTCCTCATGCGCTCGGCTTCCAGATCGATCTTATCCACAAGCTGCCCGTCCCTGACAAACACTGCATAGTCAATAAAACTCTCCACTTCCTCCAGCAGATGTGTGGAGATCACGAATGTCCGCTTCTCGTCTGCTTCCTCAAGGATCAGGCTGACGATCTCCTCACGCGCCTTGTAGTCAATGCCGTTCAGGGGTTCATCCAGAAGGCACAGGCTTGCCTTACGAGACAATGTCGCCGCCAGCTTCAGCTTCGCGCTCATGCCGCTGGAGAGATTCCTCACTTTCTGTCCGGGAAGAAGATTCATCTTTACTGTCAGCTCATCGAACCGTTTCCTGTCAAAATCCGGAAAGAAATCCGCATAATAATCTCCCACGTCACTTACTTTCATAAAATCATAAAAGAACGGCTCTGTCGCCATGTAGGCGATCTCATTCTTATCCTTATATCCCAGCGGATGCCCCTTGTAAATGATCTCTCCGTGTCCGGGCTTCGTAAGTCCCGCCACCATCTTCATCCATGTGGTCTTACCGCTTCCGTTCTCCCCTAGAAGCCCGTAGATCTTGCCCTCCGCCAGATTCACCGTCAGGTCTGCCACCGCTGTTGTATCTCCGTACCATTTCGTCAGTTCTTTACATTCCAGCATCATGATTCTTCTTCCTCCTTATAGTCCTTGATCTGTGAAATAATGTCTTCCTTTTCAAATCCCAGGTCTTCCATCTCACGCATAAAACTCCCAAGAAGCTCTCCTGCCATCTCTTTTTTCACATTCTCAAACATATTCTCCTCCTCCGAGACAAAGGTCCCGATCCCGCGTCTCGTAAAACAATAACCTTCCAGTTCCATCTCCCGGTAGATCCTCGCCGCCGTATTCTGGTTGACTTTATACATGACCGCCAGTTCCCGGCTCGCCGGCATCTTTTCTCCGGGTTTTAGCTCACCTTTTACCATCTTTTTCTTCAGATCATTTATCACTTGAAGGTAGATCGGAGCTGATGCATTGTATTCCATACTCATCCTCCTTTTACTGCCGCGGATCATCTGTTACGTCAGTTCCATCCGGTCTTATCATCCGCAGTCTTCTTTATTTATGCACTAGTGTTATAGTTAGATAGTACACTAGTATTTTATGTGTGTCAATACTTTTCTTGATTTATAATTCCTTCTCCACTCTTCTATATCTTCCGCTTTTTCAAATACACACTGCCTTTTCATATATCCTTTTTCTTTTTACATTGTCCGCCGCAAGGTGCTATGCTAAAATATATCCAACATAAAAACGAATAAAGGAGAACTGCCATGATCAAAGATATCCCGGCGTCAAGCCCACTGATCGATGAAAAATTAAAAAGCGAGCTGTCCGGCATTTTCGAACGTCTCGAAGATGCAGTCACCATCAAAGCCATTGTTGACATGTCTGCCGAAAAAGGAAGCGAACTGGCGGGATTCCTCTGCGTGATTGCTTCCTTAAGCGAAAAGCTCACCCTTGAAATATACGATCCTCAGGAGACAGACCACCCCCAGGAGCTTGATATGCAGTGGCTCCCTGTATGCGGGCTGTATAAAAACGGGCAATACAGCGGCATCGCTTTCCACGGTGTGCCCGGCGGTCAGGAGATCAATTCCTTTGTGCTTGCTCTCTACAACTTATCAGGTCCGGGTCAGAAGCTCGATCTGTGGACAAAAAGGCGGATCGGCAAGCTTAAGAAAAAGGCAAACATCAAGATCTGTGTCTCTCTGGCGTGTCATCACTGTCCGAAGGTCGTCACCGCCGCGCAGCAGATCGCAGCCCTTAATGACAACATTGAAGCTGAGATGATCGATGCCGGTCTGTATCCGGACCTGGTGGAAAAATATGAAATTGAAAGAGTCCCTGTGATCATTATCAATAACAGCCAAAAATATCTTGGTTCAAAAAGTATTGATGAGCTGATTGATTTTGTTAAGTAAATATCGAAGTATTTGTTAGATTTTAATGAAATTACTGTTTTTATCTTGTTGAAATTTAAGATGCATTGTAGGTTTTGCGCAATTTGCTGTTATTTTTTAGATTATATTGATTTTATTTGTGCAATATGATATATTTAATTTAAATAGAAATGGAAATGCTTTGAGAGGAGAGCGGATTAATACAGCAGAAATGTTGTTTTTAATCATGCTCTCTTTTTTAGCACACGGATATTTTCCGGTGTTACTTCGGAAAAACCATCATAAAATACAGCAGTTCGGAGATATATTATGGAACAAAGATTTTACGACATGATAGAAAGCAGTCCCGTGATCGCGGCAGTCAAGGACATGGACGGGCTGAAAAGATGCTGTGAGCTTGAAGACATTAAAGTCGTCTTTATTCTCTTTGGGGATATCTGCTCCATCACTGATATCGTTAAGCAGATCAAAGCATCCGGAAAGATGGCAATCGTACATATTGACCTTGTGGCAGGCTTAAGCTCCAAGGAAATCTCTGTTTCTTTTATCAAAACACATACAGAAGCAGACGGCATCATCACAACAAAGCCCGGTCTCATCAAAAAAGCCCGGGAGCTGTCCCTGCTCACTGTCCTTCGATATTTTTTGATCGATTCAATGGCACTGGAAAACATTTATCAGCAACAGTACAGCATCCGCCCGGATTTTATCGAAGTACTTCCGGGGCTGATGCCGCAGATCATCCGCCAGATCACCCGCTCTCTCAAGATCCCTGTAGTAGCCGGCGGCCTCATCTCGGACAAGGAATCCGTAGTTGCGGCACTGAAAGCCGGAGCGATCTCCGTGTCCACTACAAATCAGGATGTATGGCTGATGTAGTTCTTAAGCCGCCCCTGACCGGTAGGGCGGTTTAGATAAACCCAGGTGCAGTCGCACCAGAAAATTTATTCAATAGTTAGGAGGACTGATTATGGCAAAGTATGTAATGGCACTGGATGCAGGCACGACAAGCAACAGATGTATCCTTTTCAACGAGAAAGGTGAGATGTGCAGCGTAGCGCAGAGGGAATTCACACAGTATTTTCCGCAGCCCGGATGGGTTGAGCACGATGCGGATGAGATCTGGGCAAGTCAGCTGGGCGTGGCAGTGGAGGCAATGAACATGATCGGAGCAACTGCTGAAGATATCGCCGCGATCGGTATTACAAACCAGAGAGAGACAGCAATCGTATGGGATAAGAATACCGGCGTGCCTGTCTACCACGCGATCGTATGGCAGTGCCGCAGGACATCGGAATACTGTGATTCTCTTAAGGAGAAGGGACTGACAGAGAAGTTCCGTGAGAAGACAGGTCTTGTGATCGACGCTTACTTCTCAGGCACAAAAGTAAAATGGATCCTGGACAATGTTCCCGGAGCAAGAGAAAAAGCGGAAAACGGCGATCTGCTCTTTGGAACCGTTGAGACATGGCTGATCTGGAAACTGACAAAGGGCGAGGTACATGTGACAGATTACTCCAACGCTTCCCGTACCATGCTTTTTAACATCAACACACTGGAGTGGGATGATGAGATCTTAGCAGAATTAAATATTCCGAAATGTATGCTGCCGGAAGCAAAACCTTCAAGCTGCGTCTACGGACATGCAGATCCGTCTTTCCTGGGCGGACCGATCCCCATCTCCGGAGCAGCAGGCGATCAGCAGTCTGCCCTGTTCGGACAGACATGCTTCACGCCGGGCGAGGCAAAGAATACATACGGCACAGGCTGCTTCTTGCTGATGAACACCGGCGAGAAACCTGTCTTCTCGGAGAACGGGCTCGTAACAACGATTGCCTGGGGACTGGACGGAAAAGTTGAATACGCTCTGGAAGGCTCTATCTTCGTGGCAGGAGCTGCTGTCCAGTGGCTGCGTGACGAGATGCGGCTGATCGATTCCGCTCCGGATTCCGAGTATATGGCATCCAAGGTAAAGGATACAAACGGCTGCTATGTCGTACCCGCATTTACAGGTCTCGGCGCTCCGCACTGGGATCAGTACGCAAGAGGCACCATCGTTGGCATCACCCGCGGTGTTAACAAATACCATATCATCCGCGCGACTTTAGAGTCACTCGCATACCAGGTAAATGACGTACTGGCGGCAATGAAAGCAGACTCAGGCATCGAGCTTTCCTCTCTTAAAGTAGACGGCGGTGCGAGCGCCAATAATTTCCTGATGCAGACACAGGCAGATATCATCAACGCCCCGGTCAACCGTCCGGTCTGTGTAGAGACAACGGCTATGGGCGCTGCTTATCTGGCAGGTCTGGCTGTCGGTTACTGGGAGAGCAAAGAAGACGTTATCAAAAACTGGGCGATCGACAGGACATTCGAGCCGTCCATTGACGCCGAGACAAGAGAGAGCAAGATCAAAGGCTGGAACAAAGCTGTGAAATATGCTTACGGATGGGCAAAAGAAGAGTAAAAGTAAAAGAAGAGCAAAGAAAAGGAGGGTTATTTTATGCTGCCATATATAGCTGAATTTCTCGGAACAATGATGCTGATCTTATTGGGCGACGGTGTTGTTGCCAACGTAACACTTAACAAATCCGGCATGAAAGGGGCTGGTTCCATCCAGATCACATTCGCATGGGGTCTTGCCGTTATGGTGCCGGCGTTTATCTTCGGGGCAGCATCCGGCGCCAGCTTCAACCCGGCTCTCACGCTGGCTCTTGCTATCGACGGTAGCTTTGACTGGTCGCTTGTTCCCGGATATATCATCGCCCAGTTCGCCGGAGCGTTCTGCGGCGCGGTCCTTGTCTACATCCTGTTCAAGGGGCAGTTTGACGCTACCGAAGATCCCGGAACAAAGCTGGGCGTATTCAGTACTGCTCCGTCCATTCCGAACACAGGGCTTAATATCTTAAGTGAAGCTGTCGGAACATTTGTACTCGTATTCGCGATCAAAGGCATCGCGCAGGTAGACGGTATTGCCGGCGGACTTGACAAATTCCTCGTATTCGGCATCATCGTTTCTGTCGGTATGTCGCTGGGAGGACTTACCGGATACGCGATCAACCCGGCTCGTGACTTAGGCCCCCGCCTTGCCCATGCCATCCTTCCGATCAAAGGCAAAGGGAGCTCCAACTGGGGCTATGGTATCGTTACCCTTGTAGGACCGGTCCTTGGCGCGATCGCTGCCGTACTTCTCTATGGCGTGATTCCGTGGTAAGTCAAATCCTGTGGCAAGACAGGCTTAATAAAATGAATATCCAAGTTGCATGAGTGAAGAGAGTCTGGCAATCCCCGCGCATCGAAAGGTGCGCTATCTGTCAGGCTCTTTTCCAAAGCAGGAAAGGAAGATGGAATATGTATGATGTAATCATAATCGGCGCCGGGGTATCCGGCTCAGCATCCGCCAGGGAGTTATCCCGCTATAAGCTGAACATCTGCGTGCTGGAACGCGAAGAGGATGTCTGCTGCGGGACTTCCAAGGCAAACAGCGGGATCGTCCATGCCGGTTTCGACGCCCCAGGCGGCTCTCTTATGGCAAAACTGAACGTCCGCGGCAATGAGATGATGGAACAGCTCTCCAAAGATCTGGACTTTCCGTTCAAGAAAAATGGTTCTCTCGTGGTCTGCTTAAACGAAGATGATATGCCAAAGCTTCGGGAGTTGTATGACCGCGGCATCACTAACGGCGTAAAGGAGCTTCGTATCTTAAACCGTGAAGAACTGAAAGAATTGGAACCTAACATCAGCGATGAGGCTTACGCGGCGCTGTACGCTCCCACCGGCGGGATTGTCTGCCCTTTTAATCTGAATATTGCCCTCGCAGAGAATGCCAACATGAACGGAGTAGAATTCAAGTTCAATACAGAAGTCCTGGATCTCCAAAAGAACGGGGATATCTGGGAAGTACATACTTCACAAGGTGTATTCCGGACAAAATGTGTCGTCAACGCGGCTGGCGTCTATGCAGATAAGTTCCACAACATGGTAAGCGCAGATAAGATCCACATCACTCCAAGACGGGGCGACTACTGTCTGCTGGACAAGACTGCAGGGGATCATGTAAGTCATACTATATTTGCCCTGCCTGGGAAATTCGGAAAAGGGATCCTTGTCAGCCCTACTGTCCATGGCAACCTGCTGCTCGGACCGACCGCGCTTGATATCGACGACAAAGAAGGAACGAACACCACAAGAGAAGGACTGGATCAGGTGATCGCCAAGGCTGGCATGAACGTGAAAGATATCCCTATGCGCAAGGTCATCACCTCATTCGCCGGATTACGTGCCCATGAGGACGCGCACGAATTTATCATCAGGGAACTTCCGGACGCAGAAGGCTTTGTCGACTGCGCAGGGATCGAATCCCCCGGACTTACAAGCTGTCCGGCCATCGGGGAGATGGTTGCCAACATCATCCGCGACAAGCTGCGCCCTGAAGAGAATCCAGATTTTAACGGCACCCGCAAAGGTGTACTCGATCCGGAGACACTCTCAAAAGAAGAGCGGATCGCGCTGATCAAAGATAATCCCGCTTACGGCAATATCATCTGCCGCTGTGAGATGGTCACGGAAGGGGAGATCCTCGATGCCATCCACCGTCCGCTGGGCGCCAGGTCCTTAGACGGCGTCAAGCGCAGGACCCGGGCAGGTATGGGCCGCTGTCAGTCCGGCTTCTGCTCACCGCGTACAATGGAGATCCTCTCCAGAGAGCTTGATATGAACATGTTTGACATCACTAAGTCAGGCGGCAATTCACGTATCGTCGTCGGGACGAACAAAGACAGGATATAGAAAGGAGGCGGCACAACATGAGATCATATGACATCGTCATCATCGGCGGCGGTCCGGCAGGCCTCGCGGCAGCCGTCTCTGCAAGGGACAACGGCACAGAGAGCATCCTTATCCTCGAAAGGGACAAGGAGCTTGGAGGCATCCTTAATCAGTGTATCCACAACGGCTTTGGCCTTCACACCTTTAAAGAGGAGCTGACCGGTCCCGAATATGCGGCCCGCTTTATCGCCCAGGTAAAGGAACGCAAGATCGAATATAAACTAAATACCATGGTCATGGACATCAGTCAGGATAAGATTGTGACAGCCATGAACCGTGAGGAAGGACTGTTTGAGATCAAAGCAAAGGCAGTCATACTGGCAATGGGATGCAGGGAGCGTTCCAGAGGCGCGCTCAACATCCCCGGCTACCGCCCGGCAGGTATCTTCTCCGCGGGTACGGCACAGCGTCTGGTCAACATGGAAGGTTACATGCCGGGACGAGAGGTTGTTATCCTTGGCTCCGGCGATATCGGGCTGATCATGGCACGCCGTATGACATTCGAAGGCGCGAAGGTCAAGGTCGTGGCAGAGCTTATGCCTTACTCCGGCGGTCTGAAGCGCAACATCGTACAGTGCCTTGATGACTACGGCATCCCGCTGAAGTTAAGCCATACTGTCGTTGACATCAAGGGCAAAGAACGTGTGGAAGGCGTAACCATCGCCAAGGTAGACAACAAAGGAAAACCAATCCCCGGCACAGAGGAATTTTATTCCTGCGATACACTCCTGCTATCCGTCGGACTCATTCCCGAAAATGAGCTCTCAGACGGCATGGGGGTTGAGATGAATCCCGTGACTTCCGGCCCCATCGTAAATGAAAGCCTTGAGACAAACATCGAGGGCGTATTCGCCTGCGGAAATGTTCTCCACGTACACGATCTCGTAGATTTCGTATCAGAGGAGGCAGCGGCAGCCGGAGCACATGCGGCGCTCTATGTAAAAGGGCGCGCCGGCGCGGATGGCCGCGAAGCAGCCGCCGCTTCTTTCGCGGCAGCAGGCAGGGAGATCATCTTCCGCGCAGAGGGCGGCGTAAGATACACAGTGCCCGCTACTCTCAACCCGGTGCGCATGGATGACAAACTCACCGTTCGTTTCCGCGTGGGAGCGGTATATAAGAACTGCTATACGGCTGTTTATTTTGATGATGAACGGATACTTCACCGTAAAAGGCAGATCCTTGCCCCAGGTGAGATGGAAGAGATCCATCTGACCAAGGAACAGATTGAGAAGTATCCTGACCTGAAGACGATCACAGTTAAGATAGAGGAGGCTTAAGCTATGGAGATCAGAACATTAACCTGTATCAGTTGTCCCATGGGATGTCCTCTGACTGTCGAGATGGACGGGGACGAGATCATAAGTGTCACGGGAAATACCTGCAAAAGAGGCGATGTGTACGCCCGCAAAGAAGTGACAGCCCCGACACGCATCGTGACTTCCACTGTAAAAGTAACAAACGGCAGCGCTGACATGGTATCTGTGAAGACAAAGACAGATATTCCCAAGGATAAGATATTTGACTGCGTCAAATGCTTAAAAGGCGTATCTGTCGAGGCTCCGATCCACATCGGGGATGTGATCATTCCCAACGCGGCAGGAACAGGGGTTGATATTGTTGCTACAAAGGATGTAGAATAGGGAATATGAAAGGAGGCAATGCCATGAAGAAGAAACTGAGTATCACGAACCTCAACGGGATCACAGATGACGACAAGACTTGCGGACTGACTGATATGAACTGCGTCGCCGACGATGAGGACACAACCTGCGGATTAACTGACATGAACTGTGTTGCCGACGATGAGGATAAGACCTGCGGACTGACCGATATGAATTGCGTAGGCGACGAAGAATAAAAAAGGCAACCTATAAATGAAAACCTGAAAGAAAAACTCCCGGCGGGAAACAAAATGTTTCTCCCCGGGAGAGTTTTTTCATATCACGTTCCTCTCTAGAACTTGACCGCACCCTTTGTGCTGACTGCCGCTTCCGCTACTTCCGCCAGAGAAAGCCCTCCTACTGACGCCACGGTTGCCGCTACTGCGCCCTCAGCGATCGGGCAGTCCAGCATCTGGACATTTTCATAAGGCAGGTCTTCGAGCACCATCTCTGTTGTCATCGCGGCGCTGCCCATATCAAACAGTATGACCACGCCGTCTTCACTGTAGACAGATTCGATTGCTTTCATGATCTTCTCATAGCTCGTTCCGTATCCGCCGTCTTCCATGCCCCCCGCTGTTGCCATCGGACAGCCGTGCGCCATCATCTCCGTAAGATCTGCCACGCCCTGCGCCAGCTTCTCACTGTGCGACACGATCACGATCCCTACCATAATATCGTTTCCTCCTTAACCGCTTCCGCGTACTCTCAATACGTTCCATTGTGTCATCTGCCGGGCTTTACACACACGGACTATACACGCTGCGCGATCACTTCGAGCATATCCGTAAATGATGTCGCTCCCGGATCCTGATGGCCGATACTGCGTTCTCCCACATAGCTTGCGCGTCCTTTTGTGGCAATAATGGTCTTCGTATATTCTACACCTTCTTTTGCAGCTTTCACACCCGCCGCAAGGATTGCTTTATTGTCTTGTCCGTCACAAGCTGCCTGCTTCATCGCCTGCTGCGCCGGAATCATGGCGTCCAGCATCGTCTTCTCTCCCTGCTGCGCCTTGCCCCGCATCTGTACTCCGCCTATAGCCTCGTCCATACAGGAGAGGAACCCGTCCATATCGATGTCTGTTCTCCCTGCCATAGCCATTCCTGCTTTCATAAAAGCAGTCCCGTACAGCGGCCCGGAGGCTCCGCCCACAGTGGATACAAGTGCCATGCCCGCTGTCTTTAAGATCGTCCCGATATCTTTCTCCTCGAGTCCTTTCAGTTTTTCATCCACCGCATGGAATCCTCTTGCCATATTAATACCGTGATCCCCGTCGCCGATAACGTTGTCAAGCTCTGTAAGGAAATCTTTCTCTTCTTCGATCCTGCTTCCGATCGCCCGGATGACTTCTGTCAATTGTAAGCTGTTCATATATCTCTGCCCCTTCCCTTATGCCTTAAATGCCGGCGTATCCGCCTTCGCGTCAAGAAGTCCCTTCAGTTCCTCATCGAGCTTCAAAAGTGAGATCGAGAAGCCTTCCATCTCCAGAGAGGTCATATACTCTCCCACAAAAGTCTTGTGTACTTTGATCCCCTTATCCGCCAGAATATCCGCCACCCGGTTATTTACGATAAACAGCTCCATCAGCGGAGTCGCTCCTGCGCCGTTGATCATGACTGCGACTTCGCTGCCATTGTAATCAATATCAGCAAGGATCTTATCCATCAGCATATCTACGATCTCATCCGCCGTCTTAAGCGCCTCTCTGTGCGTCCCCGGCTCGCCGTGGATACCGATGCCTACTTCCATCTCCTCATCTGACAGCTCAAATCCCGGCACGCCGGAGGCCGGCACTGTACACGGACGGATCGCCATTCCCATAGTCCGCACATTAGCGATCACTTTCTCCGCCACTGCCTGCACTTCTCCGAGCTCCCCACCGCTCTCCGCGAGAGCGCCCGCGATCTTATGGACAAATACTGTTCCCGCGACACCGCGCCGTCCTACTGTATAGAGGCTTCCGTCAACCGCGACATCATCGTTCGTGATCACCTGTGCGACCTTGATACCCTCCATCTCTGCCATCTCACGTGCCATCTCAAAGTTCATCACATCACCCGTATAATTCTTGATGATCATGAGAACACCTTTGTCCGTAGCGATCGCTTTGATCCCTTCATAAATCTGATCCGGTGTCGGTGATGTAAAAACAGCTCCTGCAACTGCCGCGTCTAACATCCCTTCTCCCACATATCCTCCGTGCGCCGGTTCATGACCGCTGCCGCCTCCGCTGATCAAGGCGACCTTTCCCTCCTTCTTATCCGCCCGCACGACTACGTTGCCGCACTCCAGTTTTCTCAAATATTGAGGATATGCCTTTACCATACCTTCTACCATCTGGTTTTCCACTTGATCAACCGCATTGATGATCTTTTTCATGTATTCATCCTCCTTTCGACTACAAAGAAAAAACCAGTCTCTATAATCAGATGATACACTATCTGCCGCCTGATGGCAATGAAATGCTGTCTTCCCGGCAAAAGCCACCGGCAGAAGACAGCATTTTCCAACATGCTATATCATGAGGCGAGCCTTCGGAATATCTCCTTATATCTGTCCACATAAATGCTGCCCCGCCGCCAGACAAACGCGAACTCATGGGACACCATAAAGTCTTTCAGAGGGATACGCATCAGCGTACCGTTCTTCAGCTCTTCCCTCACGGCAATCTCATACAAAAAGGTCACTCCGCATCCTGCTTTTGCCAGTTGTTTTACTGTGTGCAGGCTGCCCGCTTCCATCCTTCTTTCAAAATTACTAAGACTTAGATTCTGTGAATCCAGATATCTCTCCAGCACGTCCCTCGTGCCGGATCCTTCCTCCCGGAGCAAAAGACGCTCTTGGAACAGATCCTCGATCCGCTCCGGAGTACGTTCAAACTGATAATCCGGCGCGCATACCGCTATACACTCCTCCTTGGAATATTTCTGAAAATCGTATTCATTCTTTTTGAAAAATCCTTCCACAAGTGCGAAATCGATCTTTCCTTCATACAAACTCTTCAAAAGCTCCCGGGTATTGTCCACATGCATATGGATACTGGCGTCAGGGTACTTCCTGAGGTAACGCTCTAATATATCACCCATCAGGACATCTCCAACTGTCCTTGTAGCGCCAAAACGGATCTCCTCATTTCCGTCAGACTTCTGCATCTGACTGAGCATGGATATCTCGTCATGCATCATCGTCAATGACGCGCTGCGCAGAATTTCTCCTGCTTTTGTGAGCTTTAACTTCTTTCCTTCATAGCGGAACAGCTTCGTGTCATAATGCTTCTCCAGAAAACGGATGTGCTGGGATACCGCAGGCTGTGTGATATTCAATTTTTCAGAAGCTCTTGTAAAATTCATACACTGGCATACAGCCAGAAATGTCTCCATCCTGAAATCAAGCATGATCCTCTCCCCTTATTCATGCACCGATCCATATGTGTCCCCTTGTAAAAACAGCGGGCGGAGTTCTCTGTGAAAATCTCCGCCCTATCTATACAGAATTACTCCCTGCGCATAACTATAACATATTTTTATCATAAAATAAATAATAATAATTATATTTTATGATTTATTTA
>NHCFC00100__coassemble_1912_pt1 | contig 13521 bp, 10 predicted proteins | sample NHCFC00100__metabat2_high_PE_030 | metagenome-assembled genome bin NHCFC00100 | reverse complement strand
TCAATTATTGCTAAAAGAAGAAAATCCGGATAAGGCATTGGACAATTTCAAAGAGTGCCTGAAAAGGTATTTCGATTAACATAAGAGTCTGTGAGATCCCTAAACGGATAGCAATTTGCTTTGAAATGTTACGCAGTTAATGCGGAGAAAACATTCAGGAATGAGATGGGAAATTACAGCATGAGGATACGGACAGACCAGAAGAAGGGGAGGACAGCATATGGAGAAGTGCACAGGAGCAAAAATCCTGCACCGGATTCTTGATATGGGGGAGCTGATGCTCAGCACAGGCGCGGAGATCAAACGTGTGGAAAATACGGTCATCCGCCTGGGCAAGGCGTTTGGCGCAGAACGGGTGGATGTATTTGCGATCACCTCCAGTATTGTGGTGACGATGACATTTCCGGAAGAAAAGGAGATCACCCAGACCCGGCGAATCGAGAAACCAGCGGGTACAAATCTTAATAAACTGGAGCAGCTGAACGCTCTGAGCCGTGCCTGCTGCGAGAAGAAGATGTCTTTGGAAGAGCTGGAGGCGGGGATGGAGAGGATCAAGAGCAAGGAGGTCAGCCGCTGGTACATCTATACAGGATCTGTCATCAGTGCTGCCGCGTTCTCCGTGTTCTTCGGAGGAACGATATGGGATGGGGCAGCAGCGGGCGTGTTTGCTCTTTTTATTTGCTTCTGTCAGAACCATCTGGATCATCTGTGCCCGAATAAAGTGATTTTTAATCTTCTCTGTTCATTGCTGTCGGGCATCGGTATCTATGTCCTGACAGCAGCGATCCCGGCACTGCAGGCGGACAAGATCATTATCGGGGATATCATGCTCCTGATCCCGGGGATCGCGATGACTAATGCGGTCAAAGATATGCTGGTCGGGGATACGATCGCAGGGACCATGCGATTCCTGGAATCTCTTCTGTGGGCAGGCGCCCTGGCAGGGGGATTTATGGCTTCCATGTGGATCACGGGCAGTGCCATGAGTGAAACGCAGACAATGGGCGGGATATGGGTGATGGTCGTTCAGATCCTGACAGCGTTTGCGGGAAGTGTGGGATTCTGTATGCTCTTTAAACTCCGCGCAGGGCTGGTGATCCCGGCGTCCGTGGGAGGGCTTCTCTGCTGGAGCATTTATCTGGCGTGCGTACATCAATTAGAGGGGATCTTTCTCCCCTCATTTATTGCCAGCGCGTTTGCAGCCATGTATGCGGAGATCCTGGCGCGGAAACTGAAAGCTCCCGCAACCCTGTTCCTCATTCCGGCAGTGGTCCCGCTTGTTCCGGGAGGCGGCCTGTATTATACCATCAGCTATGCCGTGCAGGGGGACCTTGTGATGTCGGGGATGTATGGGGCGCAGACCGCACAGTTTGTGCTGGGGATCGCCTGCGGGATGTGTATCATCTGGGCGCTGTTTACCACCATACGTCCGCGGGTGAATTAGGAATCTTTCCCTTCATAAGGACATGCGATCCCATAGGAGGAGTATGTCCTTATTTTTTCGATAAATTTCTCCAGTGTGGGAGTGATCTCCCGGTTCGTGCGCAGACACAGATAAAAGTGTCTCTTCCAGAAACAGCCCTCAACAGGTATAATACACAGGCTTCCCTCATCCACTTCTTTCTGGACCATGCGTGCTGATATGACAGTAAGCCCATAATTATGGGTGACGGCCTGCTTGACAGCGGAAAAGCTCTTACAGTTCCAGTTAGAACGGATCTTCAACTGGTGCATGAACATATAATTCTCAAACATTTCACGTGTGCCGCTGCCCTTTTCTCTCAGGATAAAATTCTCATTTGCCAGTTCCTTTAATTCCACGCAGGTACGTTTCGCGAAAGGATGTCTGCTGCTGCAGCAGAGGACAAGGCAGTCATTGATCACAGGTTCTACTTTGATATCATTATTTTTTATGATCCCTTCCACGAGCGCGACTTCGATCTCATTTGTCATGAGTTTGCGCTCGATGTTTTTCGTATTGTCGATCTCGATCTGAAAACCGATGTGGGGGTAATTCTTTTTGAATTCGTCCAGGAGAGATCCTAATATGGTATCTCCTATGGTCATTGTCGCTCCGAACCGGATGGACTCGATATTGGCGGATTCTTTTACCGCGTGATCCATCTCGTCGAGCGTGTGCAGTACGGAAGAGGCATACTTGTACAGTACAAGCCCTTCCTTTGTGATGGTCAGTTCTCTTGGAGTCCGCTCAAAGAGCCGGATCCCGTATTCTTTTTCCAATTCCTGGATGGACTGGGAAACAGTGGGCTGGGAGATAAACAATAACCTTGCCGCCTCGCTCATGGTTTTACACTCGGCAACCACGAGAAATATTTTCAGATGTCTCAGTGAACTCATATGCGCACCTCTTTTGCTATTGGATTTTCCGATACCTACGATTGTATATTACTATTATGTTAAAATTTTGGCAAGTTGTATAATAGACAAGAACTGTAGCATTTATTGTGAACAGCAAATACAGAGAAAGGAAAAGAGAGCATGAAAATTTTAGTTGCAGGCGGAGTTGCCGCAGGCACAAAAGTTGCCGCAAAGCTCAAACGAGAGAACAGAGATGCCGAGATCACGGTGTTTAATAAGGGTAAGAACATCTCTTATGCAGGATGCGGACTTCCTTATTATGTAGGAAATGTGATCGAGGACAAAGCGGAACTTATTGTGAACACGCCTCAGAAGTACCAGAAGCTGACAGGCGTTAACGTGCTGACAGAGCGCGAAGTGACAAGTGTAAACCGCGCCGGGAAGAGTATCTGTGTTAAAGATCTGACAACCGGAGAAGAGAGCGTAGAGACTTACGACAAACTGGTGATCGCTACCGGAGCAAGTCCGGTGAAGCCGCCGGTACCCGGCGTGGATCTGGAGAATGTATTCTTCATGCGTACACCGGAGGACGCGATCACTCTGCGTGACACGATCGACGCAGGCGAGATCAAGAGAGCGGTCGTAGTCGGAGGCGGTTACATCGGTCTTGAGGTTGCAGAGAATCTGCAGGCAAAAGGAATCCGCCCGGTTGTCATCGACATGGCTGAGCATGTGCTCCCGGGATTTGATCCGGAGATGGCAGAGAAAGCAGAGAACCATCTGGCAGATGAAGGGATCATGGTATTTACTTCCTGTAAGCTGGAAGCGATCGAAGGCGACGGCAAGGTAGAGAAGGTGATCACAGATTCCAGAAAGTTCAAGGCAGATCTTGTTGTGATGAGTGTCGGAATCCGTCCGAACACAGAATTCCTTCAGGATACCGGTCTTGAGATGGTAAAGGGCACACTCGTGACAGACGAGCACTGCCTGACCAATGATGAAAACATCTATGCGGTAGGTGACTGCGCGATGGTACATAACGCGATCACCGGAGCGCCGGCATGGTCACCGATGGGATCCACCGCGAATATCGCGGGAAGACTTACAGCGCGCAGGATCAACGGCGAGGATGTAAGCTACCGCGGAGTTCTGGGAACCGCAGTCTGTCATCTGCCGAACATGAACGCAGGCCGTACAGGTCTGACAGAGGCTCAGGCAAAAGAGGCAGGCTTTGATCCGGTAACAGTGATCAGTGTCACAGACGACAAGGCTCACTATTATCCGGGAAGCGCGCCGTTCATCACAAAGATGATCGCGGACAAGGATTCTCAGAGACTGCTCGGTATCCAGGTTCTTGGAAAAGGAGCCGTAGACAAGATGGTTGATATCGCAGTTACAGCGATCATGCTGAAAGCGAAGCTGGCTGACCTGGCGGATATGGATTACGCATACGCGCCGCCGTTCTCCACAGCGATCCATCCGTTTGTCACAACACTGAACATTATGTTCAACAAGATCTCAGGAGCATTCGAGACTGTAACACCTGTAGAACTGACAGAAGGTGCTGTCAAGGGCTACACACTCATCGACGGCTGCCTGGCTCCGTCCATCGACGGCGCGCGTTATGTAGAACTTACAGACGTGGAAGGACCGATCGACGGACTTGCACTGGACGAGAAGCTTCTTCTTGTGTGCAACAAAGGAAAAAGAGCATACCTTCTTCAGAACCGTCTGAAGGGATATGGCTATACAAACACAAAGGTTTTAGAGGGCGGTATCTTCGTCACGGAACCGGATGTAATCACAGAGAACATTTAGGAGGAAAAGCAATGGCTACAACACTGAAACCGGAAGATATCACAAGAGTAAAAGCTCTTGGATTCTTAAACAACAAAGGAACAGATAATTTCAATGCTCGTGTCATTACAGTAAACGGACGTATCACTGCAGCGCAGACAGCAAAGCTTGCTGAAGCGGCAGAGAAGTACGGCGACGGACATGTTGTATTCACAACTCGTCTGACAGCAGAGCTCCCGGGAGTTCCCTATGACAAGATAGACGAATTCTGCGCATTTATCGGAGAAGCAGGTCTTGTGACAGGAGGAACAGGATCCAAGGTCCGCCCGGTCGTTGCATGTAAGGGAACAACATGCCAGTATGGTCTGCTTGATTCTTACGCGCTTTCCGAGGAGATCCATGAGCGTTTCTATGTAGGATACCGTCAGGTAAGACTGCCGCACAAGTTTAAAATCGCTGTCGGCGGATGTCCGAACAACTGTGTAAAACCGGATCTGAACGATCTTGGTGTCGTAGGACAGCTCATCCCGAACTTTGATGAGGATATGTGTAACGGATGTAAGAAATGTCAGGTAGAGGCAATCTGCCCGGTAGGCGCTGCGAAGCTTGACGGAACTCTTTCCATCGACCTGGATGAGTGTAACAACTGCGGACGCTGCGTATACAACGAGACATGTCCGTTTGACGCGATCGACGGCGGCAAGTACGGCTACAAGATCGTGATCGGCGGAAGATGGGGCAAGAAGGTTGCTCACGGAAAAGCCCTGAGCAAGGTATTCACATCCAAAGAGGAAATGATGGACGTGATCGAGAAAGCAATCCTTCTGTTCCGCGAGCAGGGCAAGACCGGAGAGCGTTTCGCACAGACGATCGACCGCATCGGATTCGAGAACGTAGAGAAACAGCTTCTCGCGAACGACCTCTTAGAGCGTAAGCAGGAGATCCTTGACGCTCAGCTTCACCTCACAGGCGGAGCAACCTGCTAATCATACAATTTCATACATAAGGATAATAAAGTTAAAGAAAAGGAATGAATCACAATGAATGAGAAAACGAAAAAGTACGGCGCGATTATTCTTTGCCTTGTGATCGGATATCTTGCGACAGTATCCACAGATCTGCAGAGCTCCGCATTCGGCCGCGTCGTAATGGGCGGACCGATGGTAGCGCTGCTTGTGTCCATGATCGCATGCAACATCATCCCGAAGCTTGACAAAGACTTCAAGGCAGGAACAACATTTGCTTCCAAGAAGTTCCTCAACTGGGGTATCATCCTCACAGGTGCGACATTAAGTTTCGCTGATATCCTCGGAACAGGCGTGAAAGCACTTCCGCTGATCATCTTCAACATCCTCCTGGCGTTCACGGTAGCGCTCCTGGTAGGAAAGAAGATCGGCGTAACAAGCAACACGGCGACACTGGTAGGCGGCGGTACCTGTATCTGCGGCGGTACGGCGATCGCTACACTGTCCAGGATCATCAAAGCGCTGGAAGATGAGATCGCGTTCGCGATGGCAGCGATCTTCCTGTTTGATACCATCTCTGCATTTACATATCCGTATATTGCAAATGCGCTTCAGCTGACGGACAACCAGTTTGCTTTCGTGGCAGGTACAGCGATCAACGATACATCTTCCGTAGCAGGTGCTCAGGCGACATATGTCGCAATGAATGGACTGGCTGACTGGAGCGGCGCCCTGAACGTAAAACTCGTTCGTACGACAATGCTCATCTTCGTTGCTCTTGCATGGACGATCATCATGGCAAACCGGGCGAAGAAGAACGGCGAAGTGGGAAGCGGAGATTCCATGCTGCAGGTTGTAAAGAAGACATTCCCGATGTTCATCCTCTGGTTCGTAGTAATGGCCGGACTGAATACATTCGGTGTGTTTGACTTCACACTGTACGGAACAACAACATGTGCTTCTCTTCTCGGAAAAGTATCGAAGTTCCTGTTCGCTTCTGCTCTTGCAGGCGTAGGATTCAAGATCAAGTTCTCAGAAGTATTCTCCAAGGGTGTGAAACCGATCCTTCTCGGAGGAATCACATGGGCATGTGTGGCAGCTTCGTCATACGCGTTTATTTTCCTGTTTGCAAATTATGTAGGATAGGAGACAGTCTGTAAAGGTTAGAGGTGAACGGTGGTTCACCTCTTACTTTTGTGTTAGTATAGTTTTGAACGCCTTTTTACAGATGAAAAAACCAGAAAAAGAGAGGCTTATATATGCAGTTTGCACTGATCGGAATGAATTTTCAGCAGGCGGACATCACGGTGAGAGACAAGGTGTCCTTCTCTGACACAAAGAAACTTGAGATGTACGGGATCATGGAAGATCTGGGAATCCCGTACGGGGTCGTTGTATCAACATGCAACCGGAGCGAGATCTATTTCTCTTATGAGAGAGAAGAGCAGATCGAAGAACTGAAGAACGCTTACGCGCGGTTCTTCCATGTGGAGGACTATGCGCATTGTATACAGGCACTGTGGGGCAGGGAGGCAGTTATCTATCTGTTCGAGGTGTGCGCGGGCTTACGTTCTCTTGTCGTGGGAGAGGATCAGATCCTGGGGCAGATGATGGAGAGCACGGACTTTGCGGCAGAGCAGGGGAAATGCGATAAAGTGCTGTACAAGATCTTCCGCGAGGCGTTTACCTGCGCGAAGCGGATCCACTCCGAATTAAAGATCAGCGAGCATCCGCTGAGTATCGCGTATATCGGGATCACACAGCTCATCAAGAGCTGCGGTGTGGAAGGAAAGACGGTGATGGTGGTCGGCGCGGGGAAAATGTCCTCCCTTGCCATGCGCTACCTCTTTGAACAGCACCCGGCAAAGGTGTATAATGCGAACAGATCCATGAAGAACATGGCACGGCTGAAAGAAGAGTTCGAAGACCTGGTCCTTGTGCCTTTTGAAGACCGGTATGAAAAGCTGCCGGAATGTGATATCATAGTTTCAGCGACGGCATGCCCGCATATCATTGTAAAGGCGGAAAAGACAGAGGAGAGGACAAAGCCGCTGACCTGTCTGGATCTTGCGTCTCCCCGGGACATTGATCCTGCATTCCGGGAGAGAGAGCAGGTGACGCTGTTTGATATTGATTCTCTCCAGGAGATCGCGTCCGAGAATCTGGAGAAGAGGAAAGAACTGGCGGAGCGGTCTGAACAGTGGATCTCAGAGAGCGTGGACGAGATCGAAGAGTGGATGAAGTCCATTGTCATGGATCCGACGATCGCGGGACTTCAGGAGAAATGTGATCAGATCGTACAGAGTACATATGGAATGCTGGAGCGCAAGCTGGATCTGACGGAGAGGGAGAAACACATCCTGAGAAAAACACTTCACGCGTCCATGCACCGGCTGATCAAGGAGCCGATCCGCACGCTGAAGAGTCTGAACGAGGATCAGCAGGAGCAGTATAAAGAAATCGTGGAACATCTGTTTAGTATGGAGAGTAACTGATATGGATTATAAGATAGGAACAAGAGGTTCGAAGCTGGCGCTGGCACAGACCGGCATGGTGAAGGAAAGACTGGAATGCGCATACCCGGACGATACATTTGAGATCGTGGTCATCAGGACAAAGGGTGACAAGATCCAGAACGTGGCTCTGGACAAGATCGGAGACAAAGGATTATTTGTGAAGGAGATCGAACAGAAACTGCTGGATGGGGAGATCGACCTGGCGGTACACAGCATGAAAGACATGCCGGGAGAGAACACTCCGGGGCTGTGCTTCGCGGATGCGTGGGCATGCGAGGATGCCAGGGACGCCCTGATCTTAAGAGAGGTTTCTTCTATAGAAGAACTGCCGAAGGGGGCGGTCATCGGAACCGGAAGTAAGAGACGCGCCTTCCAGATGAAGCGCCTGCGTCCGGACGTGCGCTGCACAGGGATCCGGGGCAATGTGGATACCCGCCTTCGCAAGATGGAAGAGGAAAAGATGGACGGCATCATCATGGCAGCAGCGGGGCTGAAACGTCTGGGCCTGGAGGAGAAGATCTCCCATATCTTTTCTCCGGATGAGATGGTCCCGGCAAGCGCGCAGGGGATCCTCGCCATCCAGTGCCGCGAGGATGACCACGGGCTGCTGGAGAAGCTAAATGCCCTTTCAGATCCTCATGCCCGTCTCCGCAGCAGTCTGGAGCGCGGCTTCCAGCGAGCGATGGGAGGGACGTGCCATATCCCGGTGGGTTCTTACTGCGAGTGTACAGGCGAAGAGATCGTGTTCCACTGTGTTTACGGAGAGGAAGACGGCAGCAGTCTGAAATGTCTTCATCTGCGGGGGACCATGTCCGATCAGGAATCACTCCTTGCGGAGGCGGTGGAGCTGATGAAATGCTCCGTGGGAACAGTCTATCTCGTGGGCGGCGGTCCGGGAAGTGTGGATCTTCTCACTCTGCGGGGGAAGGAATTGCTTGAGCAGGCAGACTGTATCGTCTATGACCGTCTGCTGGAGGATGCCATGCTGGACTTCGCGCCGGAAGGCTGTGAGCGGATCTATGTAGGCAAGGCTTCCGGAAATCATACCATGAAGCAGGACGACATCAACCGTCTGCTGGTGGAGAAGGCAAAGCAGCACCGCACGGTGGTCCGCTTAAAAGGCGGAGACCTGTATGTCTTCGGAAGAGGCGGAGAAGAGGCGCTCTTCTTAAGAGAGCACGGAGTTCCCTTTGAGATCGTGCCCGGGATCACGTCCTCTGTGGCAGGACCTGCTTACGCGGGGATCCCCATCACACACAGAGGCATCGCCAGAGGGTTCCGCGTGGTGACTGCCCATGACAAGGACAGCGAGCTGGCGGATATTGATTTTCCGTCCATGGCGGCAGGCGACGAGACATGCGTGTTCCTCATGGGACTGAGCAAGGCAGGGGAGATCGCGGATAAGCTCCGGGAAGCAGGGAAGCCGGAGACGACGCCTGCGGCAGTCATCTCTCATGCCACATGGGCGACACAGAAAGCATTGTACGGCACACTGGCGGATATCAAGGAAAAGCTGGAAGCGTGCCCGCTCCCCTCACCGGCGATCATTGTTGTTGGAGAGACCGCGGGGCTTCATGACCGTCTGGATTTCCTGGCGGGGAAGGAATTGAGAGGATGTTCCGTGCTTCTGCCAAGGCCCGGCGCCAGGTCCGAGCTGGCAGAAAAGCTGAGAAAGAAAGGCGCCCGTGTGACAGAACTGAAGACAGGCGATATCGTTTATCATACAGAACGGATGGAAGACATTGTTTATTCAGATTATGAGTATCTTGTCTGCACCAGCAGGCACGGGGCAGAAGCAGTCTTAAGAAATATCCGTGAGGCGAAACGGGATATCCGCGAACTGGCAGGCGTGAAGATATTCTGTGTGGGAAGCGCCACGGCACGCGTATTTGAAGACCATCTCATCCGCATTGAGAACCTGCCGGAGCATTATGACGGCAAGAGCCTGGCAGAGCTTCTTAAAGGGATACTGACCGGAGAAGAGCGTATCCTGTTTGTCAGCGGCGAGATGTATAACCGGGAGCTGTATGACGTGCTGGTCCATGGCGGAGCGCTCAGACATGTGGCAGTATATGAGAATCAGGTGTGCGACGCTAAGAAGCCGGAAGCGCTTGAGGAGTATGATTATGTGCTCTTTACCTGCTCCTCCGCGGCACAGGCATGCAGGGACTGGCTGAAGCCCGGTCAGGGACCGGAGGTACTTAGTATCGGGTCGGTGACGGCACAGACACTGGCAGAGATGGGATTTGAGGATGTAAGAACAGCGAGACGCGCGACATTTGACGGATGCGTACAGCTGCTGGAAGAGATGTGGAGGAAAAGATAGATGTTTTACAGAGGAAGAAGATTAAGGAAAAATGCGGCGATCCGCAGTATGGTAAGAGAGACCTCTCTCTGTGTGCAGGATCTGATCTGCCCGCTGTTCCTTGTAGAAGGAATGTCCGGGAAAAAGGAGATCAGCAGCATGCCGGGTGTGTACCACTACGGGCTGGACGCGCTGGAAGAGGTGACGGCAGAACTGAAAGACCTGGGGATCCGCTCTGTGATCCTCTTCGGTATCCCGGAGCACAAGGACTGTATGGGAACGTCTGCCTATGACGACCACGGCATCGTGCAGGAAGGAATCCGCAGGCTGAAAGAGCTGGACAACGATCTGTATGTGATCGGTGATGTGTGCATGTGCGAGTATACAGACCACGGGCACTGCGGCATCCTGGATGAGAAGGGAACCGTGCAGAATGATGTGACACTGGATTATCTGTGCCGGATCGCGGTATCCTATGCAAAGGCAGGGATTGACATGGTGGCGCCCAGCGACATGATGGACGGACACATCGGCGCAATGCGTGAGGCGCTGGACGAGGCAGGGTATTATGACCTTCCGATCATGGGGTATTCTGCGAAATACGCTTCCAACTACTACGGTCCGTTCCGCGAGGCGGCGCACAGCACGCCGGGCTTCGGCGACCGCAAGTCCTATCAGATGGACTATGGAAACGGCAGAGAGGCGATGCGTGAGATCGAGGCGGATATCGAAGAGGGCGCGGATATTATCATGGTGAAACCGGCGCTCACGTATCTGGATGTGATCCGGGAAGCACGGCTTCGCTTCGACCATCCGATCTGCGCGTACAATGTCAGCGGCGAGTACAGTATGCTGAAAATGGCGGTGGACAACGGGCTTATGAATGAGGATGTGATCTACGAGACCCTTCTGTCCATGAAGCGCGCAGGCGCGGAACTCATCATCACCTATTTCGCGTTTGATATCGCGAAGAAACTAAAAGAAATGTAAACGAGGTACAGTTATGGACAGACAGCGTTCGAAAGAAATGTTTCAGCAGGCTTCAGCTTATATTCCCGGGGGAGTGAACTCTCCGGTGCGCTCGTTCGCCAATGTGGGGATCGAGCCGGTATTTATTGAGCGGGGAGAAGGCTCTCATATCTATGATGTGGATGGCAATGAATACATTGATTATATCGGTTCCTGGGGTCCCCTGATCCTGGGGCACACCCATCCGGCGGCAAAGGAAGCGCTCCTTGCGGCGGCGGAGAAGGGATTCAGCTTCGGTCTGCCGACTTCCATTGAGACAAAGGTGGCGGAACTGATGGTGGAGATGTATCCCGGCATGGAGAAGGTGCGTATGGTCAATTCCGGCACAGAGGCAACGATGAGTGCCTTGCGTGCGGCGAGAGGCTATACCGGACGGGACAAGATCATCAAGTTCGAGGGATGTTACCACGGACACAGCGACGGTCTGCTGGTGAAGTCCGGATCCGGCACGCTGACATTCGGCACACCCACCAGTCCGGGAGTGCCGGCGGATATTACGAAGAATACACTGGTATCACCCTACAATGACCTGGAATATATTGAGAAGCTCGTAGAGGCGAATCCGGGCGAGGTGGCAGCCATCATCCTGGAGCCGGTGGCAGCGAACATGGGGCTGGTTCCCGCGAAGAGGGAATTCCTGGAAGGGCTGCGCGCCCTGTGCGACCGGGAAGGGATCGTGCTGATCTTTGATGAGGTCATCACAGGATTCCGCCTGTCACAGGGCGGCGCCGCGGAATATTACGGCGTGACTCCGGATATGGGGTGCTTCGGCAAGATCATCGGCGGCGGCCTTCCGGTGGGCGCTTATGGCGGCAAGAAAGAGATCATGAATTGTATCGCGCCTCAGGGCAAGGTCTATCAGGCGGGTACTTTAAGCGGCAATCCCCTTGCCATGCATGTGGGACTGGCGCAGCTGACCTATCTGAAAGAGCACCCGGAACTGTATCCGGAACTGGAAAGAAAGACAAAAGAGACAGCGGATGCTTTCCGTGCGGTCCTGGAAGAGTATCATGTCAATGCCCGGGTGGTGCAGCTGGGATCTTTGATGACCGTATTTTTCACGGACAGGGAACCGGTGAACTATCAGGATGTGAGCACCTGTGACACAGAAGCCTTCTCTGCATTGTTTGTACAAATGCTGGACAGAGGCATCATGATGAGCCCCTCCCAGTTTGAGGTGCTGTTCCTTGGCGCTGCCCACAGTGAGAAAGATCTGGAATATACGGTCCATGCGTTCCGTGAAAGTATCAAGGAGTTGTATTCATGAGTATCTGTGTGGAACTTCATTTAGAAGGAAGGTCTGTGGCGGTCATAGGCGGCGGGAGAGTGGCGGCAAGGAAGTGCCGCCACTTTCTGGAAAACGGAGCCTGTGTGACCGTGACCGCGCCTTACATATGCGAAGAGATCAAAGAAAGCGGGGCAGTCTGCAGGGAAGAAGCATTCGCTTTTGAACTGCCGGAAGCAGTGTCCCTTGTGTATGCCGCAACGGACGATCCGGTCCTGAACCACGAGATCGTGGAATATTGCGGTCGCAGGGGCATCCTCTGCGGAAGCGCGCAGAAGGATACAGACGTGTCCTTCTCTTCCATGACCAGTAAGTCATACGGGCAGGCGGCAGTGGCGGCAACTACCCGTGGGCTGTCTCCTGTCCTTGGCAGGGAGATCGCGGCGGAGTGCGCCCGCTATGTGCAGGCGTGTTACGGCAGGAGGCTGGATCTGTTATCCTGCATCCGGGAACGGATCGGGGAAGATACATACCGAAGTCTGCGCGGGGGGCTCTCTCTCTGGAAAGAAGAGAAGCTGGAAATAGTAGCAGAGATAGCAGAGGCGGACAGGGTGCGGGTGGAAGTCCTTCACGGGTGCAGTGACAGGAAGCTTCTGGAAGAAGAACTTCCCCGGTTCATGAATGAGAGGAAGGCAGAAGGAGAGTACGCGCTTTACTGCTTCTCCTCTGCGCATATATACGAAAAGTGCAGGGAGACATATCCGGGGCTCTTCTCCCTGGATGAGATCCTGTTCCTCGCGCAGAAGCTTGGGCAGACAGCGTTCTCCTTTGAGCCCCTTTTCGTAGGGCAGGGCGTATGCTGCGAGCGTGTTATGGACAAATGCGCCTCTGCGGGAGATGTGCTTCCGGTCTGTCCCGGGGAGCGTCTGCTGGGAGAATGGGTGAAGCAGGAGATCGGCGAACACCCGGACCAGGTCTGCCTCTTTGTCAGCCATGAGAAGTTCCCGTGGCTTAAGAACCTGTGCGCAGAGTGCGGGGCGGCTGCCATGGGGATGAGAGAAGAGATCCCGGAATTAACAAAGAAACGTGTGCTCCTTGTGCCGCTGTTCATCGGCAGGGGAAGGCATTTTGAAAAGGATGTGCTGGCAGGGGAAGGATCCCTTGCAGAGCGATTAAGACAGATGGGATATGAAGTGAGCGCGGACAGCAGGTCCCTGATCAGCAGATTTCATAAGATGTAAAAAACCGGAGCGGAGATATAAGAAACGCTCCGGTTTTTTGCGCCGTTATTTTCATTTCGGAAAAGCACTGTGCATCAAAAAATATTTTTGATAAAATGAACCGGGCGTAAAATGACGACGAATA
>NHCFC00100__coassemble_1911_pt1 | contig 13527 bp, 12 predicted proteins | sample NHCFC00100__metabat2_high_PE_030 | metagenome-assembled genome bin NHCFC00100 | reverse complement strand
AGGATATTTACCGTTTACTCTACTAATTGCTTCTTTATAATGTTTATCCCATTCGGTTGTATCGTAATATTGGAGCGCAATGGAGAGTTCACGCCCCTCATCATTCTTCTCGGCAACCGAACCGATCATATATTGTGTACCGATCGTTTTGACATAATCCAAAGACTTAATCTGTTGTTCCTGCTCCGCTGTCGGCATAGCAAGAGAAACATCAGCACTTGTACCTGCGGTACGCACCTGCATTAACTTCATATTTTCCATATAGTTTATGCCCAAGCTGAATACCGTGGTAATCATAAATGTAGTGAGAACGATTGCAAACACCGCAAACAGATTGCGTGTGCGGTTTGCTTTCATCATTCCTTTTTCCACTCGTTTGATTGCGCTCTTATTCCGGTTAGCGTGCATATCTGACACCTCCCGAAACAACCTTTCCGTCCTCAATACGGATCGTGCGGTCAGCCATTTGAGCGATTTCCTCGTTATGGGTAATCATAATCGTAGTCTGGTGGAACTGTTTACTGATAGACTGCATAAGCAGGATGACATCCATACTTGTTTTTGAGTCCAGATTTCCTGTCGGCTCATCGGCAAGGATAATGGCAGGCTTTGTAGCCAATGCACGGGCAATCGCTACACGCTGCTGCTGACCGCCGGAGAGATTGTTCGGCATATTTTTGAGTTTCTTTTCCAGTCCGAGCGTATGAATAATCTCTTTTACAAAGCCTGTATCTGTTTTGCCGCCATCAATCTCAATGGGGTAAACAATGTTCTCATACACATTGAGGACGGGAAGCAGATTATAATTCTGAAAGACAAAGCCGATGTTTCTGCGGCGGAAGATCGTCAGTTCCTCGTCTTTCATTTTCAAAAGTTTTTTGCCACGGATTGTCACGCTTCCCGAAGTAGAACGGTCTAAGCCGCCAATCATATTCAGCAAAGTTGACTTGCCGCTGCCGGAAGTGCCGACAACAGAGACAAATTCGCCCTCTTCTACGGAAATAGATACTCCGTCAAGGGCGTGGACTTCATTTTCTCCGCTTCCGTATATCTTTCGTAAGTCTCTTGTTTCCAGTATAGCCATAGCTAAAACCTCCAAATCTGTTTTGTGATTTTAGTATAGCAGCCACTTCTTACAATCTCATTACAGACTATACTGCAATCTCAAATCCAAAATAAATTATAGGCAGTTTGAGCCAGAACATCAATAATCGGCTTATAATCTCTAACTAAAAATAATCTCCCTATCCCCTTACACATACCCGTATGTTATTCATTCTCACACCCATTCCAAAGCATTTTCCGCCTTTAACTGCTCTGTGATACCCTGCGTCCGTTTCATCTGCTCTGTAAGTCTTTCCACTCCTTTGTTTTCTGATGTATCAAGTCGTCCAATTTCATTCTCTATAGGAATGCTGTATCTTCATATTCTCTCCGTCTGTCCATATTCTGACTGCCCCCTCCTCCTGTGTGGAGTACACCGTGCATCCCGCGTCCGCAAACCGCGCAAGTGTCTCTTCGTGTGGATGACCATACCTGTTATCCTCTCCGGCGGATATCAGTACTGCGGATGGTTTCACGATCTTGAGAAACTCATCTGAACTTGAATTTTTTGACCCGTGGTGAGCGGCTTTCAATACGTCGTACTCCTGCAGAGCTCCGTTGACGACAAGCGCATCCTCTCCTTTCTCTTCTACATCCCCTGTCAGAAGCATATCGAATTCTCCGTATGACAGGGACAGCACGAGCGACGCGGCATTGCCCGGCGTGACATCCAGAGTATCCTCCGGGCCAAGGCATGTCAAAGTAAGATTTATCTCTTTTATTTTGTCTTCTTCCGCTCTGCTTTTCCCAAAAACAGCGTTCTCAGTCACATTCTGCCCCGCACTCATGGTTACAACTCTCGTATTGTTTTCTCTTGCTGTCTGTGCCAGATCAAGCAGCTTTTCATCGCAATATTTTTCCGGCGGCAGTACAAGGGTTTCTATACGCACTCCCAGTTCCTGCCCTTCCAAAAGCTCATGGATCCCGCTGATATGATCCTCATCCCCATGGGTGACAAACACATAATCCAGCGTATCCACTGCATTTGATAAAAGATAAGGCTCGATCCGGTATATCCCCACAGATGAGACATCACTGCTGCCGCCGTCTATAAGGTAATTCCCCGTTTCTCCACAGATATGGATAGAATCTCCCTGCCCCACATCCAGCGCCGTCACCCGGATCTCTCCTTTTTCGTGATATCCCGCCCGGCAGAAACATGTCATGAGAACAGCGAGCAGTACCATGCCCGCTCCTGGAAGCCGCAGAAAAAGATCGCGCTCCGCCACTTTTTGATCTGCTGCCCCTTGTTCCGCTGCTTTTTGCCCCGGTTCCCGCTCGTCTCTTTCTCTCTGCCGGTATCTCAGGTAATAGAACACGCCGCAAAGAATAAGGATTCCTGCATAATACCCGATGATCCAGCCTGTTTCCGGTCTTCCCGTCACGAATCTGCTGCCCGGAAGCCGGGAGAATGCTTCACATATCCGGTCATACCCCCAGAGCACCGCGCCGCTGAGCTTTAACACCATTCCTCCCAGAGGCTCCCACACAAGTGCGAGCACGGATCCCACTACGCCCGCGCCCATCACCACTGACATAAGCGGGATCACAAGAAGATTCAGGAAGACCGAATAAGGCGGAACTTCGAAGTAAAAGTACAGCACAGGACCAAGCAGCATGACATTGACTGCCAGACTTACCGCAAGGCTTCCGGCAATACCTTCGAGTGCCCCCGCCTTCTTTTTTACAGACCGGGACATCTTCTTAGCAGGAAGGAGCAGCTCTTCGAACACCGGCCCGGACAGCACAATCCCAAGCAAGGCCCCGAAGGAAAGCAGGAAACCGGCATCTGTCAGGTACAGCGGCTGCCATCCGCTTAAGACTGCCGCCGCAAGCGCCAGGGAGGTCGGCAGATCGTAATCCCGCCCTGTCACCTCAGCGCCCATACGCATAAGGAACATAACCAGAGCCCGCAAGCTGGACACTCCTGCTCCGATCATCAGCGTATAGAAGATCAGGATTGCTCCTCCCGCAAGTCCGGAAGGGAGAAAGCCCAAGCCGGTTTTCCTGAGCAGACTGTATATCCCCATGCCGATAAAAGACATGTGGAGGCCGGAGATGGCAAGCAGATGCCCGATCCCGTTCTTCTGATACAGCTTCTTCATCTCAGCATCCAGACCGCCTTTTTCGCCCAGAAGAATGGCGCTCATCGTACCCCCGTAGTATTCCCCCAGATGACGGATGAGCATTTCATTCCAGCCCAGGCGCAGCTCCAGCAGAAACTGGCGGATCACGTCTGTATCAGCAGAAAGGCATTCTGTATCATCCGCCCACACAAGCAGATGGATATCCTGCCTTGCATAGTACGCTCTTTGGTCAAAATTACCCGGATTGCGCGCTTCGTCAAAAAGTGCTGCCTCTCCGGCCACACGAATCCTGTTAGCAATCTTTAGTTTTTTCATTTGCTGATCTGACTTGATGTAAGTCGCAGAGTCCGGTCTTACATAGACCATGATCTTTTTTTCACTGAACTTCTCCGGATCCGCAGACCCTGAAGCCATAGAAATAAGACAGTCCTTAAGAATGACTGCCGTTACTTTTTCTTTATTCTGTATGTCTGTCACAGTTCCTTCTACAGTAATGCTGTCCTGTTCTGCCGCTTTCTGCTCCGGTGCGGAAGGCTTACAGCTTTCCGCGCCGGACAGACAGATTCTCAAGACCTGTATAAGAAGGAACAGCAGGCATATCGCGCAAAGCGGCCGCTTTCTCATCTTTTCTACTCTTCGGCTGCGACCAATCCCTCATTTTCTTTAAGAGGCTGTGACAGATCCACTGCCTCCATATATTTTTTATCCGTTTCCCCATTGATCGTGATCTGCACCATCTGCGCCTCTGTTCCCTCAACCAGAGAATTCACGATGGAGTATACCGTCACCTCCGGGAGCACATCATAAGCTCCCGTCAGAAATGTACTGTCGAAATTAACATAACAGATCTCGTCCTTGATGGTCACGCTCAGAAGATTCGCGTCCGGGTTGATCACCGGATAAGCGTCGCTGTCTGAGGGACCTTTCATCAGTCTTTCCACGATCAGTTTTTCCTTCGACACATTACTGCTGTGCCTGATCTCTGTCTCCTGACTAACAAGATGACTTCCCGACTTATCCGCAAAATACAGGGTCACGTTGTCTGTCTGATACGCGCTCAGGGACGATCCCGTATTTTCCACAAAATCATCCCCGTTCATCAGGCCAACCGGGTGCCCGTCGCTGTCCGTAAGCGGTTCACCCTCTATGGTAAACGAGACCGCGTTTATCCCTTCGACCTGAACAAGTGACCGTACGACTGCCGCACGTGTCAGCTTTTCTGAAAGGCTGTCCATCTCAGTATATGACCTGCTGAAATCAATATCCAGAATACTGCCTTTCAAGGTACACTCCGTGATCGCTACCTTATCCGGAATTGGCGGCAAATAGTCAATACTCTCTGCCGGCTGTTTCAGTTCTTCAAGAACCGCCTGCGCGGTTTCCAGTGTGTCATCTCCTGAGAAATCACAAGCCACCTTTACAAGTCCTGTGCCATCCTCATTGAGACAATAGATAAAAGGCTCTCCCCGGGCAGGTCCGGAATGCCTCCCGCACGCGGACAAGAGAGCAAAGGAGCAGAGAACTCCCGCAATGATCCTTATTCTTATCTTCATCTTTCTCCCTCCTATGCCGCGACGTAGATCAGAGGAATGCGCACAGTAAATGTAGTCCCCTCTCCCTCATTGCTGTATACCCTGATGGAGCCTCTGTGGACGATCACGGCGTTCCTCGCAATGGCAAGCCCAAGACCTGTGCCGCCGATCTCTCGCGAATGAGACTTATCCACACGGTAAAATCTCTCAAAGATATGATCCTGATCCGCCTCCGGAATACCGATGCCTGAGTCCTCTACTTTAATGTAAAAATACTTGTAGTCCGCATTCAGCGACACATGCACCCAGCCATTCTCCCGATTATATTTGATGGCGTTTTCTACAAGATTGGAGATCGCGAGTGTAAATTTCATCTCATCAATCTCTGCGATCACCGGGCGGAAGCTTTCCATGACCATTTCCACATTCTTTTTCTCGGCAATGGGTTTCAGCCGCTTTAGGATCTGTTCGAGAAGATCGTTGATGTTCATGGACTCTATATTCATGGTCTGACCGGAACGGTCCATTTTCACAAGTGAGAGCAGATCTGTTATAATACGGTTCTCCCTGTCGATCTCCCTGGCAATATCCTGCATGAATTCCTGGTACATCTCGACCGGAACTCCTTCCTGTTCTAATAGCGAATCTGCCAGCACCTTCATAGAAGTCATGGGAGTTTTCAGTTCATGTGACACGTTGGAGACGAACTCCTCTCTTGACTCATCAAGGATCTTAAGACGGCCAAGCATCTTGTTGAATGCCTCGCAGAGCTGCTTCGTCTCTGTAAACGTATCTACATGAAGCACATCGTCACTGTAGCCTTCCGTCACATTCTCAATCCCTCCGGTGATCCTGCGCAGCGGGCGGACCATCCGATCCGCGAGAAATACACTGAAAGCCGCAAGAAGGATCATTAAAATCACCACTACCACACTTCCATGTGTATACAACACCTGTCGTGTCACCTCGATACTGTCTGTGGACACACTGGCAAGGATCACTCCCGCCGGCTTGTCGCTTCCTGCCTGTGTAATGGGAGACGTCACCTCGATATAATGATTTTTCTTATCATAAAAGCTTGTCCTCTCTCCCCTCATACAGCGGATCACATTCTCCGACACGTCCGTCTTTCCTTCATCCAGACCGTATGTATCTTTTATAACCTTCAGATCTTGATCAATGATCATCACCCGTCCATTATAAATATTAGTAAGCTGTGTCAGACCTGCATTTATGACTTCCGATGAACTGTCGTCAAGATACCCGTAAATATTCAGTTGGTTGCTCAATATGGTACATTGATTCTGGATCTCTGCGGTCCGAAGCTCGACCGCGCGCGACTCATAGAACTTCACGACCCCGAAAAGTGCGGCCAGACAGGGCAGAAGCCCTGCCAGCATGACACACACGATAAGACGGAACCGCATATTTTTTAAGACTCTGTCTTTGAACCTGAACTGACGTTTAACCTTGGAAATAATAACCCACTCCCCACTTTGTATGTACATATTTCGGTTCGCTCGGGTTGATCTCGATCTTTTCCCTGAGGCGGCGGATATGCACATCAACTGTTCTCGCATCACCCGGATAATCATATCCCCACACAAGATTGAGCAGATTCTCTCTGCTGTATACCTTATTCGGGTTCATGGCAAGAAGCTCCAGCACATCGAACTCCTTTGCCGTAAGATTGATCTCCCTCTCTCCGATAAACACTCTTCTGCTCTCGCAGTCGATCTTCATATTGCCCTTTATAAGTACAGGACTTCCCGCCGGCTCTTTCGGCTTGGATGTGCGGCGCATGATCGCTTTGATCCTCGCCTTTACCTCAAGTATGTTGAACGGCTTTGTGATATAATCATCCGCGCCGTACTCAAGCCCCAATATCTTATCCATATCTTCGCTCTTCGCCGTCAGCATCACAATGGGCATATCTGAAAATTCGCGGATCTGCTGGCAGACTTCAAATCCGTCCAGTTTCGGAAGCATAACATCCAGAAGCACCAGGTCGTACTCGCATCCCCGGGCGTACTCCAACGCTTCTTCTCCGTCATATGCACAGTCTACTTCCATACCCTCCTGTTCCAGACTGAACCGGATTCCTTTCACGATCAGCTTTTCATCATCTACAACCAATATCTTCTTACTCATACTCCTCTTTCCCGTCTCCCTGTCTCAGATCATTATGTCTTCTTTTATTTTATTAAATACTCCCTCTTTGATTCCCTCTATCTGCATCAGATCCTCGATACTGCCGAATCTCCCGTGTTCTTCCCGATAGTCCAGGATGCTCTGCGCTTTCGCTTCACCGATTCCGGTAAGCGTCATGAGTTCCTCTTTTCCGGCTGTATTAATATTTACCTTCTTATCCGTTCCTTCGGTTACTGTACTGTCTATAACCCCTGTGCCCTGTGTTTCAGCTTCTTCACGTGTGAGGACGTATATCTGCTCTCCGTCCGTCACCGTTCTCGCCTGATTGACAGACTCCGCAGAAGCGTCAGCCGTCAGTCCTCCTGCCAGTTCAACTGCCTCAAACACACGGGCGTCTTTCCCTAATTCATATACTCCCGGAGTGTTTACCGCTCCGCATACATACACAAAGACAGTCTCTTTTGCATCATTATCTTCGCCTTCCCCGGCTTCATCATGCCCTTCATCCGGATCCCGGCCGTCACCCGGATCCTTCTTTAATTCTGATGTGTCCTCTGTTCCTTCAGAATCTTCCGAAACTGACAGTTCTTCAAGATTATCACCCTGATCCGCCGTCTTCTTCCCACAGCCTGAGCTTAGCAAAATCAACATCAAAAAAAGCACTGCCCTCAAAAACCGCAGATTACGCGCATGTCCTGTCTTTCTCTTTACCCTTTTGTCTTGCATATTTTTCCCTCCGATCTCTTGACCGGGAGAAATACCCCTTTTATGCCGGACAGTAATATTGTAACGAACTTTTATCAAAAATACAATACAAAATCAATTCTTTGTTACAGAATTATTAAGACGGGCCATCCCACATCTTACTCCCATTGGAAAACCGTGATCCCTATCACGGCAAGAACAAGCCCGCCGAGTTTACGCCATGAAAATGGTTCCTTATCCATGCCAAACATGCCGAAAAGGCTGATAAGATAGGACACGGCAAGCTGCGCGATAACAATAAGAAGAGCGGACTTTGCCGGGCCGAGCGCCTCAATGCTCTTGATGACCGTCCATGTGATACCCGCGCCGATCACGCCTCCCAGGAGCATATACTTTGGTTCTACTTTCCCGATAGCGGCAATGCTTTCTCTCCCTGTGAACAACCATGCGGCAAGGCAGACCGCGAACGCCGTGATCTGTACCCATCCGTTCGCGACCCACATACCGGTCGTCTTCGTGACCTGTGTATTAAATACTCCTTGTATACTCATGAGCGCTCCGGATAAAAGGGCAATAAAAAAACCAATCATCTCCATACCTCCGTGTAATATTTCTGGTAGTATGTCCCATGACTGGCTTTTTATTCATTTCGCAAACTATATCGACCGTATTGCCCCTTGTACACTGACGCTACTCTCTGCCAGTATAAAAGTGAAGCCTTAGGCGAGCACCTTCTTTAATTTACCGATCATCTCGTCGATATGCTTCTCTTCCACGATCAGCGGAGGCACGAAGCGGATCACATTTCCCTGTGCCTGAATAACAAGAAGCCCTTCTTCTATGGCCTTTTTATTGATCTCTGCCAGAGGCTTGGTGATGACGAGTCCCTGCATAAGCCCTTTCCCTTTGCGTCCGGTAACGCAGTCCAGCTCTTCCACCAGTTCGTCCAGTCGTTTTGTAAGATACGGCGCGACTTCATTGACATGCTCCACAATCTTCTCACGCTCGAAGATCCCGATGACGGTCTTTACGGCAGTGCACGCCAGCGGATTGCCGCCGTAAGTGGCGCCGTGGTCTCCCGGCTGCAGAGAATATGCCGCCACTTTCTCTGTCATGGCGAATGCTCCTACGGGGATTCCGTTTCCGATCGCCTTTGCCATGGTCAGGATATCCGGCTTCACGCCGAAGCCCTGCCATGCGAACATGCTTCCTGTCCTGCCCATGCCGCACTGCACCTCGTCACAGATCATGAGGATATCATCCTGATCACAGATTGCCCGGATCCCTTCCATGAATTCCTTCGTGGCCAGATTAATCCCGCCCTCTCCCTGCAAGGGCTCTAAGATGATCGCACACGTCTTGTCAGTTACAAGCGCTTTTACACTATCCAGATCATTGAACTTCGCGAACTTTACTCCCGGGACCAGGGGTTCAAATGGTTCCCTGTATGAATCATGACCGGTTACGGACACCGCGCCGAAACTCCTGCCATGGAAGGAATTTTCCATAGCGATAAACTCATATCTTCCTGTCCCTTTTGTATATGCATAACGTCTCGCTGCCTTTAGCGCCCCTTCATTCGCCTCGCCGCCACTGTTGGTAAAAAACACGCGGTCCATGCCGCTGACACGGTTCAGCTCTCTCGCCGCCTCCCCGCAGCTCTCGTGGTAATAGAGATTGGAAGTATGGTACAGCTTATCGATCTGCGCCTTTAATGCTTCATTGAGTTCTTTGTTGTCATATCCTAATCCTGTCACCGCAAAGCCTGCCGCGAAGTCCAGATATTCTTTGCCCTCCGTGTCATATACGTACATTCCTTCACCGTGATCCAGTGCGACGGGGAACCGGTTATATACGTGGATCAGGTTTTCTTCCGCTGCCTGTATCTTTTCATTCACCATGATAGTACCTGCTTTCTTTCTGGTTTAAAATCGCTGTTCCGATACCTTTGTTTGTAAATATCTCAAGAAGGAGACAGTGCGGGATACGTCCGTCCAGGATATGGACACGGGACACCCCGCTCTCAATCGCGTCGATACAGTTCTGAAGCTTCGGCAGCATGCCGCCTCCGATATATCCGCTTCCGATCAGTTCCTTCGCCTCTGAGACCTCAAGCTCCGAGATCAGCGTGGACGGGTCCTGCGGATCCTTGTATACGCCCTCGATATCTGTCAGAAACGCCAGCTTCTCCACCTTCATGGCACGGGCAATGGCGCACGCCGCGTCATCGGCGTTGATATTGTATGTATTGAACTCATCATCCAACCCGACAGGGCAGACGATGGGGAGAAAATCCTTCTCCAGCAGATCATAGAGGATCTGGGCATTGACTTCCTTAATATCACCGACAAATCCGATATCCTCACCATCAGAATACTTCTTTTCTACTTTCAGAAGGGCGCCGTCTTTACCGCTCACACCGATGGCACGCACTCCCAGGCTCTCCACTAACTGCACAAGGCTTTTGTTCACACGGCCCAGCACCATCTCCGCAATCTCCATAGTCTCCTCGTCGGTCACACGCAAACCGTTGACAAACTTCGGCTCCATGCCTACTTTACCGACCCATTTGCTGATCTCCTTACCGCCGCCGTGGACGATGACCGGTTTGAACCCGCAGAGCTTTAAGAGGGTCACGTCCTCGATGACGCGCTGCTTTAAGCTCTCGTCCACCATGGCGCTGCCGCCGTATTTTACGACGATGACCTTGCGGTTAAAACGCTGGATGTACGGCAGGGCCTCGATGAGCACCTGCGCCTTGTCCAGATATTTCTGCATATTATCATTCATGCTGTTGTATCCTCCTTATCAAACATATCAGGAAAGTCCTGCCGCCCTTACAACCGGCAAGCCCCTGTTCCCAACTCATTCTAAGCTTATTTTCAGCCCTGTTTAACTCCGGTAATCCGCGTTGATGCTGATATACTCATGGGTCAGGTCGCAGCCCCATGCCGTGGCTTCTTCCTCTCCTTCTTTGATATCCGCGATAACTCTCACTTCAGGTTTTGAAAGGATTTCCGTAGCCTTTTCTTCGCTGTATTCTGCCGCCGTTCCATTTTCAATGATCGTCAGTTTCCCTGCCTCACTCTCAAACACAAGATCCACTTTCTCCGGATCAAACTTTGCCCCTGAGTACCCCATGGCGCAGAGGATCCTGCCCCAGTTGGCATCGTGCCCTGCGATGGCTGTCTTGACCAGATTCGAGCAGACGATGGATTTCGCCAGCACTTTCGCCTGCTCCTTTGTCTTTGCTCCCACAACCTTTGCCTCAAGAAGCGCTGTGGCGCCCTCTCCGTCTCCTGCCATCTTCTTTGCCAGTGTTTCATTCACATAGTGGAGCGCCTCTTTAAATGTCTCATACTCGGGTGTCCCGTATTTGATCTTCGGATTCTTTGCCCGCCCGTTCGCCAACAGGAGTACCGTGTCATTGGTAGATGTATCCCCGTCAACAGAGATCATATTGTAAGTATCCTGCACATCCTCTTTGAGAGCTTTGCGCAGTGCCTTGCCGGAAATAGCCGCGTCTGTGGTGATAAAGGAAAGCATGGTGCACATATTGGGATGGATCATGCCCGAGCCCTTTGCCATACCGCCAATGGTCACAGTCACTCCGCCGATCTCAAATGTCGCCGCAGCCTCTTTCTTCTCTGTGTCCGTCGTCATGATCGCTTTCGCGGCATCCGTCCCGCTCTCCAAATCCGCGCTTTTCGATCCCGCCAGCATGCCGATGCCTGCTTTTATGCGGTCCATGGGAAGCTGCATTCCGATCACGCCGGTTGAGCCGACCAGCACAGTGTCCGCCTCAACCCCCAGCGCTTTCGCGGCTTCCTTCGCCGTCTCCTTACAGTAATGCATCCCTTCTTTTCCGGTACACGCATTGGCGATACCGGAATTTACGATGACTGCCTGGGGACGCTTCTTTTCTTCTACAATGGCTCTGTCCCATTTCACAGGCGCCGCCTTCACCACGTTAGTCGTAAATGTGCCTGCCGCCTTACAGGGTTTCTCGCTGTAAATGAGCGCCATATCCGTGCGCCCTTCATATTTGATACCTGCTGCCGCTGCCGCTGCCTGGAAGCCTTTTGCCGCAGTGACACCGCCTTCAATGATATTGATACTCATATTTTTTACTCCTTTGTTCACTGTTCGTTAAATGCTGTGATATTTTCCTCATTCAGTGTAAAATCATAATAATTCAGATCCAGACGTTCCGTCCATCCGATCGTATTCCAGAACGCATTGCCGATATCGTTTTTGGTAAAAGCGATCAGGGATACTTTATTAATCTGCTCTTCCTGAAGCGCCTTCATGGCATGAACGACCATTGCCTTCCCGATCCCGTGTCTTCGATATGCCTCATCCACACATACATGATACAGGCACCCCCTTCTTCCGTCATGGCCGCAAAGGATGCTCCCTACAATCTTCCCGTCTTTTTCAGCCACCACACTTGTGGTGGGATTCCTTTTCAGGAAACGCTCCACACCTTCTCTGGAATCATCGATGCTGCGGATTCCGAACCCCTTTATCTTCTTCCACAGAGCGTACACTCCGTCATAGTCTTCAATTGTCATCACCCGGATCATATCTTTCCCCCATCTTTTCAAGACTCGCCCGCGAGTCTTGGCGCGGGATTCGGGTCAGCTCTGCTGACATCATTCTTTTCCGAATCCCTGCGCATCCTCGCGGAGCGTATATCAGAGGGAGATTAACACCCGCCACTGATACAGATTTGTTACTCACCGCCTATAGAGGCGGGAGTCATCTCCCTCTGATATATGTATTTCTAATACTGCCACACGTCTGAAAATCCTGCGGCACCTGTCGTTCCTCATCTGCCCTGGACTTTCCTTCTCATATCCTGCGGCTTACGGGAACATGGGCACGAGCTCCAGCCCTTCGCTTTCCTTCTCCCCGAACATCAGGTTCATGTTCTGCACGGCCTGTCCCGCGGCGCCTTTTACCAGATTGTCGATAGCGCCCATCATAATAATGCGGTTCGTCCGCGGATCGATCTTGAAGCCGATATCCACGTAATTGCTGCCCTCCACCCATTTTGTCTCCGGGCATACATCCTTATCCAGCACGCGGATGAATTTCTCCCCCGCGTAATATCTGTCATAGACCGCTTTTACCTCTTCCCACGTCACTTCCTTTGTCAGCTTCGCGTATTCCGTAGCCAGGATGCCTCTGTTCATAGGTACAAGATGCGGGGTGAAATTAAGCGTCACTTTCCTGCCCGACGCATAGCCCAACTGCTCCTCGATCTCCGGTGTATGCCTGTGGGTCGCCACGCCGTATGCCTTGATGTTCTCATTGACCTCACAATACAGATTCGGCAGCTTCGCGCCCCGCCCGGCTCCCGATGTGCCGGACTTGGCGTCGATAATCAGCGTGTCCATGTCGATGAGCCCCTCCTTTGCCAGAGGGTACGCTGTCAGGATGGAGCAGGTCGTATAGCATCCCGGATTCGCCACAAGACGCGCCTTCTTTACGTCCTCTCTGTTCACCTCGCACAGACCGTACACTGCCTCCTCGATGAACTGCGGTGCTTTGTGCGCGATCTTATACCATTCCTCATAGACGTTAACGTCTTTCAGACGGAAATCCGCGCTCAGATCGATGATCTTCGTCTTCGATAAGATATCTTCATTCACAAGGGAAGCGCAAAGTCCCTGAGGCGTGGCAGTGAAGATCACATCCACCCGGGAAGCCAGCTCCTCCATGTTGTCGTCCATGCACACCGCGTCCACGATCTGGAACATATTGCGGTACACATCCGCATATTTTTCGCCGATATAGCTGCGGGAGCCATACCAGACGATCTCCGCGTTTTTATGTCCTGTCAATATCCTTACAAGCTCACCGCCCGCATAGCCGGTTGAGCCGATGATTCCTACCTTTATCATAATAAATCTATCCTTTCCTGATCGATCTTTTAATCATAT
>NHCFC00100__coassemble_1904_pt1 | contig 13634 bp, 7 predicted proteins | sample NHCFC00100__metabat2_high_PE_030 | metagenome-assembled genome bin NHCFC00100 | reverse complement strand
GGTAAGATTATTTACTACATTTTTAGAAAAAAACCTGTCCACTTACCTGTCCACATCTTGTAAAAAAATGCCGTTTTCTGTAAAATTTAAAAGGTTAAGAATCGTTACGCGGAGCAGAAACAGACAAAACTGTTGGAAAGTGGTCTTGTCATGGCAGACCGTTTTATTAATAAGAACTATCTGATCAATATGCAGGAACGCGAGATCGTTCCGATTTCCGATGTAGAGAAGAATACGGGAGCTCTTCGTCTCTTTAAAGTAAAGAAACTTGTCTATGATAAAAAAGAAAATGTAAATGACAAGCTGATCAGCGTCTACAGTGCGCTTCAGGATATTGAAGGAACAGCACTTATGATCGTAGACAGTGACGGGAAGAAGATATCCTATTATATCGGTGTACGTACAGCGGAAAATGCAGCTACGGCAAGTTTAATATTGGAAAAAAGTTTTATGGGAAATTTCAGCGGCAGTGAACTTCACAGCCTGAAGAATTCTGAGATCTCTGAGGTGATGTCTCATATTACAGAGTCACAGTTTGCCAATATGCCCCGGAATGTAGCGGAAGTAACGGTTGTTCCTTCGCCAAGAGATGAGGACAAAGATAAATTTGTGCAGGGGATTGAGAAGTTTGTCGATACGATGCAGGGAGAAAAGTATACGGCTGTATTTGTTGCCCATCCCCTGGGCAAAGCAGAGCTGGAGACGCAGAAACGAGGATACGAGGAACTGTATTCGTCTCTGTCTCCGTTTGCCAAGACTACGCTTGCGTATGGAGAGAACTACAGTAAGGCTGTGTCAAAGGGAATGTTTGAGAACTTTTCCCATTCGGTGAACAACAGTATTTCGAATACAAACGGCGGAAGCGAGGGGACAAACTCTTCTTATACGCAAGGGAGCAACTGGGGATCCAGTACGAACTGGGAAGGCTTTGGCAGCAGTTCTGGATCATCCAGCAGCAGTACCACCGGATACTCGTCAGGGAAGACCTGGTCCACAGCGGTGACAAGCGGCACTGCGGACACGACAGGGACAGGAGTTCAGGAAGGAGAGTCTGAGACAACCGGAGATTCGCGCACACTGACGCTGGAGCATCGGAACAAATCCGTCGAGGCGCTCCTCGAGAAGATTGAAGCCCAGCTTAAGAGGATCCATCAGTGTGAGGCATTTGGCGTGTGGGACTGCGCAGGATTCTTTGTGGCAGATGATATTCAGACCGCGGTTGTGGCGGCAAATACATATAAAGCTCTGATGCTGGGCGATGAGACCTATGTGGAGAACTCCTTTGTGAATGTCTGGGGGTTGAAAAATGAAGAGATGACCAGGCGTGTCCTGGATTATATCCAGTATGGGATGCAGCCAAGGATCGCGATCCGTCCGGAGGCAGGATTTGCCGGACAGCTCGTGACCCCGGGCAATTTTATCAGCGGAAAAGAACTGCCGCTGATGATGGGGATCCCGCATAAATCAGTGACCGGACTGACAGTGAGCAGTATCGCCGAATTCGGCCGCAATGTCTTCATCCAGAACAAAAAAGGGGAACGCAGACAGATCCGGCTGGGCCGCGTACACCATATGGGACGCACGGAGGCGAGCGAGGTAAAGCTTGATCTGGACAGCTTTACTTCACATTGTTTTATTACCGGATCCACCGGTTCCGGTAAGTCCAATACGACGTACTGTCTGTTGGAGAAATTTATGGAAAATAAGGTTCCCTTCCTGGTCATTGAACCGGCAAAGGGAGAATATAAAGATGCCTTTGGAGCAGTCCCGGGCATCCATGTTTTCAGCACGAATCCAAGGATCGGAGAGATGCTGAAGATCAATCCGTTCCGGTTTGACCCGAACATCCATATCCTCGAGCATCTGGACCGGCTGATCGAGATCTTCAATGCCTGCTGGGAAATGTATGCCGCGATGCCGGCGATCTTAAAGGACGCAGTGGAGAAAGCATATATCGCGAAAGGATGGGATCTGCTGAATTCCGTGTATATGAATGAAGGCGAACCGGAGTACCCGACTTTCATGGATCTTCTCGAGATCCTGCCAAAAGTAATCCAGAATTCCGGATATTCATCTGACACCCAGGGGGACTATACCGGAGCTCTCGTAACCCGTGTCAGTTCTCTGGCAAACGGTATTTCGGGACAGATCTTCTGTGACTGCTATGACGTTCCGGACAGTATCCTGTTTGATGAAAATGTAGTCGTAGACCTGAGCCGCGTGGGAGCGGCGGAGACAAAGTCGCTGATCATGGGCGTCCTTGTCCTGAAACTTTCGGAGTACCGCATGGCAAATGCAGATGAGGCAAACAGCGGGCTCAGGCATATCACGGTCATGGAAGAGGCTCACAATCTTCTGAAGCGCACAAGCGGGGAGGGAGCTGCAGGATCTACTGTGATCGGAAAGTCTGTGGAGATGATCTGCAGCAGCATCGCAGAGATGCGTACTTATGGAGAGGGCTTTATTATCGTAGACCAGTCTCCGACGGCAGTGGATATCGCTGCGATCAAAAATACGAACACGAAGATCATCATGCGTCTGCCGGAAGAAAAAGACTGCGAGGCGGTTGGAAATGCAGTGGGGCTTGATGAAGAACAGCAGACTGAGATCGCAAAACTCGGCACAGGGATCGCTGTCGTTATGCAGAACAACTGGCTGGAAGCAGTACTTACGCATATTGATGCGTTTTCAAACGGCTATGAGAAGAAATTTGCGATGATTGATCCGGTGGATATGAAGCGGCTCAGAGGTGTGGTGATCGGCGAGCTGGCGGTACAATACATAGAGAGACGTCAGATGGACTACGGCAGGATGGAAGCTTTGATCGACAGTCAGGATGTCCTCCCGGAGAAGAAAGCGGAGATGAAGAACTGTATGCGGGCAGTTATCAGCAGACTCTCCAAAGGAAGGGATATCAAGTTCTTCTGTAAGACTCTGATGAACGTGAGTAGCTGCAGGAATCTGTTCGATATCCTTGAGAAGGATATTTTATCTGAGAGAGGAAACGACGGAGCTCAGTATGACAGGGATAGTATCCTCAAGTGGAGAGAAAGTTTTGTCGATCAGCTGGGACGCTATATCGAACTTCCGAAGAGCATCAGAGAAGCCCTTTTCCAGTATCTTCTCTTTGCGAAAACATTGGAGAAGACCATCGTAGAGTACGGTGCGATATATGACATGCTGTATTAGGATGCAGGGCGGGCCTGGGCTTTGACAGGTGATTTGAAAGGAGCGGAGAAAAGAAGATGAGTCTTGAGGGCGGAGATAAAAATAATGAGGTCAGTGAAAATCAGGAAGTAGAACGGCAACAGGAGATCCAGCAGAAAGAGGCTGAAAAAAACGCGGAGACAAATCGCCGGGGCAGCGAACTGGATGACAGGCAGGATCTGGATGCAGCGGAGAAGACAGAGGGAAATACGAATCTGGAAAATAAGACCAAGGAACCAGAGAGGAAAGAAAATCCGGAAAATAAAACAGCGGATCTGGAAAAACATAATATGTCAGAGCTTCCGGAAAATGCGGAGATCGTAGATGCATCGAAAATTGATATGACGTATGCCAAAGGCATGGAAGATGAACATTTCTGGGATCATCATGAGAATACGAAAGAAGATTACATGAGGATTGCAGAGCATATTCCGGATGTTCAGAAAGAGTTGGACAGCGGAAAGACGCTTGATGAAATCCGTGAGGATCCTGAGCTGAGCGATACGGTCAACGCGTATTATGATGCGGATAAAATGGTCAAGGTAGAAGAGAAACCCGATGGCAGTTATGAGTTCCAGGATGACGGGAGGCACCGTGTCGCGGCGGCGCAGGAGCTGGGCTATGAGATTCCGGTCGATGTGGTGAATAAAGGAGAATATCAAAAAGAAACCAGGGATGCGGCAGAAGCGGATGAGGCAGAGAATACGGAGGGCAGGACTCTTGATCAGATCATGGACGGAAAATCTCCTGTGAAATCCATGGACAGTATCGAGAAAAGCTATGAAAGCCTTCAGAAACGATTTGACGATAGCCTGTACGATGCACCGGACAAGACAAGCCAGGCTCAGGGGATGGAGAAGCTTTATGGAGAGAACGCGCAGGCGGTTCACGATGTCTATGACAAAAAGCAGGAGGTAGATCAGCGCAAGGACGAGATCATGGAAAAGATCCGTGATATGCATATGAAAGATGAGGATGTGACTCCGGAGAATAATCCGGAACTGAAAGCGCTGAGCGAAGAGTATCATAAATGCGAAGACGACAGCCGTCGGCTTGACTATCTGCAGGCAAAATTGGAGGACAACAACCTGCAGATCGCAGAAGCAACAGGCAGGGATTATATTGCTACTTCCGATGAGTTTATGGCAAACAGAGGAGGACCGGAAGCGGAGGCTGCATATTATGAAAAATATCTGGACAGTTCCTTAGATAAGCTGGATAATCAGGAGACATCTGCCGTGGACGCCTATGCGTTCGCGCAGGTGAAGGAGCGGCTGAGTGATTCGATCGACCGCCTGGAGACAGCCTATGCACCAGACAAGCCGGATGGACCGGCAGTTCCGAAAGAGAAGATCGATGAGCTTCGCAACAAGATGGACGAGCTGGGGAGTAAATATGCTGAGGAATACAAGGATTGCAAATTCCAGACTGACGGTACGTATGACAGGACTGAGACGAAGAAAACAGAAGAAAAGGAGCTGTTTTCTTCGGAGATAAAGACGGATCAGGGCGAGAAAAGCTTTTCTGTCAGGAAAGGTGCCCGGGAGTCAAGGCTGGATGAGAACCGCACGATCTTTTCTGACCGTCTTAATAAGATGGAGCATAAAGAAACTTCTGACGGGCTGAAGATAGAGACATCCTCCAGCAAAATCGACGAGCAGGGCAATGTATCAAAAAAAGAATTTTCAGCCAGTGTATTAAATACTGATATAGAACGCAGCTATGACCGCACGAAGGGCGAGGTTCGCGGCAAGGTGGAAACTAATATAGCAAAGGCTGAGAGCAGTCGTACCGACCAGACAGAGACTGGCGTAAAAGAGACGCATAAGAGCGCCGTTATCGGACATACAGAGGTCACTGGAGAGGTCAAAGCAGATGACGGAAAGTTAAAAACGGCAGCCGGATATGAGAGCAGAGTGGCAGAGGCGAAGTATGAACGCACGAGCATGAAGAAAACGGAAGATGGAAGTCTTGAGAAGGATTCAGAGATCAAAGTGGACGCTTCTATTGGAAGGACATCCGGCAGGATTGAAGTTGATACAGAAGAAAAGAAGATAAAGGCAGAAGCTTCAAGCACTGTTGCGGAAGCAGGGGGATCTTACAGCGGGAATGTACTGGGCAAAGAAGTAAAAGCAGAAGCCAGGGGATCCATCGGGGAAAAGAGAGCAGAAGCGGCAGTGGATCTTAAGAAAGTGGATATCCATGCGAAAGCCGAGAGCAGTACTGCCGAAGGCAGCGTAAAGGTGGAGGCCGGTTCCTGGGAGATCCTGAACAAGTCGGGAAAGATCAATGGGCAGAAGGTTGAAGCAGATTCAGAAGTTCTGTCGAAGATATCTGATGTGAAACAGAACCTGGATGATACGAAAAAGAAACTGGGCAAACTGCATGATCTTCTGAAGAAAAAAACGGAATGAACATAGTGACAGAAAAGGAGAAGGATAGGGAGTGACAGTATGAATGAAGTGGTTTTAAAGCTAGACCCATATAAAAACTTAAATATGGTGTCTCTGAATCATCACCATCTGTCTGCGTACAGCGAGCTGAACAATTTTATGAAACAGCCTTTTTTTGCCTGGGCGGATCAGTTCTTTGACGCGGTGGAGCGGGAGATCAATGATGATTTTCATCTTTCTGTATGCTCGGAGGAGTTTGAAAAGATGTTCTTTCAGGATATGTCGGAGATGGTGGATGAGTGCATCACCGTCGGCACGGCGCAGTTCAGGCTGAATACCCCGGTGAAGGAAAGGCTTGCCATTCTGGAGGAACTGAAAACCAGGTATCCCGATGCGGCGGACGGAGAGAAACAGGGCGTATCCTGTTATGTAGAGCGGGATGAAGGACAGCAGATGCAGGAAGGGTTCTACCGTGTGGCTGATTATCGCGAGGCATTCGTGATCCTGGCAGCAGGCGAAGAGCATCTGGAGGAATACATCGATGACGGAAGTCAGCACATTATCCTTTTGGAGGGGCCGGCGAACGGACTTCAGAAGATTGGGGGAAGCTTTGTGTGGGTGGCTGTAAAAGACAGGATCCCCCGGATCCTGGATGCCGCGCGGGAGCGTTTTTTTGATATCCCGTATATCGTAGATGAAGCAAGAAAGCTTGGCACAAGAGCGGAAGTGTTTACTCCGGAAGAAAGAGAAAAATTCGAGATCATACAGGCGACCACGCCTTTCATAGCAGTAGACGAGATCCCACCCATCGAGACCGGCAGGTGTTTCTATCCGTCTTACCGTATCATACCGGAAGGGGAAGGTCTGCCGCACATCCGCCTGGTTTCTCTGAATGAAGAAATACTGAGGACGGATGGAGGGATCCTTTCAGGAGTTAAGCCAGGGAGGACAATACTTGAGTTTTACAGGGAGGAAGAAAATCTTCCGTTTGAGCGCAGAGAAGTGACAGTCTTTTATAAACACACAGTCCGTCAGATACAGCTGACGCTGGCCGCGCCGGTGATGGGTGTGAATTACAGGCAGACGATCGGCGTGATCCTGAGCCCGCCGGACGCAGACGACGTAAACCGGCTGACATGGACCAGCAGCAATCCGGCAGTCGCTACAGTATCGGCCGATGGAAGTGTTGTCTCCCACGCCCCCGGCAGATGCAGGATCACCCTCTCGGGAGAAGATGCGCAGGCAAGCGTGGAGCTGGAAATCCGCCCGCAGCTGCAGACAGTGGAGCTTCCTGTGGATGAAGTCGAATGCTTTGTGGGGGAGACAGTACCGATCAATGTAAGCGTAGCGCCGTCCGATGCTTTTAATAAAAAAGTAGAGTGGTGGACGAGCGATAAGATGGTGGCCGTAGTCGAGACAACAGAGACCGGGAACTTCCGGATCCGCGGTATCGGTATCGGAGAATGTACCCTCACCTGCCGGGCAGTGGAAGGCAGAGCATCAGACTCGCTGGAAATGAAAGTGTACAGCACCCTTCAGAGGAAGAAAAAGCGTTGGCTTTTTTCATAGATAATACAATATGAGGAGGAATTTACATGTTTTGTAGAAAATGTGGAAAAGAAGTAGATCCAGACGACATGTTCTGCTGGAATTGCGGAACAGCAATCCCCAAACCGGGAAATGAACAACATCAGAACGCGGCATCGCAGGCAGCACAGCAGGCGGTCCGGCAGCAGTCGGCGCAGCCACAGCAGTGCATGACACAGCAGGCAGTTCAGCCGACCGTACAGCCTGTCCCCCAGCCGCAGCAGTACACGGAGCCGCAGCCAGTACAGCCGACGATCCAGCAGGAGCCGCAGATGGCAGGTCCGGCGCCGACACCGCAGATGTATGGCCCGCAGGATGCTGCACAGACTCCGGTCCGGGGGATGGAGTCTGCACAATACAGCAATAAAGTGGTGGATGTATCTAAAGAGACAGAGGAGTACGATTACAGAAAGCTTCCGACAGAGAAACCGACGGGGATCAGGAGTGTTTATTTCGTTGATTTCCTGTTAAGGCTGACCGGAAAGTCAAACATTGCGCTGTGCATCTATCTCGTTCTGAATGTACTGCTCATCAGTGTGTTTGTCATGGGATTTTTCGGATTGCCTGCAGGTTGGGGAATCGTGGCAGCTTTGCTGCTTTATATTGCTTCCATTTCAATTGCGATCTCACCCATCGGCGAGTTCATACTCCGTCGGCAGAACGGTTGCCGGAAGATTGATGAAGCAGCGGTTATCAACCGTCTTGAGCCTCTGTTCAGAGAGGTGTATTACAAGGCGAAGAAAGGGAATCCCATGATACCAAGTGACGTCCGGCTGTTTATCAATGACGATGAATGCCCGAATGCATTTGCGACAGGACGCAAGACAATCTGTGTGACAAGAGGTCTTCTCGATTGGAGCGATGATGAGATCAAGGCTGCTCTCGGGCATGAATTCGGTCATTTGGCACATAAAGATACAGACCGTATCCTTGTAGTGGCCATTGGAAACACAGTAATAGAAGCAATATGCGTTATGTTCCAGATCGCGGCGATCGTGATGGAAGTGATCATGGGAATTGTTGCTATATTTATGGACGAAGATGGAATTATCATGCATATGTTCGGAGCACTTGCAAGGTTCTTGACGATTGTGATGATCCGTGCATTTAACTGGGTATGGACCCAGATCGGAGTGATGCTGTGCATGAAGAGCAGCCGTGACAACGAATACCTTGCGGATGAGTTTTCCTTCAATCTGGGATACGGAAATGCACTCTGTCAGCTTTTGTCCACACTGCCGTCAGAAAAACCGAAGGGACTGTTCGCGAATCTGGCAAGCAGTCATCCTCAGAGCGCAGAGCGTATTGCCCGTCTTCAGAATCTTGGAGCTACATACGGAATGATAGAGTAGGGGGCGTTTGCATGGCATTGGGTAAAAAGAGTCAGGAGAAACATCAGAAAGTAAAGATGCAGACTGTTGCTATGAGCCAGAATCCTCTGTATATGGAACAACAGGAGAGCCCGCTCAGGGAAATTCTTATAGCGGTTGCCACTGCGGTGGTCGCTGTGTTCCTGTTCGGTCTGATCGTAGCGAACTTCAGCTATTATTCTACAGGATATGACAGTAGGTATGACTACAGCGGTTCCGGGGTGTCAGCTGACGCGGCATCATCTTCTGACGGTACGGATGCGTATGTACCGTCAGATACAGCGGAGGACAGTGGATATACCGCTGATGAAACAGGCTCAGCTCAGAGCGGTACTGTAGCGGGAGATTCTGTGACAGACCCGGTCTCAGATCCGGCCAGGACTTTCGGGGATGACACCGCAACAGGGTATATCCTGGAAGGAAGCGATGTGCGATATATCGCGGAGAGTGAGCTTACAGGTATGACAGAAGAGCAGCTCCGGTATGCGCGCAATGAGATCTACGCAAGACATGGACGGAGATTCGATGATGCCGGGCTGCAGAGCTATTTTGATTCAAAAGATTGGTACAACGGAACAGTCTCTCCTGAGGATTTCACTGAGGCATCGCTCAGTGAAGTGGAAAAGGCAAATATTGAGACGATTGTTGCTTACGAGTCGGCCAAGGGTTACAGATAGAAAGGTGAGCGCGGCAGTATGACATGTGTCATGCTGCCGTATATCCAGGAGGCAGATATGGCATTTGGGAAAAAGAAGGAAAAAGAGCAAACAGAGAAGAAAGTAAAAGTGCAGACAATTGCGATGAGTCAGAATCCGCTGTATCAACAGCAGGAAAGTGCCGCAAAGGAGATCCTGACGGCGTTGGGAATCGCCTTTGTGGCAGTGGTACTGTTCTGTCTTATTGTGGCGAATTTCAGTTATTATTCCACGGGGTATCCGTCAGGCGGCAGCGGCTATGGGGGAAGCTCGGATCCGGGCAATATTCCCCAGACGGCAGTCATGGACGACGGCGGTGAAGACACCTCGTCTGAAGAAGAGATCGATATGTCTGTGGTGGACATTGACGGAGTATCGGACGGTTATGTGGAGCTGACCGGACGTGTGGTATCAGACGGCTACAATCTGTTTCTTCAGATGGATGAAGCACTGAATTTCTATGTGTTTGATTCCGCGCAGTCGAAGGAGAGCCTCGTGCAGGGAGTTTATGAGCTAAACCTGGACGAAGACAGCGCATTGTCTGTGGCCGGGTATGAAGGAAGAGTTGTCACCGCAGGCGGAAGCGTGGGCGGGGATAATGGAAATGTAGTGTTTGAGGTGAACACGATTATCAGCGCAGAGCCGGAACAGGATGATACAGCCATCCATCAATATCAGGTAATCGTAGAAGACTGTACCTGGGCGGAGGCGCTTACACGCAGCAGCGAGCAGGGGGGCTATCTTGCAAGAATCAGTTCTGTGGAGGAATATCAGTACATTGCTGATATGCTCAACAGTGGCGGATACACTAGGATTCATTTCTATCTGGGAGGCAGAAGAGAGGATACCGGGACAGAGTATTACTGGGTAAACAGCCAGAACCAGTTTATGGGAAACTGCCTGAACAGTGCAGATTCGTGGAGCAGCTCATATTGGTACCAGAATGAGCCGAGCTATAAAGATACCGGATCGGGAGCGTCCGGTGAGATTACGGAAAATGTAATGAACCTGTTCTGTGTATCCGGCACATGGTATCTGAATGATTCTTCAGATAATCTGGCAGGATTGTATCCGGAGCTTCTGAGCGGGAAAGTAGGATATATCATAGAGTACGAATAAGAAAAAAGGATCTGGATCGGGGGTCTGATCGCGGTCGCCGGGCGGGTGTGAAAAATGGCGCTTTTATCTTGACGTCTCCGCCATCTTTTGGTATAATTCAGAAGATGTCTGCATAAGATAATATGACAGCATCCAAAGGATCGCACGTAAGCGTCCAAAGGGCGGACGCTAAGTGCTCATACCGCGTCGTCTGGTAAGCTCGGCAAGACCTCGCTAACGGCGACGACATGGATCGCACGTAAGCGTCCAAAGGACGGACGCTAAGTGCTCATACCGCGTCGTCTGGTAAGCTCGGCAAGACCTCGCTAACGGCGACGACATGGATCGCACGTAAGCGTCCAAAAGACGGACGCTAAGTGCTCATACCGAGGCGCAGTAGCCAAGTGGTAAGGCGTGGGACTGCAACTCCCTGATCACCGGTTCAAATCCGATCTGCGCCTGTTAGAAACTCGAAAGATTTCGGTCTTTCGAGTTTTTGTTATATATCATAGTAAGGTCTGCTGGACAGGTCTATGATATATAACGCACTTCGTGCAGGGCGCAAGAGTTCTGCAGGCAGAACTTTTTATTCTGGGGAAGTTCTGTGGACTTGCTAGTTTAATCAGAATAGCAGCCAGAGAATAAAATCAACAAAACAGCGATACAACAAGACTTCTGATATGGTACAATAAGGGCCGGATTATTATCGGTTATCGGCAGGAGGCGTGGTTAAATGTTAGAGGTATCATTGGCGAAAAAACTGGTGGAGCAGGTGACAAGGTATACGGATTACAACGTCAATATCATGAATGAATCCGGCGTGATCATTGCCAGCAGGAACCCGGAACGAGTGGGCTCCTTTCATGAAGCTGCCTGGCAGATCCTGAACGGAAATGAAGATATCATCATGGTGTCCGGGGACAATGATTACAGCGGAACTCTCCGGGGCATCAACATGGTCATTGAGATCGACGGCCGAAGGGAGGGCGTCGTCGGGGTGAGCGGTGATCCGATGGAGATACGTCCGGTGGCGCTGATGATCAAGATGGCTATCCAGACACTGATCAAATACGAGAACCAGAAGCTCCAGTCTATCCGCCGCCAGTCAAAAAAGGAGCGCTTTATGGAGATGCTCACAAAAGGCAGAGCGGAAGATCCCGATCATTTAAGAAGGCTTGCCAAGGAATTGAATTACAGGGAAGATATCGTAAGGATACCGATATTATGCCGCCCGTCGCATACCGGGAACCAGGGTGTGATCCTCTCTTCCATTAAGGAAAGCAGCAGTCACAGAAGTGAAGATATCAGTTTTGCCCTGGAGGACGGCTCCATTCTCATTTTTAAGACAATGAGCGCAGATCTGTCCCATATGGTATCGGACTATAAGTATACACTGGCGGATTATCTGCATAATACGTTGAAATGGCTGAGAAGCGAGGGGATCGGCTGCCGGTTTTATGTGGGGTCATTTCAGGATAATTTTTGTCAGTATTACCCTGCGTATCAGCACTGCCGCTGGATAGAAGAACATATTAACACAGAACATACGGCTGTTTATTTTTACGATCATGTGCAGCAATATATGCAGGAGATGCTCCCGTATCAGGAACTGCAGCAGGCATTTAATGTGTTCGGCGGGGTACTCACGGAAGAACTCAAGGAGAATTATAAGGAACTGGTGGGAAGTCTTGTGAGGAATGATTTCCGCATTTCTGATTCTGCGGCCAGGCTGTTCATGCATAAGAACACGTTCGTTTACCGGTATAACAAGATCAGGGATCTGTTGGGAGTTAATCCGCAGAATTCCTTGGAGGATAAGGGGTTTCTTACGTATCTGTATCTCTATCTGATGAGAAAGGATCAAAACGGATAGGAACATATGTTTTGTGTCCGGCGTACAAAAATGAGCTTTGATTTTGTGCCGGTGAATTTTGAAATTATAAAACTGCCCTTTTAAAATAATGCTCAAAGAAAACATGCCAAAGAGAAAAGGGGGTTTTTAATCATGACAGGTTTTCCACTTATTGTAGCTTTTGTTATCGCGATCATCCTTATGATCGTGGCAATCTCCAAGTTCAAGATCCATCCGTTCCTTGCGATCATGGGGATCTCACTGATCTTAGGGCTCATCGCAGGCATCCCGCTGACGGATCAGACAGCGGAGGACGGAACCGTGACACAGGGCCTTGCCAATGTTATCGGGGCAGGATTCTCCGGGACATTCACCAGCATCGGTATCGTCATCATCCTTGGTGCCCTGATCGGCTCCATACTGGAGGTGACGGGAGCGGCTCTTAAGCTTGCGGATATGGTGATCCGTATTGTCGGCAAGAACCATCCGGAGCTTGCGATGGAGCTGATGGGCTGGGTCGTATCGATCCCGGTATTCTGTGACTCGGGATTCGTGATCTTAAACCCGATCCGAAAAGCACTTGTGAACCGTACCGGAGTATCATCGGTGGCAATGACGGTAGGACTGGCAAGCGGTCTGTACATATCCCACGTATTTATCCCGCCGACACCGGGGCCGATCGCTGCGGCATCTACGCTTGGTATCGGGAACAATATGCTCCTCGTAATGGGAATGGGCGCGCTTTGCTCCATCTTCCCGCTGATCGCAGGATACTTCTGGGCGACATACATCGGCAAGAAGGTAAAAGCAGACGACGAAGCGAACAGCAATGATGTGAAGAAGACATATGAAGAACTTGTAGCGGAATACGGCAAGCTTCCGAACGGATTTATGGCTCTGGCGCCGATCATCGTGCCGATCATCCTGATGGCACTGAGCTCGATCTCATCCATGGCAGGATGGAGCGGATTTGTCAGTGAGCTTCTGACATTCCTCGGAACACCGATCATCGCCCTTGCGGTAGGTACCGTATTAGGCGTCATCCAGCTTGCGATGGCGGATAAGATGAAGGACTTCTATAAGATCACGGACGATACACTTAAGACGGTTGGTCCGATCCTGTTCGTGACAGCGGCGGGCGGGGTGCTCGGCAAGGTCATCTCTTCTACAGACATGATCAACTATATCACTCAGAACGCGGCGCTCCTGGAGACGATCGGTATCTTCTTCCCGTTCATCCTCGCGGCGATCTTAAAGAGCGCGCAGGGCTCATCCACAGTAGCCCTTACGACAACAGCAGGTATTGTTGCCCCGATCCTTCCGGTGCTCGGACTGGCTACACCGGTTCGTACCGCACTGGCGGTTATGGCTATCGGAGCAGGCGCGATGACAGTATCTCATGCCAACGATTCTTACTTCTGGGTTGTGACCA